>Ga0194120_10001524_pt1 | contig 41953 bp, 31 predicted proteins | sample TA2MahCa65mmetaG_FD_148642 | JGI IMG/M metagenome (GOLD analysis project Ga0194120, IMG submission 148642) | Freshwater microbial communities from Lake Tanganyika, Tanzania - TA2015019 Mahale Deep Cast 65m | ecosystem: Environmental > Aquatic > Freshwater > Lake | place: Tanzania: Lake...
TAGGAGGAAGGAGTACCTCCCCAGCCGCCCTTGCCCTAGGGATTTCGAGGGTGTGCCGCCAAGCAAGCCCAGTCGAGCGGGCTCGCTCCCTTCCCCCTGCACCCCACTCTGCTCCCTTCCCCCTGCACCCCACTCTGCTCCCTTCCCCCTGCACCTAGCCCGTCGGCGCCTCCTCCCCCGTGGCTTCCCCGCGCATGGACGGCACGTAGAAGTCCGTCACGTACTCCATCAGCATCCGCCGCGATGTGAAGCGCAGGCCGGCCGCGCGCAGGGCGTGGCGCATCATCTGGATCCAGCGCTGCGGGAGCCCCGCCGCGTCGCGGGCATAGAACATCGGCACCACCGACGTCTCCAGCAGCTCGTACAACTGGTCGGCGGCCGCCGCGTCGTCCTCCGCCGCGCTCTCGCCTGGGAGCGGCGCGATCGCCCAGCCATTGTGGCCGTTGAATCCCTCCTCCCACCATCCGTCCACCGTGCTCAGCTGCGGCACGCCGTTCAGCGCCGCCTTCATTCCGCTCGTGCCCGACGCTTCCATCGGCACGCGCGGCACGTTCAGCCAGACGTCGGCCCCCTGCACGAGCACGTGCGCGAGGTGCATGTCGTAGTCCTCGAGGAACGCGAGACGCCCCTCGAAGCGCGGATCGCGCGTCGCCTGATACACCTCTTGCAGCATCTGCTTCCCCGGGCCGTCGGCCGGGTGCGCCTTGCCGGCGAAGATCACCTGCACCGGGTGTGACGGATTGCCGACAATGCGCAGCAGGCGTTCCACGTCATGGAACAACAGGTTGGCGCGCTTGTACGTCGCGAAGCGCCGGGCAAAGCAGAGCGTCAGCGCCTCGGGGTCAAGCAGGACGCCCGTGCCGGCGAGTCGCGCGGCTTCGCGGGTGTGGTTCGTGAAGGCGATGCGTGCCTGTTCGCGCATGTGCACCAGCAGGCGGCCCTTTTGCCAGCAGTGAACGTCCCACAGCTTCTGCGCGTCGAGCTGCAGCACGTCGTCCCACAGGGCGGGATCGTCCACCCGATTCCCCCACCCCTGGCCCAGATGGGCGTCGAGCAGCCGCATGATGCTGTTGGACATCCACGTGGCGAGGTGCACGCCATTGGTGACGTGCGTGACGGGAAGATCCACTTCGCGCCGCCCCGGCCACAGCGACGCCCACAGCTTGCGCGTGACCACGCCGTGCACGCGGGAGACGGCGTTCACGCGTCGGCTGAGCCGGATCGCCGCCGCGGTCATGTGGAATGCCCCCGACGAATCGCTCGGATGTCGCCCGATCCGCAGGAACGTCTCACGGTCCACGCCGAGCTCGTCCCACACCGGGCCGGTGCAGGCCACCAGGTCGTCGGCCGGGAACGTGTCGTGCCCGGCAGGGACCGGCGTGTGCGTCGTGAAGGTGCTCGCGGCCCGCACTTCGCGCACCGCGTCGGCGAAGGCGACGCCCGCGGCCACGCGCTCACGCACGCGCTCCACGAACATGAAGGAGGCGTGCCCTTCGTTGGCGTGCCACGCCGCTGGCGCGATGCCGAGGGCGCGCAGCACGCGCACGCCACCCACGCCGAGCAGCCACTCCTGCTTGAGGCGCAACGCGGGCCCGCCCGCATAGAGCCGACTGAGCAGCAGTCGGTCGTCCGGGTGGTTCGGCTCGAGGTTGGTGTCAAGCAAATAGAGGGTCACGCGCCCAACGCGCAGCCGCCACGCGCGCACGAACACGTCGCGTCCGGCCGTGCGGACCACCACGAGGTGCGGCGCCCCCGCCGTCCCCTCCACGGGCTCGAGCACGGTGCGCGCGACGTCGAAGGGCATGTCCGTGTCTTCCTGCCAGCCGTCGGCACGCACCTCTTGATCGAAGTAGCCGCGGCGGTAGAGGATGCCGACGCCGACGAGCGGCACGCCCAGGTCCGACGCCGTCTTGCAGTGATCGCCGGCCAGCACACCGAGCCCCCCAGAGTAGATGGGCACGGTGTGGTGCACGCCGAACTCGGCGCAGAAGTACGCGATCGTCTCGCGCGAGTGTTCCCGGAACCGCTGCACGAACCACGTCTGCGCCGGCGATGACTCGCTCTGCGACCACCGCATCACGGCGTCGTACTGCGCGAGGAAGGCCGGGTCAGCGGCGCACTGCGCGAGTCGTTCCGGCCCCACCTGCGTGAGGAGCTGGTAGGGATCGTGCCGATACCGCGTCCAGAGCTGCTGGTCGATAGCCGCGAAGAGGCGTCGCGCCTCGCGGTTCCACGTCCAGTTCAAGTTGCCGGCGATCTCGACCAGCCCCGTGAGGCGTTGCGGCAGGAAGGGAAAGACGGGAGGCATGCACGCCAAGGTAGGGTGGCCGGCCCGGAAGTCAGTCCGAGAAACACGCAGTGGCTGTCGCCCCGCCGCCGGAGGACGGGTAGGCCGAACCCTGACGGGGTGAGGGCCAATTGGCCCTGTTCTCCGTTGCTTGGTAACGTATGCTAGAGAGACGCGCCGCAGGCGCAGACCACGCCGGCCGCGCGAGGAGGGGGTCATGAAGGCGCGAGATGTGATGACCGCGCATCCGTCCGTGATCACGCCGGACGAGCCCATTCATCGGGCCGCCGAGCTGATGCGCGACCGTCGGGTGGGGATGCTCCCCGTCATTGACAACCTGCAGAGCCGGCGGCTGCAGGGCGTGCTCACCGACCGCGACATCGTGGTACGATGTGTGGCAACCGGGCGCGGCATGGACGCGGCGGTGCGCGAGCACATGACGGCGCGCCACCTCACCACGGTGCGGCTCGACGAGGAGGTACACGACGTCGCGCACAAGATGCGTCGCGACCACGTGCGCCGGATCCCCGTGCTCTCCGACGACAATCGGGTGGTCGGGGTCGTGGCGGTGGTGGACCTGGCCACTCGGCTGCGCCCGGCCGAGCCCACGCTGGTGGAGGGGATCGAGCGCGACGCCGAGGTGCCGGCGGATGTCCGCGCCTAGAGACGTCACCTGATGCGCCCGCTCGCCCTCCTGCTGCTCCTTGCGCCCTTCCATGCCCTGGCGCCGCAGGGCGCGCGGTCGCTGCGCTGGAGCGCGGTGGACGTCACGGCGCAACTCGACTCCTCCGGGCGACTGACGATCACCGAGCGCCAGACGATCGTGCTCTCCGGCGACTGGAACGGCCCGGAGCGCACGTTTGTCGTGGCCCCCGGGCAGACGCACCGCCTGCTGCGCCTCACCCGCGTGGATCGCGCCACCAGGTCCGAGCACGAGCTCACTGAGGGCGACCTCACCAAGGTGGACGAGTACCGGTGGTTCGACGGCCACGTCCTCCGTTGGCGCAGTCGGCTCCCCTCCGCGCCGGTCTACCGCAACGACACCTTGTCGTACACGCTGGTGCACGCGTACGACGGGATACTCCTGCCGCGCACGGCCACCGACGGCTCAGGCGGCGCGGAGTACTTGATGGATCACGACTTCGCTTTCCGTGACCGCGCGGAGAACGTGGAGCGGTTCAGCCTGAAGCTGGTCGTGGATTCCGCGTGGAAGGTGCCGGCGGGGTTCACGTGGAGGGTCGACGCCGGCCCGCTGCGGCCCGGCGAGGGGTACGTGGTCAGCGTCCCCCTCCGGTTCGCGCGCGCGGGACGTCCCGCCGGCGTCGTCGTGGGGGCGGGCGCGCTCGTGCGCTTGGCGCTCCTCGGTGCGCTCGTCGCTGCCGTCGTGCTGCTCTTCCTGCGCTTCCTCGCGCGCGAACGAACACTCGGCCGGTTCGCCTCGCCCCCCGAGTCCTCGGAAATCACTCGCGAGTGGCTGGAGCAGCACGTGTTCAGCCTCGCGCCGGAGGTCGTGGGCGCTGCGTGGGACGACACCACGGCCGCGCCGGAGGTGGCCGCCACGTTGGCCCGCCTTGTTGCCGACGGCAAGCTCGCGAGCGAGGTGGTTCCCGGCACCGGATGGGTGTTTCGCTCCGACGTGCTCCACCTGCGGCTGCTTGTGCCGCGCGACGCGCTCACCGGCCACGATCGCGCGCTGATCGACGCGCTCTTCATCGGCGGTGCCGATCGCACGTCCACCGACGACGTGCGCGCGCACTACAGGGCCACCGGGTTCGACGCGGCGGCGTTGATCGAGCCGTTCCTGAGAGCGCGCCTTGACGATGCATCGCGCACCGGGCGCGCGCTGCCGTCGCCGTCGCCCAAGCCGACGCGCGCCCTGCTCGCCGCGGCGCTCGTGGTCTACGCCACCAGCGCGATGCAACGCGGGGCGACGTCGCTGATGTCCAGTTTTGTCGTGGCGTTCCTGTGGTACGCGTTCACGGCGATCCAGGCGCGGGGATGGCGGACGCGTGTGGTGCGGCCGGCGCCGCACCTCCTGCGCGTGCTCATCCCGATGGCGCTCTGGCTCTCTGGCGTTGGCGCTACGCTGCTCGACCAACGGACGCGCGTCGGCGCGCTGGCGCTGCTTGGACTCGCGCTGTTTACGCTCGGACTGGTCAACAGCGTGTTCAACCTCGCCGCCTCACGCCACGACGCCGATCGCATCGCGCTGCGCAAGACGCTCGCGGGCGCGCGCGACTATTTCGAACGTGAGTTGCATCGGCCGTCGCCGGCCCTGCTCGACGCCTGGTTCCCATGGATCATCGGATTCGGTCTTGGACCGCGCGTGGACCGCTGGTTCCGCGCCTTTGGCGCGCCCTCGAGCCACTCGCATCACGCCGCCCACGCGACGCGCTCCGCTGGGCCGGTCGGGGGCGGCGGATGGTCCGGGTTCGGCGGTGGCGGCGGATTCTCCGGCGGCGGGTCGAGCGCCTCGTTCGCCGCCGCCGTGGGCGGCATGGCGGCCGCGGTGCCCACGCCAAGTCGATCAGGGTCGAGCGGTGGCGGACGGTCCGGGGGTGGCGGACGGTCCGGCGGCGGCGGTGGCGGCGGATGGTAAAAGCCCCGCTCCACTGGAGCGGGGCCGATGGGACAACAAGAGCGGGCGATGGGACTCGAACCCACGACGTCCAGCTTGGGAAGCTGGCATTCTACCAACTGAATTACGCCCGCGTGGTATGGGATTATACCTGACTTCAATGATGGGAACAAGCTGGCGGTTTTCGGGGGCATTCCCCCCTCGGTAATCCACGGTGCCCGCGAGTATTTTTCGTTACCGGTCAGGTCGGTGCTCGTGCCGCTGCACCCCACCGTGCCTGTTCCCGTGCCCAAGCTGTGCCTCTGCCCCTGCACCACAAGGTTGCCGTGACCACTCTTCCGTCTGATTGGCGCTCCCGGGCCGTCTCGCCCGCTGACGCGCTTGCCCTCATCACGAGCGGCATGAAGGTCTTCGTCCAAGGCGCGTGCGCCACGCCCACGCCCCTGCTCGAGGCGCTCGCCCAGCGCGACGACCTCGAGAACGTCAAGCTCTATCACCTGCACCTCGCCGGCCCGGCGCCCTGGCTGGACGGCGATCGGTGGCAGCGCTTCCACTCGATCTCGCTCTTCACCGGCCCGAACCTGCGCGGCCCCGTCGAGCGCGGGCACGCCGACTTCGTGCCGATCTTCCTCTCCGACGTCCCGACGCTGTTCAGCTCGGGGCGCGTGCCGCTCGACGTCGCCATCGTCCAGCTCTCGCCGCCGGACAAACACGGCCACTGCTCGCTCGGCACGTCGGTCGACACCGCGCGCGCCGCGGTGGATAGCGCGCGGTTCGTCATCGCCGAGATCAACGACCAGATGCCGCGGACGCACGGCAACACCAACGTGCCGTTCGACCGCATCGACGCCTTCATCGTGACGGACCGGCCGCTGCACGAGCACGCCGCCGGGCAGGAGTCAGAGGTCGAAGCCCGCATCGGCGAGATCATCGCCGGGCTGGTCGAGGACCGCTCCACCCTGCAGATGGGCATCGGCGCCATCCCCGACGCGGTGCTCACGCGACTCGGCGACAAGCATGACCTGGGCGTGCACACCGAGATGTTCTCGGACCGCCTCGTGGACCTCATCGAGTCGGGCGTGGTGAACAACAAGTACAAGCAGGTCCACCCCGGGCGCACGGTGACGAGCTTCATCAACGGCACCAAGCGGCTCTTCGACTTCGTGCACGACAACCTCGCCGTCGAGTTCCATCCCTGCGACCGCACCAACGACACTGCGGTGATCCGCCGGAACCCACGCGTGGTGGCGATCAATAGCGCCATCCAGGTGGACCTCACCGGGCAGGTGTGCGCCGACTCGTTCGGCCACCGTATCTACTCGGGGATCGGCGGGCAGATGGACTTCATCCGCGGCGCCGCACTCTCGCGCGGCGGCAAGGCGATCATCGCCCTGCCAAGCACGGGGAAGAACGGCACCATCTCGCGCATCTGCACCGAGATCAATGCCGGCGCCGGCATCGTGACGACGCGCGGACACGTGCACTGGATCGTCACCGAGTATGGCGCGGTGAACCTGCACGGCTGCTCGCTGCGCGAGCGCGGAGAGGCGCTGATCTCCATCGCGCATCCCGATTTCCGGGCGGAGCTGACGAAGGACCTGCGGCGGATTCGGTTGTAGCAGCCACTGATACCACGAAGGAGCGAAGGGCACGAAGGGGCACGAAGCACTTCCAACGGAAACGACGGCGCGCCACGCGGAGTACTGCGTGGCGCGCCGCGTTTAGCCCCGGGTGTGCTTCGTGCCCCTTCGCGTCCTTCGAGCTTCGTGGTCGCAGCTGGCCGTTACTGCTTTCACCACGGAGGACACGGAGGGCACGGAGAACAGCAACTGCAAAACCTGGGGGTAACGACAGCGCGCCACGCAGACATTTGCGTGGCGCTCGCAGTTCCCCCAAGAAGTTGCTGTTGCACTTCTCCGTGTTCTCCGTGTCCTCCGTGGTAAGAGCAGTGGCCGTTGCCGTGGCGGACTATCGATAGTTCACGCGCATCACCAGCGACGTCAGCGCGTCGCAGATGGCCTCTTCGAGCGTGTGCTCGAGGCCGTTGCGCAGGCCGCTGTCCTCGAGCCCGACGTGCATCAGCTCGTGCCAGAGCACGCGCCATCGCGCCTCGCCGTGCACCGTGCTGCGCAGGAAGATGGTGCGCTGCTCCGACACGAAGCACCCCATCAACTCCTCGCCGGGATCGGCGTATTTCGCGATCTCCGTTGGGCTCACGACCTTGATGGCGACGTCGCCGCCGGGGCACGGGAGGACGTCGGGGACTTTCGGCCAGCGGCGCCGCGGCATCGGGGACCCTCGAGCAGGTGTGGATGAGGCGAACCGAAGCCCGGTCCGCCCACGGAAGATAGCGTCGAACGGTGACGGCCGAACGCCCGCCCTCCCTCGTCCACCGTCTACCGTCCACCGTCAACCGTCTGCCCCTTGACAGCCCACCCCAACCGCCATAGTGTATCGGTACACTAGCACACTACCCCCGTGTTTGATCGCATCGACCCCCGCAGTCCCGTCCCCATCTACGCCCAGATCGCGGCGCGCGTGCGCGTGGCGGTCGGCGCCGGCGAACTCAAGGCCGGCGACGGCCTGCCGTCGGTGCGCACCCTCGCCTCGCGACTGCGCGTGAATCCCGCGACGGTCGTGCAGGCTTACCGCGAGCTCGAGACCGAGGGACTGGTCCAGATGCGCCAGGGCGCCGGCACCTTCATCACTGACGTCACGCCCGAGCGGCGTGAACGCGAGCGCGCCGCCGACGCGCAGCGCCTGATCCGCGACCTGCTCGCCGAGGCGGCGCGACGCGGCATCACGGCGGCCGACCTCCGGCGCGCCCTCACCGACGAACTCGAGGAGACCACGCGATGAGCGACGCCATCGCCCTCAAGCACGTGGCCTACCGCCCCGCCAAGGAGTTCGCCATCCGCGACCTCTCGATGACGGTCCCCACGGGAGCCATCTACGGCTTCCTCGGACCGAACGGCTCGGGCAAGACCACCACGATCAAGCTCCTCCTCGGCATGCTGGAAGCCGCGCGGGGCGTCATCGAAGTGCTCGGCCACACGATTCCGCAGGGCGCGCCGCAGGCGCTCGCCCGCATCGGCTACGTCCCCGAGCGGCTGCACCTCTACGGCTCGCTCACCGTGGGCGAGATCATGGACTACCACCGGGCGTTCTACGCCACGTGGGATGCGGGCCGCGCCGCCGAGCTTCGCGGCCAGTTCTCCCTGCGAACAGAACAGAAGATCGAACGCCTCTCCAAGGGCGAGTCGGGCAAGCTGATGATGCTGCTCGCGCTGGCCACCCAGCCCGAGTTGCTGGTGCTCGACGAGCCGACCGACGGCCTCGACCCCGTGGTGCGGCGCGACGTGCTCGCCGCGCTCGTCGAGTACGTCTCGGCGCGCAATGCCACGGTGCTCGTGAGCAGCCACCTCGTGCATGAGCAGGAGCGCATCTGCGACTGGGTGGGAGTGATGGACGACGGCGCGCTCGTCGCCGAGATGCCGATGCACACGTTCCGCAGCGGGATCAAGCGTCTGCGCGTGAGCGGCGCGCCGCCTGTCGTCCCCGCGGCGCCGTTCACGATCCTCGGCCGCACGGTGACCGCCGGCGCCGAGAAGGAATGGGGCGTGCGCGGCTGGCAGCCGGAGATGGCGGCCTGGTTCACGGCGCAGGGCGCGACCCTGCGCGAGGTCATCGACCTGGATCTTGAAGAGAGCTTCGTGGAGCTGCTCAGTACCGCGCGCTCGGGAGGGACGGCCTGATGTTCCGCGCTGTGCTTAACACCCAATGGAAGTGGTCGCGGCCAATCGTGCTGCTCGCCGTGCTCGTTGCCGGGTACATCCCCATCAGCGCGCTGCGCGCGATGCCGTACAAGTCGGTGGACACGTACTACATCCCGTCGCTCTACCAAGGGATCATCGGCGCGAGCATTCACTACCAGTTGCTCGCCCTCGCCGTCGCCGTCGTGGTGGCCATCGCGTCGTGGCAGGCCGATGCGCATCGCCAGCACGTGTACGCGCTGTCGCTCCCGCTTCCGCGCTGGCGCTTCGTGCTGCTGCGCTTCGGCGCGGGTGCCGCGCTCCTCGGCGCGGTCGCCGTGGCGGTGGGGCTGTTCGGCGGGATCGCCGCGGCCATCGCGCCGCTGCCGGCGATGCTGCACGCCTATCCGGTGGGCCTCGCCGTGCGCTTCTGGCTCGGCGCGCTCGTGCCGTTCGCGATGATCTTCGCCCTGTTGGCCAGCGACCCCAAGCGGGTGCGGATCATCGTCGCGGCGATCGCCACGATCGTCGCGGTGGACCTGCTCCTCGCCTCCGTCGGAACGACCGACAAGCCGTTGGTCCTCGGGTGGATTCTCGATGGCGTCTATGCGGGCAGTGGCCCGTTGGCCGCCTTCCTCAACCGGTGGATGCTGGTTGATGTCTAGTCCTCCGCCGCTGCCCACGGTCGTGCGGCGCACGGCGCTGTGGTTTGCGCTGGCCGCCGGCGTGCCGTTGTCGGCGCAGTCGCCCGATGCAACGGTGGCGCGTCAGCAAGCGCTGCGCGCGCGCGCCGACTCGCTGAAGCAGCGCATTGACTCGCTCGCCGCCGCCGCGAACGAGACGGGGCTCGACACGGCCGTTGTGGTGCGGGGGCTTCGCCTTCGCACCGGCGCGGCGCTGGCCAGCGACGCCGCAGCGGCGCTCGAAGACGCGCTGACAAAGGCCGCCGCCGTCGTCGGTGAGGAAACGGACTCCCTTGCCCCGCGCCTCGCGCTGACCCTGCGCGAGCGGCGTACGTCGGTGCGTGAATCGTACTCGCCAATCACTGGCTTCTCGGTGCAGCCGACGAAGGAGCGAGTGACGGGTTACGTGTTTGACGGGATGTACGACGGCCGCGACATTCCCGGCGCGTCGCTCGCCCATCCGTTGAGTCAGAGCGACCTCGCCAAGAGCATGCTCTGGGAGTTCGAGCGCGCGGTCGCACGCCACCTTCCTGTGGCACTGGGCGCGTGGCTCGCTTCCCGGGTGCCGCTTGCCGCAGCGCCGAAGGACTTGAACGCGTCCGTGTATCGCATGCTCGCCACGGATCCCGCCGCGGTGGTGCGGAAGTGCGCCGCCGGCGACCGCGCCGCATGCCGACTCGGCTTCGCGCTCGATTCCCTCCCCACGAATCGCATCGCCGCGTGGTACGACCAGTCCGACCTCCCATCGCTTGCCGCGAATGCGGGAGACGGAGGCCAGCGCTCGTGGATGGCCCAGCGCACCTCGCGCGACGAGCAGAGCGCCTGCATTGAGCGGGCCCAGCTCGACGTCTGCCGGGCGATGCTCTCGTTGCTTCCCGCCGACGCCTTCCGGATTCCGATGCCCGCTGCGGCGCGCGAGTCGCTGATGCGCCTCACGCTCTCGACCGGTGGCCCTCAGGCCATTTCGCGCCTGCGCGAAACGCGCGATTCGACCGTCGCCGGTCAGCTCGCCACCGCAGCCGGTGTGCCGGCAGACACTCTCATCGATCGCTGGGTCCGCCAGGTGATCGCGGCGCGCCCGTCGTCGCCGCTGCCGAATGCTACGTTTGCCCTCGCCAGTCTCGCCTGCATCGCGCTCTGCGCCGCGTGGGCCGTCCGGGGGAAGCCATGGAACTGACCGTGCGCCGCGCTGCGGCCATCGCCATGGGGGCATTCGCGCTGCTCGTCGTGGCGCGGCCGCCGCGTCCCACCGGATTGTCCGCCGAACAAGTGAGCGCGCGTTACCGCTCGCGCGTGGACGAGGCGCGTCAGCAGTTGAGCCAGACGCGCGATACGCTGCGGCTGCTCGAATACACCGCCTGGTCGCGGCAGCTGCGCGACTCGGTGGGCCGAGCACTCCGTCAGCAGTCCGGCACCACGCTCGACCGCGTCTTCGCCGACGCCCGCGTGCCGGCGGCCGTGCGCGGGCACGTCGAGCAGGTCTACGCGACGACGCGGGCCCGAATGTCGCACCGCGCGCTCGCGCTGCCGCTGGTCATTGTCGTGGATACCGCGCAGTCGTACCGGTTCGGCACCGTGCTTTGGGTTGAGCGTCCGCAGGACCCCACGCCCTCCTGCGCGACGGTCGTTCGCGCCCGGGTCACGCCTGCGGCCCTCACGGACGAGCGCCGCATGGCGCGCGAATTGCGGCGCTCGATCCCGGCGAGTTTCCCGCAGCCCCGCCACTTCGGGCTCTGCGGATTCTCGGGGGCGTTTGGCCCGCCCTCCGCCGCCGTCCGGCAATGGCTGCACGAGCGCGAGTACCGGCCGGTGGCCGGCGGATACGATGTCTCCGCCATTCCCCGTCCGCCGCTGCGGCTGCGCGACGAGGTCGTGCCGTACTTCAACTCCCAGCGCAACTCGGCGATGGCGCTGGATCTTCGCGCCTGCGTCGCCGGGCGCGCCGAGCACTGCCTCGACGCCATCGCGCCACCAGCTGAGCGCCCCCTGGGCGGCATTGATGACGCGGCGTCGGACTACCGCTGGTACAGCTGGTGGTGGCGGGGATCCCCGGACGTAATGAACGCCGTCGCGTTGAGCCTCGGCCCGGAGCGCTTCCGCGCACTGTGGCGCGCCGAGGAGCCGGTGCCCGATGCGTACCGCCGGCTGAGTGGCGTCCCCATCGATACGCTCGCGCGTCGCGTGCTGGTCGGCGCCGCGCCGCCGGTGCGCGTGGGCGCGCCGCTCCTCGCCAAGGACTTCGTCCTGCCGCTGTTGATCGCCGGCGGGCTCGCCGGTCTCGCGCTGCTCTCGCATCCGCGTCGGCGCCGCGCGTAGCCGGGCGGCCCCACGGCCGATGGCGGGACGCCAATTTCGGTGATATTCTGCGGGACCTCCAACCTAGGGTCCCCCCATGCCCCCCGCGCCTGCGTTGTCCCGCCGACGCTCGTTCCTTGGCCGCCTCGCCGCCAGCGTCGCCGCCGCTGGCGCCGCGATCGCCGGCACCGCCGAGCCCCTCCACGCGCTGACGCGCCGCGAGGATTTCACCCCGGCGCGTCACCCGCAGGATGACTGGCTCGACCAGATCCCGGGCAAGCATCGGATGTTCTTCGACGCCATCACGCCGAACGGCGCCGCCGAGGCGCTCACGTTCGCCAACAACTACGCCTTGGCCAACAAGCTCGGCTACGGACTTGGGGACGCCGACCTGGCCCTCGTGCTCTGCTATCGCCACTGGGCCACGCCGTTCGCGTTCAATGACGCCGTCTGGGCCAAGTATGGCCCGACGTGGGCGAAGTTCATGAAGTTCAACGACCCGGAGACCGGCGCGCCGCCGGTGCGCAACGTCTGGAACGCGAAGAAACTCCCCGGGCAGCAGCCCAACCGTGGGTTCACCGTGGAGGCCGCCGTGGCGCGCGGCTTCCAGTTCGCGGTCTGCGACCTTGCGACGCACGCCTTCGCCGGGATCGTCGCCACCTCGGGCGGCCCGTCGGCCGACGAGATCTACGCCGAACTGAAGCGCAGCACGCTCGGCAACGCGCACTTCGCCGCGGCGGGGATCGTGGCGGTGGGGCGGGCGCAGGAGCGGGGCTACTCCTTCAGCTACATCGGGTAGACCCACGGCGATGACGAAGCGGAGTTCGGATGGGAATTTCGATGTCGGATGACGATGGGGACTGGAATTCGACAACGACATCGTCAATCCGTATCCTCATCCTGATCAGAATCGAAATCCGAACTCCTATTCCTCATCGTCTCCTATGCGCCGCCGCACCTTTGTCGCCACAGCTTCCCTGAGCGCCACGGCCTTCGCCGCGCCCGCCGCCGCGCCTGCCGCCGCGCCTGCCGCCGCGCCTGCCCAAGGCCCCGCGTCTCCGGCCCAGAACGCGCGTCGCATCCCCCGCTACCGACAGGACGCCTGGTTCGACGCGCTCCCCGGCAAGCATCGGCTCTTCATTGACGCCACGAGCATCGCCGAAGCGGCGTCGGCGACCGGATTCGCGTGGAACTTCCTGCGCAGCAGCCAGACGGGGTACAACCTGAAGGATGCCGACCAGGCGGTGGTCATCTGCCTGCGTCACGACGCCGCGGATGTGGCCGTCTCCAACGCTGTGTGGCGCAAGCACCAAGTGCTGCGGGACCTCGAGTACAAGCACCCGGACAGCGCCAAGCTGGTGAGAGGCGGCAATGTCTTCCGCCCCGGTTCCGCGGACCCCAAGTCGGTGGAGGACCCGTTCACGCTCGACGGGCTCGCGCGGCGCGGCGTGCACTACGCCATCTGCGGGATGGCCACGCGCTACCTGGCCGGGATGATCGCCGGCGAAAAGGCGACCCCCGACCGCATCGAGGAGATCATGGACGAACTGGTGAAGTCCATGCCGGCCAATGCGCACGTGATGGCCTCCGGCATTCTCGCCGCGCAGCGCGCTGGGGAGTACGGGTACACGGTGGTGCGCGCGTAGGCGCGCCTCCAGCGCTGCATCGCGCTGCACTCTGTCGGGCGACACGCGGAGCCTCGACGCGACGATGGGCCCCGGCGCTGGAACGCGCCGGGGCCCATCGCTAATCGGATTCCGGAATCGCGATCCTGAATCGCAATCCTCGGTCCAAATCCTCAATCAAGGCACCACCGCCCGCTTCACCACCGTAACCGTCAACGTAGACGGGTACTTCTCCGAATGGTGAATCACGTTGTTCGCCGTCACCGGCTGCGTCTCGTCCCAATTGTTCCCGCCGGTGTTCAGGTTCCGGTCGAAGCGCGGGAAGTTCGATGACGAGACTTCAATGCGCAGTCGGTGTCCCGGCTTGAAGTAGTTCGCCGTGTTCAACGGCTGCAGGGTGACCTTGTACACCTTGTCCTTCTCCATCCAGACCGGCGGCTTGTCGTACCCCTCGCGCCAGCGCATCCGCTGGATGCTCTCGTCAAGGTTGTACGCTCGGCCGTCGGGATACACGTCGAGAATCTTCACAGTGAAGTCGGTGTCCTTGGCGTCGGACGAGACGTAGAGCGTGGGCGTGATGGGCCCGCTCAGCTCCATCCCGTCAGCGAACGGCTCCGAGGTGTAGACCAGCACGTCGGGGCGCATCTCCGTCTTCTGCGACTGGTCGAAGGCCCCGGCCTGCACGGCGTTCCCTTGGCAGCAGACGTTGCCGCCGAGCGACATCACCGGGTTGCGCGGATCATAGGCAAACCGGTCCGGGACGTCCTTCTTCGGCGCCTTCGACGTCAGGACGCCGTCGCCCTTCGCCGTGTTGGCGTTGCCATTTGATCCGAGATAGAACGTCATCGGCTGGGCGTCCTTGGGCGGCCAGACGTCCGACGTGCGCCACTCATTACTGCCCATCACGTAGTAGCGGACCTTGGGCACGGTGTCCATCGGCGTCAGCCCTTCGTTCTTCAGGAACTGGTCGAAGAAGTCGAAGACGAGCTTCTGGTAGCCATACCGCGCGTCGCCCATGTCGCGCTCGCCGACCACGGTGCGCTCCGTGGCGCGCGTGAATGAGCAGTGCGCCACCGGCGCGATCACCATCCACTGCTGGTCCTTCGCCTTCCCCTGCGCGGTGCGCCGCACGTGGTTGTACATCACGACGTTTGGCCCCACCGACACGTCGTACCACGACATGAACCACAGCCCGGGGATGTTGATGGGCATGTTGTCGTGCCAGAGCCCGCCCCGGTACCAGGCCGGGTCGTTCGGCGCACGCTTCATCATCGCGCCACCCGTGGGGACAGGCATCGAGTCGGCGAAGATCCCATTCGGGCCGCCCGCCGCCTTGATCAGCTCGATCGTCGGCAGGTGCCAGAACGCCTTGGCCCAGTCAATCGGCGGCGCGTGCTCGGCGAGGTCAAAGAGCTTCGACGCGGCGATCAACTCCTGCTGCGTCGTGCCGCGCGGGAACATCGGCCGCACCTGGTTCTGCTCACCGGTCAGCCAACTGATGAACAGCATCTGCACCGCGCCGCCACGGTACCAGTTCCCCTGCTCGTAGTACGGCCCCACGCGCCCCACGCCGGCGCCGAAGCCCTGCACGTTCATCGCCGCGAAGCCCGGGTTGCCCAGCGACGCCACCGCCGGCTGCCACTCCGCCGTCGACGAGCATCCCGTGGCGCCGACCTTTCCGTTCGACCACGGCTGCGAGCGCAGGTAGTTCAGCTCGTCGTCGCCGTCGGAGAGCGGCGCGCCGAGGATGTCGTAGTTCCCCTCGGCGAAGAAGTGGCCGCGCTCCTGCATGTCCACCCACGCGTAGCCGCGCTTGATGGCGTTGAGCACGGTGGTCATGTCGCGCGGCACGCCGTTGTGGATGTCGAACCAGTTGAAGTTGTACGGCGTGCGCGACCAGATCGCCGGGTACTTCTTCGAGGCGTCCTTCGGATAGTAGATGTCCGTCGCAATGCGGATCCCGTCGCGCATCGGGATCATCACCTTGCGCTCGACGACGGCCAGCGACTGCAGTTCGTTCTCGATGGCCCAGCGGCGGGCCTTGACGCTGTCGGGCAGTGGCCCGCCCCGCTGCGCGGCGGCGGGAACGGCGAGAAGGATCGCGACAGCGCCCAACGCGAGGCGCCGGGCGGCGAAGCTGAACGGCATAGGCAACTCCGATAGGTGGCGGGTCCAAAGGTGCCGCTTGGACGCGAGTTGCCGCAACTGCTCACACTGCTCAACACGAAGACAGGAAGGTCACGAAGGGCCACGAAGAGGACCACGACTGGGGGAACACCTCGCGCCACGCCATGATCCGCGTGGCTCGCTGTCGTTAACCAGTTATCTCCCTTCGTGGCCCTTCGTGCCCTTCGTGACTTTGTGGTATCAGTAGCGGACAAGAAACAGCGGCGGAGGGATCGCCCCCCCCGCCGCCGGTTTCCTGCCCGATCGTGAAGTCCTTAGTTGGTCTTCAGGTTCGGGTTGTTGTCCGTCTCCACCCGCGGCAGCGGATAGCAGGTCTGCGTGCCGACGTTCGCGTACCCGGGCTTGAAGTACGTGCCGCCCGACGGTGTGATGCCCGACATGGCTGCCGGGACACGACGGAAGTCGGCGATGCGCTTGCCTTCGAGGTAGAAGTCAAACGCCTTCTGGACCATCAGCTCCTTCAGCACGCTCGCCGCATCGGTGGCGCCGGCATAAGCCGTCTTGCCGCCCGCCGTGCGACGCGCGTTGATGAGGGTGATCTGCGCGTTGACGTCGCCACCTGCCTCCGCGGCGATGTAGTCCGCCTCGAGCTTCGAGGCGAGCCGGAAGGCAGTGTTGTAGGCGTTGTACTTGGTCTGGCGATAGAAGCCGCCGGGGACCGCGTCCTGGCCGTTCAACGCGCCCGGCTGACCGGGAGCGATGTACGGGACGCGCGTGTCGCTGACGCGGAAGAACGGCGCCACGCTGATGGACGACCGGTCAAACGTGAACTGGTAGAGGCGGTTGGACAGGCGCGTCCGATTCGCCAGGTCATCCGTCATCTGCAGGTTGAAATTGAAGCCCGCCGGGACCAGCGCCGCGTCGGCCGAGGCGCCCGCCTTATCCCCCTTCTGCAGCTTGGCGCGGGCGCGGCCCACGAGCGCCGCGTTCGACAGGTTGGTGCCGTCCGTCGTGGCGGCCGCCTTCCCGATGTCCACGCCCTTCGTGAAGTACACGATGGCCGAGTCGAGCAGCTGCGTCGTCGTAAGCAACGGACCGGACGACAGCGTCCCCGAGCAGAAGTCGGTCGCGATCGTCAAGATCGCGTAGCCGCGGAACGTCGCGGCGCGGGCGTAGTTGATGTTGGACGTCGGGGTCGGCAGTTCGAGGTCCATCACCGTCTTCGCCGAGGCAGCCGCCAGCGAGATCGGCTGCCACACATCGCCGTTCAGCGAGCCGTTGAGGTCGGTGATCAGGCGGAACCCGAACTCGTTGCGAGTCGGGAACGTGTCCGCGACGTTGGCCTCTTCTGTGAACCAGCCGCTGTACATCGACAGCCAGCCGATGGCCGTGGCGAAGTTCTGCTGGGCCGAGAAGGCGAGCGCCGTGGCGCCGGAGGTGGGATCCACCGTCGCGGCGTCAATGCGGTCTGGGTTCGTCACTTCGACGAAGCTGTTGGAGCAGGCCGCGCCGAAGATCAGCGCCGCGCCCGCAGTGGTGCGCGTCACCGCGCGTAGGATCGAAATCATGGCGATCATCTCGCGGCTAGAAGTTGAGGTTGACGCGGAACGTCTGCTTCCGCGGATTCGGGACCGTCAGGAAGTCCTGCCGCGAGAACGCACCCGCCTGGGCGTTGATCTCGGGGTCGGCCCCGGTGTAGTCCGTCCACAGCTTCACGTTCTGCATCGCCCACGTGATCGAGGCGCCACTGATCGTGTTGCGGAAGACGCGCAGGTACTGGCTCGGCACGGTGTAGGTGGCCGAAAGCTCGCGCAGGCGGATGAAGTCGCCTTCCTCGAGGAAGGCGTCAATCACATCCGACACGGTCGCAGAGCGTCCGGAGTCTGTCACGAAGGCCGGCTGCCCGGGGGTCAGGTTGCCGTAGCGGCGGAGCCGCTCGTGCTTGCTGAGCGCCAGCGTGTCGAGGCGCAGGTTCGAACGCACGAGCTGCGTTTCGCGGAAGTACGCCGTGAAGTTCTGGACCAGGAAGTCGCGCTTGGCGTCAAACATCGCCGACACGCGGAAGTTCTTGAACAGCGTGAACGTGTTCGTGAGGTTCCACTCGAGCGTCGGCCACAGGTTGCCCATCGGCGTCAGCGTGTCGTTGACGATCACCTTGTTGGTGGCGACGTCAATGGACTGGATCTTCTTTGACACGAAGACGCCGAGCTGCTGGCCCACGATGGTGCGGCCAGCACCGCCGAGCGCGAACGGCTTCACGTCGCCAAGGCTCAGCAGTTCGTTGTGCAGCGTGTTGGCGCCGAGCCGGACGTTCCAGTTGAGGTTGTTCAGCCGGAGCGCGTCGTAGTTCACCGCCAACTCGAGGCCGCTGTTCAGCACCTCGCCGATGTTCGCCAGCGGGTTCGAGTTGAAGCCCAGCGACGGCGGAATCGGCCGGGCAATGATCATGTCCTTGGTGACCTTGCGGAAGTACGTCAACTCAGCCGACAGGCGGTTGTTGAAGAAGCCCGCGTCCACGCCCGCCTCGAACTCCGTCCCCTTCTCGGGCTTGAGATCGGAGTTGCCGGGGTTGCCCGGGATGGCGCCCGCATCGGTGGTGCCCGTGATGTTGTACGGTGCCGCGACCAGTGTCGTGAGCGCGTCGCCGGGGTTCGGCGAACGGCCCGTCGTGCCGTACGAGGCGCGGAGGCGCAGCGTGTTCACGTACTGCGTCCAACGGTCGAAGAACGGCTCCTCCGACACGGCCCAGCTGCCGCCGATCTTCGGGAGCACGATCGCCGGCGCCGCGGTGCCGAACGACGAGTTCTTGTCAATGCGCACGCCAAGCTGCAGGAACCGGCGATTCTCATGCCCAATCTGGACCTGGCCGAGGTACCCGAACTGGCGCTGCTCGGTGAAGCCGCTGGTCCCGGTGCGCGTCGCCGCGCCTGAGATCGAGTAGTTGGCGTTCGTGACGAAGCCCTGGCCGTTGGCGTTCGTCAGCGAGTTGCGCGTGGAAATCACCTGGAGGCCGAACGACGTGTTCGTCTCCCAGGCGCGGCCGAAGTTGCGCTTGTAGTTGCCGAGGTAGTCAAACGTGTAGCGCTCGGCGTAGCGGAACGTCTGGTCGTGGCTGCCCGTGTTGAGCGCGCCGCCGTACCAGGTGCTGTCGTTCTTCGGGAAGAACGAGCGCTGCTCGTCGCCGATGAAGTCCATGCCCATCGTGAAGCGGTTGCTGAACGTCGGGATCGGCAGGTACGTCGCCGTGATGTTCGACACCACACGGTGCGACTTGAGCTGGCGGAAGATGGCCGCCAGCGCGTTGTACTTGCGGTTGAAGCCGTACCAGCCGTCGTTCGACAGCGGCGTGGCGTCATTGCGCGTCAATGGGCTGCCGAGCATCGAGCCGCCCAGCCAGCCGTAGATGTTGTTGTCGTTGTCCGGCAACTGCGTGGCCGTCTGCGAGAGGCCGAGGCCAGCGTCAATCGTCAGCTTCTCCGTCGGCACGTAGTTGAAGTTCGTGCGGACGTTGTAGCGCGTGAACTTGTTGTTCGGCAGGAGGCCAAGCGAGTGGTCTTCGCCGTACGAGAGGCTGTAGCCGTAGTTCTGGCCGCCGCCCGTGCCGTTCCAGCTGACGATGCGATCGCTGCCGTTGCGGAAGCCGCCGACGCGCACGATCGGGTTGTCGCTGACCAGCGCGTTCACGGCCTGCCCGCGGCAGAGCGGATTGGTGCTCGTGGACGCGACGTTCGCCGCCGTGCACAGCCCGTAGTTGGCCGGCGGCGTCCAGAGGAGCTCCGAGGAGCCCAACTCGAAGCGCACCGACTGCCGCATGCCGCCCGTCGAACCCGCCTTCCCCTTCTTGGTGATGATCTGAATCACGCCCGCCGAGGCGTCGGCGCCGTACAGCGTCGCCGCCGCCGGCCCCTTCACGACCTCGATGCTCTCGATCTCATCGGGATTCAGGTCATTGAGGCGGTCGTACACCTGCCCCGCCTGGCCCGACGCGATCTGCCCCTCGATCGTGCGCACGCCGTCGATGAAGACCAGCGGCTGGTTGGAGAGGTTGATCGACGACGCGCCGCGGATGCGGATCGTCGTACCGGTGCCCGTCGTCCCCGACTGCGTCGTCAGCGCCACGCCCGGCACGCGCGACTGCAGCAGGTTCGCGACCGTTGCGATGGGCGCGGTCTCGATGACGCTCTTCGCCGAGACTGAGGCCACGAGCGCGGCCTGTGCCTTGCGCTCGAGGTTGCCCGCCGTGCCCGTGATCACCAGCTCGGAGAGCGTGACCAGCGACGCCGTCATCTGCAGCGTGACCGTCGTGGCGCGCCCGGCGGTGACGACGACCGTGTCCGACGTCGCCTTGTAGCCGATGTGGTACACGCCGATCACAAGGCGCCCCGGACGCACCGCGGCGAACCGGAACTCGCCGAGATCGTTGGTGCGGGACTCCAGCGTGGTGCCCGGAATGACGATCCGGGCCTCTGTGAGCGGCCGCTGCGTGGCCTTGTCGACGACCTTGCCGGTGATCGATCCCGTCTGCGCCTGCGCGGCGAGCACGGGAACGGCCAGCAAGGCCACCAACGCCAGGCCCACGCGGCGGAGTGCGACAGGTAGAATCGCGTGCATCGCAGACTCCAGTGGGTGGGAAGTGAATGGAAAACCCGAAGTGAGCGATGCGCGCTGAGACCCGTGAGTCACCGGCGTTCGCATCGGTCGAATTCTCCTGACAACTATGTACGGCAAACGGGAACTTCTGCTGTTCATTAGCGAACGTCAACAACCTTCATCATTTCGTAATGTCCATATAGTGGACTATCTATGTCGTTGTAGATGTTCAGGGTAGGTATACTGTCACAATACGCTACACCCGATGCTGCTTCGTCGGGGAAAGACCGAGGCCGATCGCCCGTGAAGACAGGCGATCGGCCCTCGGGACCCTGAGACTGTGACGCCTATTCGCGGCGAGGCGCGCCGCTACGTGCCGTCTCGATGAGCGGCGCGGACAAGGCATGCGCCGGGGCGCGGCGGTGCTTCGTCGCCTGCTCGAACCCGAACGCGAGCGAGATCAGCCCCGCCTCGCTCCACGCTCGGCCCAGCAGCGTCACTCCCGCCGGCAGCACGCCGCGCGTGTAGCCCATAGGGACGGTGATGGCCGGATACCCCGTGAGCGGCGAGAAGAGCTGCGAGTTGTCGCCGTGCGGCGTGTTCAGGTCGCCGATGAGGCGCGGGGGGTTGCTCCACGTGGGATACACGAGCGCGTCCAGGCGCAGTGAGTCCATCAGGGCAGTCACCGCCACGCGGAGGCGCGCGCGCATCTCCTCGCGCGAACGGCAACCGGGCGTCTCGCTCGGTGGCGTGGTCACCGCCTGCGCGGCTTGCAGCCGAACCTGCGCCAGCGGGTGGAAGTTGCCGCTGCGCAACACCTCATCCACCGTCTTGACTGGCGCCCCCTCGCCGCGCGCGGCGAAGTAGGCCTCCAGATCGTGCCGGAACGGATTGCACCCGCCCCCGGTGGTGCGCATCAGCGCGGGCAGCGAGTCGATGCGGGCGGAATCCACGACCACCGCCCCTGCTCCGCGCATTGCGTCCAGCGCCCGGGTGAAGACGGCGACCACTTCGCTGTCGGTCGTCGCGCGCTCGTACGCCTGCCGAAGCACGCCGATCCGCGCACCGCGGAGCCCGTCGCGCACCAGAAAGTCCGTGTAGTCGCGCTCGCGCCGAGCGTCCGCCTCCCGTGTCACGGGGTCATCGGGATCCGACCCGACCACCACATTGAACACGCGCACCGCGTCGGTCACCGTACGCGCCATCGGCCCGGCGATGTCGGCGCCGTTGCTGAGCGGCACGACCCCCGCGCGCGATGTCAGACCCATCGTGCTGCGAATGCCGACCAGCGCTTGGTGCGCCGATGGGCCGCGAATGGAGTTGCCCGTGTCGGTACCCAGCCCGACAGCGCCCTCGTTGTCCGCCACGGCGGCAGCGGTGCCCCCGCTGGAGCCCGCGGTCACCCGGTCGAGGACATACGGATTGCGCGTGTAGCCCGGGAGGATCGAGTTCACCGTCTCATACGGCGAGAACGCCCACTCCGCCATGTTGCTCTTCGCCAGCACGATGGCGCCCGCGGCGCGGATTCGCGCCACCATCGTCGCGTCGCGCCGCGGCACCCACCCCTTGAGCGCCAGCGAGCCCGCGGTCGTCTGGAGGTCACGCGTCTCGAAGTTGTCCTTCACGATCATGGGGATGCAGTGCAGCGGGCCGGTGAGCCCCTCGCGACGGAAGCGCGCGTCGAGCGAGTCCGCGGTGGCGAGCGCGGCGGGATTGGTCACCACGATCGCGTTGATCGCCGGGCCGCGCTTGTCGATCGCGTCGATGCGCTCGAGATAGCGCCGCACCAGCTGGCGGCAGGTGAGCTGCTTCGCCCGAAACGCCGCGTGGAGCTCGGCGATAGTCGTCTCTTCAAGGCGGAAGGGACGCGGGCTTTGCGCGGCGAGCAGCGCGGGCGCCGCGAGCGCGAGAACTGCGAGCAGTGGACGCATGCTGCGTAGCGTATCGCGCGTCGAGCGAGGCCGCCAGCGCCGGCGGGGCTACGCGTGAACGCCGCGTCGCCGCGGCGCCGCGCGTCAGGCGACGCCGCGCGACTGACGCCAGCGTCGACCGACGATCACCGCCAGGACGACGCCCACGACGGTGCCCAACGCAACCAGCAGGCCAAGGAAGACGGCGATGGTCAATGCCGCGGACCCGAGGGTCTCGATGACGGCGAAGGCCGGATTGCCGAGCCCGCCGGAGGCGACGGAGCTCACCGCACGCACTTTCGCCGTGACGAGCGCGAGCGTGCCGGCCACGCCGCCGCCAGCGATGACGGCCAGCACCCAATGCACGGCGCTCGAGCGATCCCCGGCCATGCCCATGAGCAGCACGGCGCCGGCCACGACCGCGGCCGGGACCGCCACAACGTCGAGCGCGTTGTCGACCACCGGAATCGCGTAGGCGGACAGCTCGGCCACCACCGCAACGCCAAGCGCAATCACCGCGATGGGCGACGCAAGCCACAGCCACTCCGGGCGCAGCTCCACGACGCCGAGGCTCGCCCCCAGGCTCATGAGGAACGGCGGCAGGAAGACCCGCAACCCGCTGGCCGCGCTCAAGCCAAGCCCCAGCAGGATGGGTGTGGCCGCGTCGAGCATCGTCTGCGTCTCCATCCGGCAGAAGCTAGCGACGGCGTCTCCCGCTGCAAACGCAAAGAGGCGCCCGGTGTCCCGGACGCCTCTGTTGTCTTTCTGTTGTTTCTCTGTTGTTTCTCTGTTGTTTCTCTGCTTCAGAGCCACAGGTCGGGATTGAACCGACGACCGCTCGATTACGAATCGAGTGCTCTACCACTGAGCTACTGTGGCACGGATGCGGCTTCGGCCGCTCTCGACCGTCCACCGTCCACCGTCAACCGTCTACTGCCATGCCCTGGCTCGGATTCGAACCGAGACGCGTTTCCGCACCACCCCCTCAAGATGGCGTGTCTACCAGTTTCACCACCAGGGCGGAACTACATCAACTACAGAGAACGACAGACAACTACAGAAAACTACAGAAAACTACAGACGGGAGCGACGGGGCTCGAACCCGCGGCCTCTTGAGTGACAGTCAAGTGCTCTAACCAAGCTGAGCTACGCCCCCTTACTGCAGACGGTGGACGGAGGACGGTAGACGGTTGAGTCCACGCGTGCCTCCGGGCCACGGCCCTTCCTGCAACCTTCACTTCTGGCCCGTGATTTCCGCCGGGCCTTCATAGCCCCAACGGGAATCGAACCCGTCTTTCGACCTTGAAAGGGTCGCGTCCTAACCGATAGACGATGAGGCCGAGTGTCCAACCAGTAGCGGTAACGGGATTCGAACCCGTGTCGCAGCCTTGAGAGGGCTGTGTCCTAGGCCTCTAGACGATACCGCCATCGTAGTACCTCTACCTTCTCCTCGTCCCCACGCTGGAACGAGGGTTGGGGAGGAGGTTGAGGCTGTTTGCCGCGCCGTATCCCACGGCGCATCCAACGGTCCTTCGACTTCTCAATCAACACGTTCAGCAGGCCAGGAGGGACTCGAACCCCCAACCGCCGGTTTTGGAGACCGGTGCTCTACCAATTGAGCTACTGACCTAGAAGCAGCGGCCGGACGACTGAAGCGATCCGTCCCTCGACCTTCGCCTTCCGCTGCTCAGGGTGACTGACGGGAATTGAACCCGCAACCCCCAGAGCCACAGTCTGGTGCTCTAACCAATTGAGCTACAGCCACCATGATCCTCACCGCGTCGCCCAGGCGATTTGGGAGAGGCCCAACAAATTAACCCTGAAAAACCACCAATTCAACGGGGCCGTTTCCGAGGGAGCGATTCGCCGTCCGCCGTCCGCCGTCCACCGTCCACCGTCCACCGTCCACCGTCTACCGTCTACCGTCACTCACCCTGCATCAATCCTTGGCTCGGTCCATATACTCCCCCGTCGCCGGATTCACGCGGATGCGTTCACCGGTCGCGAGGAACTCGGGGACGTTCACCGTCACGCCGTTGGCGAGCGTGGCGGGCTTCGAAGAGGCCGTCTTCGTCGCGGTCTTCATCACCGGCGCCGTGTCCACGATCTCCTGCACCACGTACTGCGGCAGGTCGATGCCGATCGGCCGCCCCTCATAGAACTCGGCGATGATCACCATCTGGTCCTGCAGCCACGGCGCGCTGTCCCCCAGCGTCTCCTCGTCCATCTCGAGCTGGTCGTAGTTCTCCGTGTTCATGAAGTGGTAGCCATCGCCACTCTTGTACAGGAACTGCAGCTCGTGCGTCTCCATCGACGCCTTCTCGATGGAATCGTCGGCGCGGAAGCGGTGCTCGAAGCTCGACCCCGACTGGATGTCCTTCATCTTGGTCTGCACCATCGCGCGCAGGTTGCCCGGCGTGTGGTGGCGGAAGTCGATGATGCGGCACGGCCGGCCCTCGAAGACGATGACCATGCCGCGGCGAATCTGGGTTGCTGGGAGCGCCATAAACTGAGCCTGACGAACGGGTTGGATGCGGTTTGGGGGTAGCCTTTAAATATATGCGGGATTGAGGGCGGAGTGAAGGGGACGGGGTGCGGAGGTTTGGAGAGGAGGGAGGAGTGGAGAAAGGGGGGAGGAGCGACGAGGCACACCTCGTCCCCCCTCCTCCTCACCCCACTCCTCCCTCCTCACCACCCCCCCGCACCCCGCCCCCGCCCCCCTACCTCGACAGAGAGTCCATCACTGTCTTGAGTCCCCCATACACATTCTTCGCCACCCGCCGCGCCCCCTCGGCCGTCGGATGGATCCCGTCGTCCTGATTCAGGGCCGCCACGCCCGCCACCCCATCCAATAGGAATGGAAGGAGCCGCACGTTTGTCTCCTTCGCCACCGCCGGGAAGACACCGCGAAAGCGGCGCTGGAAGGCTGGGCCGAGGTTCGTCGGCGCCTCCATTTGCGCCAGCACCACGGCGGCGCCGGGATGGGCCGCGCGAACCTTGGCGATGATCGCGCGGAGGTTGGCCGCGGTGCTGTCGGGATCGAGGCCGCGGAGCCCATCGTTGGCCCCGGTCTCGATCACCACCACTGAGAGGGGCTGGCTCAGCAGCCAGTCGGCGCGCCGCAGCGCCCCGGCCGACGTCTCGCCGGAGAGCCCGGCGTTCACGATCTCCACCCCCAGCCCATCTTTGGCCGCCATCCGGCCGAGCACGGCGGGGTACGCGCTGTCCGGATCAAGGCCGAGCCCAGCCGTGAGCGAGGTCCCCAGAAACAGTACGCGCGGCCGAGCCGTTGTCTCTGTTGCGGGGCGCCCAGCGACCGTGGTTGATTCCACGCCAACGGCGGCGGCCGGCTTGCTGTCTTTGGATTGTGGGCTGCACGCCAGCGCCAGGAACAGCAGCGCGGTTCCCCACCCGACGCGCACACCCGTTCGTCCCGCAAGCGCCACCGCGCGCCACTCACTCTCGCCGACTTTTCGCATGCTCGTTGCCCGTGACCTCACCAAGGAATACCAGAGCGGCTCGCACACGCTGGCCGTCCTGAAGGATGTGACGTTCACCATTCCGCAGGGCGCCTTCGTCGCCATCGTCGGCCCCTCAGGGAGCGGCAAGACGACGCTCCTCGGCCTGCTCGCCGGACTCGACGTGCCGAGCCGAGGCACCGTGGAGATTGACGGCGTCGGCCTGCACGAGCTCTCCGAGGATTCGCGGGCCCTGCTGCGCGGCCAGAAAGTTGGGTTCGTGTTCCAGAGCTTTCAACTGATCCCGACGCTCACCGCGCTGGAAAACGTGCAGGTCCCGATGGAGCTCCGCGGTGAGGCCGGGGCGCCGGAGCGGGCCCGCGAACTCCTCACCCGCGTAGGCCTTGGCGACCGCCTCGACCACTTCCCCACGCAGCTTTCCGGCGGCGAGCAACAGCGCGTGGCCCTCGCGCGGGCGTTCAGCACCCGGCCGCGCATCCTGTTCGCCGACGAGCCGACCGGCAACCTCGACGGCCAGACGGGAGCGAAGATCGTGGAGTTGCTCACGGCGCTGAACCGTGAGGAGGGGGCGACCGTGGTGCTCGTGACGCACGAGCGCGGGCTGGCCGATCGCGCGCAACGACTCATTCGCTTGGCGGACGGCCTGGTCGTTGAAGACCGCGTCTCCGACCCGGCGGCGGCCGGCGACGTCGCGTCGTCAGCGGGCGCCGCATGAAGCTCGGGATGCTCGCCCGCCTCGCCTGGCGGGAAAGCCGCACGGCGCGCCGTCGGCTGCTGCTCTATATGTCGTCCATCTCGCTCGGCGTCGCGGCGCTGGTGGCCATCGACTCGTTCGCGTCGAACACGCGCGAATCGGTGCGCGCGCAGTCGCGCGCGCTGCTCGGCGGCGACGTGGCCTTCAGCAGCAACCAGAAGTTCCCCGCGGCGGTCGACACGCTTTTCGATTCGCTCTCCACGGCGGGTGTGCCGCTGGCGCGCGTGACGACGTTTGGCTCGATGGCATTCGTCGGCCGCACCGGCGGCACGCGGCTGACGCAGGTGCGCGCCATCAACGCGTCCTTCCCGCTGTACGGCGATGTCGTGACCGCGCCGGACGGCGCGTGGGCGCGACTGCGCACGGGGCAGGTGGCGGTGGTGGATCCCACCCTGCTCGTCGCGCTCGACGCGCAGGTGGGCGACTCGCTGACCATCGGGTACGCGCAGTTCGAGATCGCCGGCACGCTCACCAGCGTCCCCGGCGATCCGGGGATCGCGAGCGCAATCGGGCCGCGCGTCTTCATTGACGAGCGTTGGCTGAGCGAGACGCAGTTGCTCGGCTTCGGGAGCCGCGCGCAGTATGAGGCGTTCGTGAAGCTCCCGCCGGGCGTGAACTCACCGAAGTGGGTGGCGCCGCTGCGCCCGATGATGCTCAAGGCCAACGTGCGCACGCGCACAGTGGTCCAGCAGGAGATCAACTTCACCGAGGCCATCGGACAGATGGCCAGCTTCCTCGGGCTCGTCGGCCTCATCGCGCTGCTGCTCGGCGGCGTGGGCGTGGCCAGCGGCGTGCACGCCTTTGTCACGCGGAAAGTGGACACCGTGGCCGTGCTTCGCTGCCTGGGAGCCACCAGCTCCCAGGTGCTGTTCATCTACGTGATCCAGGCCGCGGCGATGGGGTTCATCGGCGCAGCGTTCGGCGCGGTGCTGGGCATCGCGATCCAGTTCGGCCTGCCGCTGGTGGTGAAGGACTTCCTGCCGCTCGACGTGCAGGTCTCGCTCGATCCTGCGGCGCTGGGCACGGGACTCGCGGTCGGCGTGTGCGTGGCACTCATCTTTGCGCTGCGCCCGCTGCTCGCCCTGCGGCGCGTCTCGCCGCTGCAGGCGCTGCGCCGAGACGACGCGGCGCTCGTGCGCGCCTCGCTGCGCGATCCGGCGACCCAGTTGGTCAACGTGACGCTCATCGCCAGCGTGATCCTGCTCGCCATCGGCCGCGCCGACACGGTGCCGCGCGGGCTGATGTTCGCGGTGGGGATCGGCATCAGCCTGGTGGTCCTGTTCTCGGCCGCTTGGCTCCTCAGCGAGGGAGCGCGTCGGCTCGTGCGCCCAGGCTGGCCGTATGTCCTCCGGCAGGGCGTGGCCAACTTGTACCGCCCGGCGAACCAGACTCGCTCGGTGGTCATCGCGCTCGGATTCGGGTCGTTCCTCGTGACCACGATCTACCTGGTGCAGGAGAACTTGGTGCGGCAGTTCGACATCACGGCCGCCGCATCACGCGGCAACCTGGTGATGTTTGACATTCAGGACGACCAGCGCGAGGGGGTCGAGCGCGCGATCGTCGACGGCAAGCACCAGGTGATCTCGATGACGCCGATCGTGACGATGCGCATCGCCAAGATCAATGGCGTCGACCCGCAGGAACACGCGCGGCAGTCGGGCCAGGGACGCGGCAGCTGGGCCTATCGGCGGGAGTACCGTTCGACCTACCGCGACACGATGGTCGTCACGGAGAAGCTGACGGCAGGCAAGTGGTTTGGGGAGCACGCGGCTGATGACACGCTGCACGAGGTCTCGCTGGAGCAGGAGCTGGCGAACGAGAATCTGCGCGTGAAGATCGGCGACGTGATCACCTGGGATGTGCAGGGTGTGCTTGTCTCGACGAAGGTGACGAGCCTGCGCGAGGTGGACTGGGGGCGCTTCGATCCGAACTTCTTCGCCGTGTTCACGCCGTCCGCGATTCGCGGCGCGCCCAAGCAGTGGGCGGCGGTGGCCGCGGTGTCGGATGAAAGCGCCATCGCCCCGCTGCAGCGGCGCATCGTCGAGCGCTTTCCGAACGTCGCGAGCCTCGATATCTCGCTCGTGCGGAAGACGATCAACGACATCGTGAACAAGGTGTCGCTGGCCATCCGGTTCCTGGCGCTCTTCTCGCTCGGCATGGGGGTACCCGTGCTCTTCAGCGCCGTGGCCGCGACGCGCCGCGATCGCCTGCGCGAGAGCGTGCTGCTCAAGACGCTTGGCGCGACCCAGCGGCAGGTGCTGCGCATCCTGTTCGCGGAGTACGCCCTGCTCGGCACGTTGGGCGGCATCTGCGGGATGGGACTCGCGACGGTAGGGGGCTGGGCGCTCGTGACCTTCGTCTTCGAGGCGCCGTTCCAGTTCGCCTTCGGCCCGGCGGCAACGATCGCCGCGGTGATGCTGGGCATGGCCGTGGGCATTGGCCTGCTGACGGCGCGAGAGGTGTTCAGGGAGACGCCGATGGCGGCGCTGAGGGAGGCCTGAGGAGCAAGTGGAACGGGGAGGGGGTAGAGGCGAAGGGACGGGGGCTGAGTTGCGGAACGGGGTGCGCGCCCTCGTTCCTCCCCTCAGCCCCCGTCCCTTCGCCCCTACCCCCTCCTCGTTCCACCCATCTCTACTGGACTCGCAGAATCGCCACCCTCAGCTGCCCCGGCGCCTCCCCTCCAAACGCCCCTCGCAGGTCCAGCAGCTGCGGCGCTGTCTGTGTGCCGCTGATCAGCCATGACGTGAACGTGCCCGCGCCGAGCGCTTCCACGCTCGTGCTGAACGTGCCGAAGGCGCGGGCGCGCGGGCGGAAGGGATACGCGAGCGGATACAGACTGGACGGGTTCGACGGGTTCAGGCACGGCCCGCGGTCGCCGCAGAGGCCGAGGAACTGGTCGCGCAGGTTCCAGCTGGGGAGCTGGAGTCGCGCGTTGGCGAAGGTCACGCCGGGATAGTCATCGGCGTAGAGCATCAACGCCCACTCGCCGAACATCTCCTCCCACGTGCGCCCCGTGACGCGCGCCTCGAGGTTGGCGACGCCCGAGCGCGTGGACTGCACGAGGGCGGAGAGGAACGCCGACTCCGACGTCGCGAAGTGGTCCATCATCCATCGCACGACCGACCAGGCGGTGCCATAGAAGGTGATGTCGGCGGGGCCGGTGCGACTGAGCACCGTGTACAGCTCAGGGAACTGGAGATACTGATACACGCCGTCGAAGTGGCGCAGCATCAGCAGCGGCGCGCCAGCGCACTGCGGCGCCACATCGCCCACCGACCGCCAGTCGCAGTAGGTGCTGGCTTGGTAGCCGGTGTTCCCCTTCCAGGGGACCCCGTAGACACCGCGCGCATACTGCTCTTCGGCGTGGCGGGCCGTTCCCTCCTCCAGCCAGAGCTCCTCGAACTCCGCGTTGCGGGCGAAGCGCTCGCCGAACGAGGTGATGTGCTTCACCTCGTGGATGACCGTGCTGCGCATTTCGCGCCGCCACCCGTTGCGCGTGCCCGGGCCAAACCCGGCGGCGAGCGACGTGGGGGTGATGGCGTAGAAGTACTGGCCGACGTTGCTGCTCGGCGCCTGTGAGACCGGGAAGAAATCGCAGTTCGCCACGAACCCGGTGAGCGACCCGCCCAGCATCGCGTTCACGCGCGGAGAGAAGAGCATCACGATCTTGCCCGTGCGACTCAGCACGTTGTCCATGGCCAGCGGATTGCCGAAGCTCTGCGTGAGGATCGGCCACATCACCGTGTCGAACTCCTGGCCGACGAGCGCGTACAGCGAGTCGAGCTGTCCCTTGAGGGTGGGGACGCCGTTGAGGACGCTGATCGTGTCTTCGACGATGATCGCCCGCTGGCCCACCCACACGGTGCGGGCGCCGACGGGGATGTTGGACGAGCAGAATCCGCCGGCGTCGAGATTCGGAATCTTGAGCGGCGTAATGGCGCCGACGGTGGCGAGCTGGCTGGCGAAGACCGGACGCGCGGAGGACGGTTCCTCGGTTGCCGCCGCGCGTAGGCGGCGCAGGGCCGACACCGGCGAGCCGTTGGCGCGGGCGAACTCCAGGGAGCGCCGCAGCACGTCGGCGTGCGCCGCTTCGGTGCGGGCGTGCGACCGCGCCGTCGCCCAGCGGGCGAACTCCGCGCGCCCCACGCGCGGCGCGGTGGACGTCGTATCGGCTCCATCGGAATGGCCGGTGTGCCGGGCGTCCGTCGCATCCGCCGTGCGGGCAAGACTCGCTCCGGCGGCGACTGCCGTACCAGTCGGAATGGCGCGCAGCGAGAACGACGCCTCATTGCCGCTGACAAGCCGCGCCGCGTTGTACACCGTCACGAGGTAGGCGCCGCCGGTCACGGCCAGTTCATTGCAGCGCGCATCGGCGGCGGCGCTGAGCACCACCGACTGCCCTACCGCGAGCGTGCGCGGCAGCGCGGTGCGCAGCGTGGCCGCGGCGATGCCGGTCTCGCCGTTCGCATTCACCTGCAGGGTGACGGGTCGTTCCGTGCCGCACGCCCACGCGCCGGCGGGGAGCGTGATGTTCAGCTGGGTCGTTGTCGCCGCCGTCACGGTCGCGGCAACCCCCTCAACGAGTACGGCATTGCCGCCGATCGTGGCGGCGAAGCTGCTCCCGTTGACCACGGCGGAGCCACCGGCGCTGAGCGTCGAGACGGCCGTGATGCGCGGCGACGTCGCCGTGACGTTCGCGGTGACGCGCACGCGCATTGAGGCCGCTTTGCCGTTGTTCGTCGCGGAGATCATGGCGGTTCCGGCGGCCACGGCGGTGATCACGCCGAGTTGGTTGACCGTCGCCACCTTCGGCGCGTCACTGGCGAAGAAGTACGCGAGGCCGGGGATGGTCTTCCCGCTCGCATCCTTCGCCACGGGCGTCGCAGTAAGGGTGGCCGTCGGAAGCGTCAGGACGGCCGAGTCTCGATCGAACGCGATTGACGCGACGGGAGGATTCGAGACCGTTAGCGTGGTCTCGCCGGAGCGACCGCCCGCGCTCGCCCGCACCTTGCCCTCGCCGGCAGTGAGCGCCGACGCGAGCCCGGCGGCCGAGACCGAGACGATGCCCGGCGTGACCGAGGTCCACGTGACGGGCGTGCTGTGCAGCACCTGACCATCGAGGCCGGTGACGACCGCGGTCAGTTGGGTGGTAGCGCCGACCAGAAGTGTCGTGGAGGCGGCGGTGACCGTGACGTCCTTGACGGTGACGGGCCCCGGGCCATCGCCCGACCCGCACGCCGTCACAACCATCAGACTAGCCGCCAGCGCACGCCGCATCACTACCAGAGATCCTCCCTGCGCGGCCGGGGGGCGCGCTGGAAACGGATGACTCGACCGCAACCGGCCCGTGTCGCGGGCCGACCGCCGCTGCGCTGCGGCGACGCCTAATTATGGCGCGAGGGCCGCCGCAACGTCAGTTTCCCGGCATGGACGAACAGGACCGGCCGACCTTCACTCACTGGCGCGACGACGCGCGCGACTGGTGCCGGGGACGCGCCTGGCAACCGCGCGCCGTCGTGCTGCTGCTGCTCGTCTGGCAGGCGGCGATCGCGTTCCGCGACAGCGAGGGATTCCACGTCTTCCGCGGAATCACGTTTGGCGCGCACGAGTTCGGGCACCTGTTTTTCGCGCTCTCTGGCAGCGAGTGGCTGGCCGTAGCCGGCGGTTCTCTAATGCAGTTCCTCGTGCCGTTGGGCGCTGCGGCCGTGATGCGGCGCTATCGCGACTGGTTCGGCGTGGCGGTCTGCGGGCTGTGGCTCGCGGCGAGCTTCGCCGACCTTGCTCCGTACATCGCCGACGCGCGGGCCATGGACCTCGACCTCGTGAGCTTCTCTGAGGAGGGCGCCGTGCACGACTGGCACTTCCTGCTGTCGCGCGCCGGCTGGCTCAGATACGACCAGACCGTGGCGCGCGTGGACCGCTTTGCCGGGTTCGCGGTGCTATTGGCTTCGCTGTGGCTCGGGGTGTGGCTGCTGCTGCAGATGCGAACAGCGATCGCGAAGCGGAGTTCGGATTCGGAGTAGGCTGGGCGTCAGCAGCCTTCCTTCTTCTTCTTCTTCGCCCCCGCCGGTGCCGCCTTGGCCACAGGCATCGAGAGCTTGGGCAGGGCGGCGACGGGGACCGCGGCGGCGGAATCGCCGGGCGCCGCCTGCGGCGTGCCGCCAAAGTACCTGCTCACCTCGCGCATCTTGGCAAACTCGACGGTCTGCGCCGGCGTGGCGTTCTCGGGGATGCGTGGGAAGAGCACGCTGTCCTTCCACGCCTCGAGTCCGCCACGCAGGATGTACACCCCGCGGTAACCCCGGGCCTTGAGCAGCATCCACGCCTGCGCGGCGCGCGCGCCGTCTTCGGCGTACAGGACGACTTTCTCATTGCGCGACAGCGACGACTCGGCGAGGCCCGCCACCGGGATGTTCTCGGCCGGGGGGATATGGTACTCGGCATACGCCGTAGCCGGGCGCAGGTCCACGACGCGGAAATCGGCGCGGCCCTGGACGATCCAATCGGCCAACTCGGTGACGCCGACCTGGTCGGTCCCCCTGGCCATCTGAATCGCGGCCTCCTTGGTATTCACGCTCGCCGCGGCGCCGCGATACGGATTGGGGCCGACGACGGCCAGCAGGCCGAGCACGACGGCGACGAGCGCCAGCCGCCGATTCGGCGAGAGGTTCCGGATGAAGTCAACCATGCTCACGCCTCCGCCTTCCGGGCGGCCATTCGCTTCTCCATCCACTCGGCGCCGGCGAACCCGCCGAGCGCCATCAGCACGACGGCGAAGACGAGGAGGCCGTACGGCAACCCGGTCACCTGCGGCAGGGTGAGCTGGCCGTATCCGGTGGAGTTGTAGAAGCCGGCGATCAGGGGATAGGCCTCATTGAAGCCGATGATGCCCGCGAAGAGGCCGACGAGGAGCACCATCGCGTCGACGCGCCCGGTAGCGACGCCCACGCAGGCGGTGCCGGGGCAGTAGCCGCCGATGACGAAGCCGAAACCGAGCACGAGCCCGCCGATTATCTGCGGGACCAGGAACGTCGGCGTCAGGTAGACGAGGGAGAGATCCATCACGCCCAGCGCGGAGAGCCAGTAGACGCCGAGCATCGCCGTGACGATGGCCGTGAACATCACCTTGAAGACGGTGAGGTCGGTGAAGTAGAACTGCGCGGCCAGCTTTCGCGCGCTGTTGAAGCCGGCGCGTTCGAGGAAGAAGCCGAAGCCGATGCCGACGAGGAAGGCGACGACGAGGCTGAGGTTCTCGCCGAACATGCCGTACTTGAAGAATGGGGCCATCATGTCCACTGCCTCCGCATCAGGTAGGCCAGTCCGTAGGCGCCCACGAAGACCATGATCATGAACGCCCAACTGCCGGCGTTGAGCAGCGCGCCGCCGGTGAGGGCCTGGCCGCTGGTGCAGCCGCGCGCGAGCTTGGCGCCGACACCCATCAGGACGCCGCCGATGAGGGCGAAGATGAGCCGGTTGCGCACGCTGATGCGCGGCCCCTTCTCCACCGTGCGCGTCACGCGGTGCGCGAACATGCCGGAGAGCCAGCCGCCGACGAAGACGCCGAGCACCTCAAAGACCAGCCAGTCCTTGAACGGCGTGGTGCCTTCCTTCAGGTACTCGGCATACGCGGCGTTGGCGGCGACGTGGCCGGGGGCCACGGCGTCAACGCCAGCGGTGATCGTGGAGGCGAAGGCGCCCGAGGCGCCGATCCCGCGCCCCATCACCACGAACGAGGCGAGGAGCACGAGGCCGAGTCCGACCCCGGCGACATACGGGTTCATGTACGGCTGGGCAGGTTTGGTTTCCATACGAGGACTCCGTGAGGCGACCGGTCAGGCCCAGGTGCTGTACTGACCGGCGTAGACGATGACGAAGCGCAGGGTGAGACCGCCGAGCAGCACCAGGATCGGCGCGATGGCGGTGTGCCGTATCTTGTGGTTGACGGCGAAGAGCTGGATGGCGAGCGGCACCAGAATGCCGAGGCCGATGACGAAGACCCAGAAGACCGGCGCGTAGGGGCCGTCGAGCAGCAGGCGGACCGCGTCGATATGGACCTTGGTGGACGTCAGCAGGCCGGTGATGAACCCACCGAACACGAAGAGTTCGAGCGTCAGGAAGGCGTTGTCGGCCTTGGCGAGCATCTCGCGCTCGTAGACGTCCGTCGTGATGAGGTGCACAAAGGCGGCGGCGGCCGAAAGCCCGGAGACGAGGAAGAGCGCCCAGAGCATCGCGCTGTTCCACAGCGGGCGCGCGCCGAAGGAGCTGAGCAGGACACCCGTGTACATACCCAGCGCGACCCCCAGCACCATGTTCAGGACGCCGATGTTCCGGATGAGCACGGGGTGCTGGTGCAGCAGGGCGGAGAGCCGGTCGAACAGCGGGATTTTTCCCTTGAACGGCTCGGGAATGCGGATCAGCGTGTTCACCCAGAGCGCCGGGTAGATGATCAACAGGATCCATGACCCCCACGACATCGGCGACGTCCACTCGAAGGTCGTGTACAGCCGCCAGAAGTAGATCTTGTGCTCGAGGTCGAGGAAGAGGGCGAACATGCCGCCGCTGAGCAGGGCCAGCGCGATGTACGGCAGGTAGAACGTGGTGAAGACGGTGTGCCGGTAGCGGTGCTGCAGCACAAAGTAGCCGGAGATGATCATGATCCCGGCGACGAGTCCGCCGAGGAACAGGTAGACCGGGATTTCCCACCCCCAGATGTGCAGCAGGGGGTCGATCATCTCATTGTGGCGCGTGATGGTGAGTTCTTGCATCGGGGCGCTCACGTGAGGTAGAAGATGCGCGGCTTCGTGCCCGCTTCCGGCATCAGCGTATGGTGGCGGCGCGAGGCGAGGAGCGTGCTGACCTCGCTATTCGGGTCGTCCAGATCGCCGAAGTGCATGCAGTGCGTCGGGCAGACCGACACGCAGGCCGGATCAAGCCCCTCCTCGACGCGATGGATGCAGAAGGTGCACTTCTCGGCGTAGCCCTCAGGATTGATGAAGCGCGCGCCGTACGGGCAGGACGCGACGCACGCCTTGCACCCGATGCACTTGTCGTAGTCCACGAGCACCACGCCGCCGACGTCGTGCACGTGGCTGGCCCCCGTCGGGCAGCAGTACACGCACGGCGGCGCATCGCAGTGGTTGCAGCGCTCCGAGCGGATCTCCATCTGCAGGGTCGGGAACTCGCCCTGCACATCGTACGCGATCCAGTCGCGATTGAAGCCCTCGGGAACGTTGTTCTCCGTCTTGCACGCGACCACGCAATCCATGCAGCCGACGCACCGGACGGTGTCGATGACCATGCCGTACCTAGACACGGGTCGCCTCCGGTTCGAGGGTGACGAAGTTCACGTTCATCCCGGTGCCGCCCATGAGCGGGTCCGTGGCGTAGCGCGTGACGAGCTGGCTGTCGCTGGCTCCCTTGAGGTAGGTATGCCGCAGGCCCTTGGCCGTATGCCCGAAACCGTGCACCATGTACACGCAGTCCGGGCGGATGCGCTGGGTCGCCTTCACCTTGATGCGGTTGCTGAGGACGTTGTCCTGATTGCGCAGGCGCACGTACTCGCCGGATTTCAGTTCGAGCCGGCGGGCGACATCGGCGTTCACCCAGATCTCGTTCTCGTCCATCATGTCGGCGAGCACCCGATTGGTCTGCGTGCGGCTGAACGTGTGCACGGGTGAGCGCCCGAACAGCAGGCGGAAGGCCCCGGGTGGCGGCTCCTCATGCTTGCGATAGACCGGGACCGGGTCGAACCCGGCCTGCTCCAACTGCGGCGAATAGAACTCAATCTTGCCGGACGGCGTCTCGAAGGTGAGCGGCACACCGTCGGCGGCGTAGATGGGCGCCGCGGCGCCGCGGAGGATGCCCTTGGCCTTGAGCTCCTCATAGCGCAGTCCGGCGGCCGTCAGCCGGTGGGCGAAGTACTCCTCGATGTCCTTCCACGGATAGAAGTGGCCGAGGCCCAGCGTTTCGGCGAGGCGCTTGGCCATCCACCAGTTCGGCTTCTGCTCTCCCGGCGGCTCGACCACCGGCTGGCGCAGGGCGACGAACGGCTCCCGGAAGAGCTCGACGTTCAGGTCGTCGTGGCGTTCCAGGTAGACCGACTCGGGCAGCACGACGTCGGCCCACCCGGCGATCTCGCTCGGCACCACGTCAATGACGACCAGGAGGTCGAGGTTCTGGATGGCCTTAATGGTCTCCTGCTCATTGGGAAGCGCCTGCAGCAGATTGGTCGCGTAGACGAACCACCCTTTCACCGGGTACGGCTTGCCGGTGATGGTCGCCTCGCGAATGCCGGTCGTGATGGTCTCGTGGGCAAACGGATAGCGATGGTCCGGGTTGTCCACCTTCGGACGGGCCGGCTTGGGATACGCAGGATACGGATAGGCGGGGACGTCCATGCTCGCCGGCGTATAGAAGCCGCCCTTGCTTCCCCAGGAGCCGAGGAGCGCGTTGAGGAGGGCGATGGCGCGGCTGCGCTGGGCGTCGTCGCCATACCAGGTGGCATGCCGTCCGGGATGGACAAGCGTGGCGGGCTTGTGTCGCGCCATCTCGCGCGCGGTGGCGCGAATCACGTCCGGCGCAATGCCCGTCTCGGGGTAGGCCCACTCCGGAGTGAATGTCGCGAGCCGCGCGGCGAACTGCTCGAAGCCGAATCCGTGCTTGGCGACATATTCCTTGTCGTACAGCCCTTCCTGCACGAGGACGTGCATCCAGGCGAGCAGCAGCGCGAGGTCAGTCCCCGGCTTGATCGGCAGATAGTGCTTGGCCTTGCCGGCCGCGATGGAGAAGCGCGGATCGGCGACGATGACCGTCGCCCCGTTGCCCACGGCGTCGGCGAACTCCTGCACCTGCGAGTTGTGCATGTTCTCGCCGAGGTGACTGCCGATGAGCACGAGGCACTGGGCGTTCTTGATGTCGGTGCGCTCGGGCGAGCCGATGTCCTCGCCAAAGGTCAGACGGAAGCCCGTGTCGCGGGGGCCCCGGCACTGCGCGAAGGACGGCGCGGCCATGTTTGGCGTGCCGAAGGCCTTCAGCGTGTGCTTGAGGAAGTTGCCGCCGATGCCGTGCGAGAAGAGGGCCACGGCCTCGGGGCCGTGGGCCGCCTTGATGGCGTGCATCTTCTTCGCGATGTATGCGAAGGCCTCGTCCCACGAGACTTCGTGCCACGCGTCGCGCCCGCGGTCGCTGCGGCGGATGAGCGGCCGGCGCAGGCGGTCCGGGTCGAAGTGCGCGCCGACGCCGCCGGTGCCGCGCGGGCAGAGGCGACCGCGGCTCAGCGGGTCGTCCGGGTTGCCCTCGATCTTCCAGAGCACGCCGTCGCGCACCGAGGCGATCGCGCCGCACTTCCAGAAGCAGATGTCGCAGGTCGTCGGGATGCGCTGCACGCCCGTGGCGGGGCGCTTCGCGGCCTGCGCGGGAGTGACCGAGTGTTTGGAGAGCACGGCGGCCCCGCTGGCCACCGTGACCGTCGCCGCCGAGATCTTGAGGAACTTCCGTCGGGTGAAGGAACTCATCCTGGCCTCACATCGGACGCTCCTCGCGCCAGTGCGGGAAGCGGTGTCACGCCTTGACGGTACACGGGCCATCACCCCTCGTCGGTCAGGTAACCTTGCGGAACCTGTCGGGGAAAGCCGGAAAACATGAGGAAATGCCGATATAGTGCTTTACATCATGTTGGGGCGGGCGCTATTTGTCGGTGCCGGGCCGGTTGACCGCGCGGACCCTGCGCTGCCTATTCCGCCCCGGAGCCTTCCTTCGCGCCGATGCCTTCCCGTTCCTCTCTTGGCTGGTGGCTGGTCCTTGCCGCGGGCGTGACCACGCTCACGCTGGCGATGGTCGTCCGCTCGCGCGGGCGGGCCCGGGCGACGGTTGCGGCGTCGGCCACCGGCGACGCCGCTCGGCCGTCCTGGGATGCGCCGATGGTGCGTGGCCGGCCGGAGGGGTGTCTGGTGTGCCATGCAGGCGTTGCGGGCCTCGACTCGTCGCACGCGCCGGCGCGCATCGGTTGCGCCGCCTGCCATGGCGGCGACGTCTCCGCGCGCACGGCCGACGCGGCGCACGCGGGGATGGTCCTCGTGCCCGGAAACCTTGCCGACGCGGCGAGCACTTGCGCTCAAGCCGGCTGCCACGCCTCGGTGCTCCCGCGCATCCAGCGTTCCATCATGACCACGATGTCCGGCGTGGTCGAGGTGAACCGCCGCGCCTTCGGCGAGCCGCCCGGCGAATTGCCGCCCCACGTGGGCAGCCTGGGGCAAGGGGCGGCCGACTCGCATGTCCGCCAGCTTTGCGCCTCGTGCCACCTCGGGCAGCAGAAGATCGAGTGGGGGCCGATCGGCGAGGATGCGCGCGGCGGCGGGTGCAACTCGTGCCACCTCGCCTACGACGCGGAAGCGCTGCGCCAGCTCGAGGCCTACCAGACCACCGTGCCGGCGATGCGCACAAACATCCCGCTGCGCCATCCGTCCTTCACGGTCGCCGTTGGAAACGGCTACTGCTTCGGCTGCCACAGCCGGTCGGGGCGCATCTCCACGAGCTACGAAGGCTGGCACGAGTTGCGCGACGCACCGTCCACGGCCGCGCTGGCCGCAGACGCCGCGACGCCGCGCCCGCGCTTTCGCGAGCTCGCCGACGGGCGCGTGTTCACCCGCGTCACGCCGGACGCGCACCAGACGCGCGGCCTTGACTGCATCGACTGCCACACGGCCGGCGAGGTGATGGGCGCCGGCAAGGTCGTGACCCACGCCCGCGAGCAGGTCCAGATCCGCTGCGAGGACTGCCACGCGCGGCGCCTCCCGTCCGTGTCGCCAGCGCACGCTGACGCGGAGACACAGACGCTGCTGACGTTGCGCAACTGGCACTTCCGGCCGGGCGAGCGGCTCGGGGTCGCGGCGTCGGGGGCGGTGCTCTCCAATGTCGTGCTGTCGGCCGACTCCACCGCTCGCCTGCGCCGCAAGCGCACCGGCGCGTGGTCGCCGCTGCGTCCGCCGACTCCGTCCTGCACGCGAGGCCGCGGCCACGCGCGGCTCTCCTGCACCACCTGCCACACGGCCTGGGCCCCGCGCTGCGCGACGTGCCACACGGCGTTCGATCCGGCCGCGGAGGCGTTCGACCACGTGGACCAGAAGGACGTGACCGGCGCGTGGCGGGAGACATCGGGACCCTTTGAAGCGGCGCCGCCGACGCTGGGAATTCGCTGGGACTCCACCGACGCAGAGTACCCGCGCGGCGTGGTGGACACGTTCGTGCCGGGAATGATCATGACGCTCGACCGCAATCGCACAGCGGGCGGCGCTCCCGACACGATCTTCCGGCGCATGTACGCGCGTATCGCGGCGCACACGACGACGCGGACCGCGCGCACGTGCGCCTCGTGCCACGCGGATCCCGTCGCGCTCGGATACGGGCGCGGTCGTTTGCGATTCGTTGTCACCGGGCGGACGGGGCGCTGGACGTTTTCGCCGGAGCATGCGGCGCTGTCTGACGGACTCCCGGGCGACGCGTGGACCGGCTTCCTCGCCGCGCGCCAGGGAATGGTCTCCACGCGCGATGACGTGCGGCCGTTCACGGTGGAGGAGCAGCGTCGCATTCTCGCCGTGGGCGCCTGCCTCACCTGCCACGCGGAGAACTCGCGCGTGATGCAGCGGGCGCTGGACGACTTCGCGGCGACGCAGGCGCGGAAATCCGTCCGCTGCGCCGAACCGCGATTCGACTAGCGAGCGTCGCTAGGCGCTTCCGGCCTCAAGCAGAAAGCGCGGGATCTCGCAGGCGAAGCGCTCGCCCCCGGCGGCCTCGAAGAAGTACTCCCCTTCCATGAATCCACTCGGCCCCTTGAGCACGCAGAAGCTCTGATACTCGTGCACGTGCCCCGGCGGAATCACGGGCTGCTCGCCGACCACACCGTCGCCGGCGACCTCGGTGTCCTCGCCCACGTCGTCATGAATGTGCCAGCGGCGCGACAGCAGCTGCGCCGCGCGCGCGCCGACGTTCTCGATCCGCACGAAGTAGGCGAAGACGAACTGCCGTCGCTCCGCCGACGACTGGTCGGGGAGAAACGCCGGCCGCACCGTGATGCGGAAACCGTTCGTGAGCTTGTAAAAGAAGGGCGCCGTCACGAAGGGAAGATGGCCGGAGCGCGACGCGCCGACAACAATTCCCCCTGGCGCCGCGTTAATCTTCCACCCAACACCGGTCGCTTGCCGTTCGCTCTGCCCTCCCTTTGCTGGCCATGTCCACGTCACTGTCGCCGTCCTGCTGCGGTCTCGCCCTCGTTTGTGCACTGGCCGTTGTCCCGACCGCCGTCGCCCAGAAGCCGTCGCCCGCCGACAGCACGCGAGGCGCGCGTCCGGCGCAGACGCTCGCCCCGGTCAGCGTGAGCGCCACGCCCCGCGAGGCGGAGGTCATCGGCGGTACGGCGGCGGTGGCCATTCGCCCGGCTGAGCTGCACGTCTCGCCGGCGCCGGTGCTCGCGGACGCGCTTCGCGAGACGCCCTTTGTCCTCGTGCGGCAGAACTCGCGCGGCGAGAACGAAGTGTCGGTGCGCGGTTCGGATTCTCGACAGGCGGCCATCCTGCTGAATGGCCTGCCAATCTCGCTGGGATGGGATCATCGCATCGATCCGTCGTTGATTCCCCTCACGGGCGCCGAAAAGGTGGTTGTGGTGCGAGGACTCAGCTCGCTGCTCAACGGGCCGAACTCACTGGGCGGTACGGTCGAGATTGCCCACGACCCCGAGGCGCCGCCCGCGACGGGGCGCCTGCGAGCCGGCGCCGGCATCGATCAATACGGCGCAACGACCGCGACGCTCGGCTACGGCCACCGCCTCGGGTCGTTCCGCGACGGCATCATCGCGTTGAACGTCGGTGGGGCCCACCGCCAGCGTGACGGGTTCGCGCTCGCCCACGGCGCGCGCGACGCCACGGCGACGCGCGGCTTGCGCACCGGCACTGACCTGCGGCAGGGCGACGGTTTCGCGTCGTTGCGGTGGTCGCGATCGGACGGCCGGGCCGCGGGCGTCGTCGTCTCCGGATACGACGCCGCCAAGGGCGTTCCTCCGGAAGAGCACCTCGCAAGGCCTCGCCTGTGGCGCTACCCGTACGCCAAGCGCGTGATGGCGATGGCCACGGCGCACTCGGGCCTGCTGTCCACGCCGCTGGGGTTCGGGTCCCTCGAGGTGGGCGCAGGCGTCAATCGCGGCGCGCTGCAGATCGACTCGTACAAAGACCGCACCTACCAGTCGGTGCAGTCCACCGAAATCGGCCGCGAGCGTACTTCGACGATGCGCGTCCTGGGCACCCATTCGCTGGGCTCCGCGACGCTGCGGGCGAGCCTCACCGCCGCCGACGTGCGCTACGAGGAGACGCTGTCTTCGGCCGCCGCCGTGTACCGGCAGACGCTCTCCAGCGGCGCCGCGGAAGTGGAGTGGCCGGTGCTGCGCCATGCGCGTGTCGAGGGCGGCGTGGCGTACGACGTGGCGCGGTCGCGGGAGACCGGAGGGCGCACCGCGACGCCCGAGACGTTCCGCAATCTCGGGTGGCGCGTGGGACTCTCACACGAGCCAAGCACCAGCACGCACCTGCACGCCAGTGTGTCCGAACGTTCGCGCTTTCCGTCACTGCGCGAGCTCTACTCCGGCTCCCTCAACCGCTTCGTGCCCAATCCGGACCTGCGCCCCGAGACGCTGCTTGGGTTCGAGGGCGGCGTGACCACCACACGTCAGCTTGCCCCGACCGTCAGCTCTACCCTGCAGCTCATCGCCTTCCGGCACCGTCTGGACGACGCCGTCGTGCGCATCTCGCTGGCGAATCCCTCGCGCTTCAAGCGCATCAACCGCGACCGCATCCGCAGTCAGGGGATCGAGGTGCTCGGCGGCGTCAC
>Ga0194120_10001525_pt1 | contig 41953 bp, 40 predicted proteins | sample TA2MahCa65mmetaG_FD_148642 | JGI IMG/M metagenome (GOLD analysis project Ga0194120, IMG submission 148642) | Freshwater microbial communities from Lake Tanganyika, Tanzania - TA2015019 Mahale Deep Cast 65m | ecosystem: Environmental > Aquatic > Freshwater > Lake | place: Tanzania: Lake...
AAGCGGTATCAGGTTGTTAAAAACAGGCATTGCGCTCAATCTTGATGCCGCATCGATAATGAGGCTTAGATGGTCTAAGATACGAACACTCATCGCCTCAATCAAGGGGATGGTGCACACCTGTCTGTTAACTGATTGCCAACCGCGTTGAGGCAGGTGTTTGTTTTCCCTCCAAGCGCGATTAGCGCACTAACGGTTCGAATCGGGAGAGAAAGTGGGGGAGGGCTTCAGGACGGTGAATGAACTTCATTCCCCGCCAAGGGATTTGGCTGCGCTTGCGATGCAGATCGACGATAGCAGAGGCAACGTAGTCAAGGTGGGCATCGGTATAGACTCGTCGCGGCAAAGCCAGGCGAACATAATCCTCGACTGGCGCAACGCGGGAGGCTCGTCCCGTTGCGGGGTCCCAATCACCGAACATCACCGTGCCGATTTCGCACGAACGGATACCATAGTCCCGGTAGAGCATCACTGCAAGTGTCTGACCGGGAAGGTCTTCGGGTGCGATGCGAATGCGATCGGCATCGCTCCAGTAGGCGCGACCGGCAAGGAAGACGCCGTGCCCGCCGCAGGGCGACTTGACCGGAATGCCGCTATCGTGCAACTGGCTCCAAAGCCGTTGCACCTGCCCGATGCGCTGGGTAAGTCGGGCGTCATTAACCCCCTCGACGATACCGACAGCCAGCGCCTCAAGGTCCCGACCGGATAAGCCGCCATAAGTGTAGAAGCCCTCGATCTCGACCATATGTTCCCGGCAGCGATCGCGCAGTACCGGGTGCCTGGTGGCGATAAACCCGCCCATATTGACGAGACCATCCTTCTTGGCAGACATCGTGCAGCCATCGACGAGCGAGAACATCTCCCGGGCGATTTCGGCGACCGGCCGTCCCTTGTGCCCCGGCTCGTATTGCTGAATGAACCAGGCATTCTCTGCAAAACGTGCGGCGTCGAAGAAGAAAGGCAGCGGTGGGAGTCCGTCCAAGACCGGCTCGAGGCGGGAGCCGTAATGATCGATCATCTGCCGCATCGCCCGCATATTGCTGAGCGATACCGGCAGGCCGCCTCCGGTGTTGTTGGTGATAGTCAGCATTACCATCATCACAGCAGCGAGATGGTCGGGATTCCCCAGTTGTCGTTCCAGTGCATCCAGATCGATGTTGCCGCCAAAAATACCGTGCTCGAAGCGGTCCTGCTGGCTCTGATCGACGACCAGTTGATTGCGGGTGATGAGGCTCGCCATCTTGAGCCTTTGGTCCTGTCGGCGGCGACGAGCCGGCGGGAGTGATGCTTCGGCAGACGATCCGTTTCGATCATCCTCGGTCAAACGGCCATGGAGCAGCACATTGGCGGCGGTGGTGTCGAAGAAAGAGTTGATCAGGATGCGACGCCGCAGGGGTTTTCGCCCGTCGCAACAGACAACGCACTCTGCACCTGCAATGTCGCGTTGATACTCGCAGGCGAATTCGCCAAGAACGTGAAAGAGGATATTCTCGGCGGCGCGTCCTTGATGGGTCGGGATGATGTGAAAGGCCTCGCCGATTACGCCGCGAACTGCGGCTTCGAAGCGGTCGAATGAAGTTGCTCGCGCATACGACTCGTCGCCCACCATCATCGCTGCCCATTGCTCCTGAGACATAGCGCCGGTGCCGGAGTCGGTCAGAAGATCGATCGTAACGTCGCGTGCCGGAATGTTGAAGAGGTTATAACCGGCTTCCTGCAGGAGAGCCTCCCGACGGGCGACCGACGACGGATCGAGCGGCGAGGCGGCTTCGATCGGCTCGACTACTTTTATCTTGTACGGCTCGAAACGGATCGCCTCAGGCGGAGTAAAGGGAGTCATTGGGTGATGATCTTTGTGACGAGTTTGAAAGGGATTTCGACACGGCACAGGGCAGTTCGGTAAGCCCTTTAGGTTGCGCGCCTTGCTTGGGGTTCCTATATTGAACTATGCTTCCCGTTGATCTCAATCTGCCGCCCGGCTGCGCCATCGATCATATTGCCATTGCGGTGGAGGATCTTGATGCCGGTGAAAGCCTTTATAGCCAATTCGGGCTGGCTGCCGGACGCGAGTCCATAGCAAGCGAAGGTGTTGAGGTCTCCTTCATTGCAACCGCAGGCACAAGGATCGAACTTATACGACCGCTAGGGCCCGACACCCCGGTGGGACGATTTCTCTTGCGAAACGGCCCCGGTTTGCACCATATAGCAATCGTCGTTCCAAATATAGATTCGACGCTCGAACAGTTGGTCGGGCAGGGTGCCCGATTGGTGGGCGAACGGGTGCGAACGGGCGCAGCAGGCCGAAGCGTTGCCTTCCTGCATCCCCGTTCGACCGGAGGGGTCCTAATAGAACTTATCGCCGCGTCGTAATACTCATTTCCGCAGCGAGAGCCGTATATCCTGCTGATGTCAATCATACCGGAGCCTTGATGATCAAACCGGAATGGGGTTTCGACACCCTCTGCGTACACGGTTCAGAGGGAATCGATCCACGCACCGGCGCCGTCGCGCCACCTATTTATCAAAGTTCTACCTTCGCCTTCCAGAATGCCGATCACGGCGAGCAACTCTTCCGTGGCGAAGCGAAGGGCTACATTTACTCCCGTCTCGGCAACCCGACTGAGGAGTGTCTCGAGCGCGAGATGGCATTTCTCGAAAAGGGTGAAGCCTCGCTCGCTCTATCTTCGGGAATGGCGGCTGAAGTCGCCGTCATCCTGACGCTTTGCAAGACCGGAGACAATTACGTTTCGTCGGCTACGGTCTATGGCGGGACGCATGCAATGAATATCGGGCTGATGCCCCGGTTCGGTATAGAGGCTCGTGAAGTGCGCGCTACACATCTGGACGAACTCGAAGCCGCTATCGACGACCGGACCCGACTACTGTTCATCGAGACCCCTGCCAATCCAACGCTCGACATCATCGACATCGAAGCCTGTGCTCAAATCGCCCGGAGGCACGGCATCCTTCTGGTGGTGGACAATACCTTTGCCACCCCGCTCTTACAGCGTCCGCTTGAGTTTGGCGCCGATGTCGTCGTTCATAGCGCGACGAAATACATCGGCGGACACGGCGACACGGTGGCCGGCATCATCGTTGGTTCGGCAGGACTTATCAAGCAGGTGCGCAAGGAGACCCTCAACCATATCGGCAGTTGTATCAGTCCGTTCAACGCCTGGCTGCTTTTGCGGGGACTTAAGACCCTCGCCGTCCGGATGCGACGGCATTCGAGCAACGCACTGCAGGTAGCCCAGTATCTGACCTTTCACCCGCGGATTCGACAGGTCTATTATCCCGGGCTCCGGTTTCATCCCGGGCATGAACTGGCGCGACATCAGATGAGCGATTTTGGGGGCATGCTCGCCTTCGACATCAAAGGCAGCCGCGAAGACGGCAAGAGACTCATGGATGCAGTTGAACTCTGCACCCTTGCCGTCAGTCTGGGGGATTGCGATACCCTTATTTGCCACCCGGCTTCAACAACGCACTCATCTTACAACACTGAACAGTTGGAGCAAGCCGGAATCAGCGAAACGCTCATCCGGCTGTCGGTGGGGATTGAGGATGCCAGGGATATTTGCGCCGACCTCGGGCAGGCGCTGAAACGGATCAACGAGCCCGGATAGGAAGGATAGAATGAAATTCGAGGAACTCCTTGGTGCCGCCGGCTTGACTCGCGACTTCAACGAAGAGGAAATATCGGCGCTCGCCTCTGTGGCGGAAGAGAGACGCTTTCCCAAAGGCTCGGAGGTGATCCGTGAGGATTCCAAGTCGCGGGATCTCTTTGTAATCTCACGAGGACGAGTCTCTATCAGGCTGACCCTCCCAACCGAAATCGGTAAGGAAGAGGTCATCTATACGATGCGGGACGGTCAGATATTCGGGGAACTTTCGCTTGTCGATGGTTCACCGCGATCGGCGACTGTTCGCACCGAAGACGAGGTCGTCTGCCATCAGTTCGAATACGTCCGACTTGCGCAACTGCTCGATGACCGTCCCCGCATCGGTTATCTCCTGATGCGCAACCTCGCATCAATCATCTCCCAGCGCGTCCGCAATACCAATATGCTCTGGCGCAATTCGCTCATCTGGTAGGAATCATAGTGGATTATCGCGCAGCCGGCGTCGATATTGCCGCCGGCGATCGGGTCGTCGCCGGAATCAAGGAACGACTCGGGAAGGACGGGCGCCGGATCGGGCACTTTGGCGGAGCATTCCCCCTCGATGCAAGTCGCTACCGCAAGCCGGTTCTGGTATCATCGATCGACGGCGTTGGAACGAAGATCTCGGTCGCATTGGCGATGGGGGAACTCGAAGGAGTCGGGTGCGATCTGGTGCATCACTCCATCAACGACCTCGCCGTCTGCGGCGCCGAGCCGCTCTTCTTCCTCGACTACATCGCGATGGGCCGACTCGATTCCGATGCCGCTCTCGCCGCTGTGGGCGGTATTGTAAAAGCCTGCAAGGAGTGGGATGTTGCTTTGGTTGGAGGCGAAACTGCCGAAATGCCGGGGGTCTATCGAGAGAGCGAAATCGACCTCGTCGGGACAATTGTCGGGATTATGGACGAGGCCGATCGAATTGATGGTGAGACTATTGTCGAAGGTGATGTTCTCATTGGCTTTCCCTCCTCGGGACTCCACACCAACGGCTTCAGTCTGGCACGGCGCGTCCTGTCCGACGCCGGCATCGGCTACGACCGTTATGTGAGCGAATTGGGATCGACTGTTGGCGCGGCACTGCTTGCCGGGCATCGTTGTTACCTAAAGGAAATTCGGGCTCTGCGGTCGGCATACAGGGTGAAAGGTCTCGCCCATATCACCGGGGGAGGCTTGGAAGGGAATACCCACCGGATCATTCCTCATGGTCTGCAAGCGGTTTTCTCATGGGGGGAATGGCCGGTGCCTCCGATTTTTGGCTACTTAAAGCGAACCGGAAGTCTTACTGATGACGCCGTGCGCCCGGCATTCAACATGGGGATCGGCCTGTTGGCGGCACTAAGCCCCCCTGATGCGAGGCAGGCATTGGCATCCGGTGAATGGACGTTTGCACCGATGCAAGTCGGTGTCGTGAAAGCGATTTAATGGCAGCGGCAGTCACATCGCTCCTTCTGGCTTACCTGATAGGCTCCTTTCCAACCGGGGTTCTGGTGAGCAAGGTTATTCTGGGACGAGACGTTCGGGAGTTCGGCAGCGGCAACCCCGGTGCGGTCAACGTCTGGAGAGTTTTCGGCTTGGGCTGGGGCTTGTTCGTCGTTACTTTCGATGCCGGAAAGGGTTTTTTGGCGGTTCTACTGACCGAGTCGCTAACTGGTGGCAACTGGGAGACTTTACCGACTTGGGGCGGCCTGGCTGCGGTAATCGGGCACATTTGGTCGCCATTCACCAGGTTTCGCGGCGGGAAAGGCGCCGGTGTCGCCTGGGGAATGGGGCTGGCAGTGATGCCGTTCGCTGCTTTGATCGCACTGGGACTCTGGCTGGTCGTTGCGGCTCTGACCCGATACGCTTCCGTAGCCGCATTATCTGCGGTTCTCTTTTACTCCGGGCAGGCTCTCGTTTTCGGCAGCGGTCAGTTGAAGGATAAGAGCGCCTGGATGATCCTGCCAATTCTCCTTACCTGGACGCATCGCTCCAACTTGCGACGCCTTCTGGAGAGGCGCGAGTTGCGCATCGGACATGACGAGAGCCTCACCCGGCAGGCACGTTCGGCTTAGGATGGTGCGATTCTGATGCGTATCGTCGTAGCCGGAGCCGGGAGTTGGGGGACAACGTTGGCAATCATGCTGGCGCGTCGGGCCGGGGAGGTGTTTCTGTGGGAGTTTCGTCCCGACTTCGTCCGGCAGATGATCCGGGAGCGTGAGAATCGCGAGTTTCTGCCGGGATATCCCTTTCCCGACAATCTGACCCCCATCGAGAATCTGAGCGCCGAATGCGTTGCCGACCTGATGGTCATGGCGGTCCCTTCACATGCAATGAGGCGCGTAGCGGCAATTATGCCCGATGGCCCGGGGCGGAACGCACTGGTAGTGTCGGTAGTCAAGGGCATTGAAGAGACGACGCTTCTGCGGATGACGGAAGTCCTCCTGGATGTTTGGAAGGAGCGAATCGCCCCCGGACAGGTCATTGCCCTCTCCGGGCCGTCGCATGCCGAAGAGGTGATCAAGGGGATTCCGACGAGCGTGGTCGCGGCATCCTGCGATCTAACCTCAGCACACAAGGTTCAAGAGGTCTTTTCCAACGAGCGCTTTCGAGTCTATGCCCACGATGACGTTGTAGGGGTGGAATTAGGCGGTGCGCTGAAGAACATAATTGCGCTTGCAGCCGGCATCGCCGACGGGCTTGGCTTCGGCGACAACACCAAAGGCGCGCTGATGACCCGCGGCCTCGCCGAAATCACCCGGCTCGGCGTTAAGTTAGGCGGACGACCGGCGACCTTTGCCGGTCTCTCCGGGATGGGCGACCTTATCACCACCTGCACCAGCCGCCACAGCCGCAACCGGTTTGTCGGTGAAGCGTTGGGCCGGGGCCGTAAGTTGAGTGAGATACTGGCTGGAATGACGATGGTCGCCGAAGGCGTCCGGACAACCCGTTCGACCTACGATCTGGCGCGCCGGGAAGCGGTCGAAATGCCGATCGTCGAGCAGGTGCACCGGATCCTCTTCGAGGACGTCGATCCCCTCAAGGCGACGATGGAATTGATGTCCAGACGCCTCAAGGTGGAGGATTAGGATAGAATACCGGAAGCGTCCGACTTACCGAAAAATGATTCGCAGGGACTCCTGACCAAAGAACTAATACAAATCGCACTCGTATTGATAGCGAGTTCTTATCATTATTGTCGTTGACTGGATGAAATTCTCTTACAACTGGCTCCGCGATCTGGTGCCGTTTGACCAGTCGCCGGAAGCCCTTGCCGATATCCTTACCTCCCTTGGGCATGCCGTCGATGGAATCGATACAGTCGGTGCCGCATGGACCGGCATCGTCGTCGGCAAGGTGCTCGAGTGCGCACCTATCGAAGGCAGCGACCACCTTTCGCTCTGCCGTGTCGAAGCCGGCCGGGACGAAGCGCTCCCGGTTGTCTGCGGCGCGCCCAATGTCGCTGCGGGCCAAACCATCGCATTTGCCCTGCCGGGCGCCCGGCTCCCCGGAGGTTTCGAGATTACCTCGCGCAAAGTGCGCGGCGTCCTCTCGCATGGGATGATCTGTAGCGAGCGTGAACTGGGTCTTTCCGACGAACACAAGGGCATCCTCGTGCTGCCCAATGACCTTCCAGTAGGAACTCCGCTGGAAGAGCACCTCGCGCCGAGGGACTGGGTCTTCGACATAGACATTACCTTCAACCGCCCCGACTGCCTTTCACACCTTGGCATCGCCCGGGAATTGTCGGCCAAATTGCGCATTTCGCTCAACCTGCCATTAACCGGCGGCCTGTCAAGGCAGCAAACGAACGACGTTCTTGCGAGCGGAGCATTAGGTGTGGGTTCCCTGCCGCTGGAGATCAGGATCGAGGATACTCAACACTGCCCCCGCTACACCGCACGGCTTGTGGAAGACGTGACCGTCGCCTCCGCACCGCTCTGGATGCAAGACCGGCTCCGCGCAGTCGGCCTCAGACCGATCAACAACATCGTCGATATCACCAACTTCCTGCTACACGAGACCGGCCATCCTCTTCACGCCTTCGACTATCGCCTGATTGAACAAGGCAGGGTCATCGTTCGTAATGCAGCCGAAGGCGAGCGCTTCACCACACTCGATGGCAGGGAGCGTCTGCTTACAGCCGAAGACCTTTTGATCGCCGATCCGGTGAAGGGTATCGCACTTGCCGGCGTTATGGGCGGACTCAATAGCGAGATCAACGACGCCACCCGGGACGTTCTGATTGAGTGTGCGGTCTTCGAGCCGACGGGCATTCGACGGACTTCGCAGCGTCTTGGCTTGGTGAGCGATTCGTCACGCCGGTTCGAACGGGGAGTCGATCCTGATGCGACACCCTATGTCGCCGCCCGTGCAGCTTGGTTGATGGCAGAATTGGCAGGCGGTCGACCGGTTGAGGAAGCGCTTGACGTTCAGCCGGCTGCTTTTCAACCCAGGTTGGTCTCTTTTCGCCCCTCCCGCGGTCGTAGTCTGCTCACCCTCGACCTGGACGACGCCGCGATGGCGTCTCACTTGAAAGCGCTCGGCTGCGAAGTCGAATCTCAATCGTCAGGCGATGGCACGGAACGACTATCGGTTACCGTCCCTTCCTGGCGGCACGACTTGAACGAGGAAGCCGACCTGATCGAAGAAGTCGCCCGCCTCGAAGGTTACGACGCCGTCGTGCCGGCGGTTAGGTCGCAACTGCCACTGGTGCGCGATCCGGCTCAAGACCGATCCCGCCGGCGAGTCAGCCAGATCAAGCACGCTATGGTGCAACTCGGTTTGCGCGAAGCGATCCCCTGGACTTTGGTGCCGGTGTCGGATGGAAGCGGATCGAAGGCTAACGCTGATGCCCACAGACTAATCAACCCCATCAGCGACGACCTTGCGTTCCTGCGCGCCAGTCTGCTGCCCGGCCTACTTCAAGCCGCGGTCCGGAACTTCAATCAAGGCCACCGGATGATCCGGCTCTTCGAGTGGGGGCGCACCTTCGAAAAGGCTGGTAATGATTCGACCCGGCCAGTCGAACGACTGAAACTCGGCATCATTCTTGCCGGTTATCTCCGCGAAAAGTCCTGGGGGGATGCCGGATGCAATTGGACGATTCACCATGTGAAGGGTCTGGCGCTCGACGCGCTTCGTCTGCTCGATGTTGACAATGTCAGTCAGATTGATTACCTTGTTCCTGAGGGGTTTTCCACCGGCGCGACCTTAAGTCGCGGAGAAACGGGAACGTCGGCAATTGTCGGGCATTACGGCGCTCTCAAGGCGGATCTTGCCCGTCGGTTCGATGCCGACTTTCCGGTCTGGTATGTGGAATTTGAAGGCGAGCCACTGCTGGGGGCTTCGCCGATCGGGACAACGACTTATCATCCCCTTCCGCGCTATCCGGCGGTATTGCGCGATTTAGCACTGGTCGTCGAAAAGGGAGTTCCAGCCGGTCGGGTCGAGGACTTACTGCAGAGGACTGGCGGGGAGTTGATTGTCGGAGCCCGGCTGTTCGATCTTTTTGAAGGAGGTGGAGTTGGCGACAGCCGTAAGTCGCTGGCTTTTCACCTTATCTTCCGAAGCCATGATCGAACCCTGACCGATGGTGAAGTCGATAAACTGGTGAACGGAATGGTCGCTGCGGCGAAGCTTGAGTTCGCCGCCGAACTCCGCGGCTGATGCGATAAGAAGTAGGGATGCAGTTGCCGTCATCCGGATATCCGGTCCCGCACTGCAAGGTCAACTCGAACCACAGACAGGATAGATAAAGTCAACCTTATGGAACTTTCGGCATTGGAGTCGCTTGAGCGGCAGGTTACCCGACTGCTTGAAGGTTATCGTCAGGTGCGCACCGAACGCGACGACCTGGCCCAGCGCGTGATCCGGCTCGAAGCCGAGAACACCGATCTCCGCAGTCAGAACGACGACTTTGCCGAGCGCATTGAGGAGGCCCGGCGAAACACTCGCGATCCGGTCAAGGAAGAGCGCATCCGGGCCAAGGTAGATGAGTTGCTGGCCAAGTTGGAAGGTTTTTAGCGCCATTGAGGTTGTTTACCTGCGACCTGCCCGGGCGCATTCGCTCACTTGCAGGGCGGAAGGCCGTCACGATTATGGCACTCATTCGGAAATGGCCGGACGGTGAACAATAAAGAACTTATGAACCGTGCCGATCATAATGGCGACGAGACCGTCTCGGTGACGATCTTTGGCCAGGAATACCCCATTCGCGCTTCCGGCGATGTGGACTACATCCGCAATGTAGCCCGCTTTGTCGATGAGCGCATGACCCTGGTCGAGGAGCAGACCGCTATTCGGACTCCCGCCCGGATAGCGATTTTGGCGGCGCTCAATATCGCCGATGAACTCTTCACGCTGAGGCGCGAAAAGGATAGAATCCTGAGTGAATTTGAGGAGAAAGCGCGAGAACTATCGGAAGCGCTGAATCAGGGCATCAACAACTTGTAGATGCTCCTCGACTGCGGGATTTGTAGAAGCAGCCCGCTCTTGCCACAGTTCCATAAAGAACCAACAGTTAGAACCTATGGGAGCGCGTTTCTAAACGTCGCTTGCGGACCGCAGTTCGCTTCGTTCATGAGGCGGATACCGGAGGTAGTTTGTGAGGCGACCCCAAAGTCTCCCCTCTCGATCTGCCGCCGGTCGGTGGAGGCGAAAAACGTGTAGGGCGGCACCCACCCTATCAGGATAGGTTCTTTCAGGAACGGCAGGAGCGGGCTCTCTATCTCACCAATACCAGGGCCGATATACTATGATCAGTCTCTTGCTTGCCTTGGGAATGGTCGTCGCAGCAGTCGGGCTGCTGGCGATCGGATGGCTCGTCAAGGATCGCGTCGATCATGCCCGTAAAGCAGCAGCCCGGGATGAGGCTACCCGGATAGTCGCCGACGCCGAACGTGCCGCAGAAAACCTCCGTCGTGAAAAACTGCTTGAAATCCGCGACGATCATCTTAAACTCAAGACCCAACTTGAGAATGACTTCGAGACCAAGCGCGCCGACCTGACCCGGCTGGAACGGACCATCCGCGATAAGGAGCGGCTCTATCTGCAAAAGGTCGAAGCCCTTGAAAAGCGCGGACGGGAGATGAAAGTCGCGGACCGGGAGCTGCGCGAGCGTGCCCGGCGTATTGAGATCGATCGGGCCGAGGCGGCACGACTCAAAGATGAAGCCGCAGGTCGGCTGGACCGGGTAGCCGGGCTGAGTCAGGACGACGCCTTGGCACAACTCAAGCAGGAGTTGATCGAGAAGGCGAGGTTCGAAGCCGCCGACTCGATCCGTCAGATTCGCGAACGCGCCCGCCAGCAGGCTGACCGGGAAGCGCGCGAGATCGTCGTCCAGGCCATTCAGCGATCCGCTGCCGATCACTCCGCCGAAACTACAGTCACCGTGGTCAATATCCCCGGCGACGAAATCAAGGGGCGGATCATCGGGCGCGAAGGACGCAACATTCGCGCCTTCGAGGCCGCCACCGGCTGCGAAGTAATTATTGATGATACCCCCGAAGCAGTTACCCTCTCCGGCTTCGACCCGTTTCGCCGGGAGGTGGCGCGGCTGGCGCTTGAAAAACTGGTTGCCGACGGTCGCATCCATCCTGCACGCATTGAGGAAGTCGTTCACAAGGCTCAGGATGAACTTGAAGTCAAGGTCATCGAACTGGGCGAACAGGCAGCTCTTGAAGTTGGCGTCGATGGCTTGCATAGCGAACTCTTGCGGCATCTCGGGATTCTTCATTATCGCACCAGTTACGGCCAGAATGTCCTCAAGCACTCGATTGAGGTGGCGCGACTGGCAGCCCTGATGGCGGCGGAATTGCGGCTTGACGCCAAACTTGCCGCTCGCTGCGGGCTGCTCCACGACATCGGTAAGTCGATCGACCGCACGACCGAAGGCACCCATGTCGAATTGGGAATGGATCTGGCTCGCCGCTTCAACGAGCCGAAAGCCGTTCTGAATGTGATTGCCTCGCATCACGATGACGTCGAAGCCGGGTCGCTCATCGCCTGCCTGGTGCAGGCCGCCGATGCCATTTCGGGAGCCCGTCCCGGTGCCCGGCGCGACAGCCTTGAAGGATACATCAAACGGCTTGAGACCCTGGAGAAGATTGCTACTGGTTTCAGCGGAGTCGCTAAGAGTTATGCGCTTCAGGCCGGGCGTGAAATTCGGGTGATGGTAGAGCAGGAGCGGACATCCGACGGCGACGCGACGCAACTTGCCGCCGATATCGCCCGGCGGATCGAAGCAGACCTCGAATTCCCGGGTCAGATCAAGGTGACGGTGATCCGCGAATTTCGCGCCGTTGAACTGGCACGCTAAACGAGTGAAGTCCGACTCCGCTACAGACCGCGATGGCTTGAGGGGACTCGTTCTAACGAACGGACGCGTCTATCGACCCGAAAGAACTGGATTTCGACTCGAGGCATCCGATCTGCTCGTTCGGGGTGAGCGTCTTTTCGGTCTTGCACCGCGCGGCAATGGGTTTGGCAACACCGCCGACGGCTGTCTCATCATCGATCTGCACGGGCGAATTGTCCTACCCGGACTTGCGGATGCTCATCTCCATTTGTCCGCCGGCGGTCAATCGCTCGCGATCCCTAATCTTACCGGTCTGGGAAGCAATGAAATTCGAGCGGTCATTGAGAAGTCCTTTCGTGCAATTGAAAGCGCCGGGCGCCGCTGGATTGAAGCGTTTAACTGGGAATCTCGCTACGGATTGTTGAACGCCGATCTGCTCGAAGATGCTTGCCCCGGGATTCCGGCGACAGTGCATCAGAAGGACTTGCACACCTGTTGCGTCAACCGGACGGCACTCGCGATGGCAGGCATCGACAATGCCTCCAACGTTCCAACTGGCGGACGAATAGAGACCGATGTCAACGGACGCCCAACCGGTATTCTCCGCGAGTCGGCAATCGATCTCGTCACCCGTTTTCGACCGCAACTTACTCCAAACGACCGGGAGCGGTTCATTCAAGGCGGTATCGACCATTTGGTCTCACGGGGCTTGACCGGAGTCTGCGAAGTCCTCGATCCCGGAAATGCCGAAGTCTATGACTACCTTGACCGAGAAAGTCGCTTGGCAGTTGATATCGATGCCTGGCGCCGTTTCGAGAATTGGGACGGCGCATCGCCCCCGCCGCCACCGGGACGGCAATTTAAGGTGCAGACCTTGAAGGTCTTCCTCGACGGCAGTTTCGGATCGCGGACAGCTGCGCTCTTCGAGCCTTATGCTGATGACCCAACCTCCGTCGGGATGTTGATGTTTGGCGATACGGAACTTCTTGATTTGTGCCGCGCCGGCGCCTCCTTTGGCTGGAGAATGGCGCTGCACGCTATTGGCGACCAGGCGGTCGATCAAGCCGCCCGGATTCTGGCCGAGACGCCGGTTTCGTCGAGTGCGCCGCACCGCATCGAGCATCTGCAGATGTTGCCCAGGAATGGAACAGAACGTATCGCCCGGTCGAAGACGACGGCTTCCATCCAGCCGGTTCACTTGTTGGACGATCAGGTCTGGCTCGCGGAGAGGATAGGTGTGGAACGATGCAGGCGGTCGTTCATATGGCGATCTCTGCAAAGCGCCGGAGTTCCCATTGCAATAGGAAGCGATTGGCCGGTTTCTACTCCCGACCCGCTTAAAGCCCTCCATGTTGCCATCAATCAGGCTGGGTATTATGCAGAGCCAACCCGACTTTTCGATCCAGCCGAGGCGTTATTCCCCGGCCAGGCAATCGCCGCAATGACTACCGGTTTCGCTGCTTCCACCGGTTGGGAGAGCCTTCGGGGACGCATTGACCCAGGCTTTCAGGCCGACTTCACTATCGTCGAAGGCGTCAGTTCCGATCTCGCCGATTGGTCTGAAGCCCGGGTGGTGATGACCATCGCCCGAGGCAATGTAGTCTATGAAACACAGGAATAATCAGGTTCCTCTATGAAGCCACTCATCGGCATCAGTGCCAACATGAGCCCGCCCAACGACCCCAAACGCACCTTTTCGACCAGCGTCAAGGTGCACTATCTACATGACCCTTATTGCCAGTTCATTCTCGCCGGTGGAGGTATCCCGGTGGTGCTTCCACCGGTCGAATCGCCAGATGCGGCGCCGGCTATCGTCGCCGGATTGAACGGCATCCTCATCAGCGGTGGATGCGACGTCGATCCTGCTTTTTACGGTGAGTCGAACCATGCATCTATGAACTGCGATCCGGCGCGGGACCGGTTCGAGATGGAACTGGTAAAAGCCGCGCGCGGACTATCCCGAGCCGTGCTCGGCATCTGCCGGGGGATGCAGGTGATCAACGTGGCTTTTGGCGGAAGCCTCTATCAGGATGTCCCGACGGAGATTGAAGGCGCGCTTCAGCACCATAATTGGGAAGACGGCAGGGAATCGTTCCATAGCATCCTCCTGACCCGCCACTCGCCGCTGAGCGAAGTCTTGGAACGCGATGAGATTCAGGTCAACAGCAGCCATCATCAGTCGATCAAAGACCTCGGACGCGGGCTTGTGCCGCTGGCTGCTGCCAACGACGGAGTGATCGAAGCCGTCCATTGCCCCGACGACCGCTTTACCTTCGGGGTGCAATGGCACCCCGAACGGATGCTGGGGGAAGCCCAAATGGTGGAACTTTCACGCTGGTTCGTCCGCAATGCAGCACAATAGCGGAAACTGCCGGAGCACGCGATAGTGCCTATCCGGTATGGCGGGATTGGGCTGCTAATAAGACTCCTCCATCGAGCCATCGGTTTGACATTATCATTAATATAAACAAAGATTTGCATCCCCTGTTCTTGCCTTGAACTACTCCGACTTTCAGAAGCACCTCACTGCCGGGTCGCTTCTCCCGGCATATCTCTTCACCGGAAGTGAGGATTACCTCGCCGAAACCGGATCCGATGCGCTGGTGGATATTGCGCTGCCTCTCGACGAACGACAACTCAACCTGACGGTGCTCTACGGTCGTGAGCCGTCCGGATTGGCTGAGGCGTTGACGACACCGCCCGTTTTTGCGCGGATGCGGGTGGTAGTCGTAAAGCAGGCACACGAACTTCCGGACAAGATGCTCGACGCCGTAGATCGCTACCTCGAACGGCCTCCCGAGGACGGGCTGCTGATTCTGCGAGCCGCCGATGCCGACCGTCGAAAGGCATTCTTTCGGCGCAAGTTCGCAAATTTAACTGTCGTCGATTGCGAAACTCCAAGGACGCGGGAACTGGGAGAGTGGATTCGTCGTTACTTGCAAGGCATTGGTTACAGGATTGCCGCTGACGCCGTCGATCATCTCGGAAACGTTCCCTGGCCAGGCTTGCGCGATTTGGTGCAGGAACTCGACCGGCTGGCTTTGATGGTTTCAATGGGCGGAGAAATCACCCGGAGAACTATCGAAGAGGCTGGCGGCGGAGGCTTCGTCATTCAACGGTACCGGCTTACCGATGCGGTGGGTCGAGGTGATATGGTCGCGGCGATCCAGGCCGGCGATTCGTTGAGGTTGTGGGGCGGCTTCAAAGCAACCCAGTTGATCGGAGACCTCTTCCGCTTCTTCTCGCAGTTGTGGTTCGTAAAGCGGGCTCAGGAGCGGGCAATGATCGACGAAGCGAAACGGTTGCTTGGCCTGAAGGATTTCGTCTTCCAAAAACACCTTGGCCTGGTCCGGGGAATCGCGCGCGACACCATTGAACGGGCAATCATTCGACTCCACGACGCCGATCTCGCCATCAAGTCCGGTGAACGCGACGAGGAGGTCGAGATCGATCGGATCATCATTGAATTGACGGGACTTATGCGCGCCAAGGCGGCGGGAATAGCGTGAACGATCGAACCGTAACCGATGAGGAGTTGATTCGCCGCTTTCAGAGCGGGGAGGACGGTGCTTTCGATCTGATCGTAGCGCGCTATCGGGGGCCGCTCTTCAACTTTATCTATCGCATTCTCGGCGATCCCGCCTTCAGTGAAGACATTCTTCAGGAGACCTTCATCCGGGTCTGGACGAATCGGAGTAGTTACCGCGAGATAGCTAAATTCTCGACTTGGATCTATACCATCGCCGGCAACCTCACCAAGTCGGAACTGAGACGACAGAAGATTCGTCGGTGGGTCTTTCTCGGTGGCGGTAAGAGCGGCAACTCGCGGGAAGATGAGAAACCCCTCGATATAGTCGATGACAATGCCGATCCGGAACGAGATCTCGAACGACGCACCATTCAGCGCCGCGTCGATGCCGAGATCGCCAAACTGCCTCTCGTCTTTCGTGAAGTCATTGTCCTGCGCGATGTGCAGGAACTTTCGTATGAAGAAATAGGTTCAATACTACAGATACCTTTGGGGACTGTGAAGTCGCGGGTCAACCGCGGACGGGCGCGTCTCCAGGAACGGTTGAAGGATCTCCTCTGAGCGCCACGGCAGGGGAGGACGAACAGGACAAAAACCGGTCTGTCCAATCAGCGGATAACGGAAACCAATAGGAAGTTATGATCAATTGCGAACTATTTGAGCGCGATTTCAAGGCCTGGCAGGATAAGGAACTCGCCGGCGAGGCGATGCGAGGGATGGACGATCACTCCCGCACTTGCGCGCATTGTGCTACGTTTACTGCCGATGCTGCCAACTTGCGCCGGCGGCTGGCGAAATTGCGTCCTTATCAGCCTTACAACGAGTTTGAGCATGATCTTGGCGTTGCCCTGAGGTCATTGCGTCGGCGCGGATCAGGTGCATCCATGCGTCGGGCCGGATGGACGGTTGTGGGGGCTGGTCTGGCTACCGGCTTGGCTATCGGCTTGTTGATGATCCTACCCGAACCGGCCGTTTCGCCCACCCGGCTGGCTACAGTCCCGCCGGTAACGAACTCGACCGTCGTTCCCGCTCTGCCTGTCACGCAACCGGCCGATGCGGCGTCGGTCAACGTTCCATCTGTGGCTGAGGCGCGCCGGGATAGCGGAAACAGCCGCAGCGACTCACTTCCGCGGGATGTAACTCCCGCCTATGATGTCAATCGCCATTCGCAGGTCGTCTCAGGTAGCGGCCGATAAGGGTCTGGCGAAGTAGGTGCAGTTAAAGGGCACGGTCCTCTACCGTGCCCTTTTTTTCATTGAATCGCCGACGTTACCGGAATAGGCCGGTTACCAGCGCCATTGCCACTGTTGCAGTTCCGTCTCGCCGGTATGATGAGAAGTGTAGATTGCAGGACGTGCAGATGCCGGAGTCGGTGATGGACTCCGGCGCCAGGTCGAGTGCCTTTAACTCACGCTGGATAAAAGAAGGAAGGTCGAGTCGCGTCTGCCCGCTGTTCACTGCTTTACAATTATCTGGAAACTGATCCGCGACCTCCGGCCCCACCGGATAGCAGCACTTCCCGATAGTCGGCCCGATCCAAGCCTGCATCCGCTTAGGAAAAGCCCCTCTTGAGGCCATAGCATCTACCAGAGCCGGGATGATGCCGGATCGCAGTCCTCTCCATCCGGCGTGAGCCTGTCCCAGCACCTGTTTCACCCGATCGTATATTACGATCGGCGCGCAATCGGCGTGGGTGGTAAGCATCGTAACTTCACTATAAGTGGTTATCATTCCGTCGATACCGGGTAGTCCGTTGTCGCGCATTGCCCCGCGCCCAACATCCTCCGGCGTTACGACCGCGATCCCGGCGCTGTGGACTAACTCACCCGCCACAACCCGCTCCCAATCGAAGCCATACCGGGTCAGAAAGCGCTTGCGATTGGCTGCTACGACCTCTTTCGGCGCGCGCTTGAAGGACATCTGACCGTCCTGACGGAGCGATAGGGCAAAGCGAATCTCGCCAACCCATTCAGGGAGGCGCACGATCTCAGAATCTTGCGGCATTAAAGACATGGCTTGCGTTGGATTCAACCTGAACATAACTTGAAAGATACTTTGCTGCAGCGACGACTCCAAACTACCGATCGTTTCAGGCAACGACGATGGTGGCGACTATTAGCACCTGCCGCGGTTCTGTTGCTGCTGGCAAGTTGCGCAGTTGACGAAGGCGGCTCAAGGGAGGTTGAGCGGGACGTTGGTCTCTACTGGGGGCCGGGCGTTTGGGTCGAGAGCGCTATTGCCACCCGGACCGCACTGCGTGCGCTTCAGATTGACTTCGACACGCTCGGTATAAGCTCACTGATGCGGGGTGGAGCAGGGCGTTTTCGCACTTTGATCGTCCCGGGAGGTGATCCCCGGGAAATGGTCGAGTCGCTGGGACCAGTAGGGCTCGACCGGATCCGGTCATTTGTGTCGTCGGAAGGAGGGTTCATCGGGCTTGGTGGCGGAGCTGCATTAGCCGGACCAACTGTGAGCAGCGAAGCCGGGCTGGGACTGCTCACCACACCTGCCCGTTGGCCGGTCGACCTTATCGCTCCCTACCCGCAGCATTCGATGACGGATATCGACCGCCGCACCGGAGCATTACTGATCCCCGGCGCGCCCGGGTATCAGACCCTTTACCGGTGGGGGCCCGAATTTCCCAACCCTGATCCCAGTCGGACGGAAGTCATCTATCTTTATCGACAAACTGGCACCCCATCGCTGGTAACAACTGCCTACGGCTCCGGTTACGTGGTCCTGGCTGGTTTCCAGCCCGAGTTCGAGGAAGGCACCGGCGCCGATAGCAGCGGATTCGGCGCCGATCTCGTCGATCCCGACTCCGAGCGCGCCCTGCTCCGGGCAATGATCGACTATTCACTTGGAAGGTGAGAGCATGCCGCTGAAATCTATTGACATCGCCCGCCTCCGCATAGGTCACACTCAAGCCGAGTTCTATCTGGCTTGCGAACGAACCGGCAAGCCCGGAGGCGACTTCGAAGGCCCGATGATCATCCTGACGCCGCAAGCAGCCAAGAGCCTGCAGCGCCAATTAAAGCAGTCGCTGCCCGGGGGTTCTACCGTAACGATGCAATCCGGCAGGCGTAAAGAATCAATCGCCAGGCAGGTCATCAAAGCCCTCTACAAGAGCCGTCAAGTATCGAGCAAGATGGTCTCGGTCAACACCTCCCGCCGACGTCATCTACCCGATAAGGAGTGACTTGGAAGACTTCTTGAAAATCGGGGAACAACTCACCGCCGCGCAACTGGACGGCTGGCTCATCTACGATTTCCGCGGCTCGAATCCAATACTTGCCCGCATCCTGGGTCTCAAGCCCTGGACCACACGACGGCTCTACTTTTTATTACGACCCCATAAGGGACCCCTTTGTATCGCGCACCGGATCGACGCAACGATGCTGCCACCGCTGGATGCCGATCTTCATATCTATGGCGACCGGCAGGAATTAAGCCGCTTGCTTGACAAATGCCTCGAGAGCGTCAAACGCCTGGCAATGGAGTATGTCCCGGATGGCGCGTTGCCGGCAGTAGCCTATGTCGATGCCGGAACTATCGAGAACATTCGTTCAAGAGATATTGAAGTCGTCTCATCCGGGAATCTGATCCAGGCAGTTACAGCAGTATGGTCGCCGGAAGCACAGGCGCGGCACCTTGAAGTGTCGCGACAAGTCGCTGCGATCAAGGATAATGCCTTCGCAATGATCCGGGAAGCGCTGATTGCCGACCGCACAATAAACGAATTCGATGTTCAGAGGTTCATCCTCACTGAATTCGACCGGCTGGGGTTGGAAACTGAAGAGATGCCGGTTGTCTCCACCAACGAAAGAAGTGGCGACCCGCATTACTATCCCACCGAATCGCGGCACCATACGATCCAAAGAGGCGACTGGGTCTTGATCGACCTTTGGGCTCGTGCTCCCGGATCGCAGCATATCTTTAGCGACATCACCTGGGTTGGCAAGTGGGGCGAGCCATCGGCGGAACAGCAACGGGTCTTCGACGTCGTTCGGTCGGCGCGGGATGCCGTTGTTATGCGAGTCGAGGAAGCGGCTTTGAAAGGGGAAGGGCTGCAAGGCCGCGATCTTGATAATGTCGCGCGAGGAGTCATCGACGCTGCTGGATATGGTGCGGCTTTCTTCCACCGAACCGGACATTCGCTCTCGCCCGGCGATCATGTTCACGGGCTTGGCGTCAACCTTGACAACTTCGAAACCGATGACCGCCGCAACCTTATACCGGGCATAGGATTCACCGTTGAACCGGGTATCTACCTATCGGGCTTTGGTGTCCGGCTGGAGATCAACATCTATATGAAAGCCGACGGCCCATTGGTAACGTCACCGGTTCAGGACCGTATCATCCGTCTCGACCTTAGCCAATGAGTGAGTCAGCCCACCCGGAAGCATCGGACCTGCTGGAACTCCCCTACCCGGCTCTTTTCCTGGCTGACTGCCATATCCCGCTTGTCGTCCGCCCGGGGCAGGAGACTTGGCGCAGCCGGGTGATTCAATTTCTACGTGAGGTTGGACCTTCGGCAAGGTCACTTGTGCTGCTGGGCGACCTCTTTGACTTTTGGTTCGAATGGCGTCGCGTCGTTCCGGGTGCGGCTTTTCCAGTCCTTGAGGCAATCGCCGGCCTGTGCCGTCAAGGCGTCCAAGTGCTCTACATTGGTGGCAATCACGACGGGCACATCGGGCAATTCCTGCAGAACGAGGTTGGAATACGCATCTCGCGGCAGCCGGTCGATGCGCTCATCGGCGAGAAACGCTTCCACCTGATCCACGGCGACGGACTGGCACCGCGCGATCGCGGCTATCGACTCCTGCGCCGCATCGTCCGATGGGGGCCAACCGAACACCTCTATCGTCTAATCCACCCCGACCTCGGTATCTACCTCGCATATTGTCTCTCCGGAACATCGCGCAGCCATTTCGGTGAAGCCGGACGGACGACTGCCGAAGACTACCGCAAGTATGCGCGAACAGTCATCGACCGGGGCTTTGACTTCGTCGTCATGGGGCATCGCCATGAAGCCGAATGGCTGCCTCACAGCAGCGGCGGGATGCTCGCCATCGGGGACTGGATCAGAAAGGGTAGTTACGGGTGGTTCGACGGGAAGCGGGCAATCCTAAGATTTTATAATAATGATAGTAACGCTGCTTCCTATAACCAATGATTGCTTGAAGTGAAAGGTGATGGTAAGATCGTCGTTCCCGCTAAGGCGGGAACCCAGTCCGGCATGACAGACCTCCTTTTGTGACCTGTCATGCGATACGATTGTGTCACCCATCTCCCCGCACGTTTGTTACCCATCTCCCCAGACTATACACCCCCGCTGAGCGGGGGGACAAAACAAGATGATACTGCACCCATTAATAATGACGATTGACTGACAAAGAAACCTGCCGTTTGTTCCTTCCGGCTTCCCAAACCCCTCTGACTTTCGTCCCCACTCACTATACATACCATTAGACGAGATAATGAGAGCGAGCATTCTCTCGTTATGATTATAATATAACGAATACCTGTGTAGTATCCCTCAATGACCCGTCTGTAAGGCGAAAAAACGCGCGCTTGCAATTGCATATAGTTAATACGATAACGAATAGCCTTGAATGGCGTGGCACGGCGTTCGCAAAGTATGAGTCTGAACACCTCACACTCCTTATCAAAGGCAAGATGGAAAGTTGGATTGCATTCGGAAGAGGCCCGCTCTTTCGACTCTCGTTTGGCCTAATGCTATTGGGACTGGCACGGATCATTTTTCTGGCGGCGATGCGACAGAACGGCGCCGCATCGCCACAAGGTCTCTGGTCCGGTCGGGACCGTTGGATGGCGTCTTTGAAGAATCCCTTTACGGCTGTCATCCTTCTGATCTTCCATGTAAGCCTGATTCTGGTGCCGCTCTTTCTACCGGCGCATGTGATTCAATGGAAGCAAAACGTCGGCTTCGCCTGGCTGCCTATTTCACAGCGACTCTCGGACATGCTGACGATAGCGCTCATAGCGACTGCCATCGCACTGCTTGCCATCCGGGTCGGGCGCATCATCGTCGGTCAACTGCGCCCTTCAAAGGGGCTAATATGGCCGATCTTCCTGATAATACCCTTTATTAGCGGCTTTATCTGCGTCAACCTTGACGTGACGCCCAATGTCTATTACGGCTCACTCTTGATTCATGTCTATAGCGGCAACCTGGTGATGCTGGCGCTGCCGTTCACGCGGATGGCGGCTTGCATCCTCGAACCACTGGCAGTCGCAACAGTAGCGCTTTCGCCGGTTCCGGCTCTACGGCGTTGGTTCTTGAAGACCGGGCTGGCCGCGGAGGATATCTAATATGAAGGCAATTCTGACCGATGTTACGCACTGCATCGGCTGCAGACAGTGCGTAATGGCTTGCAAGAAGGCCAACGAACTCGAAGACGAACTGCCGCGCCGGTGGGTGCTCGAGGACGGACTCTCGGCGCACAACTGGACGGCAGTGCTCGAAACCGACGGCGTCTTTGTTCGTAAGCAGTGCCGGCATTGTCTCGAACCGGCTTGCGCATCGGTTTGCCCGGTGGCTGCACTTCACAAGCACGAATCGGGTGCGGTGATCTACGACTCCAACAAGTGCACGGGTTGCCGCTACTGCATGATGTCGTGCGCGTTTGGGATACCGCGCTACAAATGGGAGAGCCGGGTCCCGACGGTCGCGAAGTGTGTGTTGTGCTATAAGCGCATCGAGCAGGGGCTCCAGCCGGCCTGCACCAGCACCTGCCCGGTCAAAGCCACCATATCTGGCGAGCGCGCCGATCTCTTGAAGAGGCACGCAAGCGCATTGCTCTGCACCCCGATCGCTACATCGACAAGATATGGGGCGAACACGATGTGGGCGGGACGGCGGTGATCTACATCAGCCACATCGATCTCGATTTCCTCACTTACGGCCAGAAATTGTCTCGCGAGCCGCTGCCGCGTCTTACGGCTCCGGCGATGGAAGCGGTTCCCTACACCTTCGTCGGTATGGGGATCTTTATGACCGGCTTGCACTGGATCATTCGGAGGCGGATGAAGGCTGGTGAGGGAGATGGAGGAGCGAGTCATTCTGTCACGAAGGCGGGGAATCTGAAGGAGGCAGCGATGACGACCCGCGTTCGTAACGTCAAACTGGGCTTATGGGGGATTACGGGCCTCGGCGGTGCGGTGGCGATCATGCGCCTCTTCTTTGGCTTGGGAGCGACGACCAATCTCTCCGACGGGACGCCCTGGGGGCTCTGGATTGGGTTCGATGTGATGGGCGGGGTAGCGCTCGCTGCCGGCGGCTTCGTCATCACCGCCACGGTCTATATCTTCCGCCGGGAGGAATTTCATCCTATCGTCCGGCCGGCGGTGTTGACGGCGTTTCTGGGCTATATAGCAGTCATCATCGGACTACTCTTCGATCTGGGCCTACCCTGGAACATCTGGAGGCCGATGGTCAAGCGGCTTAATCCCCGCGCTCAAATTCGATCCGACGATGGTCTTCATTCTACTGGCGGGATTTGGGCTGGCGGCAATGTCCGGTGCGACGGTGCGGAGCCGAGGAATCGAAGAGACGCCGGTGCATCGCGCCCGCGGTGGTGATACGCTCTGGATCGACGGCAACATCGACGGATTTGGAGCGATTTTTTCGCACAAGAACCATATGCGCGGAGCATGGCGGGGTGACCTTTGCATCGAATGTCACGAGGCGCCTCCGACTTTTACCGACGGGCACTTGATCGGAGATCGCGAGTCGGATCCGACCTGCGTCCGGTGTCATCACATGAACCTTCCCCGCGATGCCAACACCGGCTGCGCGACCTGCCATCGCGACATGTACCGGCCGACCGATGCCTTTGGTCATGTCTGGCATTCATCACGGTTCGGGGCCGATCTCGGTTGCTATGAATGCCATGCTCGCGGTGAGCCGAAAGTATCTGAGAACGCTCCCAAGTGCACCAAGTGCCACAGCGACTTAGTTGCCGAAGGCTCGACGATTGAGTTCCATCACTATCAGGCTCCAGGCTACGTCGAAGCGATGCACAATCTCTGCATCACCTGTCACAATGCCAAGGCGGAGATCAATGGGCAACCTGATCTGGCGCGGTGTGCGACCTGCCATCCCGGACAACGCGACTTCATCGACCGCATCGATCTGGCTGCCCGGCACCGGCATTTGAAGGGGAAAAGGGTGGTGTTGCCGCTCCTAAGGGAGTGAGCGGGTATGCGGGTGAGCGATAAGCGAGTGAGTGAGGGTGGACCACTCGCTTGCTCACTTACCCGCTCACTCATTTACCAGGACCTGCTTCCGACCGGTGTAGCGTCCTGGGCGGGGGGTTCCGGAGGATTGAGCCTTTCGACATCGAGCGCTTGCAGCCCCCGTTCAGTGTTGCGCAATGAGAATTCGACCTCCTCGCCAACTTCCAGGGTCTTGAAGCCGCTTCCCCTGATGCTCGTGAAGTGAACAAAGAGCCGCGGCAGACCTTCAGACTTGATGAATCCGTAGCCCTTACGCGGCAGGAAACTTTCGACCACTCCTCGATGTCTATCTACCTTCTCCAAGCGTTTCCTTTCAATAACGCCGTCATCCTGACGGCTTGCTATGAACCGGCGAAAGCCGGCGTTACGTTGCCTTTTTCCCCTCGAACATCCGGTAAATCACCGGAATCACTACCAAAGTGAAGACCGTCGAAGAGACGAGCCCGCCTATCGAGACGATTGCAAGCGGGGACCGAAATTCTCCACCGGCGCCAAGCCCCAGAGCCAGCGGCAGCATTCCGATAGCGCTGGCGAGGTTGGTCATCAGGATTGGCCTGAGCCGCACCGGACAGGCTTGCAGGATCGCCTCGTCGATGGGCACTCCCTGGCGCCTGAGGGTGGTAGTATAATCAAGCAGCAGAATGCCGTTGTTGACGACAATCCCGACCAGCATCACCATTGCCATCATTGAAAAGAGAGAGATGGTGTTGTTGGTCAGGAAGAGCGCCAGGAGTACACCGATCAGCCCCAACGGCAGGGTCAGTATAATTGTGAAGGGATGCTTGAACGACTCCAGGATCGCCGCCATCAACATATAGGTGAGGATCGTCGCGAGGAGGAGCGCTCTTAGCAGTTCCCCAAACGACTCCGCCATCTGCTCGGCTTCACCGCCATAGTGAATTGTGTAGCCTTCGGGCAGGGTCAGTTGATCGGTATAGGCGCGCAACTGACCGACCTTCTCGCCCAACGTCCCTACGCCGATATCGGCATAGACATAGACGATGCGGTTCTTGTCCTTATGTGAGATCGAGGAAGGTCCCTCGGCGTAGCCTACTTCGGCCAGATCTGAGAGCAACACCTGTCGGTCACCGGTCTTTATATAAAGAGCGCCAATCTCCTCGCCAGAGGCAATCTCGGCAGGATCGAGACGGACCCTGATGTCGTGTTCTTCGCCGCGATCCCGAAACTTCGATGCAACTTCGCCCTCAACCAGGTGGCGGAGTGTCATACCGAGACTGGCTATTGAGAGTCCTTGATCGGCGACGCGCTCGCGATGCGGCAGCGCGCGAATCTCCGGCTTGCCGATCTTCCAACTCGATTCGATGTTGATCAGCCCGCCGAGGACGTGCATCCGGCTCATCAAACTGTCGGCCAGTCCCAGCAGTTGCTCGGTTTCACGGCCAATGATCTCGATCTGCATGTCGGACTGGCCTCCGCCGCCCATCGGGTCGGCTTCCTTGACCCGAATCTTGGCGTCGGGGATATTGGCCAACTCAGGGCGGAGTAAGTCCATAAACTCGGATGTCTTCATGGGCCGAAACTCTTGATCGACCATTCGGACGATCACCATTCCCAACTCGACGCCCTGTCCCGTGCCCTGCCCGCTATACTCGGTCTTGCCACTCGATGCAAAGACCGACTTTACATATGGTTTCCGGGTAATGCGGCGGGCTATGTCGGTTACAACGGCATCGGTTTCACCGAGGGCGGTTGCAATCGGCATCTCAACGACTACTGTGAAGGTCCCGGTGTCGGTCTTGGGGAAAAACTCGGCGCCGATGAACCCGAATATGAGAAGAGCAAAGGACCCAAAGAATAGCAGCGTCACCAGCCCGAGCGTCGCAATCTTATGGCGCAGTGCCCAGGTGAGGATTTTGCGATACTCCTCCCGCCAGATCAAGTCCAACCTATCCCACCACTGAGCGAACTTATCGAGCCAGCCATAACCTTGGGCTAATGCCGTAAAGGCCAGGACCATCAGGAGCAGCAGCGCCGGATCGATGCCCAATCTCCACCATACCACCAGAAAAATGAGAACTCCAAGCGTAGCGTAAATGACCTTCTTGATCGGTCGTGACGCCATCATCGGTGTCAAGGTGAATGAGACCAGCAGCGAGAAGAGCGTGGCAAAGGTTACGGTAAGCCCAAACTGCTTGAAGAACTGCCCCGTGATCCCCGACATGAAGGCCATAGGCGTGAATACGACGACATTGGTCAGGGTCGAGGCTGTAACCGCCAGCGCGATCTCTTTGGTGCCAATGGAGGCAGCCTCAAGGGACGACTTCCCCATCTGCCGATAACGCTCGATATTCTCCAGCACTACAATGGAATTGGCGGTCAGGATTCCTACCGAGATTGCCAGTCCCATCAGAGACATAAAGTTGAGGGTGAAGCCGGCGAAGTCGATCAGGATGAAGGTCGCAATGACGGATGTCGGTATCGATATCGCCGCGATCACCGTCGCGGGTAAACTATGGAGGAATATGAAGAGGACGACGGCGGTCAGTAGAGCGCCGATGATCAGGTTGCCGAAGACGTCATCGACCGAGTCTTTGATGAATTGGCTCCGGTCCCGGACAATGTCGATCTTGACGTCGGGCGGGAGTGCGGTGCGGATTTTCTCGAGTTCCTTGAATACGTCAGCGGCAGTCTGAACCGTATTGGCGTCCGACCGTTTGATGAGACCGACTCCGATAGACGATTCGCCGTTGAACGTGGCGCGTTCGCGTACCTCCTTGAAGCCGTCTTCGATCCAGCCGAGCTGGTCAAGGCGCACCTTGCGATTCTCCTTCAGAGGAATCTCAAGCGCTTCCAGGTCAGCGAGGTTCTGAAATTCGCCCTGCATCCGGATGGAAATCTCACTCTTGCGACGGGAGATGTGCCCGGCCGGGATGTTGAGATTGGCGGCTCCGATGAAGGCGGTTACCGCTTCGGGAGCGAGGTTATATTCCCGAAGCTGCCGGCGCGAAAGATGAACCTGGATCTCTCTCTCCTTGCCACCGGTCAGGTTGATGCCGGCAACACCGCGGATACGGGTAAGTCCGTGCTTGACGTCATCCTCAGCGATTTCGAAGGTCTCCTCCAGCGCCCGCGGTGACGTTACCGCCAGGTCGATGATCGGCATACTGGCGAAATCCCACTTCTGAATCACCGGATCCTGCAAATCCCGGGGCAGTTTCCAGCGGATCAGGTCGATCTTGTCGCGAACGTCGAGAGCGGCGAGATCGACACTCATCTTCAGGTCAAACTCGCAGAGGACGAGGGTTAGACCCTCTTGCGAGATCGACGTTACATGTTTCAAGCCGCCGATGGAACTGATCTCCTCTTCGACCGGTTCGGCGACCAGCCGTTCCATCTCTTCCGGTCCGGCTCCGGGGTAGATGAGCGTGGCGACGACGAAGGGGAATTCGACGTCGGGAAAGATGTCGATTCCGAGCCGGGTAAGCGAGAAAAGCCCCATCACCACAAAGGCGCCTATTACCATCGTCATCAGGATAGGACGGCGGATCGATATGTCAGCGAGTTTCACTTACCGCCTAACCTGCGTTAATGATGCGGACCCGGGCGCCGTCTTCGAGGATTTCTGCGCCGGAAACGACGACCTGAGCACCGGCTTCGAGTCCGCTCTGAATCCAGGCTGCAGCGTGATTTCGCCCGCCCAATACAACCGGAACGCGACGCGCCCGGTCGGATTCAACGACATAGACGAACCAGCGGTCTCCATGACGTTGCAGCGCCTCAGGTTCGACTTGCATGGCCTCCTGCAGATCTAAAACGTAAAGTTCGGCTTCGGCCATTAGACCGGGACTGAATGAGACCGCATCGGGACGCTCGTCGATGGCAATCCAGGCGGTAAAGGAGCGTGCCTCCTTATCCGCCGAAAAAGCCAGCCGTTCAACGCGCCCGGATGACTCGCTCCCGTCCGCGAAGACCCTGCAGCGAGTGCCGGTTTCCAGCAGGCCGCGATCGCCGGCCGGTAGTTCGACCTGCAAGCGTAGTTTGTCGCTCGCGACGACTTTGCCGAGTGGCATACCGGGTGCCGCAAAGCGTCCCGGCTCAGCCTTAAGTTCGGTAACTACGCCACCTATCGGACTGGTGAGGGTCAGCAGCCGCTCAGAGGCGTCGTAATTCCGCTTGGCGATGTCCCGGGCAAGTGTGACGCCGTCGAAGACCTGCCTTGATACTGCGCCCTTCTCGAAGAGCGCCGAAATCCGGTCATACTCCCGGACGGCGTTGTCATAGGCCAACCTGGCTTGTTGATACGACGCCGAGGGATTCTCGCGCGAGAGTTCGCAGATGATAGCGCCTTCATCGACACGCTGGCCTTCACGCACCATTACCCGCGCAACATACTCGCCGATCATCGGAACGATCTCCGCTTCGGCGCGACCGACAATGGTGCCTGATACCCGCCGGGTCAACTTGAATTGTCCTGAAGCCGCAGGTGCGACCTTGACCGGAAAGCCTTCGACAGATTGAATTTCATAGATGGTGCGCGAGGCTTTGGCCTGGCGCCGCTGCAGGAACCGGAAAGCCATCAGGCCAGCCAGTAGGACGATGACCAGCCAGAGGAATAGGCGTCTCATTTCGAGTCGTAATCCTTAATGAAGACAAGAGGCAACAAGGTGCCCCATAGAGAGAAGTCCTTAGAAGTTCTGATCGCTGCGCACAGCACGGTCATATTCCGCATCGGCGACGCGCAGGTCATACTCCGACCTTAGCATGCCAAGCCGGGCGTTGCTGAGTGCCAGGCGCGCATCCTGCACTTCGAGGTCGGTGCCGACGCCCTGGGCGAAGCGCAGTTCGGCAATCTCGAACGCTTTGACCGCCAGTTCAACAGCGGCGTGGCTGCTGGCTACGCTCTCGGCTGCGCGCTGACGCTCGGCGAGCAGAGCGGTTACTTCGAGGCGTATGCCTTCCTCTAACTGGCGCTGCATCAGTTCAACCCGACGCAATGCGAGTCGAGCCTTCTCGATGCGCCATTCGGTGGCAAAGCCATCGAAGAGCGGGACGCTGGCGACGATCTGGAATCGCAATCCTCGCGACCAGTCGGGAGGACCGACCTCGGCGATATGGTCGTGCGAAGCCTGAAGTTGATAGGTTACATTTAGGAAGAAGTTAGGCCAGTAGAGCGAGCGCTCCTCAACCTTGAGGGCAAGGGAGCGGAGGTCGTAATTCAAGTCCATCTGGCGAAACTCCGGCCGCGACTCGCGGGCACTGAACAGCGCTTCTTTAAGTCCCAGCCGGGTGGATACCGCTCCGATGGCAACTTCGTCGGTCAGGATGATGCGGCTGTCGGGATCGAGCCCGAGCCGATTGCGCAGGTTCGTCTCGGCAACAGCGACGGCCTGGCGGGCGCGAGCAATTTCCGGTTCGATCAGACGGTGGTTGGTGCGGGCGCGCAAGAGGTCGAACTGGCTTGCCGCGCCGGCGTTGAACATCTGCTCGGCGGTGTTGACATGCCGTCCGGCCTGCTCGTAGGTTTCCTCAACGACTTCAAGCGACTTTCGAGCCAGCGCCAGGCCAAAGTAGTCGTGAATGACGATTGACTTCAGTTGTGCACGGGCGGCGGCATGGCCTTCGCGGGCGATCTTCCGGTAAGTCTGTGCCGCTTGAACCGCCAGTCCAACTTTACCACCCAACCAGAGCGGCTGATCGAGGGACATCTGCCCGGTTATATCGTTCACAGGCTGGAAGCGAATCCGGCCTCCAAAGGCCGGAATGTAACTCGACGGCGCCACGACATACCTACCGGTTACAGCCGTTGCCTTAATCGTCGGCATGGCAGCCGAGTAGGCTTCACCGACTGTCGCGTCGCCCTCCTCGATGTCGAGTTGCGACGACTGGAGTGCAATGTCATGCTCACCGGCCAGACGTAGAGCGTCGCCCAGGGAGAGACTTAGATTCACCGGCTCGGCGTTGACGATACCGGCGGTCATCAGCGCGATGATCGCTGCACCACCGGCACCAGGTAAGAGGATTGACGGACGTGCGAACAGGGGCATCACAATTCTTGTTTTCATAATCCTGCCTGTTGCAGGGAGTCATTTGATTGAACCTTTAATATATTGACTCCACATCCAATCGGTCAACGGCTTTCGCTAATTCAATGGTCGAAAACCCAACTTTAGGAAGGGTTTTGCGTGGGCTCAGCTGGCTGATGCAATGCTTTCATTGCGTGAAAAGACGCAAGTAGAGGTTTCCTTATAAACACCTTGTCATCATCATTCTTCTCAACATCATCACCTGCATCACTAACCTGCTGGCGCGATTATTGTAAGATGCGACAATCTACAATCAACGGTGAAACGGATCGCTCATAGCGGAATGTCTCTGCCTATAAAGTCTTGCTTTGCAGTGAAGTTGTTGCATGCCCCTCTTGCCTGCAGTATCATATCGGTCGCGATAGCAGCGGCAGGTCCGGTGATAGCGGCGGATGCGCACGTTCCGACCGATGCTGCATGTATAGAGTGTCATAGCCGCTCCAATCGTCTGGTGGAACGCCTCACCCCGACCAAAGCGAGCCGGATGCTCGTCGATACCACTGCGATGGAACGTTCGGTTCACGGATCCGCCTGCCTCGCCTGCCATTCGAATGGTACCGCCCTGGCCATCGCCGACCATCCTGCGACTACCACCACGAACTGCGGCAGGTGCCATGCTGCCCAGGAAGCCGAGTGGAGCGAATCTATCCACGGGTTGCAGGCGCAAGCCGGAAACCTTGATGCTCCGCGCTGTAATACCTGCCATGGAGCTCACGACATCCGGATGCATGACGACCTTGAGTCGCCGGTCTATCGCCGCAATCTTCCGGCCACTTGCGCAACCTGCCACGAGTCGACAGAACTGCAGAGCAAATATCGCTTTTCGCGCAACCGGCTGCTCACCTATAAGAACAGTTATCACGGTATTGCTGTCAAATTCGGCCGGGCTGAAGCGGCCGATTGCGCCAGTTGCCATAGCGCTCACTCGATCCGGCCTTCGAGCGATCCGCGCTCTTCGATCCATCCGGCAAACATCCCCTCGACTTGCGGTAAATGCCATCCCGGGGCAGGGGAGCAGTTCGCCCGGGGAGGTGTCCACGTCCTGGCTGAAAAGCAGAGTTCACCGGGGATGTTCTACGTCCGGAAGTTCTACACTTGGTTCATAGGCACCCTGATGGTTCTCTTCTTCCTTTATATCGTGATTGAACATACCGGATCTGCCCGGGCGCGCCGTAAGGAGAGATCCCGGGAAGGAGGCAGGAGGTAGTATGGATTCTCCTTCGACTCAGAACAACGTTAAGAATGCGTCATCGGTGCTCCGGTTTCCGTTCGTCTGGAGGATTCAACATGCGTTGATGGCTCTGGGGGTCATTGGATTGGCGCTCTCCGGGCTGGCTTACCGATATTACGACACCGGGCCGGGAAGATTGCTGATGTCCTTCGAAGGTGGATTCGGAGCGCGCGGAATTTTGCACCGGATATGTGCCGCCCTGCTCGGTGCGGCTATTGTCTGGCACTTCTTCTGGGTCGTCTTCACCCGGAGGGGACACGACGATTTCCTCGCACTCATGCCGGAGAAGGGCGATACCCGACGGTGGTGGGAAGCGCTGAAGACGAAACTGCGTGGTGAGCCGTATCGTGCCGATTGGGGACGATACACCCTCGGCCAAAAGGCGCAGTATTGGATCATCGCAACCGGTTCGATCCTCATGGCGCTCTCGGGATTGATGCTGCTGTTGGGTGATCGCATCCTCGGTATGATGCCAAAGCAGGCGCTCGACCTTATACGGGTGATTCACGGCGGGGAGGGCGTCGAACTCATGATCTTCATCGTCTTATGGCACCTCTATTCGACGCATCTCTCGCCGGGTCGTTTTCCGATGGACAATGCCTGGTTGACCGGTCGCATTTCGCGGGAACGGCAATCTCGAGAGCATCCCCGGGAAGTCGTCCCATAGATGCTGACTATGACGAAACTTTTCTTCTTATCGTCGTGCAACTGGCTTTCAAAGAGCCTTAAATGCCCGACACTTACGACGATCGCGACGGCTTTTGTGCTGACCGGTTGGAGTCCACTTAATGCACAGATACAGGCGGTTGCATCGCCCTCGTCGCGTTGTCTATTCTGCCATGGCAAGGTGGACTTTGTAAAGCGTTGGCAGGATGGTCGGATAGACAGCCTCTTCGTCGATGTGAGGTTACTCGATGTTTCGGTTCACTCCCGTTGGAATTGCACGGATTGTCACTCGACGGTGACGACGCTGCCGCATGCACCTGTCCTTGAGCGTGTTGACTGTAGCCGGTGTCACTTCTCTGGCAATCCATCAGGCGCTCCTCAAGGAGAATTATACGACCAATATCGACACTCGGTCCATGGTCGGGCAGTGGCAACGGGCAACCGGAAAGCGCCGATTTGTCAGGACTGCCACGGCGGGCACAACGTCCACCGCCGCACCGACGAAGCGAACCCTCTTGGGCATAAGCGAGTTGCCACCACCTGCGGTCGCTGCCATACCGAGGCTTATGCCGAGTTCCGGCTGTCGGTTCACGGCACCCAACTCGAGTCAGGCAACCGGGATGCTCCCTCCTGCATCAATTGCCATGGCGAACACGACATCCGACCGCCGGACGATCCCGAGTCGGCGGTTACGACCCGAAATGTTATGAACACCTGCTCAGCCTGCCACGCTTCAGAGGCTTTGAAGGAATCCTACGGTGTCCGGACGGTGCAGGTCGAAACTTACAAAGGGAGTTATCACGGCATTGCCGTCAAGTTCGGCCAGAATCGTGCAGCCAGTTGCGCCAGTTGTCATGGACATCACGACATCCTTCCCTCGAGCGACCCGAAGTCCCGGATCCATCCGGCTAACATCCCGGCAACCTGCGGCTCATGCCACCCGGGAGCCAATGCCAACTATGCCCGGGGACGGATTCATATAGATGCCGCGAGCAAAGATGCTGGAATAATATACTATGTAGCATCGTTCTTCAAGTATCTCACCATCGGGACGCTTATCGTCTTGATCATCAATATCATCCTCGACCTTAGACGACGCCTTTTGACGCGACGGGTGCACAAGTCGTGAGTGACTCTCTCGACCGGATCCTGACCGAAGCCGGCCTTGACGATGAAGCCGGTCGGAGGGACTTGCTCGAAGCGCTCGCGACCGAAGTGGGCGAAGAGCGCCTCAGCCAGATCATCACTGCGATGGCGTCTGCAAAGAGTCGGGCGCTGTCCAAACCTCAAGCCCCGCTAACTGAACCTCACGTATCGCATCCTCGGGTCGAATCGAAGACCTATCTCCGTTTCAACCTCTCGACCCGCATCCAGCATGGAGTAATGGCGTTGTCCGTGCTTATTCTCATCGTTACCGGGCTCCCCTTGAAGTTCCATGATGCCCGGCTTTCTCAATGGGTGATGAACTTGATGGGAGGCATAGAGGTCTCGGCAATCGTCCATAGGGTCGGCGCAACGCTGCTGATTGGTGTCGGACTGGCACACTTGCTCTACATATCGCTCACCCGGGTCGGCCGGCGGGATTTGTTCCTTCTACTTCCCCGCTTCAAGGACTTGCGCGACTGGATCCTGATGCTAAAATATTATGTCGGTTTGACTGAGGAGAAGGCTCGTTTTGGGCGGTTCAGTTACATCGAAAAATTCGACTACTGGGCGGTCTATTGGGGTATGGTCATCATGATCACGTCGGGATCGCTGCTCTGGTTTCAGGACTTCTTCCTCAAGTTCATCCCGAAGTGGATGCTCGACATCGCCAAGGAAGCGCACTCCGATGAAGCACTGCTGGCAACGCTCGCGATCATCGTCTGGCATTTTTACAATGTCCATTTCTCGCCGGCCAAGTTTCCGATGAGCAAAGTCTTCATTAACGGCAAACTAACCCGCGAGGAGATGGAAGATGAGCATCCTCTCGAACTCGAGGAGATGGAGAAAGAGAGCCAGGGACGAAAGACGAAGAGTGAACAATGAAGTGGGATAACGCCACCATTCCGGGTTCAAGGCCTCATCAGAAGCCCTTCAGCACTTATTCATGATTCGCTTTTTCATAGATTTATGGCGGGTGGTCGTCGAGCATCGGAAGCCGTTGCTTTTGACAACCGGTGGAATCGTCATCTTCGTTGCTATCGTTAATGGCGGCTACTACTTCTACTCGGCGCGACCGGAGTCGTGCCTGGTCTGTCACTATATGCAGCCTTTCTACGACCAATGGCGCAATTCGGCGCACAGGGATGTCAACTGCACCCAGTGCCACCCCGGTCGTCGGACATTGATCGACACCTACCTGCTGCGCTATCTGACCAACTCCTACCGCAGCCGTCCGCATGCCAACGTAACTGCCGCCACTTGCCTTAAGTGCCACGACGAGTCAACCCTTGTCGGTGAGATCACCTACCAGCGCGGCATCAAGTTCAACCACGAACATCACCTCGGGCAGATGCGTCGCGGCAAGAAATTGCGCTGCACCTCCTGCCATGCAACCGGTATGCCCGACTCGAAGTTGTCGGTTGACAACGAGGCTTGCTATCTCTGCCACTTCATGGAGGCAGCCCAGGGACGCGCATTCACATCCTGTAATGCCTGCCATGGCATACCGACGGTGAAGGTGGAACATCAGGGATTCCAGTTCAACCATCAGTCCTATGTTGGTCCGGAGGGCAGCGGTCAGGGCATCGATTGCTCGGCCTGTCACGTGTCAGTCGTGAGTGGCGGGGGGGCGGTTCCGGAAGCAAAATGCTACGAATGCCATAAGACGCGGGTCGATATCCGGCGGGATCTTGATGCCGTGCATCGGCTCCATATCACCGAGCAGGGTGTCGATTGCTTCCGATGCCACGACCGAATCGAACATGGCAAGGTTGAAATGTCCGGCGCGCTGTCGCTCGACTGTGCGAAGTGCCACGCTCCCGAACATGGTGCGACGATGCAGATGTTCATGGGCACCGGTGGTGAAGGCGTAGCCGATCACCCCGATGCGATGTTCCTGTCGCGCGTCTCGTGCGAAGCCTGCCATACGCCGGGGGCAGTGCAGATGAACCTGCCCGGAAGAATGCCGCGTCAATCGACCTTTGCCGAAAAGCGACAGACTTGCGTCTATTGCCATGGTGCCGGCTACGACCGGATGCTCGACGACTGGAAAGTCGGTTTCGATCGTCTGGTGAGCGAACTTCGCCCGTTGGTGGCAGCGGTCAAGGCGCCTCCATCCTCCTACCAGAATCGGGAGAGGATGTTCGTAAGCGAGGCTTTGCGTAAAGCCCGGGTTAACTTCGATCTTCTGGTAGAAGGCAAGGCGGTCCACAATCCGTTTTATGCGCTTTCTCTGGCGCGGCAGATATTCACCGCAGTTGATTCGGCAGCAGTGGCAAAGGGAACGTCGCGGCCGACGCCGCCGCAATTGTTAACGCGTGCTGATGCGGCTTGCATGCTCTGCCATACCGCCCGGCCTCCGGCGGCGGAAATGCCCTTTTCAGGAGCGACCTTCTCGCACGAATTGCATGTCGAAGGTGCTGGTCTAAGTTGCACCCAATGCCATTCGTCAACCACCCACCGAACACAGGATATCGACCGGTCCACTTGTGTTGAGTGCCATGAGAACCGGTTTGTGGCCAAATGAACGGTGATAGAAGTGGATTAAGGCGGGCTCCCAACCGGGAGCCTGCCTCACTTTTGAAGAATGAGAGGTCCGAAAGTAGCCGCAGATGGTACTGACATACCTTCTGGCAGCCCCGATTGGAGCACTTGTTGCAACCGCAACGATCGGTGAGGGTGGACGTCCTCGTCCGCCCGCACCACGTCTCCACTTTACACACCGGACGAAGGCGTCCGGCGTGCACGAACCAAGTTCAAGTTCGAATAATCGATAATGCTCCGCGAAATTATAAATATCGCCTACGGCATCCTGAGCCTTCCTATCCGGATCGTCAGGAAGATCGTCGAACGCTTTCAACGTTGGGGTTGGAAGCGGACGCTGTTGGTCGTTTCTGTGGCTTTCGTCCTTGTGACGGTATTGATGACGCTTTTCGTCGAGGCGACGTCGCAGCCGACGTTTTGTGTAACCTGTCACTACATGCGGCCCTACTTCGCGTCATGGGAGGAGTCGTCGCACCAGGGCGTCGCCTGCACGATGTGCCATTTTCCTCCCGGCATAAAGAGCGCACTCAAGCAGAAGTTCACAGCATCGTCGATGGTAGTGAACTATGTAACCGGCATCTATAAGCGTTCCAAGCCTTGGGCAGAGGTCTCGGATGAATCCTGCCTTAGGCCGGGCTGCCACGAGACGCGGCTGCTCGAAGGCCGGGTTGAGTTCAAGGAAGGCATCATCTTCGACCATAAGCCGCACCTGACCGAAGATCGACTCGGCAAGACTCTGCGCTGCACTTCATGCCACAGCCAGATCGTTCAAGGCGAGCACATATCGGTAACCGAGACAACTTGCTTCACCTGCCACTTCAAAGGCGATGCCTCAGGGGAACTTTCACGCTGCACAAAGTGCCATGACGCACCGATAGCATCGCCGACCGGCGCTTCAGTTAAGTTCGATCACGTTCGGATAGTGGAGCAGGGGGTGTCGTGCCTCAGGTGCCACGGCACAATGCAGGTCGGGACCGGCGAAGTGCGCAAGGAACGATGCTCATTTTGCCACGCGGACCTCGGCAAGATCAACAAGTTCGACGATACGCCGTTCGTCCACAGAAAGCACATTGCCGAGCACAAGGTCGAGTGCCAGAACTGCCACCAGGAGATTCTGCATCGCTCGGTTTCGCGCACCGATGAAGTGAAGCCGTCGTGCGAGGACTGCCATCCCGGGTTTCACGGAGTGCAGGTCGATCTCTTCACCGGCACCGGTGGCAAGGGCGTCGAACCTCATCCTTCTACGATGTTCCAGTCGGGCCTCAACTGCCGGGGCTGTCACATTCAAGCCTCTGCTGCTGATGGCTTTGCTGAGAAGGGGATCACCTACAAAGCCTCAGGCGTGGTTTGCACTCCATGCCACGATCCGGGCTACGACCGCATCCTCGAAGGCTGGAAGCGTCGCAACAGCGAGCGGCTCATGCAAATCCAGCGCATCGAGCAGACTGTGGCCGGGGCAGTAAAAGGCGTGAGCGTCGAGCATCGGGCTGTGGCGGACTCTCTGCTTGAAGCAGCCCGTTACAATATCTCGATGGTCGATCTGGGACATGGCATTCATAACATCCCGTATGCCGAGGCGCTGTTGGGAACGGCTTATGGCCAGTTGCAAAGCGCCTATCAAATGGCGCGGCCGGGGGCTAACCCGGGGTCGTTCGAGATCGGACTGCCAAAGTCGGGCGCCGACTGTATGACCTGTCACTATGGCGTTGAGACGATGATCGTTCAGCGCACCACCGGAAGCCCATTTCCCCATTCACCGCACGTCTTGCAGCATGGTCTGGCTTGCCTCAAATGCCATGACAACTCGAAACGGCATGGCAGTCTGGCTCTCTCCCGGAACGAATGCAACAGTTGCCATCATAAGACCGACGCCGGCAAGTCGCCAGATTGCCAGAACTGCCATTCGCTGCAGGCGACGCTCTTCAAGGGTGATTCCACCTGGGGTTCCGATGCCTTTGCGGATGCAATGTCCGAGTCCGGAATGGAATGCGCGGACTGTCATTTGCCGCAAGAGAACGCCGTGAAACGGTCGGGCGGTGAGACCTGCGCCGAGTGCCACGACGAGACCTATGCCGACCTGCTGATAGACTGGAAAGATGAGACAACGCACGGGATTGCAGTCGTCGATTCACTTCTTCACATCTGCCGCAACGTTCAATTGCCTGAACTGACTGCCCTTCGCCAGGAAACCGACCGCATCCGTAAGGACCGCAGCCTCGGCGCTCACAACCACGGCCTGGTGGTGGCGATTCTCAAGCGCAACAGGGTCCGGCTGGAGACATTCATCAAGGAACAGGGACTATGATGGTAATGATGTGGTAATGATGACAATGATGAATGGACGCGGTTGGAGTTTCCGGTTGAATTGACCTACCTTTTGCTATAGACATTCAAAGGGAGAGTAATGCACACCGCTCTAAGAGTCATTGGCCTGTGCGGCATGCTGCTCGCTGCCAACGTGTCGGCGCAGGACTCGGTAGGTGTTTCCTGCATTGGGAGGATATTCCACGATTGGGACAACGCCGTCGGGATCGCCCTTGACGGTAACCTGACAGTCGTTGCAACGCAACTTTCAGGAGTGCACTTCCTGGACTGCAGCGTTCCTGAACAGCCGGTTCAGATAGGCACCTGTCGCGGAAATGCTTCCAGTGAAGCCGTAGTGGTCCGCGATGAATTTGCCTATGTGGCCGCCGGCCCGGATGGGCTGGCGATCTACGACTACTCCGAGCCGCGCCGCCCCACAGCAGTCTCAATGTTGCCACTCCGGGGCCGCGCCTGGGATATCGTTCTGAACGGCGATCTGGCTTATCTGGCACTCGATGTCGAAGGCATTGCGGTAGTCGATGTCGCGAATCCGGCGGAGCCAGAGTTGCTCATGGTGCTTGACACCGTCGGTTCGATTCGCAAGATCGCTTTGGCTGAAGACTATTTAGTCGTAGCCGCCGATACGGCCGGGGTCATGATTCTTGACATCCGCAATCCGCGCCGCCCTGAAGTTGTCAGCATCACCTTTGTCCCCGGCCAGACCCGGGCGGTGGCTGTTGATGGTCGAATCGCCTATCTGGGTGCCCACTCGCGCGGCTTGCAGGTGCTTGACTTCTCCAACCCCATTGCGCCTCAGGTCGTCGGATCTCTCGCGACCCCGGACAACGCCATCGGCATGGCTTATGATGAGGGTCGAGCCTACATCTGTGCCCGGTCAAGCGGGTTGCGCATTGCCGACGTTACCGACCCCCGCAATCCAATGCTGTTGGGAATCTTCGACTCACCGGGGAATGCCCGTGATGTGGTCATAAGGGAGGGGGCTGCTTATCTGGCCGATCTTAGTGCCGGTTTTCGCATCGTCGATGTGACCAATCCGGCTCAGACCCGGGTGATTGGATTCTACGACACACCGGACTACATCCTGAATCCAAAGTTCTCGAGTGCCGTCTTATCAGGTTTCTTTCTTGTTGTTACCAAAGGCGAAGCCGGTATGGGGATCATCCAATTGGCGGGACAACAGCCCCCGTTAAACCTCGGCAATTACAACTCCCCCGGTCGCGCGTTGGATGTCTTCACCTCGGGGACAACGGCGTATATGGCAGACGATTCAGCGGGGCTGCGGGTGGTCAGTTTTGCCAATCCGGCGTCGCCCCGCTCGGTTGGATCCTATGGCCAGACCCAAGCCGTTCAAGTGAAATATGCCGGCGAATTGGGAGCAATGGCGGCGCCCTATATGCTTGTTGCCAGTCCAGCAGCCGGTGTGCAGTTCTTCGATGTATCAGCACCCGAATCGCCACAACTTGTCCTTACGGTCGATGAGTTAGGCGGGACACGGTCGCTTGCGGTCTTTCGGATGGGCAATTCGTGTCGAGTCTATTGGGCGGCCGGCGAGAGGGGGCTTGCGACGATGACCATCTCGGATCCGCGGCAGCCCGATCAGGTTCAGGTTCGGACGTTCGACCTTGGCGGGCCGGTCTATAATGTCGCCTCTGGCGGCGAGGTCGATCGGGTCTATGCAGCCGTGGATGGCAGCGGCATAGCAATACTGGCTATCGATCGGGAGGAGTCGCTCCTCGGATTCATTGAATTGACAGGTCCCGTCCACAAGATGGCGCAACGGGGAGATCATCTACATGTTGCCAACGGTGAAGACGGATATCGGCTCTTCGACTTGTCGGCACCGGATGCGCCTAATGAAGTCGGCTACTATGACTTCGATGCTGAGTTTTCGCCGTGTCTGGGATTTACCCTGCTTGCCGACAATGTGGTAGCGGTGGTCGATACCGGCAGCATTCGCATACTTGATGTGGCCGAAGCGATGAGGGTCGAACAAAACGCTCATCCCGTGCCGAAAGACCACCTCTTTGCCATCTATCCCAATCCTTTTAATGCCGCTCTTACGATCTCTTATGAGGGATTACAAGCAAAACCTACACGCATCGGTATCTATAACCTTTCCGGGCGACTGATCAGAGAGTGGGATGTAGAAGGCAACTTGGGTGTTGCAGGGAGACGCCTTACATGGGACGCAGCTGATGCCGCCAACGGGACTTACTGGGTGTGGATGGAGTCGAGTCAAGGAATCGCTTTGAAGAAGGTGGTCTTACTCAAGTAGGCGGGCGATCAGGGGGGGAGCCTGTTCCCCCAGATCCAAGAAGACAAGTGAGACATCGCTCGCTTATCTGCCTACGCGCTTACCCGCTTACCATACTCGCAAATCTCCCTTAGCGGGCATGTCAGACATTTAGGTTCCATTCTGCAATACTCCTTGCCGAGCGCTACCCATTGGGCATGGAAGTCGTTATAGAGGGCCGGATCCGGCGGCAATTGCCGCTGGAACCAGGCCCTCAATTGCTCATACTTGACCCTACCATTGGATAGCCCCAGCCGGGCTAAGGCTCGCGTCGTGTAGGCATCGATCACAAAGACCGGCTTGCCGAGGGCATAGAGTAGTATACAGTCCGCGGTCTCGGGACCGATGCCCTTTATTGCAAGCAACTCCCGCCGCAGCGTCCCGGTATCAACTGGCGAACCCGATCTGACTAACCACCACCGGCAAATTGACTTCAGTCGTTCCGCCTTCTGATTGAAGAATCCGGCGGATCGAATAATAACCTTCAGGTCGTCGTCCGGCAGGGCAATGATCGCTTCGGGCGAAAGCGCATTCGAGGCTTTGAGATTGGAGATGGCTCGCTCGACATTATGCCAGTTTGTGTTCTGAGTCAGGATTGCGCCGATGACAATCTCAAACGGCGTATCGCCCGGCCACCAGTTGCGATACCCGAAATGGTCGTGGAGACGGCGGTAGATATCAGGAAGATCAGTCACTCGTCGTCAATGCGTTGTGCCATTTTAGGACGCCTATCCTCCTCTTTCCTTTCGGTATATGAGGATGACATGGGTGGCTATCTATCGGGAGTCTTTGTCAAGAGGGTGGCCAGTTCGTCAAAGCGCCGGTCGGGTGGCAGCCGCTTCAATAGTTCCCGGCTTAAGAGGCTGTAGATTCGCTCCAGATTAGGAAAATCGTCAAGGGCTTGCAGGTGCCTTGCGACCGTCGCAGCGTCAGATCGAACGACCGGTCCGGTTAAAGCCCCGAAGAAGCCTCGCTCGTGGTAGTTGGCGAGGGTCTTATCGACCAGCGGTCGAAGGGTCTTGAGCGCTTCCGCGCGCGTGAAGCCTCCTCTATCAAGCAAATCGACAGCCACTTCGAGGAGCGCGACCATCAGGCTCGATCCGAAAACCGCCGCGAGGTGATAAAAGACCCTTGTCTCCGGAGGGACAATCGCGGCCTTTGCGCCGAGCCGCACGGCAAGAGCCATTCCCATGACGACCGCTTCATCGTCGCCTTCCAGACCTACCGTAATCCCCTGAAACGACTCCCATCCCTCCCGACCGGTGAAGGTCTGAAAGGGATGCCAGGCGAGTGCGTATCCTCCCGCTGCCCGCACCGGCTCCAGCACTTCCGACGACACCGCACCAGCCGTGTGTGCGGCCACGACTCGCTGCTGTTTTGCAGCGATCCAGTTGCTGACATCGACTCCGCACCCTGCAAGGCTTGAGTCCGGGACTGCCAAAATGACCATCCCGATATCAGTCGGCAATTCGCCAATGCTCGAAAATCCCCGATACCCGTTGCGCTCGACATTGTCTAACTTGTGCGCAACTATCCCTGCAAGGAGGACGTCTTCAACCTCGCTGAGCGCCCTTGCGAGGGCTTTGCCAAGCCTCCCGTAGCCGACTATGGCAATTTTGGGGATAATCCCGTTCGAAGCAGGTTGCAGGTTATCCATCGCTGCCTCGCGACGCAGCCAGTTCACGTCGAAGGGCTTGCAGTTTCTGCTTTGCCTTCAGGAAGTCATTATAGGAAGAAGAGAAATGGTGCGAACCGTCGCCTTGCGCGACGAAATAGATGAAATCGACGTCCGCTGGATTTAAGGCGGCGCGAATCGCCCGCAGGCCCGGGCTGTTGATCGGTCCCGGCGGAAGGCCGGTTCGACGATAGGTGTTGTATGGGCTGTCGATGGCGAGGTCGCTCCGATAAAGTCTGCGGGGGCCGTCGTGAATGATGTATTGAATCGTCGGATCTGCTTCCAGTGGCATCCGCTTGCGGAG
>Ga0194120_10001527_pt1 | contig 41920 bp, 21 predicted proteins | sample TA2MahCa65mmetaG_FD_148642 | JGI IMG/M metagenome (GOLD analysis project Ga0194120, IMG submission 148642) | Freshwater microbial communities from Lake Tanganyika, Tanzania - TA2015019 Mahale Deep Cast 65m | ecosystem: Environmental > Aquatic > Freshwater > Lake | place: Tanzania: Lake...
CCCACGGAGCAAGCAAACGGGCCCGAGAAATGATTGAGTAAATCATTTCCTGGCCCTTAGGGACTGGAAAACAATAAGTCGATCACTCTCACATCAGGATGGAGCCGCGAGTCGGACCCTTGGTCCGCGAGCTGGCGACCCACTGAGTAAGCAAACGGGCCCAAGAAATGATTGAGTAAATCATTTCCGGGCCCTTAGGGTCAGAACTGGATGAGCACGCCGCCTGTGCCCTTCTGGAATGCGGGCGGCGTGTCGGGCGTCGTCGAGGCAAACTTGTAGGCCACGACCGACCCGCCCGCGACAGCGGCGAGCAGCGTCCAGAACCACCATTTGGCATAGATCGGCTTGGCTTCGACCACGCCCGGTCCCGTTGGCGCGACGATAACCCGCGGCTTGAGCACGTCGTCCACCAGTTTGTCGATCTGCTCGCGAGTGACTTTGTCGCGGCTCTCCCACTTGATGTCGCGGGTGACCTGGTTGATCACCTGGCGGCTGCTCAGGTTGGCCAACCCTACAGAAACCCTCATCTTCTCGCGGGTGCCGCTGGCCGACAACAACAGCACCATCGGCGTGCCCAGCAGGCCCTCGGCCTCGCTCAGCACTTCGGGATTGCTCGCTCCGCCAGCGACTGCGACCAGGCCTTTGCGCAGCGATTCCAGGGCGGCGGCCCGGCGGGCCGGGTCCAGTTTCTCTTCGACCAGGACACCACTTTTGTCGACGGCGACCTTGCGCATCTTGCGCGCGAACCCCTGCTTGGCCAGCGCGATCAACTGGTCGCCCTTGGTGCTGGTGGCGTAGGTCGGCGTCAGGCCCATCGACCGCCCATTGACGTACACGCGGGCGTTGGGCTGGTCGGTTTTGATCTCGAATTCGACCGACTCGCGGGCGGCCACGGCGTTGCGGGCCTTGACCAGCGCGGCCTGCGCCTTGGGCGAGTACTTGCCCAGATCGGTTTCGACCGCCACCTTCTGGTCGGCCTGGACCGCCTTCTCGAAGGTCTTGTCGGCGCCCTTGGGGTCGCCCGAGAGCAGCTGTGCGACGCCGAGCATCAACAACGCCCGAGGGTAGATGGTCAGGTCGGCCAGCACCGCGTACGCCACGGCGTAGTTTTCGACCGCATTTTGGAATTCGTCGGCGGCTGCTTCGTGGTCGCCGGCTTCCAGCTTGGCCATGGCGGCCTTGAAGGCCTGGTCGCCGGCCTTGGCGCTCGAGGTCTGGATTTCTTCGCCGCCCAGGTTCAGCGGCCCGTCGAGGTCGACGAAGCGCACGTTCTTGGTCTTCTTGAGCACCCGCACCATGTCGGCGGCGATTTCGCGGGTGGCCGCTTCCTCCTGCGACAGATCGACCAGCGTCAGGACCAGCGTCTCTTCGGCCAGCGCCGAGCCGCCACCCAACCACGCCATCAGCGTCGCGCTCAGCAGGGCCACGGCGCGCACCCAGCGCGGGCGGGCGCGGCGTGCGGCCGGAGGGAAGGTGCGAGATGGGTTCATCGCGGTCCTTTTGGCGATCGCGAACGCGCCGCGACCCCAGGAGTCGGCGGTATTGTGGGCCGGCGGCGGCAGGTTGTCGAATTGGTCGCGGAGCCGCACGTCACGGCGCAAAGGGCGTCGACACGGTCCACAGCTTGTCGAAATAATCGGCCAGCCCGGCCACGGCCGGCGCGTGGACCGTCTTGCAGCCGATTTCGTGGTACGCCTGCATGCCGCCGTAGCCCCAGTTGTTGCTGCCGAGCACGACCGCGTCGTCGACCACCACGAATTTGGCGTGCGTCACCACCGACTTAGGGTCGCTGCGCACGTCCAGACCCATCTTGACCAGGTGCGCGGCCGAGTCGGCGTTGACGTCGTTGCCCAGTTCGGCCCAGTCGCCAGATTGGTCAAGGGCGATGCGCACTTGCACGCCGCGCTGGTGGGCCGCCGCGACCTTCTGCGCCAGCTGTGTCACCGGCGAACTCGCGTTGGCCGGGTCCAAGTTCATGCCGTAGGTGCACAGCCAAATGCGCGTCTTGGCCGCGTCGACCAGCGGACCGACCACCGCAGCGTAGCCGCCGTCGGCGTAGAGCGGAGCCACCGTGCTCTTGCCCGCGACCATGGGCTGGCTCTTGCCCGAATCCGCCCACAGCTTGTCGATCCAGGCATGCAGCTGCGTCACGGCCGCCGGATCGCGGACAAGCACGTTCGTCTCGTTGTTCTTGGTCATCGACGGCGTGGACCAGTTGGTCGACCCCACCACGAACCCTTGCTCGCTCGCCACGACCTTGGCGTGGGTGCGCAGTTTGGGGCTGTCGTATTTGGCTTGGACGCCCGCAGCCTTGAGCTGCGCAAGCGCGTCGGCGTTGTACGGTACTTCCTCGTCGAGCAGGACCCGTACGTCGACCCCGCGCTGGTGGGCCTTGATGGTAGCGGCCACCAGCAGTTGCGGCCCGTCGCCCTGGGTGACCTCGAACTGCACGATCCGCAGCTTTTTCTGGGCGGTCTGGATGACGTCGCGGGCCCGGCCGAAATAGGCGCCGTTGTTGGCAATTTCAATGGGATCGCCCGGCGGTAGCGCCGCAATGGGAGCGGTGCCGACCGTTTCGCTGCCCGGAGCCGACGCATCGGCTTGTCCGGTCTCGGCGGCACGCCCCGCATCGTCCACGTCGCTGCCCGCATACACGGTGTACATCGGGCCGGAATCGCGGCCGGCGCAGCCAGCGGCTGACACGCCGAGGGCGAACGCAAACGACAAGCCTTGGGCGAGCGCCTGCCATGCAGAACGGTCCAAGCGCGCACCCTGAGCCACCGTCGTCGGCGTCCGCAGCGTGCAGATGACGGGGTCAGTTCTTTGCACGCGCTCCCAAATCCAAGATCAAGCCTTGCCTGGACGCGCCCGTCGTCTGGGCAGAAAATGCGCGCCGGACTACCCGCCCAACAAGCGCGACCGTCTGGCGCCCAATATCTGCAGGAACTTAGCCATCCCCCTTGGCCTCGCGGTCAAGACGGTGGCGACGTGCGGCGCGGGCGACGACCGGCAGCTTGGCCAGCTTGTCGAGCAGGTCTTCGACCAGGAACGGCTTGTCCAGGAAGTCGTCCGCCCCGTAGAGCGGCGCTGTCATCTCATTGAGGTTGGGGCCGATGGCCGTCAACATCAGGATGCCGACCTCGGCGAACTCGGGCCGTGCCCGCAGCGCCTTGCAGACCTCCCACCCGTTGATGGCGGGCATCATCACGTCGAGCACCACGAGATCGGGGCGGTTGGCCATGGCGGCCGCCAGCGCCTCCTCGCCGTCGCACGCCACGGTCACGGTGTACCCGGCCTGCGCCAGGGTCTTGCGCAGCATGTCGGCGATTTCGTAGTCGTCCTCGGCCACGAGGACCGACAGGCCATTGCTCCGGGTCATGGTGCGCGCTCTCGGTGGCCCGCGGCGGGCCGGCGGCGAGTGTGCCGGATGTGGCGCAGCAGGGCAATCGTCGCCCGCTCGTGCAGATCCCTCGACCTGGCCCGCGAGCGATCGCCCCAGCGCGGCCCACTGCTCAAGCGTCAATGCCTCGGCCCGCACCAGCGCGCTCACCTCGGCGTCCGCCAGCGCCGTCTCGATTGCCGAACCGGCAAACCCACCCATGCGCAGGGCATTGGCCAGCGTCTTGCGTCGCACGGCGAACCCGGCGGTCACGATCCGCGCCATCGTCGGCCAAGCGGGCAGGTTCAGCACCGGCGCCAGCGGCGGTTCGACCACCACGACGGCCGAATCCACCCTGGGCGGCGGCTGGAACGCGCCGCGGCCGACCTTGAGCGCGATGCGCACGGCAGCCCGCAACTGCACCTTGACCGAGATCTGGCCGCGGTCCGGGTGCGAAGGGCCGGCAACGAGGCGGTCGGCGACCTCGCGCTGTACCATGAACACCATGCGCTGCGGCGGCGTCGCCAGGTCCATCAGCGAAAACAAGATGGGCATCGCGGCGTTGTAGGGCAAGTTGCCCGCAACAACCGGGGTTGGTCCCAGCGCGGGGTCGGCCAAGAGCGCCGGCCAGTCCACCGCGGCGGCGTCGGCCAGTTCGATACGGCAAAACGGGCGGCCGTCCGACGGCTGCAATGGGGCAAAGCGTGCGGTCAGGGCCGCCGGGACGCGGCGGTCGAGCTCGACGAGCACCAGCGGCAGGGGACTGTCGACTGCGCGCGGCAGTCGCGCAATGAGGTGCGCGGTCAGGTTGCCCGTGCCGGGTCCGATTTCGACCACGCCAGAGCCCGGTTCGGGCGCGGCCAGCGCGGCGATGCGGTCGAGCACGCCGGCGTCGTGCAAAAAATGCTGGCCCAGCGCCTTGTTGGGCGCGAGCGCGGGCCGGGTCACGGCGCACCCGCGGCAGGGACGGTCGCCGCCCGTCGCACCTCTCCGGTCGCTTGGGCGTCGAGCGTGAACGGATCGTCGCGATGGCCCGCGCGCAGCAACGCCTCGCCCAGGCACGCCACCATGGCGCCATTGTCGCCGCAGTAGGCTGGCGCGACCGGCCAGAAGCGCACCCGTGCCCGCGCACAAGCCTCGGCGAAGCCCGCCCGCAGTCCGCAATTGGCTGCCACGCCGCCCGCGACCACCAGATCGCGCAGGCGGTGCCGGCGCACGCTGTCCAGCGTCACGCGCAGCAGTTGCTCGACCACCGCAGCCTGAAAGTCGGCGCACAGGTTGGCCCGCTCCGCGCCTGTCGGCAGTGCGCCGGACGCGTACTGCGATGCGACGTGCATGCGCACCGCGGTCTTGAGTCCACTGAACGAGTAGGCGCCATCGCTCCGCCCGAGCATGCCGCGCGGCAGCCGCACTTGGCCGACGCGGCCTTGCGCGGCCAGGCGATCGACCTCAGGCCCCGCCGGGTAGGGCAGGCCAATCAGCTTTCCGAACTTGTCGAAGGCTTCGCCCGCGGCGTCGTCGAGGGTGCGGCCGAGCAGCACCAGTTCGGCCGGTCCATTGACGCGGTATAGACTGGTGTGCCCGCCCGACACCGCCAGCGCCGCGAACGGTAGGCGCGGCCGGGGCCAGTCGTCGGCGTCCAGGCCCGGCGGTCGCAGCATGGCCGACCACACGTGCGCCGCGGTGTGGTCCACGCCGATCACGGGCTTGTGCCAGGCCCACGCCAGCGCGTTGGCGGTCTGCACGCCGACCAGCAGCGCTCCGATGAGGCCGGGCCGCGCAGTGACCGCGATGCCGCCGAGGGCCTGCGGCGCAACGCAGGCCTGCGCGAGCGCAGCCTCGATGGTCGGCAACACCGTCATCAAGTGGTTGCGCGCCGCGACCTCGGGCACGACGCCGCCAAAGCGCCGGTGGATCGGAATCTGCGTCGCTACCGATTGGCCCAGCACCCGGCCGCGCTCCACGACCGCGGCGGCCGTCTCGTCACAGGAGGTTTCCAAGCCCAGCACGGGCCCCAATGGCGTGGCGCTGGTCACTGGGCTATGGGTCGACGTGCGCCTGCCGCTGACCTGTGCCGAAAACGTGCACCATCAGCTTCTTGGCCTTGTCCACGTGTTGCGCGAGCGGGTGGGTGATGTAGGCGTCGAGCAGTTTGCGCGCTGCCTCAAAGCGGCGGGCCTCCAAGTCCAACACCGCAAGGTGCAAGAGCACCTCCGGCTGCGCATTGGGGAGCGCTGCGAGGCGCACCAGCTTGTGGCGGGCCTGGTCGCCGTGGCCGCCGTCCAACAAGGCGACCGCCTCGTGGAACTCTACCGCTGCCGGGTCTATCGGCCCGGCACCGGGGCCACGCGGCGCCAAGAGCCAGCCGGCGACGGCGACCAGCGCCCCAGCGGCCACCACCCACGGCCACACCCGCGGGCGCAGCAGCAACATGGGCTTGGGCGGCTCGGGCTCGGGTTCGTCGTCGACCTGTGCCACCGGGATCCATGCATACGGCCGCGCAGCCACCCGATCGGGTGGGGTCTGCGCAGATCCGGCCGCGCCGTTGCGGTCGCCAAGTGCGCCGCCCGCCACCAATTGATCGCTGTCGGCAATGCGCATGCTGCTGCGCGGCCGGCGACCGTCGAGGCCGACCTCGGCGGCGACTACGCCCGATTCGGTCGCCGGCCCCACGCCAAACCAGCCCGTGCTGCCGAATTGGCGATTTCTGCCCCCGACCGCGCCCAAGCCCAGATCGGTCTGGCGCACGCCCGGGCCGGCGACCTTGCCCGCGCTCAGCAGCGAAGAAGGGGGCCGGCGCGGCGCGCCAGGGGGTGGTGCAGCGCCGCCATGAATCGGCGTCGGCGACCGGTGCGTCGCGACTGCCGTGGCCGACCGGACGGCGTCCGGGATCGGCGGGGCCTCGTCGTTGGCGGCCGGCTGATTGGCCGCCGGCTTGCCGGTAGTCTGCGAACTGATGGCGTGGATGTGCGCGGGCGTGCCAAGCAGGTTGGCGGCAATCTCCGCCGGATCGGCCGAGGGCAGCGCCTTGCCGTCGGACCCGATGCGGTACAGGTGCGTCGTCGGGTGGCTGCGCCGCCGCTCGGGCATGGTCGGCGCGTCTACCAGCGACATGGGCACAGCCGACCATCCCGAGGAGGGATGGCCCGCGGCGGAACCCGCGGGCGCCAGCGCCGGCACCGAGCCGGACCGTGCGTCGCTGGCCGTCAGCGGTGCCGTGGCGATGCGCGGCGACGTTTCGACCTGGGGCACCACCGCGCCGCGCTTGATGCGCGCCTCGAGGGCCGCGAACGCCTCCAACTCGTCGTCGCCGTCGCCGCGGATCGCCTCGCCCAATACCTGGCCGCTGGCTATGCGGCGGAACATCCCCTCGGCCACTACCGGCAGGGGGCGGACGCGCTCCCAACGCACGGTGCAGACGCAGTCGCTGTATGGAAGGCTCTGGCGCGCCTCTTCGATGCGCCGAGCGTATTCCTGCGCCACGGCCAGCAGCGCCAGGGCTGAACCGCTCAGCGTCGGCTGACCGCGCCACGGCAGGGCGTCGAGGCGAAACGTGCCGCGCCGCCACGCGGCCATGCGCTCCAGGGCGTGGCGGCCGGTCTCGTGGTCGATCTCCGCGTGCACGAGGTCGCCGTCGAGCAGCGCCACCACGCCATTGCGTCCCTGCGACTGCAGCGTCAGGATCGCGGTCTTGCCGGCGCCTGGCCGCGGAATGCGGTCGATGAGACTGCCCAGCAGGTCGACCAGCGTTTCTTCTTCGAGCGAACCTGTGCGCGTCTCGTGCGGTACGGCGGCGCTGCCGATCTGGGTGGCCGCGGAGACGACGGCGACCAACTCTTCGGCGTTGACGGGGCGCACGGCGACGCCCGCCCAACCGGTCGACTCGACATAGCGCTGCGCCACTTCGCGTTGCGCGCGCCCCACCACGGCGACGAACGCGGGCGGCGGCGCCTGGTCCGCCAGCGCTTCCCACAGGGCGACGGTCTGGCCGACCTCGCGGAATGCCGAGACCAGCACCACGGCCCCGGGGCGGCTGGCGCGCAGGTCGGTCCACTGCTGGACCGCGGACTCGGCGTCGCGTACCGCGTGGGCGGCGACGCCCGCCTGGACCAGGTCGAGGGCCAGCATGCCGGCCTCGATCGGGTCGTCGGCGACCACGACCACCTGCGCGCTGTTGATCGAGACGGCCATCGCCAAGAAGATCCATGCGCGTGGCGCAGTCGCGCCAGCCTTCCCCAACTAGCCGCAAACGGGGCTGCCCGTCAAATTCCCCGGGGGACCTTGGCGCTGCCTGCGCGGTCGACTCCCGCCGGGCTGTCGGGCCGCCAGCGCCGAGGGCTTGGCCGGCCTGCTCGCGACGTCAACGCAGCGCCCCCTTGCTCTGGAGCGACCGCTCAACACTGCCCAGTGGGCACGCCGACGTTGGCGCTGTGCGGACGAATGCGGGCGGCCTACTTGGCCAAACCGTCGATCTTGCCGGACAGGATGAAGGCGATCACCAGAGAATAGATGACCAGCGACTCGATGAGCGCCAGCGACAGCAGCATCGGCGTGAAAAGCTCTTTCGCCGCTGCGGGGTTGCGGCCGATGCCCTCGAGCGCGGCCGACGCCGCCTTGCCCTGGCCGACCGCGCCGCCGGCCGCAGCCAGGCCCAGGCCCAGGCCCGCGGCCAGCGCCAAATAGCCGGCCACCGTGTTGGTGTTGTCGGCGGCGCCATCGGCGGCGAACGCGTTGACGGCCACCAACAGCAGCGACACCGCGCAGGCCAACGCGATGGAAAGGTTGCGCTTGAACATCGTACTCCTCCAAACATGAACCGACGGTCCGTGCCGCCCTTGAGTGAACGCGCGCCCGCACCGCGAAACCCGCGGCTGGCCGAGCGGTCTGACTGGCGAATCCGGGTTCGCCCGACCCCTGCGCCGCGCCCTAGTGGGCGTGCGCGTGTGCCTTGTCGCCGTGGCCCTTCGAGCCATGGTCGTCGCCGTGATCGTCGTGGTGGGCGACCGCCAGCGAAATGAACACCGTGCTCAGCAGCGTGAACACCACCGTCTGCACGATGACCACCACCAGCCCCAACGCCATGACCGGCAGAGGCACCAACGGCAGGTGGAAGTTGAGAAAATTCTCCATGACCTGGTGGTCGCCGTACATGTTGCCGAGCAGACGCAGCGACAGCGAAAACGGCCGGACCACATGGGCCACGATCTCCAGCACAATCATCAGCGGCGCCAGCCCGAGCACCGGACCCGCGAAATGTTTGAGGTAGTTTCCGAGTCCTTGGACGCGGATGCCCGAGGCGTGCGTCACGAAGAACACCGTCAAACCCATGACGATGTTGGTGTTCAGGTTGTCGGTAGCGGGGGCGCCGAGCGGCAGGAGCGCCAGCGCGTTCATGGTGAAAATGTACAACGCCAGCGTGCAGATGAGCGGGAAGTGCCGGCGCGCCTCGGCCTCGCCCATCATGCCCTTCATCAAGTTCCACACCGCGCCGACCACGACCTCGAAGAAAAGCAGCGCCGAGATCTTGCGTTCGGGCAGCACGCCTGCGTCGGGATCGGCAGCCAGACGCCGCCGCACCGCCGCGGCCCCGCCAAACAGCAGCGCCAAGGCGACCAGCGCAAAGAACACATGGGTCAAGTGACCGTCGGTCGAAAACGGCTTCTTTTCGACCAAGGTCTTGTCCAACGGCGTACCGGCAAGCGCGTGCTCGACCCGGGTGCGCACCGCCACGTGGCCGTCGTGGCTGGCATCTTTGCCCAGCACGACCGACAGCCACGTGAAGGGCTCAGGGTGCGCATGGCCGCCTGCATGGCTCGCGCCGGCGTGATCGCTGTCCGTTGCTGCTGGCGCACCACCGCCGGCGGCCTGCGCGGGGGCTGCGGTCCACAGGACGCCCGCCGCGCCCAAGGCGAGCCAGCCGAGGACTCCACGCCGCCAAGCGCGTGGGGCCAGATACGCAGTTCGGTCAACCACTGATACCTCCAGGCCGATCACATCGCCGACAAGGCTGCGCCGGACCCGCCGGCGGAATCGTGGGCGGGCATCGCGGCCAGTCCCAGGGCCACCAGGGCCGACGTCCAGCCGAGCACGACGCCCGCGGCCGACGGCTGCAACCAAACAAGCACGGCCGCCACTATCGCGCACGTGGCTCCCAGCTTGATCGCGAGCAGCCCCTGCGCCACCACACGCCCAGGCCGTTGCCGGCCGACCAAGCGCGCGGCCGCCCACGCCACCACCCACAGGTTGGCCGCGCCCAGGGCGGCGCCCAGGGCCAGGCCCGTCAGCAGGTGTGCGCCTGACCATGCGCACACGACAGCGACCAACGCCGTGCAGGCGCCGTGGATGCGCAGCGCGCGTCCTAGCAGCAGCGTCTTGGTTTCGGTGATCGCGTTGGGGGAATTCATGCGGGGCGTCCGGAGGCCGAATCGGGCGGCGTCCGGGCTGTCCTTTCCACGAACTAGGTGGGCGCAGGGGGCGCCGGCTGGCGGGGCCGGGATTCGGCTGTTTGCGGCAATCGTCGCGGGCCGCGCGCGCGCAGCCTATGGATTCGGGTGAGGTTTTTCGATTCGGCGCCTCCGGTCGGCTCACCCGGTCCGCCGTCGGCGGCGCGCTTCGTAGCACGCGATTGGCGGGGCGGTCAAGGCGAACCGGCCGACCCGCCGCACGGAGGTCCGCGGCCGCCGCCGAGGTTCAGTTGCACTGCCCGGCCTGGCACACCTTGCCTGGCGCGCACGGGGTTCCGTTGGCGATCGGCGGGTTCTTGCAGCCGGCCGGTTTCGCGCAGGTGTCGGTCGTGCAGGGGTTGCCATCGTCGCACGCGGCCGGGGTGCCAGGGGCGCATTTGCCCTTGGCGCAGCCATCGCCGACGGTGCACGGGTTGCCGTCGTCGCACGCGGCGCTGTTGAACGTCGCCTTGCAGCCCACGGCCGGCAGGCACAGGTCGTCGGTGCACGGGTTGCTGTCGCTGCACACGGCGACGCCGAGCGGCTTGCAGGCCAACTGGTCGCAGGACTCGCCCACCGAACACGCGTCGCCGTCGTTGCACGGGTCGGTGTTGGCGGTGTACACGCAACCCTTGAACGGCACACACGCGTCGTCGGTGCAGTCGTTGGCGTCGGCGCAGTCCTTGGCGTTCTTGCCCAGGCACGCGCCCCCGGTGCACGCATCGTCGGTCGTGCAGGGGTCGCCATCGTTGCACTTGGCAGTATTGGCGGCGAAGGTGCAACCCGTGGCCGCCAAGCAGCCGTCGTCGGTGCACGGGTTGGCGTCGTTGCACACGGTTGGCCCGGCCGGCACGCACTTGCCGCTGCCGCATGTGTCGCCGCTGGTACACTTGTCGCCGTCTTCGCACGGCAAGGTCGTGGCCGCGTGCGCGCACCCGGCGGTAGCCGAGCACGAGTCGCTGGTGCACGGGTTGGCGTCGTTGCAGTCGAGCGGCGATCCCGCCTTGCACAGCGCGCCGCTGCAGGCGCCGGGCTGGCACACGCTGCCAAGGTCGCATGGTCCCGCTTTTGCCGTGTGCTGGCAGCCCGCGACCGCGTTGCACACGTCGATCGTGCACGCGTTGCCGTCGTTGCAGTCCAGCGCAGTCTTGCCCTTGCACGCGCCTGCCGCGCACTGGTCGCCGCCGGTGCACAGACTGCCGTCGTCGCACACCGCGGCATTGGCCGTGAACGCACAGCCCTTGGGCGCCTTGCACGCGTCGTCGGTGCACGGATTGTTGTCGCTGCACGGCGGAGGCGGTCCGCCCGCGCACGCCCCCATCTTGCACACGTCGCCGGTCGTACAGGCGTTGCCGTCGTTGCAGGGCGCGCCCTCGGTCAGCGGTTGGCCCGCGCACGGCGCACCGGCCTGGGCACAGTCGCCGGAGGTGCACGGGTTGCCATCGTTGCAGGGCGCGCAGATGGGTGCCGCGTCGATGTCACCGCCATCGGAAGCGCCGACGTCGCCCGCAGTGTCCTTTTCGGCGATGTCCCCCACGTCGGCCGCGCCGATGTCGCTTGCAGCGTCCTTCGCGGCGATGTCCCCCGCGTCGGCCGCGCCATCGCCAGCAAGGACGACGTCGGGCAACTCGGGTGTCGACCCGTCCCCCGGTCCGGCCAGGTCTGCGCCGTCGAGGGCCCCGCCGTCGCCGTCCGCCTTGTCGCCGTCCGGGGCCGCCGCCCCATCCTGGGTCGCCGCCCCATCCTGGGTCGCCGGGCCATCGCCGACGGCCGCGTCGAGGTCACCGTCCGGTGCCGGTTCGCCGTCGGGCAACGGCAATTCGGCGCGACCGCCGCCATCCTCGGCGCTGTCGGCCGGTTGGGGATCGGCATCCGATTCGGGCGCCCGGGCCACAGCGCCGTCCGCGCCGGGCGCCGGTTGGTCCGGTTCGCCGCCTGCCTCGACCCCGCCAGCGACGCCGTCGGCGACAACGCAGCGGTCGCTCGACAGCACCAGACCGGCCGGGCAGCCGAAGCGCAGATCGGCTTCAGTGACCGGACCACACGCCGCGGCCATCGCCCACACCGGCCAAGGCCACCGCATCAGTCCACTCCGTCTGGCCGGCCGATCGAGCGTTGCACCGCCTTGCTGGCATCGTCGGGGTCGCGCACCAGCCACGCACCCGTGGCCGCGGCGCCGATGCCAAAAACCGCGCTGCCCAGTGCCGCATTCCACCAGTCGAGCACGGCGTTGCTGCGGATCACCGCGGCCGGCTTGCCGATGCGGGTCAAGTCGAAAGCGTCCGAGTCGGGCAGCTTGCTCTGGTTCAGCGCATCCTGGCGGTCCACGGCCTTGCCCGCGAAATACAGCGCAGCGATGGCGGCCACGCCGGCGACGACGAAGGCGGCGACCCCGACCCGCGTGTGCCGTTCCGGCGGCGGTGGAGGCATAGGCGTGCTTGACGGCTCCGGCGCCGCGGCAGGCGGGTCTGGCACAACCGCGATGGGTGAGGGTGCAGCCTCGGGTGTGGGCGGCGCGGGCGCGGCAACCGGGGTCGGCGGGCTCGGCGGCGCGACCGCGGGCCTTGGCGCGACCGGGGGTTTGGGCGGCAGTGGCTTGGCGACGACCACCGGTGCGGGTTTGGACGGGGGCTCAGGCTTGGCGGGCGGCGCGGCTTTCGACGGCGGCGGGGCCTGAATGCCGAGCGCCTGCAAGTGCGCGATCTCCAATTCGGTTTGGAAGCGCACCTCCTTGGGGACCCGCCGGAGCGCAGCCGTTGCGCGCAGGGTGGCGAGCGCGGCTTCGGCGTCACCGGCCATCCACAGTGCGTGACCAGCGCGGTAGAGGTAGCCGGCCTTGACCGGGCACGCCTGCCACGCCTTGCGAAAAAGGTCGGCGGCCTGAGCGAATTTCCCGTCGCGGTCCAGCGCATCGGCCGTGCGCGCGGTGGCACGGGAGGCAGCGTCGGCGCACCGCGACCGGGGCGGCGCGGCAGCGCTGGCCGGGGCGGACCCGACCAGATGGGCGGCGCACCAGAGCGCGCACAGCGCCCACCCGCGCGACCAGGCGCGGCGTCGGCATGCGTGGGGTCCGGCTGGGCCCGAAGCGGTCAAGGTACTCCAACGTCCGCGGCGCGGGCGCGGTCCGGGCGCGGCCTCCGCGATCTGCCCGCTTCCCGTGCACCCGATCCGATTGTGCGGCCGCGCGGCAACCTGTCAATTTTCGTGAGGCGCCCGCACTGCAGGGCCGGGTTCGCCGGTGCATGCGCGCCGCCTGCGCGTGGTGACCGGGCGAAGGCGGCCGCCGCGGAGACACCGACTACCCTGGACCCCGGGCCTGCGGCGTTGGGCATGCAGAACTTGCCGTTCGGCGCCAGCCTTGACGCACCGCCAGCGCGCGAGTAAGGTCACTGCCTGCGCAATTCGTTGCGACGGCGCTGCTGAGCCCCGGCAACGTAGCGCGATACACCGCCGCAACGTGGCGTGCAAAGGACAAAACATGCGTTCGACGCTGACTTCGTTCCAGTTCGGTCGGGCAGCCCTGCCGCTCGCCGCCGTGGCCCTGCTGGCCGCCCCAGCGGCGCACGGCGCCATTCCGGGATTCTCCGCGGTCGAGGGCGCGCTGACTGCCAGCGGCGGCGCGCCGGCCGCCGACGGCATCTACGCCGTCACGTTCGCCGTGTACAAGGAGGAGACCGGCGGCAACCCGCTGTGGAGCGAGGGCCCGGTCAACATCGGCGTCAAGGGCGGCCAGTGGACGCACCAGTTGGGCAGCGTCAAGCCGCTGGCGGCCGGCGTGCTGAACGGGGCCAACCTGTGGCTCGGCTTGCAGATCGGCAGCGACCCCGAACTGCCCCGCCGCCAGCTCTCGTCGGCCGCGTTCGCGATGCGCGCCGCCGTCGCGGATGCCCTGGAGTGCAGCGGGTGCGTCGGCGCGGGCGCGCTCGACCCCAAGGCCCTGGAAGGCCTGGCCAAGAAGTCCGATCTGGCTGCCGTCGCGCTGTCGGGCAATTTCAGCGATCTCAAGGGCGGCCCGGACCTGAGCGCCTACGCCAAGACCGCTTCGCTGGCCGCGGTTGCCACCTCGGGTGAATTCAAGGACCTCAAGGGCGGCCCGGATCTGAGCGGCTACGCCAAGGTTGCCTCGCTGGCCCCAGTGGCTCAGTCGGGCAGCTACAACGATCTGAAGGACAAGCCGGCGATCTCGGACGCCGGCAAATCGGGCAACTACGGTGATTTGCTCAACAAGCCGGTGCTCGCCCAGGTCGGCAAGAACTGCGGCACCGGGCTCGTCGTCAGCGGCATCAAGGCCGACGGCAGTCTGGAATGTGCGGCTTCGGCCATCGCCCCGGACATGATCGACGAGATCAGCAACGGACTGATCTGGAACCAGTTCATCGACTCCACCCCGGGCGGCCAGAACATCGACATCCTGGACGGCAACGGCGCTGGCAAGAGCGACTCCCTGAACTTTCCCGACATCGGCACGGCGCAGTCCATCTGGGTCGTCGTCGATCTGGTCAATTCGCAAATCAGCGACTTGACCATCGAATTGTACGGCCCGGGGATGGGCAACCCCTACGTGCTGCACAGCAAGTCGGGCAGCGGCCAAACGATCAAGACCTCGTACAACAAGGAGACGCCGCTGGCTTCCGGCGACATGAACAAGGACTGGGTCGGCAAGAACCCCAAGGGCACGTGGTCGATCACGGTCAAGGACCCCAACGACAACCAGTTGAACAACCCGTTGGACGGCAAGTTCAGTTGGTCGCTGTCGATCCAGACCCTGTCCACCAAGAAGATCCAAATCAAGGGCAACCTCATCGTCGATGGTGACCTGACGATCAAGGGCGTCAACACGGCGCAGACCAACAATACGTTGCCCGCAACCTATCGGTTTGCAAGCTTTCACACCCACCAGCACTCGCAGACCAGTTGGGTCATGGGCAACAACGCGGCCATGTTCGGTGGCGTCCACCCTTCGACGTGGACCGACGGCAGCGCGGTCGCTTCGAGCATCTCGGCCGACAAAGACGTGCAGCGCGCCCTGTTCACGCAGAAGCGGTTTGCCGGCAAAAATGCCATGGTGTGCAGCGACGTCTGGCTGATGTACTCGTCGACGGATGGCAAGGTGTGCGCCGCGCTTTTCCGCGTCAAGAACAGCACGGGGGCCGACATCACATGGACGCCCCACTTCTACTACACCGCCTACAGCGGCTGGAGCGAAGCAGCGTCCATTGCGGTCAACGGCGCAAACGTCTGGTCCAACGGCGGAACCAGCAACACGTCGGTCGGCTTGACGATTCCCAAGAACCGCGTCAGCACCGTGATCTTTGTCGCGACCGGCAGCCACGCGCACCACATCGGCCACAACATCCACGAGCGCGTGACGTACTTGGCGTTCTACAACAACTCGTTGGCCCTGCCGAGCGGCCTGTCGTTCGTCGACGACCTCGACACGGCCACCGGCGGGTACGAGCAATAGGCGCTAGGAGCCTGTCGGACTATCGTCCGACTGGCTCCTACAAGCACACCCCCGCCTTGCACTGCTTGCCGGCCCCACAGGGCGTGTTGTCGGGCAAATTGTCGTTTTGGCAGCCTTTGGCCTTGTCGCAACTGTCGGCGGTGCAGGGGTTGTTGTCGGTGCAGGCGATGACGGCGCCGGCGCACACCTGGCTGGCGTTGCAGGTGTCCTTGTAGGTGCAGGCGTCGCCGTCGTTGCAGTACAACTTGCTGTCGGCAAAGTGGGCGCAGCCCGCTGCGGCGCTGTTGCACTCGTCGTACGTGCACGGCTTGCCGTCGTCGCAGTCCTGCCACTTCAACGCCTGGCACTTCGCGGCGCTGGTGCAACTCAGGTGGACCCAAGGACTCGCGCGGACCAGGCGCGTGCGCGGCGTAAAGGGGTTGAGCGTGTCGCGGAAGCCCCAGGCCACCAGGTCGCCGTTGGACGCCGTGGTCAGCGCGCGAAAACCGTCCGTCGCGGTGGTGCTGGTTTTGTCGGTGTCGCGGATGGCGCCGTCGTTGCTCATCGTCCACAGGCACGGGCCCTCGTTGCTGGCGCCATCGGTGCGGTAGCCCGCCGCGTAGAAGTGCCCGTCCGGCCGCAGCACCAGTGCCTCGCCCGAGTCGTTGGCGCCGCCGCCATCGGCGGTCTCCCACCACGGCTTCAGCTTGGGGTCCAGACGCGCGAACCAAGCGTTGCGAGAGTCCTTGCCGGTCTGCGGCACGCCCATGTAGCCCGCAGCATAGATCGAGTTGTCGCTGCCTACGGCCACCGCGCGCACGCTGTCGGCGTAGGCCGTGCCGGTCTTCCACGTAGCCACGGTCGCGTCGGGCTTGGCCGGGTCGTAGAGCGCCAACCAGGCATCGGTGTTGCCGCCGCCTCCGGGCTCGGACGAAAAACCGCCGATGACCACCAGGCCGTCGGGTCGCTGGGCGATGGCGCGGCCGCTGCTTTTCCACAGGTTGGCGTTCTTGGCGTACAGCCAGCAGCTGTCGTAGACGAAATCGGTGCCGATGGTGGTGGCAAACGCCGTGTGCGACGACTGGTTGGCGGCCTCGCCGTGGCCAGTCACCCCAATTCGCGGCTTACCGCCCGCCTTGCTGACCCAGGTGGCCGCGTGGACGGTGGCGACCGTGCTGCCCGTGGCGAAGTTGCAAAGGATGACGCCCAAGTTCTTCAGAGACAACAGTTTGAGATCCGCGTCGAAGTGCGCAATCTTGCCGCCGGCTTGGTTGTTGCCAATGACCCAAAGCGAGCCGTCCTGGTCGACCAGCACCGTGCGCGCATCGCCGATGGCGGCGGTGCTCCACAGGTCCACCGTACCCACAAGGTCGCCGGCCAAGCTGAACTTGAAAAGCAACCCAATGCCCGCATAGTTGACCTCGTCGTTCATCAGGGCGCCATTGTGGCCGGTGGCGTAGATGGCGTCGGCCGTGGTCGCCACCGACGTGGTGTACACCGTCTGGGTCCCTGCGGGCGGCGTGTAGACCTTGTCCCACAGGCGGGGCTTGCCGCTTGCCTTGCAGGTCGTGCCCTCGCAATTGTCCAGGGCGGTGCACGTTCCGGTGTCGCACGGCACCTTGGTTCCGGGTGGCGACTCGGGCGTGGCGATGCCGTAGCAGCCCTTGACCTTGTCGCACTCGTCCTGGGTGCACACGTTGCCGTCGGCGCAGTCCTTGAGCTTGGCGGCGATGCACTGGCCCGCCTGGCAGTAGTCGCCTTCGGTGCACACGTTGGCGTCATCGCAGTTGCCGGTGGACACACCCGCGTACTTGCAGTTGCCGGTCGAGAAGTCGCACGTGTCGGCGGTGCAGACGTTCTTGTCGTCACACTGGATGACACCGGCGCACTTGCCCGCGGCACAGATGTCGGCCGTCGTGCAGCCGACGCCGTCGTCGCAGGCCGCCGTGTTGTTGGCGTAGACGCAGCCCTTTTTGGGGTCGCAGCTGTCGTTGGTGCACGCCTGCTTGTCGTCGCAGGGCAGCGCGGTTCCGCCCTGGCAGCCGCCGCCCTTGCAGGCCTCGCCGACCGTGCACGGGTTGCCGTCGTCGCACGGCTTGGTGTTGCTGGGGTTGGCGCAGCCCAGTGTCTTGTGGCACACGTCGTCGCTGCACGGGTTGTTGTCGTTGCACTTGCTGGCGCCGTTGTCGGCATGGGTGCAGATGCCGTTGCTGGCGTTGCAGCCGTCTTGGGTGCACAGGTCGCCGTCGTCGCAGTTGCTGGCTGCGCCCGCCTTGCAGGTGCCATTGGCGCAGGCGTCGCCGCTGGTGCACTGGTTGCCGTCGCTGCACGCGGCGGAGTTGGGCTTGGCGCCGCAGCCCGCCTTGGCGTCGCAGCCGTCGTCGGTACAGGCGTTGCCGTCGTCACAGACCTTCTTCTGGCCGGCGCAGTAGCCCCCGGCGCAGCCGTCTTGGGCAGTGCACGCGTCGCCGTCGTCGCACGCACCCGACTTGGCGGTAGCCACGCAGCCAATCTTGGCGTCGCAGGCATCGTCGGTGCACACCTTGCCGTCGTCGCAAGCGACCTTGCCCGCGCCCGCGCACTTGCCGGCCGTGCATTTGTCGCCGCTGCTGCAGGCGTTGCCGTCGCTGCATTCGGCGGCGTTGGCGGTGTAGGTGCACTTGCCGGCCGCGCAGGCGTCGTCGGTGCACGGGTTGGCGTCGTCGCAGTTGGCTGAACCGCCGGTGCACGCGCCGTTCTTGCAGGCATCAAACGTGGTGCAGGCGTTGCCGTCGTCGCAAGGCGCAATGTTGGGCACCGCGAGACACCCGGTCTTGGCCTGGCAGGTGTCGTCGGTGCAGGGGTTGTTGTCGTCGCACACCACCGCCGCCGCCCCCGCTGTGCACTTGCCGTCTTTGCACGCGTCGCCCTTGGTGCACACGTTGCCGTCGTCGCAGCCAGCGCTATTGGGGGTGGCCGCACAGCCAGATTTGGCGTTGCAGAGGTCGTCGGTGCACGGGTTGCCATCGTCGCACGCGGCCTTGGCGCCATTGCAGGCGCCGTCCTTGCAGGCGTCGTTGGCCGTGCACGGGCTGCCGTCGTCGCACGGTCCGCTCACCGGGGGATGGGTGCAGCCCAACTGCGCAGCGCAACCGTCGGCGGTGCACGGGTTGCCGTCGTCGCACGCGGTCTGGGCCTGCGGAAGCGAAAGGCAGCCGTAGCCGGCCTTGCACAGGTCCATGGTGCAGGCGTCGCCGTCGTTGCAAGTCAGCGCCACGCCCTTGGCGCAAGCCCCCGACTGGCAGGTGTCGCCGACCGTGCACGCGTCGCCGTCGTCGCACTTGCCGGTCTTGGCAGTCATGGCGCAGTTCCCGATCGTGGCCACGCATTGGTTGACCAAGCACGCGGTGTCCTGGGTCGTCGCACACGTCTTGACCGTGCCTGGGATGACCTTGCACACCGGCGCCTGGCCGGTCTTGTCGCAGTAGAGCGTGCCGTTGCACAGGTCGCCGTCCTCGAATTTGCCGCAATCGGCGTCTTTGATGCAGGCGCAGGTGCTGGTCTCGCCCACCTCGCACACCCCGAACTGGCACCAGCCGCCGGCCGAACACGCGTTGTCTCCCGGGCACTGGTTGCCTTGGTTCACCGGTTTCATCCCGCACGTGCCGGTCAGCTTGTCGCAGGTGTTCGCCAGACATACTTCGTCAAAGGCGTTGGGACACACCACCACCGTCGCCGGGTTGACCACGCATTTGCCCGCCGCCTTGTCGCAGAAAAGTGTCCCGTTGCACAAATCGCCGTCTTCCTTGGCCTTGCAATCCGCGTCGCTCTGGCATTGACAGGTGTTGACCGTGGCCACGCAGGCGCCGCCCGCGCACGCTTCGGCCACAGTGCACGGATTGCCGTCGTCGCAGGGCGTTCCGTTCTTGGGCAGGGCGGTCGCCGCGCACTCGCCGCTTTTGGGGTCGCACACGTCGCGCAAGCAGGCCGGGTCGTCGTCGGTGTTGCAGTGCACGACGGTTGCCGGATTAGTCACGCACTTGCCGGCCTTGACGTCACAGAACTGGCTGCCGTTGCACGGGTTGCCGTCGTCCTTGGCGGCACAGTCGGCGTCTTTGGCGCACTCGCAGACGTTGGCGGCGCTCTGGCAGGTGCCGGCCTGGCAGGTTTCGTTGGGGGTGCAGGCGTTGCCGTCGTCACACGGCTTGCCCTCGGCCACCGGCAGATGCACGCACAGCCCGGTCTTGGGGTTGCAGGTGTTCTTGCTGCACGCGGTGTCGTCGATGGTCAGGCACGAGACGACCGTGACCGGGTTGACCTGGCAAGCGGCGGCGGCCTTGTTGCAAAAAAGTGTGCCATTGCAGGCGTTGCCGTCCTCCTGGCCCTTGCAGTCGGCGTCGGACTTGCAAAAACAGGTGTTGGCGCCCGGCTTGCACTGGCCTACCTCGCAGAAATCGCCGGTCGTGCACTTGTCGCCGTCGTCGCAAGGGGTGTTGGCGGGTGCTGTCTGCAGCTGGCATTGACCCGTGGCGGGCACGCACGCGTTCTTCTGGCACGGGCCGTCCGCGGTCGATGGGCAGACGACCACGCTCGCCGGGTTGGGCTTGCAGACGTACGGCGGGCCAGCCGCCTTGTCGCAGTAGAGCGTGCCGTTGCACAGGTCGCCGTCCTCGTATTTGCCGCAGTCGGTGTTCTGCTTGCATTGGCAGGTGTTGACCCCGGGGCTGCATGTGCCGGCCTCGCAGGCATCGCCCTGGGTGCATGCGTCGCCGTCGTCGCACGCCGTGCTGGCGGTTGCCGCCAAATTGACGCATCCCGCCAATGGGTTGCACTTGTCCCCGGTGCAGGGGTTGGCGTCGTCGCAATCGAGCTGGCCGGGCCCGGCGCAACTGCCGCCTGCGCAGGTGTCGCCGGTGGTGCATGCGTTGCCGTCGCTGCAAGTTGCGCCGTCGGCGAGGGCTGCGTACGCGCATTGGCCCTTGGGTGTGCACGCGGCGACGTGGCAGGCCAGGGCCGCAGGGCAATCGGATGCGCTCTCGCACTGTTGCTGCGCCTGTGCAAGGTCGAAGCCCGTGCCTGCGTCCGCAGCGGCGTCGCCGCCAGCGGTGGCTTCAGGGCCCGGATCGCCGCCCGGCCCCAGTTCGCCCGCCGTTTCCACATCGACTGCGTGGCCCGAATCGGCCGCAAGTTCGGACCCGACTGCGCCGTCGGCGGGGTCCAGCGCGGTGGCTTCGGCGCCCGCGGTAACCGCGCCATCGCTGCAGGCGGCGCACGCCCAGGCAAGGGCGCACGCAAGAAGGCGGCGCCACGGTGGGCGCGCAGGGGCGATCGGCGGCATGGTGGAGTTCCGGGCGCCTGGAGGCGCGGCAGTGGCGCCAGCCTAACCGAAATTGGGCGGCCTGAACAGGCCCGAACAGCCCCCCCCATTGTTCAGACGCTAGATTTATCTGGGTTTTTCACTTCTCGCTCGCATCTGGGCGCACCCGTCGCGCGCCCAGACCCTGGTCGCAGATGGGCCTTGTACAGGTCGAGCGGCGCGGGTGTGCGTTGGGTCGTGCGGCATCTGCAGGCAGATTTCGGAATTCGTGCAGGCACCAAGACAATTCTCGCAATCTATCAGACACTTGAACAATGGGGGGGATCGTTCAAGTGCCAATTCGGCCCCCGGCGGCGATGCCACTGCAGCCGGCAAGAGGATTTGGTCGCGGCCGGGTGACATTCACCCATTTCTTCAGACAGTTGAACAATGGGGGGGGCGTGAAACGCGGTTGAAATCGCCCGAATTTCGTGCGAGCCTGCCGGCCCGCCGAGGCCGCGACCATGCACGACGCCCCCAAGACCCGCCGAATCGCCGTCGAAGCGCACGTGGCCGTGGCCGCCTTGCTGGCCGCTTGCGGAACGGACGTGCTGACATCGCCCGCGCAAGCGACCGACGCTTCAACCGCTGCGGCCGACGCCGACACCGCCGAGGTCGCCAACCTCGACACTGCGTCCGACGGCAGGGCGGCGGCGGCCGACTTGCAAGGAGCCGAGGACGCGGCGGCGCCGCAAGATGCCGATACTGGCGTCGCCCCCGATCTGTCGCCGCCGCAAGACGCGTCACAGGCGGACATCGACGCCGGCCCGCCGTGCCAATCCAACGCCGACTGCCCGCAGGCCAGCGAGCCGTGCACCGAGTCGCGGTGCGAGGCCAAGCTCGGGTTCTGCAAGTTCGTCCAAGCGTTGGACGGCGCACCGTGCGACGATGACGAACCGTGCACGCTCGGCGACAAGTGCAAAGCCGGCCAGTGCATCGCCGGCAAGCCGGGCTGCAACTGCAAGGCCGACGCCGATTGCGCGGGGTTCGACGATGGCGACCTGTGCAACGGCGGATGGGTGTGCAACAAGGCGCAGACACCATCCGTGTGCGCTGTCGCCGCCAGCGGCAAGGTCGTGTGCCCGCCCGGCGACTCGCCGTGCACCGCCAACGTGTGCAATCCCGTGTCTGGAGGCTGCGAAGCGACCCCCACCAACGACGGCGGCGCCTGCGAAGACGGCAAGGTGTGCACGAGCGGCGACCACTGCGCGGGCGGCACATGCGTGCCCGGCAAGGACGAGTGCCCTTGCAAGAAGAGCAGCGACTGCGACGACGACGGCGACGCGTGCAACGGTGTGCCGTATTGCGACAAAAGCGAGTTGCCCTGGACCTGCAAAACCAACCCGGGCACGGTTGTGACCTGCAACAAGGGCAGCGACACGCTGTGCGTGGCCAACCAATGCAACCCCAAGACCGGCACCTGCGTGTTGACGCCGGTCAACGAAGGCGGCACGTGCGAAGACGGCAATCCGTGCAGCGGCGGCGATTCTTGCAAGACAGGAACCTGCGCCGCTGGCGTCAACTTGTGCGGCTGCAATGGCGACGCGGAGTGCAAGCCCTATGACGACGCCGACTTGTGCAACGGCACGCTCTTTTGCAACCTGACCACCAAGCCGCACCAGTGCCAGGTCAACCCCAAGACCGTGGTGGTGTGCCCCAGCGTCGACGACACGGCGTGCACCAAGAACCAGTGCGACAAGACCACAGGCAAGTGCGGCTTCGTGCTCGCCAAGGACAGTTCGCCCTGTAACGACGACAACCCGTGCACGACCGACGACAACTGCCAGGCCGGCGTTTGCACCGCCAAGACCAATGTCTGCCCGTGCAACGCCAACGGCGACTGCGCCAACAAGGACGACGGCAACCTGTGCAACGGCACGCTGTACTGCGACAAAAGCAAGGTCCCATACGGCTGTGCAGTCAACCCGGCAACCGTGAAGACCTGCCCTAGCGTCGACAACACTGCGTGCCTCGCCAACTTGTGCTTGCCCAAGACAGGCAACTGCGCCATGACGGCGGTCAACGAGGCCGCTGCCTGTGAAGCGGACGGCAACCCGTGCACGGTCGGCGACGTCTGCAGCAGCGGCGCGTGCAAGGCAGGGCCCAACAACTGCCCGTGCGCCCAAGACAGCGATTGCGACGCCCAGGAAGACGGCAACCTGTGCAACGGCACGCTCTACTGCCACAAGGCGACCAGTAATTGCGTCCTCAATCCCAATAGCGTCGTGCAGTGCAGCACGGTCGCCGACACGACCTGCGCCGCCAACCAGTGCGACCCCAAGAACGGCAAGTGCGCCATGGCTCCGCGCAACCAGGGGCTGGCCTGCGACGCCGACGGCAACGCGTGCACCCAGGGCGACGTCTGCGACAAGGGCGTGTGCGTGGTCGGCGTCAACACCTGCGGCTGCCAGGCGACCAGCGACTGCAACAAGTACGAAGACGGCAACCCGTGCAACGGCACCCTGTATTGCGACAAGGCGGCCCTGCCGTACCAGTGCAAGGTCAACCCGGCGACGGTCAAGGTGTGCGGCGCTGGCGTGCCCAAGGCGTGCCAGGTCTGGCAGTGCAACCCCAAGACCAATGCCTGCGAGTATTTTGCCGGCGTCAACGGCACGCCGTGCGAGGATGGCGTGGCGTGCACGGTGGGCGACGTGTGTGCGGCGGGCAGTTGCACCGCGGGCAGCAACCTGTGTGGCTGCTACAAGGACGCCGACTGCGGCCCACAAGAGGACGGAAATCTCTGCAATGGGTCGCTTTACTGCGACAAGTCCAAGGTGCCGTACCTGTGTAAAGTCAATCCCTATTCGGTGGTCCAATGCCCGACTGCGGCCGACAGCGAGTGCCTGTTTTTGTCGTGCGAGCCCAAGACCGGGCTCTGCTTGCCCACGACAGCCACCGAAACCGGCCTGTGCAATGACGGCGACGCCTGCACCTTGGGCGACAACTGCAAGAAAGGCGAATGTGTCGGCTCCCAGGTCCAATGCGACGACGGCATCGTGTGCACGTTTGACGCCTGCGATCCCGGCAGCGGTTGCGTGGCGGTCGCCAACGCCGCGGCCGCGTGCAACGACGACAACGTGTGCACCGTCGATACCTGCGACGCCAAGGCCGGCTGCGCCCATGCCCCTGCGCCTGGCAGCGGCCCGTGCGACGACGGCGACCCGTGCACCGGCCCCGACACCTGCGGCGCGGGCAAGTGCGCGGGTGTCAAGGGCGGCGGCTGCGACGACGGCAACCTGTGCACGGACGACGCGTGCGCTCCTGCCGGTGGGGCGTGCCTGCACACCGCGAACACCTTGCCCTGCGAGGGCGACCTGCGCTGCGCAGCGGGCGTTTGTGGTGCCTGCAGAGCCTTCGGACGACCGCTGCGTGTCGGCTGCGACCTGGTGGAGCCGTGGCCGTACTATCCATCCAATGCCTACCCGCCGCACCCGCCGCTCGCCAGCCACTGCGAGCAAGCCAACAACAAGAACCTGGAAGAGGGCGAAGATGCGACCGAGCTCAGCGACGGGCGGTTGCTGGCCGTAGGTGCTGCATCGCTCGATGGCAGCGCGGCCACGGTGGGGTGGGCGCAGTGGTTCCTGCCGGGCGGCAAGTGGCTGGCCGACCAGACCTACGGCAAGGCGGGGGTTGCGCGCTTCCTGGGTGTGGCCTCGGCCCCAGCCGGCGGCGCTTGGGCGGTCGGCGTCCGTGGCGACGACGCCAAGGTGCCGCGGCCTTGGCTGGTCAGACTCGATGCGCAGGGCAAGGTGGCGGCCGAACTGGTGCTTGCGGCTGGGGCGAGCGATGCCGGCGCCGTGGCCCAGTTCGAGGCCGTGACCCCGACCAGCGACGGCGGCTGCATTGCGGTGGGGTGGACCCAGGGCGCGAAATCGACCGCAAGCGACGCCATGGCCGTGCGCTTCGACGGCGCTGCCCAGGTGGTCTGGACGACGGTGCTGACCACGACGACGGCGAACCAGGCGCCGCAAAGCGAAAAATGGCACGCCATCGCGGCAAGCGCCGACGGACAGACCTTTGCGTTGGCAGGGCAGCGCGGCAACGTCCTGAAACCCGGTGCCGGCACCGAAGGCTGGTTGGTGTTGGTGGACGCCAATGGCCAATGGTTGTGGCAACGCGACCACGGCGGCCCCGGCCACGACATCCTTTTCGCTGTGTCGCGCAGCCCGACGGGCGGCTGGGTGGCGGCCGGCACCCGCGACAAAGCCACGATCAACCATCCGGGCGACGGCTGGGTCCTGCAAACCGACAGCCAAGGGTTGTGGGTCGACGAAAAGGTGCTGCCCGGCCCCGGCGACGACGTGTTGCGCGCCATTGGCTGGCACCCGCTGCGGGGTTGGCTGGCGGCGGGCTCCCAGGCGCTCAACCCGGGGCCGAACGACAAGACGTGGTCGGCCAACTACGACCGCGGCCGGGCGTGGTTCGTGCGCCTCAAGGGCGACTTGTCGCAGGTATGGCAGACCCACAGCGATCACTATGGCCTTGAAACGATCCGCGGCGGCTCCGTGCTGCGCGAAGGCGACTTGTGGGTGGCGGGCGACACGCGGACGCACCTGCCCAATGGCGACGCCCCGGTGGACAAGCCCGACGGGTTGGCCTTGCGCGTGGACGGCGCGACCGGCCAGGACAGCTGTGCCTGCAACGTCTTCGAGCGCACCGACGCGACCGCGACCGGCCCCTCGCGGCTCGAAAGCGTGACCGCCGATGCGACCGGCCAGGTTTTCGCGGTGGGATGGCAGACGGCAAGCAATGGTCTGGCCGACGCCTGGGTGCAGGCCCTCGACCCCTTGGGCAAGGTCTTGGTCAATCAACAGTTCGGCAAGGCAGGCGAAGACCGCCTCTACCACGTCGCGGCCCACGGCAAGGGGTTCGTGGCGGTGGGCTCTACAGATTCCACGGGTTTGGGCGGCAAGGACGGCTGGCTGGTGCGCCTGGATGCCAACGGCAAAGTCTTGGGCGAGTACACCTTTGGCGGCAGCGCTGACGACGAACTGCTGCGCGTCCAAGCCTTGCCCGACGGCGCCTGGCTGGCGGTCGGCCGCAGCAAGTCGCTGGCCAAGGGCGGCTGGGATGGCTGGGCGGTGGGCGTCAAGGCCGACTTCACGCTGGCCTGGGAAAAGCGCATCGGCGACAAGTTCGACGACGGCCTGCGCGGGATTGCGCTGCTCGGCGCGGGCGCCAACTGGCGAATCCTGGTCGCCGGTCACGTTGGCTTCAACGCCAACCCCAACGCCAACCCCAACGCCAATGGCTACCTCGCCGTGTGGAAGCCCGATGGGTCGCCAGCGCTCGACGCCTCCGGCAAGGGCCTGGAGACGCAGTTGGCCAGCAACGGCAGCAAAGTCGGCACCGGCCATCAGTTGCTTTTCGACGTGGCGCGCTTGGGCGACGGCTCGGCCGTGGCGGTTGGCCACAGCGGCAACATCTTGCAGGGCGGCCTGTGGTGGGTGCGCATCGATGCCGAGGGCCACGCGGTCAAAGAGGTGGTCAAGCACACGGCTATGGTCGGCGGCACCGGCCGGCAAGTTTTGCGCGAGGGCAGCAACGGCTTCGTGGTCGTCGGCGATGGCTCTTTCCACACCTACCTTGAGGGCGGCAACGATGGCTTTGCCCTGCGCATCGACGGCGCCGACGTCGTGCAGGGCTTCGAGGCCCTGTACGCCACGCCGGCGGGCAAGTTCGGTCGCGCGATGGCGTTTTCGTCGTTTGCCCGTCTGCCCGAGGGCCACTACCTCGCGGTGGGTCACGCAGACAAGTTGAAAGGCGGCACCCGCTACGGCTGGGTGCTGCGCATGGACGCCTACTTGCAAGGCCCCGGCATGCGCTTCAACGGCAAAGGCGTCGACGGCAACTGCACCTTTGGCCGCTGCGGACAGGCCTTTCCCGCGCGCGCCCGCGCCCATGGCGATGGCTGCACCGACGACAATGAGTGCACGGTGGGCGACCAGTGCACGGCGGGCCTGTGCCAGCACCACGCGGTCAACACCTGCGACGACGGCAACCCCTGTACGCTCGACAGCTGCTACGCGGGCCCCGGGTGCACCGCAGAGCCGACCGGCGAGGGCAAGTCGTGCGCGGCGGGGCTGGTGTGCGGGGCCGGCAACTGCGGCGGCAAGTGTCAAGGCCTGCTGAGCGCATCTGCACCGTTGCCCAAGCACGAGCAGTTTGGGCGCGCGGTCCCCGCCGCCGGCGGCGGTTGGTGGGTCACGGGCCTGTCGCGCCCCAGTTCCATGGCTGCCGGCCAACCCTTGGATGCGTGGTTTGGCAAGATCGACGTCTCCGGCAAGCTCACGATTCTGTTTGAGTCCGGCCTCTCGACCTACGACGACGCGCTGGATGCCTTGGTTCCCATGCCAGACGGCAGCCTGTGGCTCGCAGGCTGGGTGCAGCCCAGCAGCGGCGACCGCGACGTGTGGCTGGTGCAGGTCGGCGCCGACGGAAAAGTAAAAAGCGACGCCAAGTTCCCGGCCCCGAAGGCCCAGGCTGTCCACGTCGGCTATCCATCCAAGGCAGGCTGGCTCTTTGCCGGCAGCAAAGACGGCCTGGCGTGGTTTGGTGAACGTGACGTGGCCGGCAAGGTCCTGTGGGAGTCGACGTTCGCCTGCAAGGCGGCAAGTGCCAACGACTTGCCCAAGTGTGCGCTGAGCGATCTCGCACCCGGCCCTGGCGGCCTGTATTGGCTGCAGGCCCACGCCGGCGACGACTTCGGCGGCTATGGCGAGCAGCTCACGGCCACCGCCGCGCCTGGCAAGCCCGTGGTCCAAGCGTGGCATTTCTCCAGCAACCCCTACTTTGGCGGTCGATTGGTGGCCCTGCCAGACGGCACAGCGCTGGCCTTCCGCACCCAATGGAACGGTGCTCGCTGGGTGATCCGCTGGGACAAGGTCGGCGCAGATGGCAAGACCCAGGCTACCGTCGTCGTGCCCAGTTCGACCACCCAATTTGCCCGCGACGCCCTGCTACTGGCCAACGGCGACCTGCTGGTCGTTGGCGGCGCACACCGCAACGTCTTCATCGCACAAGGCGCGACCCTGTGGCGGGTCTCCCAGTCCGGCAAGGTGGTCTGGGACGAATCGCCGCAGCTGAACACCTTGGGCCAGAGTTGGTTCGACGCCGTTTTGCCCGGCCCCAAGGCCGATGAAGTCACGGCGCTCGGCTGGGCCTACGTCACCGCTGCAACCCAACACGACCCGTGGCTTCGGGTCGTGCAAACCGGCGGCAAGGCCTTCTGCAACGGCACGGAATAGGAGCTCCCATGAAAGCCTGGCTACTGTTGGTGCTCGCGGCCGCGACCGCGTGCAACTTCAAGTTCAACGCCTTCCGTTCGGGGCTGGCGGGCGACGGCAACCTCAAGTCTGAGGCGCGGCCGCCCGAGGTGTTCACGGCCGTCGAGGCGACAGGATCCCTGGAGCTGGCGCTCTCGGTCGGGCCGGGTACGCCCAAGCTCGAATTGCGCGGCGACGCCAACCTTTTGCCCCACGTGCGCACCCGATTTGAAGGGGGCGTGCTCAGGATCGACAGCGACCAGGAGCTCGCGCCCAACCACCCGCTGGTCGTCACCGCCCACACGGGCAAACTCGACAAGGTGTCGCTTTCGGGTGCCGGCAAGGTGCAAGTCCTTGGGCTGCACGGCGATCGCTTTGCGCTCAACGTGTCGGGCGCGGCCCATGCCAAGCTCGCTGGCGACGTGTCGGCAACCAGTCTCGACATCGCTGGCGCTGGCAAGGTGGACGCAGCTGAATTGGTGGCCACCGATGTCGAGGTGCAGGTTTCGGGCGCGGGCAAGGCCAGCGTGTATGCCACCGGCAAGCTCAAAGTCGGCATCAGCGGCGCGGGCAGGGTCAGCTACGCCGGCAAACCCAAGGCGATCGAGAAGTCGATTTCGGGCGTGGGTGTGCTGCGCGAACAGGACGACAAATAGAGCATCTTTCGCCTACTTCGGTGGCAGATACAGCACCTGCACTACCGCCAGGCACATCTCGTCCAGCGTCTCTTCACCGAGCGACACCGGCACCGGCGCGGACTTGCCTTGTTCCTTGAGCGCCGCCGCCACGAACTTGTTGCCCATCGAGTTGTCGTAGGTGCATTTCAGACGCAACCGGTCGCCAGCGCCGAGCGTCGGCAACTGGTCCAGGCTGGTGTCGTACACGTAGATGCGCTGCCAGTTGAAATCCCAATTGGGCGTCTCGATGAGGCATTCGTCGGCCGGGGCGGTCAACGGGTTTGCGGCCGGGGCAGTGGTGCACGCGTGAATCGTTGCCTGCGGGCCGGCACCTTTGAGGGCCTCGGACTGCAAGCACTGACCGCAGTTGGCGTCGAGCTTGCCGAGCGCCGCCTTGCACTTGTCCTGCGCGCACACGGCAAGGTCTGCTGCTTGCTTGCCCGGGCATTCTTTGGCAAGGCACGACACCAGTGGATCGATCATGGCCTGCGTACATGCTGCCTTGGGATCCGGCCGTTCGACCCGAATCTGCATGGACCGGCCGACGTAGTGCATGTGGGTGCCCACCGCGTAGATCTTGAACTGCGGCATAGGCTTGCCGTCGAACGACTGCGGAATCGTGAACACCATTTCTTCGGTGTGGTCCTTGGCTCCGGCCGGGATGACGAACTTGGGCCCGCCCGGCGGGTCGCCCGGCCCGGGCAAAAGGCCCTCACCATTCTTGCCGGTCGGCGCGTTCCCGATGAGCACCGTGTCGCCGAGCATGGTCGGCGCGCCCTTGACGTAGCGCAGTTGCACCTTGGTCAGGTCCGGCGCCGCCGGCTCACCGAGCGGGTGGTAGTGCACCTGCATGACGATCTTGCTGCCCTTGGGCAGCCTCGCACCCATGCCGACCGGAAATTCCAGCGGCACGGATCCCGGAGCCCACGCGCCGATGAGGTTGCCTTCTTGGTCCAGTTGCGCGGAGCCGAAGCAGTCGTACTGACCGTCTTTGTCCGCGTGCTTGGCGCTGCTGTTGTTGGGATCGACGAAAAGCAAGACGTGGTGCACGACCAGCGGATTGCCAGGCAGCACCTGGATGCCGTTGAGGTACTCGGTCTTGTCGTAGCTGGCGTCCAGCACGAAACAGCGCAGTTGGTCTTTCTGGCCCGCCGCCACAAACGGCGCTTTGGGCGCGGCGACCACGTCAACCGCGTCGAGCTTGGCCGACTTGACGGCGACCGTCTTGGGCGCGTCGGCGGGGTTGCCCTCGGGTGTTCCCGCGGCCAGCCAATCGCCGAGCGCCTTGCGTTCCGCGGCTGACAGGCGCAGGTCGTTGCGCCAACCGAACCGCGGCTTGCAGGTGGGGGTATCGCGGGCGCTCCACGGGGGCATGCGGTCGGCGTCAATGGACCCCAAGCCGGCGGCGATGGTCGCCTTGGCGCTGGCGTAGGTGTCGAGCGAGAACGGTGCGATGCCCGCGCCGCCGTGGCATTGCGTGCAATGGTCGCCGAGGATCCGTGCGACGTCTTTGTGCCAGGTCGGCCCGCTTGCCGCAGCCTGGGCGCCGTCCACCGTCGCGCCAGTGTCGGTCGTCGACGCGGCGCTGCTGTCAGCCGAGGCGGCATCGGTTGACGCGGACTCTGCACTCGAGGTGTCGGCGTCGGCGGTACCGCTGGCACACCCGCTCGCCACCAGGCACAGCCCGGCAGCCGCCGCGACCCATGGAAGAACTTTCATGCGGACTCGATTCGGCCGCGCAGGCGGCAACGGGGCGCGACCGCCCAGGCGGCGGCCGCGCGCGGAAGAAAAACGGGTGTGGAACGGGACACGCGACGCCCGCCGTGCCGCGCGAGGGCGGCCAGCATAGGGGCGGCGGTGGCCTTGTCAATGGGCCTCGCGCGTCTCGCCACTGCGTGAGTGCGCGTCAACCTGGCCGCCCGGGTGCGTTTGGATGGGTTCCCATCGCGGGCCGTTCCAAGGTGACCCGCCCGTGCAACGGATCGCGCGGCGCAGCGCGGTCGGTCGGACCGCCGGTCAGCGAATCCACACCTGCACGTGGCTGAACCCAAACGACTCGTCGCTCTTGTCCTGATCGATGCCGGTCTTGAACTCCATCTTGAGCGACCCACCCTGGTGGTCCAACAGCCCCATCGCGGCCTCGATGTTCCAATAGCCGTTGGGGCCACCGTTGTTGCCCCAAGGGGCCGGGCTGAAGGTAGCAGTCACCCAGCCGGGCCCGCTCCCGGCGCCACTGTATTGCTTGTTTGCCGTGAACTTGAGGGCTCCGTCGATGTAGACCTGAGCGCCGTTGCCCTCGCCGTCCCAGCTATCGACGGCGTAGTAGCGGGCCATGACCTTGGCTTGTGCATGTGGAATATTCTTGAAATCAAAGGTCTTTGCGCTTGATCCGCCGGCACCCCACATGCCGTGGACCTTGGTCGCCGCGCCGGCCACCGTCGCGTCGGTCAAGCTGCCGTCGCTCCAGCCGGTGGCGTCGGCGGTCGTTTCCAGGGCGATGCGCGTCCAGCCGCCTCCGTCGGTGGTCATGTCGCAGAAGTACTTGGCCGGGCCGCTCCCGGTCTTGAGCCAGTAGTCGCCGTCTTTGCTGAGCGGCGCCTTGGTCAACACGTCCTTGCACGACGCCGCCGGGTTGTCCTGCGACCCGACCTGCGCCAGCACGATGGGCACCCACTCTTTGCCGTTGCAGACCAGGATCGCCGCCTCTTTCGGGCTGGCGTACATGGCGCCGAAGTGGCCCGGCGTACAGACGATGGGCGCGGTGTCGGTGACCATCAACTGCAGGGCGCCCGCCGCCGCGACCTTCTTGTTCGACAACGTCTGCACTTGCACGGACCAACTGTCGATAGCGCCGTCCTTGCCGCCGCCGTTGTTGCTGAGATCGGCGACCACGATCTGCCAAATGCCCTTGGGGTTCTTGCCCACCCATGGATCCAGCGCCTTGTGGCCGGGGCCGTCGAGCTTGAGCGCCAACTGCTTGCCGGTTTTTTCGCCGTCGAACACGGTCGTCTTGGCGCCGGTCGGGTCGTAGAGATCCACGCGCACTTTGCTGACGTCGCTGTTGCTGACGGCGATGTTGACCGTCAAGCCGGTGGCAACGCCAAAGTCGGGCACGTCGACCTTGTCGCTGGTGCCCGCGCCGTTGAAATCGGCAATGGCGACCGGCGCCGTGGTCGAAGCCGCCGACTCGGTGAACTGGTTTTTGAGCAGGCCATTGGAGACCTCGTCCAGGCCGTCGGCCGGCAGGTTGGCCGCGGTGACCCCGCCCGCGATGCAGTCGAGCGCGCCATCGGCCTTGATACCCTTGACCACCAGACCCGTGCCGCACGCCACGCCGACCTTTGCCATCGTCGGAATGGCCGTGAGGTCGGCAAACGCGCCGGTCTTGGCGACGTCGCTCAGTTGCGGGGCACCCTTGAGGTCGCCGTAGTTGCCCGACGCGGCCACGGCGGACAGCGCACCGGCCTTGACGTAGTCCGCAAGATCCGCCGACTTGGCGAAGCCTTGCAAATCCCCAGCCTTGACGTAGCCGGCCAGCGCCTTGGGGTCGAGGTGGCTGGCGCCAATGCAGCCCGAGCAGTCGAGGCCTTCGGCGACGGCGGCGCGGATGGCCAGCGGCGCAGACAACAACGGCTTGCGCTGCAGTTCCGGGTCATTGCCGATCGTGACGCCGAGCCAGGCTTCGGGCAGGGCGCCGAGCACCGCGGCCGTCAACGCCACCTCGCCGCCGAGGGCCAACGAGAACTGGCCGCCCTTGAGGGTGACGACCAGCGGCCCCTCCTTCCAGGCTGGCTTGGCTTCCTTCTCCCCGCCGTAGAGCCGGAACGTCAGCGCGTAATCGCCATCGGCGACAGGTCCACCCCCCTGGGCCATCACCAGCCCGTTGACCGTGGTCGAAGCGGGCACCGCGGCGAGGGCCGGGGCTGCGACCAGGGCGGCAACTGCGCACAACGCGGCGCGAACGGCACCGGAGCGGGAAACAGGCAACATGCGACCTCCACGCGCCAGGAGAGCGGCCGGCGCGGCGGTGAGGGGCAAGCATAGGTGTTTCGGGGCGGTTGGGGCAAGCGAACTGGCGATTGCCGTCGGGGCGACCGGTGCAATCGGTGCAGGTTGAAGTCCCGGACGCGGTCAGGGCGCGGCCTCGCTTGCACACTGGGTGGAAAGGCCGCGCATTGGCCGCCGCCGGCCGTGCCGGGCAATGGCCGCGACGTTGCGGCCACCCGAGTGTTCGGGCGACGGCGGAAAAACCTCGCAATATCTAGCGTCTGAACAATGGGGGGGCAGTTCGCGGGGGCAGTTCGGGGGAGGCGGTCCTTGGGCTCGGCAAAGCAGCGTTCGCGGCTCGCACCAGAACGTGAAACTGCGCTCCCTATTGGCATCCCGGCGGCTTGGCTGCTCCGGAGGGACCAAGTCTTATTCTCGTAGCACGGCGTCATGCACCAGTCGCCCTTGGGCTGCCACATCAGGTTCTGCTTGGCCTGACACGAGTTGCCCGACTGGTAGCAGGTGTCGAACACATTCTTGGTGCCGCCCGAAGCGAAGTTCGGCCAATGGAACCGACCTACGTACCACATATCCAGCGGGTCCATCTTGACCTTGGTGAACTGCATGGACAAGCCGCCCTGCACGTAGATGGACAATGTGGCGAACGAGGTGCCGTAGCCGTGGTCGTTCCAGTAGTGGACGCCGACGTGGTAGGCGACCGGGTTGTCGAGCGTTCCCTCGGGGTCGATGAGGTTCAGGTTCTCAGGACCCATGCCGTCGGTGTCGTCGAGGTTGATGGTCGGGTTGTCCTTGGTGTTGCCGGCGGCGCCCCACTCTGGCGCAGCGTTGAACCAGAAGGCGTCCCATGGGTTGCTGAACCAGGGATCGGCCTGGCCGTCGCAGTCGAGGTCGTACATCTGGGCGACCGGGTGGGCAAAGTGCAAATCGAGGTCGGCGCCGGCCGCCGGGCCGCTGTCGGTCTGGTTGGGGTCCGAAGGCGTGTCCCACACCAGTTCAATGTGCAGGGCGTTGTTGGGGATGACCAGCACCTTCTGGCACGCAGGCACGCACGACTTGCTGCCGTTGGCGTCCCAGACCTCCAAACAGAACTCGTATTCGCCGGCCGCGTTGGCCAGAAGCGACGGGTTAGCGAATGACGCGTTTGGCGTCAGCGGCTGGTTCGACCCCGCCGGTTGCTTGACCATCCACTTGTACTTCTTGATGGTGCCGCCGGCCACGCTGGACTTGTCGCCCTTGAGGTGGATGGTGGTCTGCGGCACCACTTGTTCGCCTTCGGCGACCGTGACCTTCGCAATTGGGCAGGTCGTGGACACGTTTTCCGCCCTGAGCGGCAGCCCGTAAGTCTCGGACCCCGCCGTGATGATGAGGTTCGCCGTGTGGAACTGCGGATGGAGCGCGGTGCTGTCATACGTCAAGGCAAGCGCCGCCTGGCCGCCCGCGTGCACTACCAAGGGCGCTTGCGGCGACGGCCCGACGGGTGTGGCGCCGTTGGCCACCGTGCTCTGGTTCCAATCGATACCGAAAACGCCTGATCCTGTCGGGTCTTGGTCTAGCTGCACCTGGGTCCAGGCGACCGGCAGCTCGCCGCAGTTCTTGATGAGCACCACGTAGGTAAGGGTCTGCTGACCTGGCACGACCGCGCCAAAGTCAACCACGCCGCTCGGCAAGAGCTTGAGGCATTGCACGTGCAGTGGCGCCTTGACTTGCACCTGCGCGTAGCCTTTGACGTTTACGGCGTTGCTGTAGATGCGCAGCACGCCGCCTGGATCCGGGCCTGCTCCGCCGATGCGCGACAGCAGCGCCTTCCAAATGCCGCCGGGTGGAATCTGCAGCCCAAGGTCGAATTCCGCGTACTCCTTGCCGGTGATTTCGCCTCCGGCGTGGGTCAGCGAGTAGGTCCCGGGCAGCGCCAGGTGGATGCCGTGCACCTTGAGCATCGACCCACCGATGTTGCGAACCACGATCGGCTGCGATTGAGCCGTCTTGGCGGACGCGCTGAAGAGAACCTCTGCGGGCTGCACGTCGATGGCCGGCGGCGACGGCGCCCGCGCCACCCAGAAACAGAATTCCGCCGCCTTGAGCGCGGGATCACCGTCGGCGAGCACACACACCTTGGCCTTGTGCGCGACGTCTTGTTTGGGCGACAGCCGGACGCGGAACTGGACCTCTGGAACGCTGCCGCCGAGCTTGCCCACCAGTTGCGCCGGCGCCAACTGCGGCCACCGCGACGGCAACGACTCGCACGCGGCCTCGCTGCCCGCGGCTTGACACGACCACGGCTGGCCTGCGTCGGGCGAGGTCACCTCGACATGCAGCAACCGCACGACGTCGGCGGTCGCCCCTTGCGCCACATTGGTCAGGCGAACCAACCACTCTTCCGGCGCAAGCGGACCTGTGGCGGTCCCGGCCGGGGTGAGGGTCTGCCACGGCTCGACGGCCTTGGCGTGCCCGGACACGTGGACGCGCAAGGTGCCCGCGCAGCCGCCGGACGCGCCACCGAGGCAGGGCGCCGGGGCGTTGGGCGCCAGCGGTTGGGTCACTGGCCCATCGACCGTACATGCGCAAAAGAAGGCCGTGGCGGCCAATCCGACCCAAGTGTGGGCAGCGTGTGCGGATCTGAACAATGGGGGGCATTCAACGCGGGTCAAGGCCTGGGGCACGGCTTGGCTCCAGACGGTCGACTGCGCCAAGACCGGACAACTGTGCACAGGTGGGGCATGCGTCGCCGCCGTGTGCAAACCGGGCACCGTGGCCTGCGATGGCGCGCTGGCCAAGAGCTGCAACGCCGCCGGCACAGCCTGGCAAGAATCGGTGTGCGCCGCCGGCAGCGCCTGCGACCAAGGGGTGTGCAAGCAACAGGTGTGCGCACCCAACCAGACCACCTGCAACGCCGACCACACGGTCGTGGTGTGCAGCGGCAACGGCCTGAACCAGAGCGTGGCACAGGACTGCAAATCCCAGGGCAAGGTGTGTTTCGACGGCGCGTGCAAGACCCAAACGGCGACGTGCACGCCAGGGTCCAAGCAATGCCAGGGCGGGCTCTTGGCCACCTGCAACCCCGACGGCCAGACCTGGGCGCAGGCCGTGTGCAACGACAACAGCCCATGCACCACGGACAGCTGCGCGCCGGGGGCGTCGGCCTGTTCGTTTGCGGCCAAGTACTGCAACGACGGCGTTGGGTGTACGTATGACAGCTGCAACCCGCAAACAGGGGCCTGCACGGCGACGTCCGACCTCGCGCTGTGCAACGACGGCAACCTGTGCACGGGCGACTCGTGCAACGCGACGAGCGGCTGCGCGCACAGCCCGGTCGTGTGCAGCGACAACAACAACTGCACCGCCGACAGTTGCTCGCCGACCGCCGGCTGCGTGCACACGACGATCGCAGGTTGAGGCACGACCGCCGGAAAGTGCGCCAGGAACCCGTCGGTCACCTGCGCAGGGCAGTGCGGCTACAAGTCGAAAAGCGGCTGCTACTGCGACGCGGCCTGCAAGAGCAGCGGCGACTGCTGCCCGGACTACGACGCCTGCGGTTGCTCGGTAGCCGGCGCCGGGTCGTGTGGCGGCAACCTCTACGCCACCTGCAACGGCAAGTGCGGCCAGAAGAGCGGCGCTTGCTACTGCGACCCGCAGTGTGTCCAGTACGGCGACTGCTGCGGCGACAAGGCGGCTTGTTGCGGGTTGTAGCTCACCCGCACAACTCGTCCGCGCTCGCGACAAGCCGCGCATCGCGCGCCGTCAGCCCACGGGCATCGTGCGACCACACCGTCGCTCGCAGTCGGCCCCAGCCGATCGCCAATTCCGGGTGGTGGTCCAGTTGGTCGGCCAGCGCGCCAATGCGGTTGGCGAGCGCCAGGGCCGCGGCGAAGTCGGGCAACGCCCACGTTCGCGTCAAGTGACCTTCCGCATCCACCGACCACGCCGGGTGCGCGGCCAGCAGCGCTGCGACCTCGCCCTCGGTCATGCATTGCAGGTGCTTCATGCGACCGCCGCGGCCGGCTTGGGGTTGCCGCCCTCGATGACCTTGCGCAGGCCCAAGATCGCCAGCGGCCCAGCCAAGGTGGTGCAGCCGATGATGAGCCACATGGTCGACGTCTCGCGAGCGCCGGTCTCGGGGCACCACGTCGCGAGCATCCAGCCGCTCATCCAGCCGACCACGGGTTTGGCAAAGAACATAGGGACTTGTGAGAGCCCCATGTAGCTTGCCTCGCGGCCGGGCGCGGCGACGGTGGCGGTGTACTCGTACAGGCGCGGCGACCACAGGCACTCGCCGACCGACAACACCGCCACAAACGCCACCTGCGCCTCGTAGGCCGACGAGAACACCAAGAAGAACACCGACGACCCCGAGATGAAGCTGCCGGCGACGATGCACCAGAAGGCACTGAGTTTCTTTGTGAATGCCGTGACAAACGGCGTCAGCACGATGACGAGCGCAGGGTTGAGCGACCACAGCCCCGCAAAGTCGAAGTCCTTGTCCACCTCGCGCAAGGTGTACTTGGGCCAGGTCAGGTGCGCGTGCTGGAAAATCAGCCGCACCAGCACCAAGAGCGACACAAAAAGCAGGAATCCAAAGAACTGCCGGTCGCCCATCACCTCTTGGAGGATTTGCAGTGGACCGCGTGGGGCCGGCCCTGCGTCGGTTTCCCTTGTAGTCAACGCTTCTTCGCGCGGCAACATCAGCGACGCGGCGGCGGCCAAAAGCGTCACCAGCGTGGCGATGCCAAAAAGCGCCTGACTTGACGTCAAGTGGACGCCGCCCAAGACGTCAAAGTCCACGCCGCCTTTGAGCCGGGTGCGCATGAAACTGACAGTCTGCGGGGCCACCAGCGCGCCGATGTTCATGATGACGTAGAAGAGCGAGAAGCCGAACGCCACGGTCTGAGGCGTGGTGTAGCGGCGGACGGCGGCGGTCATGGTCGGCAAAAGTGCCGCCACGCCCCACGTCGTGATGAACAGGCCAACCACCGGCACGATGGGGTCGCTGCGGCCGACGGTCATCACCACGCGTCCCAGCAAGCACGAGCCGACGGCCAGCAGCATGGCCTTGCGGATGCCCACCGCGTCGGCAATGAACCCGGAGAAGAACATGACCACCGACACGGCCGTCAGCCACGTTCCTGCGATCGTGCCGGCCGCGACGTCGCCGTACTTCAGGTCTTCGGTCAGGTACACGGCCAGCACATTGTAGATGGCGAAGTGGGCCACGCTTTCCAAGAACTTGACCAGGAAGATGATCCACAGCGCGCCAGGGCCGGCGCCCAGGGCCTTGAGGTCCGCGAGGGCCTGTTGCGCGAACGGGCGGTCACTGGCGGCAGCGGAGGTCGAGGCCATGGGTTTTCCGGGCACCGGCGGGTGCGGGCGCCTTCTTGACACAGCCGAGGCGCGGGGGCAAGTTGCGGGCGCGCGGCGGTCGTCGTGTCGAGCGGTCCAGGCCAGGTGGGCCGGCCGGGCAGCGAGGTCAGCGTGGCGAGTCAAGGCGGCGCAATCGAACGGCTTCCCGCGGATTTGGCAGCGCAATTGCGCGCCGCGCTGGCTTGGGTGCGTGCCGGCCAGGCCAAGGCGGCGCTGCCCGACCTGGAAGCGCTGCGCGACCAACTGCATGAGCTCGATCCGGGCCTGGGAGCGCTGGCTGGCAGCCATCTGGCCGAAGCGCTGGTGGCGACCGGCCATCGCGGCCGGGCCGTGCAGGTGCTGGGCGAGGACGCGGCGCGCGTCCGCGCCCCGGAATACGCCGACGTTCGCGCGCGCCTCTTGATGCAAGCAGCGCCGTTGCACCCTGACGGCGAGTTCGGCCTGCAACTGGCGGCCGAAGCAGATAGGCTGGCAGCAAGCCTGGACGACCCCGCGCCGCGCGTGCAAACCATCGAAACGCTTTTGTATTTGCTGGACCGTCACGGTGCAGACACCGGCGTGCGTGAGGTCGCGGACGGCTTGGCCGTGCAGGCGCGCGCGGCGGGCGACCGACCGGCCGAGGTGCGCGGCCTGCTGCGCGTGGCGCTGTGGGACCGCGCCCATGGCCGGCCGGATCGGGCGCTGGAGGTCGCGCGCAAGGCCCATGCAGCGGCGGCCTTGCTGGCGCCCGATCAGGCAGCACTGACGGCGGAAGCGGCTGCCTTGCGCGGAACACTGGCTCGACAGAATGGCGAAGCGCTGGAGGCGGTCGAATGCCTCGACCAAGCGCTGCTCGCGCAACCTGAACCCGACGACCACACGCGCGTCGAACGGGCACTGGCGGCACTGGCGCTCGGCCTGCACCCCGCGCACGCCGCGGCGGAACTCGAGCGGTCGACGATGGCCGACGACGCCGCAGTGGCCGCGCGTGCACGGCGGGCCTTGGCGCTGCACTACCTCGTCGAAGGCGACCTGCAACGCGCAGATTCCGCGGCGCGCGGTCTTCAAGGCGACGACGCAAAGGCCATCGGTGCGCGCCTGCTGTTGGCGCGGGGCAGGGCGGCGGAGGCCCTGCCGGTGCTGCACGAGCTCGCCCAAGCCGCGCCCGACGAGACTGCAGTGCAGTTGTCGCTGGCTCAGGCGCTGCGAGTGGATGGAAAGCCATTGGATTCACTGGGTATTCTCGATGGACTTCTGCAGGCGGCCATCGACCGCGGTGATGGCGCGACCGAACTTCAGGTGCGCCTTGCCCGCGGGCCGGTGTTTTCTGAACTGGGCGACTTCGAGTCGTGTCGCCAAGACGCGCGGCGTGCTGCCGAACTGGCCGAGGAACGGCACTTGCCCCTGCACCACGCCGTGGCGCGCACACAGGTGGCCTTTGCCCTGGCTCAGCTCGACCTGGCCGCCGAGGCCGTCGCCGAACTCGACCAGGCGACGATGGTGGCCGACCGCGTGGGCGCCCACGCAGCAGCCGCGCAGGCTGCGTTGCTCGCAGCAGTTCTTGAGAGTCTGCCGGTGCGCGACGGCCTGCAAGGCCGCCCCTTGGCGGTGTTCGAGGCCTGGGCGCAGGCCGGGCCTTCGCGGCTGCTGGCCACCTTGGGTGTGGCGCTGGCGCGGCGCGCTCTGGTCGTCGATGACGACCCGGTCCTCGCCGCCGAGCTATGTGACCGCGCCGAGGCCACCGACACCGACGGACGCCTGACCCTTGCCATTGCGCAATTGCGCGCCCTGTTCCCGGCTGAGGCGTAGTCCACGATGGGCGGCGCGGAGATCCTTGACGCGTGCCAGCGCGGCGACTGGGCGGCAGCTCGGCTGTTCGCGCTGCAGGCCCTGGCGCGGCCCGACGTCGACCGGGCGCACCTGCACGCACTTATCGGCAAGATTGCCTGGCAGTTGGCGGATCGCGACGAGGCGATGGTCCACCTGGAAGCGGCCGTGGATCGCGGCGTGGACGACCCGACCGCGTGGGCGCTGCTGGCGGAGTTGCAGGACCACCGCCCTGACCGCCGCATCCAACTGCTGGCGCGCGCCGCGGCACATCCGCGCGGGACGGGGGACCACGCTCTGGCGCTGGCGCGGGCCTACTGCGACACCGGCCGCGCCGAAGACGGCCTGCCATGGCTCGCCCGTGCCGCCGACGACCCCCGCAGCGCCGCCCAGGCCCTGGCGCTCGCCGCCGAAATTGGATTGCAAAGCGGTGACTTGGATCTTGTAGCGGACACAATCGGCCGATTCGAAGCGTTGGTCCCCTCGGCGGATCCGCTTCTCATGGCGCAGGTGGTGCCGCAGGTCGCGCCGCTCTTGCGCGAGTGCCCGGCGCTTGATGCGCTGATCGAGAGGTTGGCTGTTGCGGCCGCTCCGACGCTGCTCGTGTGCCAATGGCGCGCACAACGCCACCTCGCTGGGCGCGATCCGCAAGGTGCCGTTGCTTGGGCTGAACGTGCCGTGGCGCTCGACCCCGAAAGCGCCGAGGCCCAGCGTCTGCTCGGCGAGGTCAGGTTGCTTGCGGGCGACATTGATGGCGGCGAGGCTGCGTTGTGGCTCGCAGACCAGCGCACGCCGTTGCCGCCTACGCCGTTGTTGGCCGTGGCCGATGCTCGTCGACGGCGTGGCAACCTGACTGAAGCCTTGCGTATCGCCGAAATCGTGCGCGACCGCCACCCAGACGACGCTGGGGCTTGGTTGGAGCTTGGTCGCCTCTACGCCGACCTCGGACGCGACGAGGAAGGCGAGGCGGCCGTCGTGCGCGCCATGGCTTTGGATGGGCGGGTAGACGCCCAGGCCGGGCGGAGCACCCAGTTCCTGCGCGCGGCTCTGGACGGGCTGCCGCAGGCGTTGGCCGCGCTCGGCGAGGACGGCTCCTGGCAGGTCGATCGGCTTCGCATGGGTCACAACGCGCTGCTTGTCCAGTTGGCCGCATCCACGGGCGTCGCGCTCTTCGCCAAGGTGACGCTGCCGGGACGGCGCGACCGCGACCATGTGCGAGCCACCGCCGAACTCGAGGCGCGTCTGGCTGCCATGTCTGGAACAGAAACTGCGGTGCCGAAGCCCAGATGCGGCGCCGATGGAGAGTACGCGGTGTCACTGGCTGGCGGCTGGATGACCGCGAGCGCGGCCATCGACGGCGTTTCGCTGCGCCGCACTCTGGCGGACCCACGGGCGACGATGACTCCGGCTCACGCAGAATCGCTCGGCCGCGCGCTTGGTGATTTGCACGCGGCGTGCGCGGAGGTTCGGGATTGGCGAAGGCCTCCCAGCGGCCTGTCCAGCGCTGTCGGCCCTTTGCTGGAACTGCACAACGACGGCGCGGCATGGCCCAGGTTGCGCACCCTACTTGGCTTGGTCGGGCCGGGTGAGGCGGTGGGCGACGCCTTGGAAGCGCACGTCGAATTCCTGCTGCCGCGCTTGGCCGCCCTGTGTGAGACTTTGCCCCATGGCATCGTGCATGGCGACTTCGGGTGGCACAACGCGACCTGGTCGGGGGCCAGCGTGCGCGGCGTCGTGGACTTCGACTACGCCGCCTGGGACCACCCGCTGGTCGATCTCGCGCAGGCCGTCGCCCGGACCGCGTTCGACTGGAAGCGCTTGGCGACCCTCCGCGACCCGGCACCGCGCATGGAGTTGGCCTGGGCCCTGACGCATGGCTACCAACAGCGTGGCGGGCTGCAGTTGGTGGACGACGAGGGCCTTTGGATTCTTGTTGCGGCCTGTCGGCTCGCCTATGGCTTGGCGTTGGCGCGTGCCGCCATCGACAATCGCGATCCGCGAGCGCCGCAACACTACGGTCCCGCCCTCGATGGCCTCGATCTGCTGACGCTCCAACTTCGCTGGTTGAAGGACGCTGCGTTGCGTGGCCCCCCCCCATTGTTCAAGCCACTGATTACATTGCCTTCTCCACGGCGCACCGGCGCCGTCGCAGCACCGCGCTAGGCCGCTTCGCCCAGCCCTGCAACCTTGCCCAGTTCGAAAGCCAGCC
>Ga0194120_10001528_pt1 | contig 41915 bp, 33 predicted proteins | sample TA2MahCa65mmetaG_FD_148642 | JGI IMG/M metagenome (GOLD analysis project Ga0194120, IMG submission 148642) | Freshwater microbial communities from Lake Tanganyika, Tanzania - TA2015019 Mahale Deep Cast 65m | ecosystem: Environmental > Aquatic > Freshwater > Lake | place: Tanzania: Lake...
CGGCATCGTGGGCCGCATGCGCGCGCCCGCCCACCAGCCCCGCCACGCCGCGCCGGAGGGCACGTGAGCGTACGACAGGTGATCCCCTTCCCGGGCGCGCCCGCCGACCCGGTGTCCTACATGGCCGGCCTGCGGCTCTCGGGCCGACCCGCGCTGGTGGTGGGCGGCGGTGCCGTGGCCACCCAGCGCGCCCGTGCGCTCCTCGCCTCGGGCGCGGTCGTCACCGTGGTGGCCCCGCGGATCGGCGCCGAGCTGCTGGCCCGTTGGGCCGCGGGCGAGATCGTCCACCACGCGCGCCTGTTTGCCCCCGCCGATCTGCATGGCATGGCCGTGGTCCTCGTCGCCATCGACGACCGCGTGGTGAGCGCGGCCATCGCCCGCTACGCCCGCCAGCGCGGCACCTGGGTGAACGTGGCCGACCGTCCCGAGCTGTGCGATTTCTACCTCCCCGCCATCCACCGCGCCGGCCCGGTGCAAGTGGCCGTCTCCGCCGACGGCGCGGGCCCCGGTCTCGCCGCGCGCCTCCGCGACGAGATCCGCGACGCCCTCCCCGCCGATCTCCCCGCCGCCGTCGAGAACTTCGCCGCCCTGCGCCAGCAAGTCCGGTCCGAGGAACCCGACCCGGCGATCCGCATGGCGAGGCTCGCGAAGATCGCCCGCGAGACGCCGTGGTCCACCCTTAGCGCAGGCCTCCCGCCCGCACCCCTCCCCCGCGAGCGGGGGAGGGTGGCCAACGGCCGGGAGGGGGCCGGAGACTCCCCCCAAGCTCCCCTCCCCCGCGAGCGGGGGAGGGTGGCCAACGGCCGGGAGGGGGCCGAGGATCACCCCCCCGTCCTCCTCGCCAGCGCCGGTCCCGGCAACCCCCGCCTCCTCACCCTTGCCGCCCGCGACGCCCTCGCCGCCGCCGACCTCGTCGTGGCCGACCGCCTCGTCCCCGCCGCGATCCTCGCCCTCGCCGGCGGCCGCGTCGTCCTCGCCGACGACAAGCACGACCCCGCCACGGTGCCCAGCGTGCAGTCCCGCATCTACACGCTGCTCCGCGAGGCCCACGCCCGCGGGGAGCGTTGCGTGCGGCTCTGCGCGGGCGACGTGGCCATCTTCGGCCGGCTCCACGAGACGGTCGAGGCCCTGTCCCCGGTGCCGGTCGAGGTCATCCCCGGCGTGTCGGCCCTCACCGCGCCCGGCTTCCCCCTCACGGCGCGCGGCGTGGCCGACCGTTTCACCGTGGTGAGCGCCCGCGGCGCCGGGGGCTCGCCCGTGTCGCTGCCGCCCCACGATCCGCGGCAGACGCTGGTCATCTTCATGGGCGCGGGGAGCCTGCCCGCCCTGTCCAGCGCCCTGTTGTCCTTGTGCTACCCTCCCGGCGCCGCCGCGCTCGTCGTCAGCCAGGCCACCCGCCCCGGCGAGTCGCGACAGGTCGCGACGGTAGCCACGCTCGGCGATCTCGACGCCGAGGCCCCGGCGGTGATCTACGTGGGGGGAACGGCGGCGCTAGCGGGCGAGCGCGAGCAGCTTGGCGGGCGAGAACGGCAGGTCGAAGGGGGGTAGGGCCACTTCCGCGTCGCCGACCGCCGCAGCCACGAGCGCCGGGAGCCCGTCCCGTGCTTCCCAGACCTCGATGCTCACTGCCTCCACGTCGAACACCCACGTGTGAGCCACGCCCACGGCAGCGTAGGTCGGGAGCTTGATGGCGCGGTCAGGCTTCTGGATGTCGCGCGACAGCACCTCGCACGCCCAGTCCGGCACGCGAGGCACGGGGTTCTCGTCGAGGAAATCGAGGGGAGCCCCGCCCACGCGCCACCCGACCAGCGTCGGCACGTACAACTTGTCGCCCGGGAGCCGGACCTCGATCTCTCGCCCGAGCCACCAGTTGCCGCCCTCGTCGATGCTGAAGGCATCGAGGCGCCGGAGGACACGCATCGCCGCGTGCGACGCCCGCGAGCCGGGGCGGCCCACCGGGCGCATCCACCCGGGTCCCAGGATCTCGCCGTGCCGCCCCTCGGGCAACGCCGCGATCTGGGCGTACAACTCGTCGTAGGTCAACAGGCGCTGGGCAGCTCCCATGCCCACAGTGTACCCCTGTCGTCCCCTGCCGGTCGACCGCAAACACCGCACTCAAGTCCCGCCCGCCCTGACCGATAGCCCCCCCATGGCGCTCGCCATTCTCGCCTCGCTCGCCCTCGCCGAGTCCTCGGCCACCTCCTTCGCCACCGACGCGGGCGACTGGGAGGGCGGGAGCCTCGGCGACGGGGTGCTCGTCGTGACCGAGAGCACCACGCTCGCCCTCGACCAGATGGCCAGCTTCACGCTCACCGCGCGGGTGCGCCTCGCCGACGGCGACGGCTTCTCGCTCCTGGCGGGCGAGTCGGTCTTCGACGCCGACTACACCGGCGCCGAGCGCCTCTCCCTCGACAGCGACACCGCCCCCTTCCCCGCCTCGGAGCTCGACTTCGACGCCGAGAGCACGGTGGCCGACAACCTCGCCGACCCCGACCTCGCACGCCTCGGCGACGAGCTCTTGCTCTGTGGCACCCGCGACGGCGGCCTCGTGCTCTCGCGCGACCCGGGCGCCGACTTCGACGACTTCGCCTCGATCGTCGCCAACGCCGCCGAGCCCGACCTGCTCGTGGGCACCGAGTTGCACGTGTACTTCAGCCGCGACGGGGCGATTCACCGCGCCACCTCGGCCGACGGCGAGAGCTTCAGCGAGGACGGCGAGGTGCTGGCCCCCGGGGCGGACTTCGACTCCACCGGACTCGGCTCGCCCAGTGTCGTGATCGACGACGCGGGCACTTACCACCTGTACTACAGCGTCCCCGCCACCGGCGCCTCCGGCTACGCCACCAGCGCCGACGGCCTCGCCTTCACCCGGATGGGCGAGCTGAGCGCCGGGAGCGACCGCCTCTGGCTGGCCGATGTCAGCTACGACAACGGCACCTTCTCGGCGCTCTACTCGATGGGCGACAGCCTCGGCCTCGCACTCGGCGGCACCGATCCCACGCTGGCCGACGACGACACCGACATTCGCCCGCTGGTCGAGGCCGACCAGGCCTCGTGGGCCGACGATGGTTTCGGCGCCCCCACGCTCCTGTTCGACAACGACGCCCTCTACACCTACGTGGCCGCCACCGACGAGGGCGAGGCGGTGATCGGCGAGATCGAGGGCGAGCCCGAGCCCGGCACCTGGGTGACACTCGTGCTCGACTGGGACGGCAGCAACCTTGTTGCGCGGTGGAACGACGTCGAGCTGGCCTCGTCCGCCACCGGCATCGAGTCCTTCACCTTCACCGTCGATGGTTCGCTCGAGATCGACGAGGTGGAGGTGGAGTACACCACCATTTCTGACACCGGCGTGATCGACACCGGCATCCTGGACACCGAGGACAGTGGTTTGAACGACGACACCGGCACCCCCACCGCCCTCGACAGCGCCGACACCGGCGCCGCCTTCCCCGGCTACAACGCCGGCGAGTGGCTCGGCGACCCCGGCGGCTGCGGCTGCAACAGCACCGCGCCCAGCCCGGCGGTCTTCTCCCTCGGCTGGCTCCTCCTCCTCCGCCGCGTCCGGGGCGGCAAGTGAGCGTCCGTCCCATCCCTCCGCCCTGGCCGCCATGCTAATCTTCCTCGCCACGCGCTCGCTCGCCGCCACCCTGGAAGTGGGCACCGATTTCGCCACGATCCAGGACGCGATCGACGCCGCCGCCGACGGCGACACCATCCACGTGCCCGCCGGCACCTGGCCCGAGGCCATCGACATCACCGGCAAGTCGATCACCGTGCTCGGCGACGGCGCCGGGGTCACCATCCTCTCCCCGGGCACTGGCGACGACGTCGTCACCATGTCGTCGTTGCGCGCCGCCACGCTCGCCGACCTCACGATCGCGCCCGCGGGCGGACGCGGGGTCGCGGTCACCGACGGGCAGCTCGCGCTCGAGTCGGTCGTCATCGACGGGGCTGGCAGCGCCAGCACCCGCGGCGGCGCCCTCTACGTCGACGGGGGCGATCTCTCGCTCAGCGACGTGATCGTCACCGGCTCGACCGCCGCCTACGGCGCGCACCTCTACGCCACCGGCGGCGCCACGGTCTCGGCCCAGAGCCTCGACCTCACCGCCGGCACCGCTGCCTACGGCGGCGCCATCTACGCCGACGACGGCTCCACCCTCGAGCTGGTCGACGTGGTGGCCTCGGCCCCCTACGCCAGCGCCCACGGCGGCTTCGCCTACCTCGACGGCGCCGACCTCGTGGCCACCGACCTCGTCGTCGACGCGCCGAGTGGCAAGAACAGCTACGGCGCCGGCTTCTACCTGTCCGGTCACGCCAGCGCCGACATCCAGAGCGCCACCATCTCCGACGCGAGCATCGCCAGCGCCGCGTCGGGCTACAGCGGCGGCGCCTTCTACGTCCGCGATGGCTCCAGCCTCGCGCTCTCCGAGTCTACCCTCCGCGACAACGCCGCCTACCAGGGCGGCGCCATCGCGCTCTGGGAGGCGTCGTCGGCCACGCTCGCGTCGGTGCGCTTCGACACCAACAGCGCCAGCGCCGAGGGCGGCGCCATCTACGCGGCCGACGGCTCCACCGTCGACATGGAGAACTGCGCCTTCGACCAGAACAGCGGCAGCGACGGCGGCGCGGTGTACCTCGGCGACAGCACCACGCTGCTCGACGCCGACGGCAGCTACACCGACAACGACGCCAGCCAGAGCGGCGGCGCGCTCTTCGTGGATGCGAGCGCCGAGGCGAGCTTCGACGGCAGCGCCTTCAGCTCCAACGCGGCGTCCGACCACGGTGGCGCGATCTACGCCGACGGCGACCTCGAGATCGAGGAAGCGAGCCTCGGCACCAACCGCGCCCGGCGCGGCCACGGCGGCGCCCTCTACGCCGAGGCCGACACCGAGATCGAGGCCACCGACTTCAGCGACAACAGCGCCGACCTCGGCAGCGGTGGCGCGATCTACGCCGAGGGCGACCTCGAGGCGAACGACTGTCGTTTTACCGGCAACGAGGCCGACGAGGACGGCGGCGCGATCTACGCCGAGGACGGTGCGCTGTCGGTGTGGGAAGGCAGCTTCTTCGACAACCTCGCCGGCGCCTACGGCGGCGCCATCGCCGCCAGCGAGCCGGGCGACGTGACCCTCGCCCGGTCGTACCTGCACGGCAACGCGGCGAAGGACGGCGGCGCCATCGCGCTCCGCGAGGTCGATACCGCCGCCACCCTGTCCAACCTGCGCGTGACCGACAACGTGGCCTCGGGCAATGGCGGCGGCCTCTACCTCGATGGCACGACAGAGCTGGAGATCCTCAACAACACTCTGGCCGGCAACGACGCCAGCCGCGACGGGGGCCACCTCTACACCACCGGCCCGCTGTCGCTGGTCAACAACATCTTCTACCGGGCGGTCGACGGCGGCGGCGCCTACGGCACCAGCGCCTCCACCGACCGCTACTACAACCTCGCCTACGACAACGCGGGCGGCGACTGGTTGGGCTGGGACGACCCCACCGGCACCAGCGGCAACCTCAGCACCGACCCGATGCTCGTGGCCTACACCGCAGACGGTTCCCGGGCCGACGACGACCTCTTCCTCGCCGAGGGATCTCCCTGCATCGACGCCGGTCACCCCTCGATCTTCGACCTCGATGGCACGGTGTCCGACATCGGCGCCTTCGGCGGGCCCGACGCCGACGTGGCCGACGACGACGGCGACGGCTTCTACGACAACGTGGACTGCGACGACGGCGACCCCGCGATCAACCCCTCGGAGTCCGACATCCCCTACGACGGCCTCGACAACGACTGCGACGGCGCCGACCTCGTCGACGTCGACGGCGACGGCTACGCGGCGAGCATCAGCGGCGGCGAGGACTGCGACGACGACGACCCGGCGGTGAAGCCCGGCGCCATCGAGACCTACTACGACGGCATCGACCAGGACTGCGACGGCGGCTCCGACTACGACAAGGACGGCGACCACCACGACGCCGACTTCATCGACGGCGGCGACGACTGCGACGACGAGGACAACACCGTCCACGGCGCCGCCCAGGAACGCTGGTACGACGGCATCGACCAGGACTGCGACGACCGCGACGACTTCGACCGCGACAAGGACGGCTACACCTCCGCTGACTACGGCGGCGACGACTGCGACGACTTCAACGCCGACCGTTACCCCGGCCACACCGAGTGGCCCTACGACGGCATCGACCAGGACTGCGACAACAACGACCTGGTCGACGTGGACGGCGACGGCTGGATTGCCGAGGAGGCCGGAGGCACCGACTGTAACGACGCCCAGTCCACGGTGTACCCCGGCGCCGAGGAAGACCCGGTGGACGGCTTCGACACCGACTGCGACGGCTACTCCGAGTGGGACCGCGACGGCGACGGCTACGACGCCACCGACTACGGCGGCGGCGACTGCGACGACTTCGACGCCGCGATCAACCCCGGCGTGTCCGAGGCCTGGTACGACGGCATCGACCAGGACTGCGACGGCCGCGACGACGACCAGGACGGCGACGGCTACCCGCTGGCGCAGGACTGCGACGACGAAGACCCGGGAACGAACCCCGGCGCCATGGAGAAGATCGACGGCCAGGACAACGACTGCGACGGGTGGATCGAGACCGACGACCGCGACGGCGACGGCCTCGTCGACCTGATGGAGTGGATCCTCGGCTCCGACCCGGAAGACCCCGACACCGACGGCGACACGATGAGCGACGGCGACGAGATCGCCGAGGGTCCCGACCGCGACGGCGACTACATCCTCGACTGCCTCGACACCGACGACGACAACGACGGCATCGCCAGCGCCACCGAGATGAAGGCCGACCTCGACGGCGACGGGGTGTACGACACCGACGTCGACGGCGACGGCCAGCAGAACGCCCACGACACTGACGCCGACGACGACGGCTATCTCGACCGCGACGAGGGCCAGGACGACTCCGACTACGACGGCAAGCCCGACTTCCTCGACTACCAGGGCGACTACGCGGGCGGCGGCTGCGGCCAGGGCTGGGCCGCGCTGCTGCTGCTTGCACCGCTCGCGCGGAGGGCGCGCCGGTGATCCTCCTCGCCACCCTCGCCCACGCCCTCGACGCCCACGGTTTCGAGCTCTTCGGCACCACCGGCGACCCCGCCGCCTTCTCGCGCCTCGGCACCGCCTTCGCCGGCCGCAGCGGCTCCTGGGACACGCTGATGGCCTTCGACTACGCCGACCGCCCGCTCTCCGAGGTGATGCCCTGGGGACGCGAGCCGGTGTTGTCGTCGCTCGGCACCGTCCAGTTCGCCGGCGGCTACTCCTTCGGCGGCCTCCGGCTCGACGCCGCCCTGCCCGTCCACGCCTTCGGCGAAGACCTGTCCGGTTCCTTCACGTCACTCGGCGACCTGCGCGCCGGGGTGCTCGTCCCCGCGCTGCGCGGGAAGGGCTGGATGCCCCAGGTCGCCCTGCAAGGCAACCTCTGGGCCCCCACCGGCGACGAGAGTCACTACGTGGGCAGCGCCGGGCCGCGCGCCGGGCTCCTCGCCCTGGCCGAGGTGCACCAGGGCAACATCGACATCCTCGGCATGGCCGGCCTCCAGGCCAGCTTCCCCGAGGAGGCCCGCAACCTCGACACCGGACTCGGGCCACTGGTGGGCCTCGGCGTCGGCTACAGCTGGAACGACGCGATCACCACGCAGGTGGAGTTCAGCTCCCAGTCCGACGTGGTGTCGGAGAGCTGGCCCCTGGAGGCGATGGTGTCCGGTCGGTACCGCCTGCCCCAGGGGGCCTTCGCCTCAGTCGGCGCGGCGGCCGGCCTCAACGACGGCGTGGGCGCGGCCTCGTGGCGCGCTTTCCTCTCGGTGGGCTGGACCTACACCCGGCCCGCGCCCCCGGCGCCTCCGCCCGAGATCGATCCCAACCTGGACACCGACGGCGATGGTTTCCCCGACATCGTCGACCAGTGCGACGACATGCCCGAGACCGTCGACGGCTTCGCCGACGACGACGGCTGTCCCGAGTTCGACGGCGACCAGGACGGCGTGGAGTTCGCGCGCGACGCCTGCCCGCGCGAGCCCATCCACCCCGAGCAAGACCCGCGCTACTCCGACGGCTGCCCGAAGGTGGCCGAGTGGGCAGGCGATCGCATCGTCATCACCGAGGCCATCTTCTTCCGCGAGGGCCGCGCCGAGCTGTTGCCCAGCGCCACGCCGGTGCTGGAGGCGGTGCGCGACGTGATGGTGTCACACCCGGAGATCGCCTACTTCCTCGTGGAAGGGCACACCAACACCAACGGCCCCGACGCCTACAACCTGCGCCTGTCCGACGCCCGTGCCTACGCGGTGATGGACTGGCTGGTGGGCCACGGCGTGGAGCCGAAGCGCCTCCTCTCGAAGGGTTTCGGCGAGACCCGCCTGCTCGTCCCGGAAACCGACCCGGACGCCGAGGCCATCAACCGCCGCGTGGAATTCCGCGTGGCGGCGGTGGAAGACCTGCCGGTGGATGCCCGGCAGGTGGTGGTGCCGGAGGATGTGCGGCGCTGACGTGGATGGCTATCCTGGCGGCGGCGGCGGCGGCGGGCCGATAGGAGGAGAGCTGCCGCCCGGCGGCGGCTCACCGGGAGGGGGCGGCGGCGACGGCGGCTCACCCGGCTCCGGTTGGTTCCCGAACGCGGGGGGAGGCGTGGCGCCGGGGGCGTAGAACCCTGGGTCGAGCGGCGGCTCCGGCTCGCCGTCGATGAACTGCGGGAAGCGGAACTCCAGTTCCGGGGCGTCGGCGTTGAACCAGGTGGAGGGGAGCGGGGGGTTGATTTCGAGGCGCTGGACGTTCAGCGTTCGCCATCGCTTGGGGGCGTAGAAGTACTGGATGTGGTACAAACGACCGTTGGGCATCATCTCCAGGAACAGGTGACCGGGGAGCGAGGGGAGGCCCTGCGTCACGGGCGGCACGATCTCGCATTGACGGGGAGAATCGAGGAGCCCCAGGTCGTAGTACTCGGGGTCGCGAGCATTCCAGCGCAGGTCCGGGCTCCGGAACGCCTGCACGGCGGCCTGCACGGCCTGCACGGACTCGGGCCAGTGGGGCCAGGGGTTGGGTTGCCACCGGGGATCATCCGCTGATGTGGAGGAGATGCGTCGGGTCGCATCCCGCGTGACACCGCCTGCCGTCCAGGAGAAGCGTACACTCTGCCCCTCCACATCGACGACGACCGCGCCATCGGCCCGCACCGTGACCACGTAGCGGTCGGTGAAGTGACCACCCGCGTTCACTTCTGGATCGTAGATCCACGCTCGAAGGGTATCAAAGGATCGAAGCGCCTGCTTCAGTTCCTCCGCGCCGGTCGGGAGAGCGGCCTCGGAGGCCACCACCGTGTCGGCGGTCGTGCACGCCATCGCCATCAGGAGGGTCATCATGGTTCACCATCCATCGCAGTTGTTGTCTGGGTCGGAAAGCGCGAGTGGCGCGGCTGCCGGGTTGTAGGAGGCATCCGAATCGTCGCAATCGGCACGCGCCGGCCAGCCATCGCCGTCGGCGTCGCCCCCGCACTCCGTGTCGCTCGGGTCGGCGCACACGAGGAAGCGACGATACGGCGACGCAGACGCCACGTCTCCGAACCCGGCCGTGGGCATCCACCCGGGCAGCAGGTTGTCGTTGGCGAGCAGCTGCACCCGGGCTGGAAACGGATCGGCGGCGACGGCCGGATCGAGGGTGAGCGTGATGTCCACGCTGGCGGCAGAGAGCGCGTTCGGAATCGTGGTGGGGGCGCCCGCCTCGCAGCCTTCGAAGGGCGCGACGCCGGCAGTGCCATAGGCACCGCAGTACACGAAGTAGGGAACGTTCGAGAAGCTCGGCGCGTCGATCAAACAGCCATTGGCCGTGCTGAGCTGCACCAACTGTACCTGGTCCACTGTGAGCAGGGCATCGACAGGTTCACAGGCGCCGGTGTCGAGGCAGGCGGAGGTGTCGGCCTCGGCCCGGGTCACGGCCAGGAGAGGTGTACCCTCACGATTGCCCCGCACCCACTCGGTGTAGAACGTGGGTTCTGCAAGCCAGGTGCTGATCAACTCGTCCACCGTGGCGGCCGAGCGGTTGTCGGTTCGCTCGAAGAACGCGACGAGGTTGGCCCAGAAGCCGGGCTCGCTGCCGCCGTGCGCCCGGTAGGTCCAGTACAGTTGCATGAGGGAATAGGGCCCGAACATGTAGGCAACGCTGTCGTCGGCGCCGTCTAGCTCCATATCGTCGGCCGAGTTGGCGCAGGTGGCGGTCGCGAGCGCCAGCGCGGCGTCGTAGGGCTCATCCTGTCCCTCCGCACCATAGGAGGAGAACACCGGCTGGTCGCCGAGGCGCATCCACGTCAACAACGTGGGCACGCCCTCCACCACCCACCTGGCGCCCGCGTCGTAGGGCGGCTGCGGCTGCACCCGGAACGCCGTCGCCTGGTGGGCAATCTCGTGTAGCGCGGTGGCCCGCGCATAGTAGAGGGGCACGCCGTCGGCATGCGCGGCCCAGGTCACGGTGAGGCCGGGGAATGCCTCCCCGTTGGCCGAGTCGCCGACCGCCGGGTCGGTCCACGCCACCTCCTCGGCGGCGCTGCGCGCCAGCACGAGCACGTTCACCGGCGAGCCTGGCAGCGCGGCCACGGTGGCCTCCAGCCAGTCGAGGTCGGCCTGCGCCGTGCCGTCGTCGAGGAAGTCGGCGTACGCAGACGCCGGCCGGTCGATGGCCGGGTCGATCCACACCGGGAGCGAGGACGCCGACGCCGACGTTAGCGTGGTGATCCGCGAGAGCCCCTCGGCAGCGATGAGCAGCGGCATGTGCGTGTGCGACTCGCTGCCACGCTCCAGGTTGGCGAGCCCGGAGAAGGTGGTGAGCGCCGTGTCGGGCGCGCCCGGCGCCACGCCCTGCCAACCGGCGGGGAGCGTGAAGGTGGTGGTGGGCGCGAGGTCGGTCGCCGTGCCGAGGCTGCCGGGGACGACGGGGACTGCGGCGAGGATGACCACGTCGGTGCGCTCGTCGTCCGGCGTGGCGGTGTCGTCGCCGCCCGTCTGGTAGCGACACAGCGAGGCGTCCTTTCGCTTGTTCTCGACGCAATCGGTGAACCCTCCCTCCTCCACCGGCAAGCTCTCCCACTCCACCGCCACCTGCACGTCCATCCCCTCCGTGACGATCCTCGGCAGTCGCGCGTACACGGTCGTGAAGCCGTCGCCTGTGGGCACCTGGTAGTGCGGCTCGATCGTGTAGCTCGCCCCCGTGTCTGGGTACGTCACCACCACCTGTAGCGTGGCGATCTCGGTGGCACTCTCCGTCGCCACCAGGAAGATCGCGTCCTCCGCGAAGCACTCGCTCCCCGACGCGCACGCCACGCTGAACGCATAGGATCCGCCCACCCTCCAGGTGCTCCCGTCGTGCCCAAGGGTGGCGTTCACCGCGTGGGCGGTGAGGGTGCTTCCGGAGAGGGTGCCCTCGGTGCGCTCGAGGTTCTGGTCGCCGGCCAGCGGGTCGGCCGCGTAGGTGTACACGATATCGTCGGTCCCGCCGCCAAACAGGAACGCGGTGCGCGTGACCGGGTCGTACGCGGCGGCGCCGCCGGACACCCCACCCCACGGCTCGGAGGGCGCCCAGAGCGTGCGCGCGCCGGCCGAGGTGTCCCAGGCCGAGATGTCGGACAGCTCTCCCCAGGGGTCCTCGCCGCCCCACACCAGCACCTGCTCGTCGCCGAACCAGGTCGCGGCCGCGTAGATCCGCTGTCCGATGTCGCCCTGCCCGTCCCAGGTGCCCGCGCCCGCATCGTACACGGCCACGTTGTCCCAGCCGTCAACCAGCCCGGCGGTCGCCGAGCTGTAGGCTCGGTCGCCCTCGATCCAGTCCGAGCTCGCCTGCATGCAGAAGTTGCAGATGTCGCCGGGTGCACCATCCGCGAACTCGCAGCGGAGCTGGTGCTGGCGCCCCCTGCCGAGATCCTGGTGCAGCGTGCCGCCGACTTGCACGAGGGAGCCGGTGCCCGAGAACGCGTGGCTGGAGAAGCTCCACCAGGGGCCGGTGACGGCGCCGGCCGCGCCGCGCCGCCCGTGGGTGCTGTCGGGGGGCACCGCAGTGCCGGCGCTGGCGCTCTCGGGGTAGCCGTCAAGGCTGGCCGCGCTCCCGTCTACCACGATGAGCGGGTCGGCCGAGGCCGTCGCGAGGTGCTCGTCGGCATCGTCGTCGAGCCCGGCCACGACGGACCACGCCGAGCAGTCGCCCTCGCAGCCAGTGGTGCCCCCGGCGATGAGAACGTCTCCGGAGTTGGGGTCGAGACCCAGGGCGAACTCGGCCAGGCCGGCCACGTTCGCGCTGTCATAGGCCCCCGTCTCCGCGCTGCCGCCGCTCAGGCAGATGGGGTCCTCCGCGCAGGCGGGCTGGTAGTAGTCGTTGTCCATTTCAGTGCCATCGCAGCGGAGCGTGGCAAGGCACGGGTTGGCGCTCGCGAAGGTTTTCACGTTGGAGAGGTAGAATGTACCCGAGCTACAGAGGTCGTCGTCGCAGTCTTCATCGTGCTCGAAGATGCCCTCGCCCAGGCACTCGCCCAGGCGACCGGCCATGGCGGAGGAGTAGGCACAGGGCACCTGCCGGAAGGAACTGTTGCAGTCGAGCGAGGGCCAGTAGCCCGCGTTGCTCGGCGTCGTGTCGCCGAGGTCGCTGGCGGCGTACTCGATGCTCGGCAGGGTGGTGAGGCTCGACCAGCCCAGTCCCGACGCCAGGTCGCCCGGCTCGGCCGACCACACGCCGTCACTCGCGGCCGTGGCGGCCGCCTCGTCGAGGTAGCCGGGCGCGAACACGAAGCGCTCGCGGGTGGGGTCCCATGCTAGCCCACCCGAGAAGCTAGCGATCCCCGAGTTGCCGAGCGAGATCCACGGGCAGGCCCCCGTCCCGAGGTGCGTGAGGTCCAGGAGCCATTCGTCGTCGAGCACCGCGCCGCTGCTCTCGTCCACGCCGCCGTGCAACAGCACGCCCCTCTGCACCCATCGCTCGCTCCCGCCGCTGCCGAAGTCCACCGGGGACTCGACGAAGAACCACGCCATCGAGTGGTAGCGGCGAGGTTCCGGCACGGCCGACCCGCAGGCCGCCGCGTCGGCGCTCAGGTTACCGACCACGCCTCCCGAGGAACCAGCCGGGGGGGGGGGATGATCCAGTATCTACGCCGTCTTTTCCGTCTACGCCGGTACAAGCATCGAGCAGCAGCAGCCCGAAGAGCATCACGCCTCCTGCGCCGTGGAGTGTAATCCACGGCACCGGGCGCCTGTCAAGTGCCAGGCCGGGAGGACGCGCCGAGCGCCCTCCCGCCCGGGCTTCCTCAGTACCGATAGTGCTCCGCCTTGTAAGGCCCCTGCACCGTGACACCAATGTAAGCCGCCTGCTCCTCGCTGAGCTGGGTGAGCTTCACGCCGAACTTGCCGAGGTGCAAGCGCGCCACCTTCTCGTCGAGGTGCTTCGGCAGGGTGATGACCGTCGGCTTCTGGCCGGCGGGCGTCGCCACCTGGTTCACGCCGTAGTTCTCGGCGCGGGCGTGCAGCTCCATCTGCGCGATGGTCTGGTTGGTGAAGCTGGCGCTCATCACGAGGCTCGGGTGGCCGGTGGCGCAGCCGAGGTTCACCAGTCGCCCCTCGGCGAGGATGATGATGCTGCGTCCGGTGGCCTTGAAACGCCACTCGGCCACCTGCGGCTTGATGTCGATCTTCTCCACCTCGCCGCGCGCGCGCATGGCGTCGAGGCCGGCCATGTCGATCTCGTTGTCGAAGTGGCCGATGTTGCACACGATGGCGTTGTGCTTCATCCTGGCCATGTGGGCGGCGGAGATGATGTTCTTGTTGCCGGTGGCGGTCACGAACACGTCGTAGTCGGCCACCACGTCGTCCACCGTCACCACGTCGACGCCCATCATCGAGGCCTGGAGCGCGCAGATGGGGTCGATCTCGGTCACCGCCACGCGGGCGTACTGGCCACGGAGGCTCTCGACGGAGCCCTTGCCCACGTCGCCGTAGCCACACACGAGCACGCGCTTACCGGACAACAGCACGTCCGTCGCGCGCATGATCGCGTCGACGAGGCTGTGGCGGCAACCGTACACGTTGTCGAACTTCGACTTCGTGACGCTGTCGTTCACGTTGATGCCGGGGAAGAGCAGCGTGCCGTGCTGGCTGCGCTCGTAGAGGCGGTGCACGCCGGTGGTCGTCTCCTCCGACACGCCGCGGATGGCCTTGGCCATGGCGTGCCAGTAGCGGTCGCCCTTGGCGCCGCGCACGTCGCGCAGCAGCTGGAGGATGATGCTCTCCTCGTGGCTCCCGGCCTTCTTCGGGTCGGGCATCTCGCCCTTGACCTCGAGCTCGTAGCCGAGGTGCACCAGGAGCGTGGCGTCGCCGCCGTCGTCGAGGATGAGGTTGGGGCCGCTACCGTCGGGCCACACCAGCGCCTGCATCGTGCACCACCAGTACTCTTCCAGCGTCTCGCCCTTCCAGGCGTACACCGGCACGCCCTGGGGGGCCAGGGTGCTCCCCGTCGGGCCCACCACGGTGGCGGCAGCGGCGTGGTCCTGGGTGGAGAAGATGTTGCACGACACCCAGCGCACGTCGGCGCCGAGCTCCACCAGCGTCTCGATGAGCACGGCGGTCTGGATGGTCATGTGCAGGCTGCCCATGATCTTCGCGCCCGCGAGCGGCTTCTTCGCGGCGTACTCCTCGCGGAGCGCGGCGAGGCCCGGCATCTCGACCAGCGCCAGCTCCATCTCCTTGCGCCCGAAACGCACCGTCTCCGGGGAGAGGTCGCGCACCTTGAAGGGCTCGTCGGCGAAGAGGGCGAGGCCGGTGTTCATGAAGGCGGACTGGGGGTCGATCGGGGTGGAGACCATGCAAACCTCGGGAGAAAGAAACGCCGCCCCTCGGGACGACTCCATCCGTATATCCGCATGGACGGATGAACCGCAAGGGGGTACAGGCTCACCGCCATGAACGGTAGCGTGTACGACCGTCTCAGTTGCCTCGCGGAGCCACTCCGGGTGCGCATCCTGCGCCTCCTGGAGCGCGAGGAGCTCGCCGTGGGCGAGCTTTCACGGGTGTTGCAGTCGCCGCAGCCCACCGTGAGTCGCCACCTGAAGCAGCTCGACGAGGGGGGCTGGGTGCAGCGTCGCCGGGCGGGCACCGCCGCCTACTTCCGCCTCGCGGCGCTGGGCGAGGCCGCGCCCCTGTGGTCGGTGGTGCGCGACGCGATCGACGAGGAGGAGCCTGCCGCCTTCGCCGACGACCTGCGTCGCCTCGACCGGGTGCTCGCCGCGCGCGCGGGCGACAGCGAGGCCCTGTTCCGCCGCCTCGGCGGCCAGTGGGACGCCGTGCGCCACGACCTCTTCGGCGAGGCCTTCGTGCTCCCGGCGCTGTTGTCGATGCTCCCGCCGGGCCTCGTGGTGGCCGACCTCGGCTGCGGCACCGGCGGCACCCTGCCCCTGCTCGCGCCGGTGGCGGCGCGGGTGATCGGCATCGACCGAGAGGAGGCGATGCTGGAGGTGGCGGCCTCCCGCGCCGAGGGCCTCGCCCACGTGGAGCTTCGCCGCGGCCAGCTCCACGCGCTGCCCCTCGCCCCGGCCGAGATCGACGTGGCGCTGTGCCAGCTCGTCTTGCACCACGTGGCCGATCTGTCCCCGGTGTTCGCCGAGTTTCGCCGCGTGCTCCGCCCGGGCGGGCGGGTGGTGGTGCTCGACATGGTGGAGCACGACCGCGAGGACTACCGCAGCACGATGGGGCACCAGCACCTCGGGTTCAGCCGGGGTGCGCTCGAGTCCCTCGCTCGCGGCGCTGGACTGTCGCTCGCGAGCTACCGGGCGCTGCCGGTCGACCCGGCGGCGCTGGGGCCGGGGTTGTTCGTGGGTGTGGCCACGCGCGGAACGACGTAGGCGCGGGGCGACCGGTGGGTTGTCACGTGGCCGCGGTCGCTCGCGTCGATGTCGGACAGGGCCCCGTCAGGCACCCCTTGACAGCGATCGAGCGGGGGAGATGCTTGCCCGCAGCGCTGGCCGCTTCCCCGCGGCCGTCGCGAGGGACGGCTACGCGCGCTTGCCGGAGTCGCCTTTTTTCGGGCGTGTGCCCCTGGAGCCGCAGTGTCCCGCCCGGGTTTGGCACTTGTTTGGCACGAAAGTCGGTGCTATCGTCAGTACCCTCCTTGGACTGAACTTGCCGACCCTGAAGATGAGCGAGGACTTGCGCCCGCTGACCGACCTGAAGTCCGAGGCCGGGGACATCGTGGGCCAGGTCGAGCGGACTGGCCGGCCCGTGGTGATCACCCGGCACGGCCGCGGTGTCGCCGTGATCCTCTCGCTAGCGGCGTTCGAGGAAATGCAGGCCCGCATGGAGACCGGCGACCTCCGTCGCGCCCTGGCCGAGGGGGAGGAAGACGTGCGCGCGGGTCGCCTGCTGACCCACGCCGAGGTCGCCAGCCGGCACGGTCGGGCCGCGCGTGGGTGACCTGCGGGTCGAGGTCCTGTGGACCGAGCGTGCCGCGCGCGACCTGGGCCGTGCCATTGGTTTCGCCGAGGAGCGGGGCCAACGCGCGGCGGATCGCGTGGCCCGACAGGTCCTGGAGCGGGTGGATCTCCTCGCGTCCCAGCCCGAGCTAGGCTCGCCGGTCGAACTGGACGCGGAGCCGACTCTCTATCGCAGGCTGGTGGCGGGCCCGTACTCGGTCTACTACCGGGTGGCAAGGGGGGTCGAGGTCACCGAGGTGATCGTGGTTCGCGTGTGGCACTCGTCGAGGGACCCGGCCACGCTCGTGCTCGAGTAGGAGGCGAGCTTCGAGGGGGCCGGGCGCGTGCCAGATAGCCAGGTGACTCCGGCAAGCGCGTTGCAGTCCCTCGCGACAGGCGCGGGGCAGCCGCCCGAAACCTCGGAGGTGGACCGGGGGACCGCCTTTGCCGCTTGCGCGCGACCGCGCGCCCCCGTCGGCGCGCTACCCCATCCAAGCCCCGCCGTTGACATCGATCCCCTGCCCGGTGACACACGAGGCCGCGGGCGACATCAACCACGCCACCACCCCGGCGATCTCGTCGGGGGTGCCCATCCGCCCGAGGGGAACGGCGCTCATCGCCCGGCGGTGGGCCTCCTCGCGGCTCACGCCCATCGCCTGGGCCATGCCCTCGATGCCCGACCAGGCCATGTCGGTGTCCACCCAGCCGGGGCAGATGGCGTTCACCAGCACCCCCTGCGGCGCCAGTTCCAGCGCCATCGCGCGGGTGAGCCCGAGCAGGGCCGCCTTCGACGCGCAGTAGCCGGTGTAGCCGGGCACGCCGAAGCGGGCGAGCACGCTCGCGATCACGATGAAGTAGCGCCGGTCGGGGCCGGGCGCGAGGTGGCGCTCGGCGGCGCGCAGCGTGTTGTAGGCGCCGGTGAGGTTGGTGGCCACGATCTCGTCGAAGCGGTCGCCCTCGCCGGGGGCGTTGGCCCCGCCGATGCCGGCGGCGGCCACCACCGCGAACACCGGCCCGTTCACCTCCGCGGCCTGCGCGAAGGCAGCGTTGACCGCGGCACGATCCGACACGTCGCAAGGCAGGCCGAGCACGCCGTCGAGACCGGCCAGCAACTCCGCCCGGCGAGCGAGACCGGTCACCTTCGCGCCATCGGCGACCATCCTGAGGGCAATGGCGCGGCCGATACCGCTGGAAGCGCCGGTGACGAGCACGTGGGGGGCAGTAGACAAGGAGGCTCCGCGGGGGACGGCGCCTTATCGGGGTCGTGCTCGCCGACCACGCGAAACCCGCGCGACCGACGGCCACGCTACCAGTCGGGCGCCTGCCAGATCGGGTCGGCGCAGTTGACACGACGCACGATCTCGATGGTGTACCTGGCGGTGCCCACGGTGGGCTGCATGGCGTACTCCACCTGGAGCAGCCGGTGGTCGTAGGTGCCGTCCTCGCCGAAGTCGGCCTTGGTGTCAATACGGCAGGTCCGGTAGGTCCACAGGTCGTCCGTGGCGTGGGAGCCGACGGCGAAGGGGATGCTCCAGTCGTAGTCACCGTCGTCACTGGCGAATCGGTAGACCTCGAGCGTGCGCGCGAGGTCGAAGAACGCCGACCGGTCGGCAGGTATCGCTGTCACCGTCCAGAGGGGGTCGATCGTTCGCACGCCGGAATCCGACTCGAAGAGACTGCCCACGTCGGCCATCTGCGAGAACACGGTGCACCTTGGGACGCGGAAGGCACGCCTGGTGCTCTCGGTGCGGTCCCAGATCACGTCGATCCAACGTGGATCGGTTGTGTCGGTCGAGTCGTAGAGCTCGGCATCCGCTCCGACGCCCCTCTCGAAGATCGCGAGCGCGTCTGTCTCGGAGTCCGCGCACCACACACCGTCATCCCTCAGGAGCCCCGGCGCATACCACACGGACGTCGGCTCGCCGAATCGCCACAACCAGTCCGGGGCCTGCGTGTTGCCGTCGAGCCACTCGGTGTAGTACCGGCTCGCCCAGCCGGCGCAGAACGCCTCGTCGCTGATGCTCGGAGCGCACTGTGGCAGGCCGTCGTCGTCGAACTGCACGCTGGCGTAGGGCAACTCGCTGGCCACCGAGTCTGTTCCCGACGAGTCGGCTTGGCAGGCAAGAAGATGGACAAGGAAGCCCGCACGCGCGTCCAGTGACGGCCACCTGCCCCGTCGGATGATGACTACCAATCTGGCGCCTGCCAGATCGGGTCGGCGCAGTTGACGCGACGCACGATCTCGATGGTGTACTTGGCGGTGCCCACGGTGGGCTGCATGGCGTACTCCACCTGGAGCAGCCGGTGGTCGTAGGTGCCGTCCTCGCCGAAGTCGGCCTTGGTGTCGATCCGGCAGGTCCGGTAGGTCCACAGGTCGTCCGTGGCGTGGGAGCCCACAGCGAAGGGGATGCTCCAGTCGTAGAAGCCGTCGGATGCGACGCGGCGATAAACCTCCAACACTCGGGCAACGTCGAAGAACGACTCCCGGCTCGCCGGAACGGTGGCGTACGTCCAGAGCGGATCGATGGTGCGCGCCCCAGACTCGGCCTCGAAGAGCCGACCGACGTCGTACATCTGCGAGAAGACACTGCAGCGAGGGACACGAAACACGTTCCAGGACACCTCGGTCTGGCCGAAGATCAGGTCAATCCAACGGGGATCCGATGAATCAGTCGAGTCGAAATACTCCGCGGACCCCGGCCAGATTCTGCTGAACACGGCGAAGGCCTCTTCGTCGGTGTCGGCACACCACGCGCCGTCGTCCTCCACCCCGCCAGCGGAGAACCACACCATCGGCGGATCATCGAATCGAGTCAACCAGTCGGGAGACATCGGACTCCCCTCAACCCATCCGGTGTAGTAGCGGCTGGCCCACCCTGCGCAGAACGCCTCGTCGCTGATGCTCGCCGCGCACTCCGGCAGGCCGTCGTCGTCGAACTGCACGCTGGCGTAGGGCAACTCGCTGGCCACCGAGTCTGTTCCCGACGAACCGGCGTGGCAGGCGAGAAGATACACCGTCACCAGGGAGGTCACGGGCACGCCAGGACCGCCCCCACGGCGTCCAGGTAGCGCCCGCCATCCACTTCTCCGCTGATGTCTTCGGCGGGACTGGAATCCGCCCCACTCAGTAGCGCATCGGCGAGATCGGCGCCCGTCGCCATTGACGACGGGCACTGTGCGTAGACCAGCCCGGCAACACCACCCACCACGGCAGCTGCCGCAGACGTCGCGCCAGTCCAGTCACGGATATCCGGATTCCACTTGGCGTACCCATTGGCGGAGGTCCCGGTTCCAACTGATGGCATGCCCGCGAGGAGCGCGTCGGCCCCGGTGGTAGCGTCGTACGTCCTGTATAGGTAGCCCGGAGCACCGAGTTCCATGCTCCCCGTTCCGTGACTTGATGCGTGCTCGGTGGGTCCTGCATACGCGGTGTCGTTCCACCGGCCCGTCATCACGCCCGTCGCAGCGGCGTAGTCAATCCCCGTGGCCATCACATTGACGGTGTTCGTGGCCTGATTGTCGGCAGGCAGGCAGTAGATGCCGATGTCGTCGCAGTCGAGGTCCCAGTTCCCGGCCGCAGTGACGAAGACGATGTCGGGAAAACTCTCGAACTCCGATGTGATCTTATCGATCATCGCCTCCTCCTCGGTCTCGCTGACCTCGTACGCACCGGCGTATTCCATCACGATCACGTTCGCGCCGTTCTGATAGAGGTAGTCGATGGCCGCCAGGTAGGCGGCGAGATCGTACGCCCCGCACTCCTCGTTACCGCTGAGCCGGGCCTCCATGATCCGGGCGCCGCCCATCACACCGGCGCCGTTCCGCGCGTTGTCCCACTCCATCGCCACCAGGCCCGCCGTCTGCGTGCCGTGGTGAGCCCCATCTGCGGGGTACGACTCGTTGTCCAGATCAGTCGCACCCTCGTCGAGCTCGCATAGGCCGGTGTCCTTGTTCTCCGTCCAGCGCAGGATCACCCGCGCCCCCAGGATGTCGTCCACAACGCCGTTGCCGTCGTCGTCCGTGCCGTCAGCAAAGGCTTCCGCCAAATCGCCGCCCTGGTATTGGCCGTCATCAAACGGTACCGACGCCTCGTCATAGAGCGAGTCATCGAGCGTGATTCCCGTCGCCGCCTGGAGGTCGGCGAGCGCGGCGGCGAGCGCGCTGGCGCTCGACGGGTTGTTGAGGTCGTTGAGCGTGAAGACGCCGTCGCCGTCGAGATCGAACACGTCGACGAAGCTGCTCGTGCCGATGTCGGGAAGCTCCCCCTCGTTCACCCACAGGTTGTTCACCAGGTCCGGGTGGTTGTAGTCGATCCCGGTGTCTACGAAGCCCACGATCACCTCGCGGCTACCCTCCGCCGCGTAGAGGTCCCAGGCGTCCTCCACGCCGATGTCCGCGAGGAAGGCGGCCTCGGCATCGACGTAGTAGGGGTCGTCGTGGAGTGTGGCATCGTGCCCCGCTGGCCGGAGAAGCGGGTCGAGGGTGGCGAAGGCGACGAGCGGCGAGGCGCGATATTGGACGAGCTTCGCGAGGATACCGCCCCAGTCCGTACCCGCGAACTCGAGCACGCGCAGGCCGGTCTGCCGCGACATCACCTCCCGCGCGCCCGTGGCCACCTCCCAGCTTTCCACCTCCGCGGCCGTGGCCTCTGGGTCGAAGCGGACGAGGAGCCGCCGCTCGTGGAACTCGAAGCGCGCGGGCTCGGCCACGAGCTGCGCGTCGAGTTCGGTGTCGACCGCCACGACCGAAGCGCCCACGGCGACATCGGAGTCGGGCTCGGTGTCGAGCACGAGTTGCAGACCGGTACGCCCGCCCGGGGTGATGACCGGCAGGCTCCCCTCGGGCAAGAACCGGACGACGGCCGAGCCGGCGGCCGCCTGCAGCGAGGGCCCGAAGAGGATGGGAAAGCTACCGCCAGGCGCCTCCGCCAGCCCGGCGCTGACGCCCACTCGCACGTCCTGCACCTGCCCGGGCGGGAGCCAATACTGACCGGCAAAGCGCGGGAACTCCCCGGTGACCGCGTAGAACCACACCGGCACTGGCCCGGTGGCGACCGTGAGGTACTCGGGCGGTTGCAGCTGCCCGTTGACCAGGCGCCGGTGCCTCACCTTGATCTCGTCGATGAAGACGCGCAGCTTGCTCGCGCCCGAGAAGGCGCCCGATGTCGCGTGCTCCAGCTTCAAGTTCAGGACCAGAAGGCCATCGGTGGGCGGATCCGGGACGATCGACGGCTCCTCCACGATACAGCCGGCGGCCAAGAGGCCAGTCGCGAGCCAAAGGCGTCGTGAGTGGTGGGTGCCGGGTGCCGGGTGCCGGGTGCCGGGTGAAAGTACATCATCTCGCCCTCAGTGCAAGCTCATCGTACTGCGCTCAGGCGTCAGCCGCAAGTACGCTCTGCATCCTTCGCCCTTCACCCACGCCACGCGAAACCCGCGCGGTCGTAGCCCAGGCCCGCTAGGCTCGCGCCGTGCTGCTCACCATGCTCGCCTGCGACCCCGAGCCCCCCGAGGGCTGCGCCTTCTCGTCGATGGCCACGGCGCCGGAGTCCGCCAGCACCTGCCCCGCCGACGCGGGCGACTACGACCCGGTGGCGATGGGCCCGGCGCCGCTGGTGGTGATGTTCACCGTCGACACGCTCAATCGCGCCTACCTCGACGGTCGCCACCCGGACTGGGACATCACCCCCCGGCTCGACGCCTTCTTCGCCGAGTCGGCGTACCTGCCCGAGGTGGTGTCCGTCCGCAGCCTCACCGGCGTGGCGCTCAGTTCCCTGCTCACCGGCCGCTACCCGCGGGCGCACGGCGTGCGCGACCACGCCGAGCAGGTGGGCACCACCATCGAGACCCTCCCCGAGCACCTCGCCTCGGGCGGCTACGCCACCCGCGCCTTCATCTCCAACCAGTGCTGGGTGATCGACGGCAAGGTCGACGAGCTCACCTGCCGATGGAACCGGCAGGACGAGTCCGAACAGGATCTCAAGGACGAGGAGCTGGTCACGAGCTTCACCCGCGCGCTGGACCAGCTGAGCGGACCCACTTTCCTCTGGATTCACCTCGTGGATCCCCACACGCCCTACGACGCGCGCGAGCCCTACTACGACACATTCCACCCCGAGCCCCCGGCCGGCGACTTCGACCCGGGGGTGGAGGGTGCGCTCGCCGACGTCAACCTCGGGGAGCGCAGCATCACCCCGGAGGAGCACGCGCAGGTGGAGGCGGCCTACGCCTCGCAGGTGGCGCTGGTCGACGCCCAGTTCGGCGAGGTGCTCGACGCGCTGTCGTCGCGGGGCCTCGACGACGCGATTGTCGTCTTTGGCGCCGACCATGGCGAGGAACTGGGCCTGCACAGCCACTACTACTGGCATTCTTGCTCCACCTTCAACGCGTCGCTCATGCTGAGCTTCGCCATCCGTGCTCCCGGGCGCCTCGCGGGCGGCGCGGTGATGGCGAGCCCGGTGTCGAGCACCGACATCGCGCCCACCGTTGCCGAGCTGGCGGGCCTGCCGTGGGACAACGACATCGACGGCACCTCGCTGGTCGGCGACTTCCGCGCCTGCCGCGAGCCCACGCGACCGGCCTACTTCGAGCGCGCCACCGAGGCGGCCGGCATGGTGGTGGAGGGCCACAAGCTGGTGCTCGAGCCCGAGGGCTGGACCAGCGCCTGCGAGCCCTACACCGACGACATCCCCTACGTGATGGCCCGGGAACAGCTCTACGACATCGAGTCCGACCCCGACGAGTGTACCAACCTGGCCGAGGATGAACCCGCGATGTTCAGCGAACTACGTGGACAACTCTGCGACTGGGTGCTCGCCACGCCCTGGGTGGCCACCAACAACGAGCGAAACCCGGTGGTCCGCGCCTGCGGGGGCTGAGATCGCGAGATAGCGCCGCGGCCATGCAAATCGCCGCCGCCACCGTCGTCGCCTTCGACTACACCCTCACCGACGGCGATGGCGCCGTCATCGACCAGTCGCCCCCGGGCGAGCCGCTGAGCTACCTCCATGGTGCCGGCAACATCGTCCCCGGCCTGGAGCGCCAGCTCGAGGGCCTCGTCGTGGGCGACGCGCGCACCTGCGTGGTGCCACCGAACGAGGGCTACGGCCTCGCCACCAACCAGGGCATCCGCGTGCCCCACGCCGAGTTCCCCGGCGAGATGGAACCCCAGGTGGGCATGGCGGTGGGCGCCACCGGTCCCGACGGCAAGACGGTCCCCCTGTTCATCAAGGGCGTGACCGACGAGGAAGTTTTCCTCTCCTTCGACCACCCGCTCGCCGGGGTCACGCTCCACTTCGCGGTGGCCATCCGCTCGATCCGGGCCGCCACCGACGAGGAGCTGGCTCACGGCCACCCGCACGGCCCGGGCGGCGGTCACCACCATGGTCACGACCACGGGTAGTCAGTCCTCGGCCCACTGCCCGCCGGTGAGCCCCGAGTCCCAGCTCCCGATGCCGAGGTAAGCGAGGTTGAGGTAGCCACGCGAGGCGTCGACCGCCGCCTCCCAGCTGATCTCGGTGTCGATGACACCCTTGAACAACTTCAGGCGGAACAGGCGCACTTCGAGCCCGGTCGTACCGTGGAGGCGGCCGGAAGCCAGCGCCGTGCGCGTGGGCTCGAAGTAGCTGCCCGCCCGCACCCGCAGGCGCCGGGGGACGGCCTCCACCTCGAAGCCCAGGTGGGGTGTCACGGTGAGGTTCTTGCCCCGGCGAACGCCCTCGCCCTCGAGGGCGGTCTCCAGCGCGTAGCCATCCTCCACGGCGCCGTCGATGGTGAGATCGCCGGCCACGCGCACCGGGCGAGGGGGCGCGTGCTCGGCGTCGGTCCAGCCCACGCCGAGCGCGAGGTGCCAGGGCATCACCGCCGCCTCGATGGGGTAGGGGCTGCCGCCCTCGGTGGGCACGGCGCGCACCTCGGAGCGGAAGGTGCCGCCGAGGTTCCAGCCGTCCCACAGTCGCGACGCGAGCACCCCCACCTCGCCGCCCTGCCCGGTCCAGTCGAGCGTGTTGCCGTCGCGCTCCCCGTGGACCGCGAGCGCGCGAGCGCCGAGCGCCACCGCCACCTTGCCGTCGTCGTAGCTCCCCCCGGCAGCGAGGTGTCCCTCGGTGACGTTGATGAGCGCGCTGCCGAAGCGGTATTCCAGCCCCGAGTACACCAGTCCCCCGCCGAAGTTGCGCCAGAAGCCGGCCACCCCGAGGTTGGCCATGCCGCCGGTCTTCGGCCCCACCTCGCCCAGGTTGGCCACGTCTGTCGCTTTCTCCGGGCCGAGCGCCAGCTGAGTGAACGCGAGTGACACTCCCCAGGTGCGCGTCTGCTCGATGCGGCGGTTCACCGGCGCGGCCGGGTTGAAGAAGGTGCCGTTGGCGCCGCGGGCGAAGCCGAGCCCGGCGCCGCCCATGGCGGTGATCTCGGCCGGGGCGAGCACCACCAGCCGGGTGGTGTCGATCACCGGCTCGGCGGCGAGGGCGAGGGAGAAGAGCAGCACCGGGGGGGAGGTATCCGCGCCGCGGCGAACTGTCGGCTATGCTACGGCCATGCCCATCAGCCCCGAGGAACTCGCCCGACGCCTGGAGGAGGCGGTGCGCGTGCGCCGGAAGCTCCGCGAGGCCACCCGGGCGCTCCAGGCGGCGGGCGACGCCATCCGGAAGCAGCGTGAAGCCGAGCCTCGACGACCCGATCCAGCTCGCGATCCTCGCTGAGCGGGCCCTGCGCGGCCGGCCGCACGGTCTCTACGGGGGACTGGCGCTGGCGGTCTACGGCGAGCCCCGGGAAACGCGCGACGCCGACGTGGCCGTGCTTGACTGCGCGCCCGACACCGTCACGCGCGAACTCGGCGCGCTGGGCATCGAGACGACCGTGAGCTTCAACGGCGTGCCCTTCGGCGGACTGCTGATCAGTCGCGTGGTGGTGTACTCCGAGGCGCGCGAGGGCCTGAACACCCTGGATCTCGTGCAGCCCGCCGACGCCGAGTACGGGCGGCGAGCACTCGCGCGAACAGTCACGGCCCCGCTCGCGGGCGAGCCCGTGTCGATCGTCAGCCCCGAGGACTTCGTGATCCTCAAGCTCCTCTCCACGCGCGATCGCGACCTCGAAGATGCGGCCTGCGTACACAATCGCTGTCGCGACATCCTCGACCACCGACTCGTCGCCGCCGAGGTGACCCTCCTCGACGCCGCCCTGCCGGGGCTGGGTCTCGCGGCCAAACACGCGCGTTGCGTGGTGCTAGCGGGCAGCTGACCCGCGCGAGGCCGAGCTGCCGAGGAATCGCAAATGTCAAGAAAATGTCAATTGCCCCCCCCCCCGGGGATTGACGGACCGTCGCGACGCGCAGTACTCTCACGTCGCGACCAAGGAGTCTCGTCATGAAGAACTGGACAGGAATGAACGTGTTCCAGTGGGAACACTCTCGGCGGTGGGATCTCGCCCCCGGTGCCAACGAGTTCGTGCGAGCCGAGGGCGCGCTGATGCTCCCCGGCTTCGTCACCCTCAGCGTGTTCTTCCGCCGCGCCTCGCAGACCGCGAGCACCGTCGAGCTGGCGCTGTGGACGGCCCCGCTCTACACTCGCCCCCTCGACGAGGACAACTTCACCAACAACCCCGGCCAGTACCTCTTGCCGCTCACCCTCCAGCCGGCCACCGGCCTGCAGATGACGGGCACCGGCGCGCAGGTGTTCGGCGCCCGCCTCCAGCCGGAGCAGGCGGTGGGGTCGCTGATCTTCTGGCAGCTCAAGAACACCGGAGGCGCCCAGTCGGTGATCGTGGGCGACATCTACGTGGTGCCCAACCACGCGGGGAGCATGATGCTCACCGACGTCCGCCGGACGATCGACGCGGGCAGCGGGCCGAGTCACGGCAACCTGGCCCGCGCCTCGTTGCGGCAGGGGTAGCCGGTGGCGTGGGTGGAGCGACCAGCCCGCGACGACCTCGAGCGCGCGGTCGGGTACGTCCAGTACGTGGCCGCCGAGCAGATGGACGGCCGCGACGCGATCGTGTTCCGGCTGGAAGAGTACGGCGGGCTCGGGCAGATCACCCGCACGGGCGAGCGCGCCTACGACTCCACGTCGAGAAAATACGCCATCTACCTCGATGTCGGCACCACGGTCGCCCTCGCCCAGCTCCAGCTCCTGCGCGACGCGATGGTGCATGGCTACGTGGTGGCCCTGTACTTCCTCGACGACACCGACGACAGCGGGCGCGACGACCCCACGGGCTTCAGGTTCGCCTACGAGGTGATGGTGGTGCCCGTCACGCTCGACGAGGAGCTGGTCACGGAGGGGAGTTTTCCGTGGTAGCGCTTGAGGATGCGGCGCGCCGCCGAGCGAACACATGAGTGTCACACTTCGGATGCGGCATTGGTACCTTGTGGACGAGCGGGATCAACACCCCTGGGCCGACGCCGGCGTGGGTGACGGGTGGATGCTCGACCCGCTAGCACAACTCCCAACACCCGAGGAGAGAATAGCGAAATACCATCAGCAGGCCGCCGACATCTGGTCCGCACAGGGAATCCGGCTCGTCGTGGCTAGCGTGCTTCCATTCCCGTTCCCCACGCTGGACGTGTCGGCGGAAGATGAACAGTGCCTTGGCAGTTGGCTCTGGCGACGGGACCAGCAGCACATCGATGTCTTCTGGGTCGGATCTCGAGGCAGCACCGGCACAGGGCTCGGGGTGGCCCTGCTCTCTCGCTACGAGTTCAGCGAGGCCGGCAGCCAGAGAGCTCCTGACGGAACGCTGACTGAGATCGCTGCGGGATGGCGCGAGCAGTGTGCGCTCGTGGTGGCCAGTGGCCGAAATCCTGCGCTCGCGGGAAAATACCACGTACCGGCAACAGAACTGTGCGGGATTGTGCTGGCTCACGAGCTGGGCCACCTCCTTGGACTACCCCACGTGCTGTCTTCCGGTGAAGGAGACGAGGAGTTTCAAGCGGCGGCCCTCGACCCGTTCCCGAACGACATCCCAACCGCGGGCACGCGAGCCGAAGACCTGAACGTGATGACGTACTGGTCCGTGGCCCACGCCCCAGATTTGGGCGAGGGGGAGCCAACGCCCGAGCAGATTAGGGTCACGCGTTCCCAACGATTGCGCTCGCTGGCTACAACTGCACGCCGAACGAACTTCTACTTCCACGTGAGCACGCTGAGCGAAATCATCGAAGCGACGAATCGGAGCACCGGACACGCGGAAGTCGTTGCCGAGGTGAGGTCACTCGGGTTCCACAACCCGACTTTTACTCCCTGCTTCCTCGCGGAGCTCTATGCCGCTGTTGGGTGAGCCAACTACTGAGGACCAGCCTGAGGCAGGCGACCACCTGTCCTTCCGAGTGGGCGCGGGCGCGGGAGTCTGCCTCCAGCCTGAACGAACCGCGTTTGCCGACGGTTACGATTGGAGTCAGGCGGCCGCTGTGGTCGGCTGCGGCCAGCTCGATCTCGCCATCGAGGCTGGCCGCTGGGCCGCCGGACTCCACGCCACGGCCGCGCCGTGGAGCCTCTCCGAGCCACTGATGGTAGGCATCGCCGTGGAGCGAGCCCTCGCGTGGCCTCCCCCCGGGCCCCTTGATGCCGCCGTCACTTTGCGGTACGGGGTGCTGGCGAGCACCTACCAGGCCGGGTCGTGGGCCACCTGGGTCGTTCCCGTCGACGAGCCGCCCACCGCCGAAATCATCGAGAACTATGCTGAAGTCGGCGGGGAGGTGAGATGGAGGATCGCACCGGGGGTACGCGCCAACGCCGGGTTGCATCTCGGGCTCGTGGTCACGGCACCCCAGCCCTACGTGACCGCCAGCGACGCGGGCGAGACGGCCTCGCGCTGGGCATTCAGCCCCTCGGGGCGGGGTTCCGTCGGGCTGCAATGTCTGATTCCCGTTCGTTGATGGTGATGGGCGGGCAAGCTAGCCTTCTCGCCTCCTGCGACTTCGCCGAGCGCCACCGCCACCTTGTCGTCGTGGTAACTCCCCCCGGCGGCGAGGGCGAGGGCAACGATCACGGAGGGGGAGGTATCCGCGCCCCGCCCACGTTCGCGGCGGCAAGTCAAGGGGACCGCCGGGTCCGGCCGAGCTACCGCCGCGGAACGCGGCTTTCACGGCGGCAAGTCAAGGGGACTGCCGGGTCCGGCCGAGTTGCCGCCGCAGAACGCGGCTTTCGCGGCGGCAAGTCAACGGCACCGAGAGGTCCGGTCGAGTTGCCGCCGCGCCACGCGGCGCCGCCGGGGTCCCCGCCTGCGCACGAGTCCGCCGGGCGAGTCGCCTGGAGGAGGCGGTGCGCGTGCGCCGGAAGCTCCGCGAGGCCGAGAGTCGACGACCCTAGGGGCACCTGACCCTCAACTTCCCCCATCCCGGGGATACCGAGCCACCTCCATGTCGCCCTCGACCGACCTCGCCGCCGAGTCGCCCGACCAGCCACGCGCCGTCGCCCGCCCGGGATGCTCCGTCGAAGCAGGCGGCTGGTTTCCCACCGAGGGGGTCCTGACCATCGGGGGTGAGAGGTGGCACCGCGCCGCCGACCCCGCCGTCGTGGCCGGCCTGCGCGTGCAACTCGACCTCGATCCCTCCGGCCTGTCGATCTCAGCGGCGGCAAGGCGGACGCTGACCCTCGTGGCCGACGCGGACTGGACGGTCGTGGCCGGGCTCGGTGGTGACCTCGTGCAGCGCGGGCCCTTCGGCCTCTCGGCGGGACTCATGGTGGGCGCAACCCACGAGACCTGGCAGACGGCGATACCCGTCGCGCTGTTAGTGGAAAACCCTGCGCCCACCTACGCGAGTTGGCTGCCGCTGGCCGAAGGCTGGGTCACGCTTGCCTGGCCGCGGCAGTCCGTGTTCCAGGGCGTCGCCCGAGGCGGCCTCGGCCTGGCCACGGTGGTCGACGTTGGCGACGAGTGGTCCTCGGGGTGGAGCGCCCTGCTGGTACCGGGGGCGGCGTTCACCCTTGGCGTCAACTACGTCGCCGGACACCGGCGCCTGCCCTGAGCCGCGGCGCCGTTCCCGAGCACGACTAGCCCTCAACTTCCCCCCGCGCTGACCGATACCCCCGGCGATGGCCTCCGCCTCCGCCGCCCGTCCCGCCGCCGTGCCCTTCGCGGGCATCCGCGCCAACGCGGACGCCCTGCTCGCCCTCGGCGTGTTCGCCGTGGTGGCGATCATGATGGTGCCCCTGCCGCCCATCGTGCTCGACCTCATGCTGGCCGGCAGCATCACCCTCTCGCTGCTCGTCTTCCTCGTCGCCATCTACACGCGCCGGCCCGTCGAGTTCAGCGTGTTCCCCACGGTGTTGCTCGTCACCACCGTGTTTCGCCTCTCGCTCAACGTGGCGAGCACCCGGCTCATTCTCACCCACGGCTCCGAGGGCACCCACGCCGCCGGGCACGTGATCGAGGCGGTGGGCAACTTCCTCATCGGCGGCAACGCGCTCGTCGGCTTCATCGTCTTCTGCATCCTGGTGACCATCAACTTCATGGTGGTGACCAAGGGCGCCGGGCGCGTGGCCGAGGTGGCAGCGCGCTTCACCCTCGACGCGATGCCGGGCAAGCAGATGGCGGTCGACGCCGAGCTCAACGCCGGCCTCATCGACGAGAAGACCGCCAAGCGTCGCCGCGCCGAGGTGGCCCGCGAGGCCGACTTCTACGGCGCGATGGACGGTGCCAGCAAGTTCATCAAGGGCGACGCGATCGCCGCGATCATCATCACCCTCATCAACATCGTGGGTGGCATCATCATCGGCGTGGTGATGGACGACCTCGACGTCGTCACCGCGCTGTCAAACTACACCATCCTCACCATCGGCGACGGCCTCGCCTCGCAGTTCCCGGCGCTCATCACCTCCGCCGCCGCCGGCATGCTCGTCACCCGCGTCAACGACGTGGAGGACAACACCCTCGACAACCAGATCGGCCACCAGCTCCTCGGCAACCCGCGGGTGATCGCCATCCTCGCGGTGCTGGCAAGCTTCTTCGTGTTCGTCCCCGGCTTGCGACTGGTGTTCGCCATCATCGCCGTGGCCCTCGGCGCCCTCGCCTACGCGCTCCGCAACCAGGCGCCGGTGGCCAGCGCGGCGGCCGACGACGCACCGGCCGCCCCCGCCGAGACCCCCATCGAAGACCTGCTCAAGGTCGACCCGGTGGTGATCGAGCTGGGCCTCGACCTGCTGTACCTCGGCGACGAGCAGAAGGGGGGCCAGCTGGTGCAGCGCATCCAGCAGCTTCGCCGCCAGGTGGCCAGCGACCTCGGCCTCGTGCTCCCCACCTTCCGCCTGCGCGACAACGTGCGCCTCGGCGCCGGGCAATACCGCATCCTCTTGCGCGGGGAGACCATCGGGCAGGGAAACGTGGTGTCGCGACAGAACCTCGCCCTCGACCCCGGGACGGCCACCGCGCCGCTGAAGGGCACCGAGGGCAAGGACCCGGTGTTTGGTATGAAGGGCTACTGGGTGCCCGACGCGATGCGCCTCAAGGCGCAGTCGCTCGGCTACACCGTGGTCGACGTGCCCACCGTGCTCACGACGCACCTCGACGACCTCGTGAAGCGCCACGCCCACGAGCTGTTCGGCCGCCAGAACCTCGCCGACGCGCTGGAACGGGTGTCGCAGTCCAACCCCAAGCTCGTCGAGGAGCTCACGCCCGATCCGCTCCCCCGCAGCGCCGTGCTGCGCGTGTTCCGCAACCTCATCGCCGAGGGCGTGGGCGTGCGCGACACGCAGGGCATCCTCGAGGCGCTCTCCGAGTTCGCCCCCCGGACGCGTGACCCCGACGTGCTCACCGAGTTCGTCCGCGCCCGCCTCGCCCGCGCCGTGACCGCCCGCTTCACCGGCGACGACGGCGTGCTCCGCTACATCGGCCTCGCCGCCGACGCGGAAGACGCGGTGAGCCGTGGCCTCCAGGGCAACGACGGCGGCGCGATGTCCTTGGTGCTCGACCCCGACACCACCCGCAAGCTCTTCGCGGCGCTGCGCCACCAGGTGGAGTCCTACTCGGGCCCCGGGGAGGTGGTGCTGCTCGTGCCGCCGCTGGCGCGCGGGCCGATGCGGCGGCTCATCGAGAAGGCGCTGCCGCGGGTGCCGGTGATGTCGCCGAGCGAGATCGTCCCCGGCACCGGGCTGGAGCGCGCCGGCGAGTTGTCGCTGCGGCCGCTCAAGTCCGCCGCGTCCTGACCGATAGCGAGACCGAACAGGAACCCGGAGGCCACCCCCGTGATCCGCGCCTACGCGAAAAACGCTGAACGCAGGGTAGAGGGCATGACCAAGGAGGAGGCCTGCGCCGCCTTCGGGCCGAAGATCCTCGCCATCGCCCGCCGGGTGTACACGCAGGTGCGCGACGACGCCGGGGTGGGCCTCGACGACCTCGTGAGCTTCGGGGTGCTCGGGCTGCTCGAGGCCTTCGATCGCTACACCGAGGGCCACGGCATCGAGTTCCCCACCTTCGCCGAGTACCGCATCCGGGGCGCGATGCTCGACGCGCTCCGCACCATGGACACCTTCACGCGCCGCCGCCGCGACACCGCGCGCAAGCTCAAGGCTGCGACCGAGAAGGCCCGCGAGGGCGCCGGCCGCGAGCCCACCGCCACCGAGATCGCCCGCGCCATGGGCGCGAGCCTCGAGGAGTACTGGCTCGCCTGCGACATCGCCACGCCGGTGTCGCTGGTGCCCATGGAAGAGCAGCTCGACACCGACGGCCACATCCGCACCGCGCTCACCGCGCCGAGCCACAGCGAGCTGCCGAGCCACATGGTGGCGGAGGAGCTTCGCGGCGCCCTGCGCAACGCCATCGCCGCGCTGCCCGAGCGGGAACGCCAGGTGACGATGCTCTACTACGGTCGCGACATGAACCTCGCCGAGATCGGGGCCACGCTGGGGGTCACCCCCTCCCGCGTGTGTCAAGTGCTCTCGATGGCGCGCGGCAAGCTGAAGGCGGCGCTCGCGGAGCTGGTGGACGGCGAGACCTTCGACGCGATGAGGGCCTCCGGATGAAAGACATCTACATCGCACTCTCCGGCGCCACCGCCGCCTGGAACCAGCTCTCCGGCATCGCCAACAACGTGGCCAACGCCCGGACGCAGGGCTACCGCGAGGGCCGCGCCACCTTCGCCCTCGCCGAGGACGGCGGCGGGCACTACGCCCAGTCCGGCCAGGGCGCCTACTCCACCGCCGACGGCGCGCTGGAGAACGACGGCATCGACACCCACCTCGCCCTGCGGGGCGACGGCTTCTTCGCCCTGCAGGACGGCACCTACACCCGCGACGGCAGCTTCCAGCTCGACGCCGAGGGCACGCTGGTGAGCGGCGACGGCGTGCCGGTGATGGTGGAAGGGGGCCCGCTCCAGTTGCAGCCCGGCGAGACCCTCGCCGTGGGACCGGACGGCACGGTGAAAGGCTCCCGCTCCGGCGACCTGGGCAAGATCGACATCGTGAGCCTGACCGGACCCGCGCCGCTCGGCGGCAATCGCTGGGCCGGCAGCGCCGGCGAGACCCCGGAGGGCACGAGCGTGGTGCAAGGCGCGCTCGAGGGCAGCAACGTCGATGCCATGCGCGGCATGGTGGAGATGATGGAAGCCAGCCGCTTCTTCGAGGCCCAGCAGAAGGCCATCCAGGCTAGTGACGAACTCCACCAGCGGCTCAACCGCATCGGGGGCAGCTAATGCGTGCGCTCTACACCGCGGCCACCGGCATGCGGGCCTTCCAGACCAAGATCGACAACATCGCCAACAACCTGTCGAACGCGAACACCACCGGCTACAAGAAGGTGCGCGAGTCTTTCGAAGACCTCGTCTACCAGAAAGTGGGCTTCCAGGGCGGCGAGGAGGGCGCGAGCACGCCCAACCCGATGCAGGTGGGCTCCGGCGTGCGGCTCCAGGGGCTCGTGCGCGACATGAGCATGGGCGCGGTGAGTGTCACCAACAACTCCACCGACATGGTGATCGACGGCCCGGGCTTCTTCGTGGTGGAAACGCCGTCCGGGGAGGAACGTTTCACCCGCGACGGGCACCTCCGCGTGGATGGCGAGGGCAACCTCGTCACCCAGGGCGGCGACCGCCTCGCCCCCGGGATCACCGTGCCGAGCGGCTACTCGCTCGTCGTTGGCTCCGACGGCAACGTGACCGCCACCGCGCCGGACGCCTCGGAAACGGTCACCCTCGGCACCATCGAGCTGGCGATGTTCGCCAACCCCGGCGGGCTCGAGGCCGCTGGCAGCAACCTCTTCCGCGCCACCGAGGCGAGCGGCGAGGCCCAGCGCACCACCCCCGGCGAGGACGGCGCGGGCGGCATCGTCCAGGGGGCGCTCGAGGGCAGCAACGTCGACGTGGCCGAGGAACTGGTGGGCATGATCACCGCGCAGCGCAGCTACGAGCTGTCGTCGAAGGTGATCCAGGCCGCCGACGAGATGATGCAGACCACGGTCAACCTGAGGCGGTGATGCGTAGCTCTGCCGCCGATCTCTTCCCCATCCTCGTGCTCGCCGGGGCCTGCGCGCCCACGCCGGCCGAGGCGGTGGAGCCCAGCGTCGCCATCGGCGCGGCGGTGGCGGAGCGACTCGGGATCGGCGCGGCCGACGTGGAAGTGGGCAAGGTGGACATCAGCGGCCCCGGCGACCTCGACTGGACGGTCGAGCTGCCGCGCTACGGGACCGTCACCGGTCGAGTGCCGGTGACACTGAGCGCGTCGAGCGAGGGCCACCCCGTCCGGTTCCGGGTGACGGTCCCCGTCGATGCCTGGCTCAGCGTCCCCGTGGCCCAGTCCGACACCCTCCCCGGCCACGACCTCGTGCTGGGCACGGCGCGCGTCCGCGCCACCATCCTCGGCGCCGAGAAGCCGGTGGACCCCGCGCTCCAGTGGGAAGCGTCCACCACCCTCGCCCGGGGACAGCCGGTCACCACGCTCCGCGCCCGCCTCGCGCCCAGCGCCCGCGAGGGCGCCAGTGTCACGCTGATGGCCACGCGCGGGGCGGTCACCATCCGCGCCCCGGGGCGCCTCGAGGGCGATGCCTTCGAGGGGCAGCCGGTGGCGGTCACCAACCTTGCAACCAAGACCATGCAGTCCGGCACCTACCGGGGCGGCATGGTGATCCTAGGGGGTTCCTGATGTCAATCCTCTTCCTCATCGCGTGTGCCGCGACCGGCGCCAACTCGGCGGGGGCCGCGCCCCCGGTGCCCCCGGAGATGCTCGCCATGCAGGCGCCCGCGCCCGCGCCGCCCCCGGGCAGCCTGTACAGCGACGTGGGCGGCCGCGCCCTCATCGGCATGGACAACAACGCCCGTCGCGTGGGCGACCTCGTGACCGTCCTGGTGAACGAGGCCGACAGCACCAGCATGAGCGCCAACACGGCGCTGTCGCGCAGCTCGAGCACCAACGCGGAGATCTCCGCGCTGTTCGGCCTTCGCCGCATGATCCTCGACGCCAACCCCAACATGGGCGGCACCCTCGGCCTCGGCGGCAGCAGTGGCAGCCAGACCACGGGCGACGGGGAAACGTCACGCCAGGGCAGCCTCAGCGCCGTGCTCACCTGCAAGATCACGCAGGTATTGCCCAACGGCAACCTTCAGATCTGGGGACAGAAGGAAATCCGCGTGAACGGGGAGATCCAGTACCTCACGCTCACCGGCGAGATCCGCCCCCGCGACCTGCGCCTCGACAACACCGTGCAGAGCTCGTTGATCTTCGGTTCCAAGGTGGAGTTCACCGGCCAGGGCGACCTCGCCAGCCAGCAGCGCCAGGGCTGGGGCACCGCGGTGACCAACGCCATCTGGCCGTTCTAACTTAGTTCCCTTCGCCCCGCACCGCGGGGAGAAGGTGCCCGGAGGGCGGATGAGGGGTGCCCGCAATAACGTCCCCCGATGCTCCTCCTGCTCGCCTGCGTCACCGCCGACAACGGCGCCGACCCGCTCGTCGACGACACCGCCACGCCGCCGGGCGGCGACACCGCCGCCGAGATGGGCGGCGCCGACCCGCTCAGCCTCGCCGCCGAGGTGAGCGAGGCCGAGATCCTCGCCACCATCACCGACCTCGCCGCGCTCGGCACCCGCCACTCGTACAGCGAGGGCGACGAGCTGGCCGCCGCGTACCTCGTGGATCGGCTCGAGGCCTACGGCCTCGTGGTCGACCAGCTCCCCTTCGAGATCGACGAGGGGGTCACTGGGCTGAACCTCGTGGCCCGCAAGGAGGGCGTGGAGTCGCCGAGTGTCGTCTACGCCTTCTCGGCCCACTACGACAGCACCAGCGACGACCCGCTGGTGAGCGCCCCCGGCGCCGACGACAACGCCTCCGGGGTGGCCGCCGTGCTGGAGGCGGCGCGCATCCTGTCCAGTCGCGACACGCGGGCCTCGGCGTGGTTCGTGCTCACCGCCGGCGAGGAACAAGGCGCGCTCGGCTCGCTGGCGCTGGCCGAGGCCTGGCAAGACGAGGGCGCCGATATCCGGGGCGTCATCGCCCCCGACATGATGGCCTACTGGCCGCTCGGCGACGGCGACGCCTTCGACATCCTCGGCGACGAGGCCAGCGAGCCCCTGGTCAACGACATGGCGCGCGTGGCCGACGAGCTGGGCGTGGCCAACAAGACGTGGATCGAGCACCGTTACTGCTACGGCGACGACCACACCTACTACCAGGACGCCGGCTTCCCCGCGATCTCGCCGATGGATTGCGTGGAGGCCCACAACGTGCGCGACTCCGGCGAGGACACGCCGCACTACCACAAGACCACCGACACGGTCGACACCCTGTACCTGCCCTTCACCGCCCGGGTGACGCAGGTGACGACGGTCACCTTCGCCGGCTGGGTGGGGCTGGCGGAGTAGCCGGTGTTTCCCTACCACGACTTCCTCCCCCCCACCCTGCTCGACGCGCTCCACGGCGCCGCCGAGCCCGTCCCCGGCGTGGACGGCCTCCGCGTGGCCCCCGGGCTCCAGTCGGAGTTTCCCCGGCTACAAAACGCCGACGTGCTGGCCCTCGTGGTGTCGGTCTACAACGAGGTGGCCGCCGAGCTCGCGGCCGTCTTGCGCCAGCGGGAACTCGACCGCGCCTTCGTCGACGCGGGCACGCTCGAACTCGTTGCCGCGAACGCGGGGATTGCGATCGAGAGCCCGGCCTACCGGACGGTGATCGGCGAGCGCGACGCCCGCAGCCGCGTGGTCGTGGGTCCCGGCCCCGGCGTGGCGTTGCCCGCCCCGGTCACGGTGCCCGCCGCCCTCCAGGGCCCCCAGGTGACCCTCTTCGGCCCGCCCGACTCGGCGCGCATGGCCATCAACGCGATGAACGCGCTGCACCGCGTGCGACCAGGGGAGCCCGCCATCGTCGCGGAGCTCGTCGACAGCTCCGGTGCCGTTCCCCGGTGGGGCGCCGACAGTGAAGACAGCAAGACCCCCCTCGCCCGCGACCTGCTCGCCGCCAGCGAGAACCTCGCGCGCTGCATCGACGGCACCCTGGAGGTCCGCGACGGCGCGCGCCACTACACGCTCGCGCCCCACCAGCGATCCATCCCCATCAAGCGCGTGGCCGGCCTCGCCCTGCCCGACGGCAGCCACCTGTTCAACCGGGAGCCCCTCCCCCTGCACCTCGTGGAGCTGGTGCAACACGCCGCGTTGAACCGGGATCGTCCCGAGGCGCTGGTGTACTACATTCCCAAGCTGGAGAACGAGGAAGAAGCGGCCTACCTCGCGAGCCTGCTCGCCTGCACCGAGCGCCACCTCGGGCTCCCGGCCGGCACCATCCGCGTGCTCCTCGTCTTCGAGAACCCGAGGGCGATCTTCCGCATCCGCGAGATGGCGACGGCGCTGCACCCGTGGTTTCTCGGGGGCAGTCTCGGCTGGCACGACTTCCTCGCCTCCACGGCGCGACTGTTCAAGAACGACCCCGGCTACCGCATCCCGGTGAAGGCCGACCCCAACATCGTGATTCGCAACATCCGCGAGTCGCATCGCATCCTCGTGCGCGACCTCGGGCCGATGGGCGCGCTCAAGATCGGGGGAATGTACGGGGTGTTGCCCACCGAGGGCGACCCGGCCTCGTACGCGGTGTCGATCGTCGGATTCGTGCGCGACGTGACCACCCAGCTCAAGCGCGGCCTCGACGGCTACTGGGTGGCTCACCCCGACTTCGTCCGCATCGGCATCGCGCTGGTCGAGGCCTGGCGCCAGGGCCCCGCCATGGTCGACGCGCTCGTACGCGCGCTGGTGCCGGCCGAGGAGGTAGACCGTTGCCTCGCCTTCGTGCACGCCCCCGACCCGCCCGGGCTCGACGAGGCCGATCCCCGCTACCCGCGCGCCGTGCTCGCCGCCGAGCGAGGCGCCTCCGAGGTGATCGCCAACGACCACCCCGACGAGGTGCGCTACAACTTGTTCCAGGCGCTGCAATACCTCTGCGACTGGCTCGCCGGGCGCGGCTGCGTGGCGCTCCCCGCCACGATGAAAGACGCCTCGGGCCAGCCGGTGTTCGTGCGGGTGATGGACGACCTCGCCACCACCGAGCGCAGCCGCTGGGAGCTCTGGGCCGAGGTGCACCACGGGCGGGTGCCCGTCGCCACCCTCGACCGCCTGCTCGCCGAGGAGCTGGCCTTCATCCGCGAGGGCCGTTCGACCGACACCAAGCGCACGCAGGTGGCCTGGCACCCCACGTGGTCGCCCATCGCCGCGCGGCTGCTACGCGCGATGGTGGTGACGGAAGACCCCCCCGAGTTCGTGACCCAGCTTCTCCTGCCCTTCGCGCAGCCGATGATCCGCGACGCCGCCGATCCCTGGGCCAGGGCGCGCCGGCTCTGCCCCGGGCTGTACGACTGGATGGAGATCCCCGTGTAGAATGCGCCCCCCTTCCCGCGAGCGCGCATGAGCTTCCTCCTCCTCTTGTCCCTGGGTTGCCGCGAGACCGGCGAGACCAAGTTCGTCACCGACCGCGATGAAGACGGCGTCTCCGAAGACGACGATTGCAACGACGAGGACGCCAGCATCGGCCTCCCCGGCACCTACTACGTAGACTACGATCACGACGGCTACGGCGACGACAGCACCGCCGAGAGCTACTGCGAGCGCCCCGCCGGCTACTCCGAGGTGGGCGGCGACTGCGACGACCTGGTGGCCGAGGTGTACCCCGGCGCCGAGGACACCTGCGACGGCCTCGACAACGACTGCGACGGAACCATCGACAACGGCGCCACCGCCACGATGTACTACGTGGACGCCGACCAGGACGGCTACGGCGACGACGCCAGCACCGTGTACGACTGCACCCAGCCCGAGGGCACCGCCACCGTGGGCGGCGACTGCAACGACGCCGACGCCGCCTACAACCCAGGCGCCAGCGAGAGCGACTGCGCCGACCCCAACGACTACAACTGCGACGGCTCGGTGGGCTACGACGACGCCGACGGCGACGGCTACGCCGCCTGCGAGGAGTGCGACGATGGCAGCGCCGCCGTCAACCCCGCCGCCGAGGAGAGCTGCAACGACGTGGACGACGACTGCGACGGCCTCGTCGACGACGCCGACGACACGGTGAACGGCACCCTCACCTGGTACCGCGACCTCGACGGCGACAGCTACGGCGACGCCACCACCTCCACCGCCGCCTGCGACCAGCCCGAGGGCTACGGCAGCGACAACACCGACTGCGACGACACCCGCGCCGACGTGAACCCGGCGGCCTCGGAGGTGTGCAACGACCTCGACGACGACTGCGACAGCCTCGTGGACGACGCCGACGACAGCCTCGACACCAGCACGGCCAGCACCTGGTACGTTGATGCCGACAGCGACGGCTACGGCAGCGACAGCAGCACGCTCCTGGCCTGCAACCAGCCCGGTGGCACCAGCACCCTCGCCGGCGACTGCGACGACGCCGACGCCGCCTACAACCCCGGCGCGCTCGAGGACGACTGCACCGACCCCAGCGACTACAACTGCGACGGCTCGGTGGGCTACGACGACGCCGATGGCGACGGCTACGCCGCCTGCGAGGAGTGCGACGACGGCAACGCCGCCAACAACCCGGCCGCCACCGAGAGCTGCGACGGCGCCGACAACGACTGCGACGGCACCGTGGACGAGGACGACGCCAGCGACGCGCTGACCTGGTACGCCGACGCCGATGGCGACGGCTACGGGGATGATACATCCACCACCGAGGCTTGCTCCGCGCCTTCGGGATACTTGGCCGACAACAACGACTGTGATGATACAAACGCCGATGTGTCGCCAGCCGAGGTGGAGCTGTGCAATGGCCTCGACGACGACTGCGACGGCACGGTCGACGAGGACGACGCGGGCGACAGCGCCACCTGGTACGCCGACGCCGACGGCGACGGCTTCGGCAACGCGGCGAGCAGCGTGGAGTCCTGCGCCGCGCCCAGCGGCTACGTCAGCGACAGCGAGGACTGCGATGATACTTCCGCCGATGTATCACCCGGCGATATCGAGGTTTGTAACGACATCGACGATGACTGCGATGGCACCGTCGACGAGGACAGCGCCGCCGACGCCAGCACCTGGTACGCCGACAGCGACGGCGATGGCTATGGCAACGCGGCGAGCACCACCGTCGCCTGCGACGCGCCCGCTGGCTACCTCGCCGACGACAGCGACTGCGATGATACTTCAGCCGATGTATCACCCGCCGGGACTGAGCTTTGTAACGGCATCGACGACGACTGCGACGGGAGCACCGACGAGGACAGCGCCGCCGACGCGAGCACCTGGTATGCCGACAGCGACGGCGATGGCTACGGCAACGCCGCCGCCACCGCGGAGGCCTGCAGCGCCCCGGCCGGGCACGTGGCCGACGACAGCGACTGCGATGATACTTCCGCCGATGTATCACCCGCCGGGACTGAGCTTTGTAACGGCATCGACGACGACTGCGACAGCAGCGTGGACGAGGGCGTGGAGACCACCTACTACCGCGACGCCGACGGCGACAGCTACGGCAACGCCGCGGTCACCGACGACGCCTGCTCGGCTCCCAGCGGCTACGTCAGCGACGACACCGACTGCGACGACAGCGACGCCACCAGCTACCCGGGGGCGGTCGAGAGCTACGACGGCGCCGACAACGACTGCGATGGCACCGTGGACGACACCCCTTGGAGCGGCACCGGGGCCGACGGCAGCCTCAGCGTGTCGACCAGCACCACCGTCAACGAGAGCTGGGCGGTCACCGGGATCTCGGGAGCCGTCGTCACCGTGGACGGCAGCCCGGGCCTCGCCGAGGGCGACGAGGTGTTCGTCATCAACATGCACGGCAGCGACAGCGCCTACACCAACGTCGGCAACTACGAGTTCGCGTGGGTGAACTCGGTGTCGGGGAGCAACATCACGCTCGCCGCCTCGCTGTCCACCACCTTCGGGCAGAGCAGCAACGCCGACCTGACCGACCAGGCCGTCCAGGTGGTGCGCGTGCCCCAGTACACCGACGTGACGGTGAGCAGCGGCGGCTCGATCACCGCCGAGGCGTGGGACGGCGAGACCGGTGGCGTGCTCGCCTTCCGCGCCACCGGCGTGGTGACGGTGGCCAGCGGCGGGAACCTCAACGCCGACGAGATGGGCTACTGGGCAGGCGAGACCGGCACCGCCTACAACAACGATGCCTTCCAGGGCGAGTCCTACGCCGGCGAGGGCGACGGGAACTTGCCCCCGTCGGGCGGCTACTACGGCAACTGGGCCGCAGGGTACTACCAGAACAACTACGGGGGCGGCGGCGCGATGATCACCGGCGGCGGCGGCAACTACGGCGGCGGCGCCTCGGCCGGCGCGAGCTGGACCGGGGGTAGCTACCCGGCGGCCGAGGCCGGCGACACCTACGGCGACGCGGCGCTGGCCGACCTGTTCATGGGCTCGGGCGGCGCCGGCGTGTGGTACGGCAGCAGCTACCCCGGCCCCGGCGGCGACGGCGCCGGCATCGTGTTCGTGGCCGCCAACGAGATCGTGGCCAGCGACAGCGCCGCGATCAGCGCCATCGGCGGCACCACCACGCGCTGGGCCACCGGCACCTGGACCTACGGGGCCGGCGGCGGCGCGGGCGGGAGCATCTGGCTCCTCGCCGACACGCTGACCCTCGGCAGCGCCAGCGTGGATGCGACGGGCGGCTTTGGCGAAGACACCCACATCCGCGTGGGCGGCGACGGCGGCTACGGGCGGGTGCGCCTGGACTACAACACGCTCAACGGGTACGACTACGGGAGCGGGGGCGACACCACCGAGCAGGCCACCGCCAGCGAGCCCGACGCGGGACACGCCGAGACGCCCTAGCCCAGGGTGTGCCACAACGCCCGGAAGTGGCGGCCTAGTCGTTAGATAAAACACTGGGTAAACATCAGTAGTTTGTCGCTAACGACCCCACTACGAACGACGAACCCATGGGTAGGAGTTCCACCACGCGCGTGGCTCGCTGCCGCTGAAGGCCGGCGACAAGCTCGCGGAGCACCCAGAACGCGGTGTCGTACCAGCCCATCAGCATGTGCAGGGCGGGCGTGCGGCTCAGCGCCCAG
>Ga0194120_10001529_pt1 | contig 41904 bp, 43 predicted proteins | sample TA2MahCa65mmetaG_FD_148642 | JGI IMG/M metagenome (GOLD analysis project Ga0194120, IMG submission 148642) | Freshwater microbial communities from Lake Tanganyika, Tanzania - TA2015019 Mahale Deep Cast 65m | ecosystem: Environmental > Aquatic > Freshwater > Lake | place: Tanzania: Lake...
TTAAATAGCCGACACGACAAGAGTAAATTTTGCTTTTCTTTCTCCTGACGATATTTCAATTTGATGCTCCCCTGCGGCTTTTATAGGATGAAAAGAGTGTAGGAATTCCGGCAATACTTCGGCGCCAGTTTTTTCTTTTATTGCGGAACAAATTGCGCTTTCATGAAGCGCGGCGAATAAATTCCCGTGTTCATTTGCTTTGGCTTTTAATTCTATTTTTGCGCCTTCAATTTTCTCAAGATTTTTCGCAAGCGATTCCGCGGCCGCAGTTTTATTGGCGGAATATGCGGCGCGCGCCACCGCGGCGCGCGCAATCGCGCTTTTTGTGGCGGCTTCCGCCAATTTTCTGGGAATTAAAGAATTCAAAGCGAAACCGTCCGCGACTTCTTTTTCTTCCCACTTTTTACCTATTTTCGGAACATCTTGTAAGAGAATAATTTTCATTTTGTAAGTAATTCTACCGCCTTATCTAATTGAGGGTCGCGTTTCTTTTCAATATCTTCCTGCGTTCTTTCAACAATAACATTAGGAGTCAACCCATCCGCGGAAATTGAATGTCCTTTCGGAGTAAGCCATCGCGCGATTGTAACTTTCAAAGATGTATCCGGAGTAATTTTTACCAGTTCTTGCACGCTTCCCTTTCCAAATGTTTTTGTTCCGACAATTTTTGCCTTTCCGTGTTCGCTTAAAGCACCAGCTAGAATCTCGGATGCCGACGCGGAACCTCCGTTTACCAAAATCGCCATCTTCAGTTTATCGTTAAACACATTATATCCATGACTTCTATATATTCTATTTCCTGCTTTTCCGCCATGGTCCTCAATTGCTACTGTTTCGCCAACCGGAAGGAAGAAACTTGCAATATCCACGGCAACTTCCAAAAATCCGCCTGGATTTCCGCGTAAATCAATTATCAACCGATTTGAACGCGATACAATAAAATCACGCAGTGCTTGTCTGAATAATTCAGGCGCGGCTGAAGAAAAATTGTAAAGTTTAATTACGAACACGCCGTTCTCTCGTAAAATATCAGGGGTTGTTGTTGCGGATTCCTCTCCCTTCTTTGCTGGCGTACTCTTGATTTCAGTATCAATCGTAGGGATTGTGATTACTCCGCGCGTTATAGAAACCTCAAACGGAGCGCGTTTGCCGTTTCTGATAATCGTAAGGCGCACCACGGTTCCGGCTTTTCCGCGGATTAATTTAACCGCGGCGTCCGTTTTCATATTCGTCGTCACCGTGTCGTTTATTTTTATTATTTTATCTCCCGGCTGAAGTCCCGCTGATTCCGCTGGGGTTCCTTTTAAAGGCGACACGACGACAATTACTCCGTCTCGCGAATCAATTTCCATTCCAACACCTTCAAACGAACCTTGGATTTCGCTCTCAAAAGCGGACGATTCGTCAGGCGGTAAAAATACCGTGTATGGATCTTTCAACGAAGACGCAAGCCCTTCTATCGCGCCCCACACTTTTTCTTGCGGTGAAGTTGTCGCATTTCCGACATACCTCTCGTTCAGAACATTCCATGTCTTCCAAAACGGAGAAAAATCAATTGTATCTTTTGATGTCAGGTTTTCTTCCTTATTTGAGAGTTCTTTTACTTTACCAATTTCCGGTTGCCGCCTTTCTCCAAAATAAAATCCGGAATAAAAAATCGCCGCTGCAAATACAACGGTAAAAAATATAGAAGACGCGCGTATACGCTTTTGTTCCATTGCGTCCTATTGTCGCAGAAACACGCCAAAAAATCAACTAATAATTCTTAAGCTTTTTCGCCTTGTCGTGCGTGCGGATTCGTTCGTGCGCCTTTGCTTCTATCTGGCGAATTCGTTCACGCGTCACTCCAAACTTTTTACCAACTTCTTCAAGTGTGTGCGTAATTCCATCGTTCAATCCGTGTCGCATTTCCAAAATCCTCCGCTCTTTATCGGAAAGCTCGCTTAAGATTTCCTTAACTTGGTCTCGCAAAATACGCCGAGACGATTCATTGTCGGGAGATAAAATCTTATCATCAGCGACAAAATCTCCGAGAGTGCTTCTGTCACCATCGCCTTCATCACCGACCGGTGATTCCAGAGAAATTGTATCTTGGTCTATCTTCTCAATTTGATAAACTTTATCAACTTCAATTCCCATCTCAACAGCAATTTCTTCGGGAAGAGGGTCGCGTCCCAAATCCATGGAAAGTCGCCTGAAAACCTGTTTGTATTTTGAAATTGTCTCAACCATATGCACTGGCACGCGGATTGTGCGCGACTGGTCCGCGAGCGCGCGCGTAATTGCCTGCCTAATCCACCAAGTCGCGTAAGTTGAGAACTTAAACCCTTTCGTCCAATCAAACTTTTCTACCGCTTTGAATAATCCGAGATTTCCCTCTTGAATCAAATCCAAAAGAGTAAGGTCGGGTGAACGCCCTACATACTTTTTCGCGATTGAAACAACAAGACGCAAGTTCGCTTTCGCCAAAAGATTTTTCGCCTCTTCTTCGCCGTTTAAAATTCTCTTAGCCAACTCCTTTTCTTCTTTGGCGCCAATCAACGGATACTGCCCTATTTCCCTCAAATAAATTTGTATGGAGTCGTAAGAAGAACCGCTTGCGTCATGCCTTCCTCCGTAAACTGGCTTCGCCGGAGCGGAATCGGAAAGGTTCAACATTCCGCCACCCTCCAAAATATCTATTCCCGCTTGATGTAATTTGTCATAAAGAGAATCCAAAAAGAAAATATCACTTTCAATATGCGGAAACTCGCGGATTATTTCGTCATAAGTAACGAAGCCGCGTTCTTTTCCTTTCGTAAACAGACGCGCAGATTTCGTTTCTGCTTCGCGTTGTGCCGCAGTAAGTTTTGATTTTCGTTTTTTACTAACCGCCAAACGCCGCTTTATCTTTGGGGCGTGTCTTTTAGAAGGCCGTTTCGCCTTTCGTTTGAGATGTTTTTTGGAGCGCTTTTTAGCCATAACAAACAGTGATTATAGCATATTTCAGTATATTTGTATTACTTCGCCAGTGAGCGTTTTATTTCCTGAACACGCGCGGAGAGTTTTTGAATACGAGACAGAATTTTGTTTTTTTCAACATTGCCGATTTTTGCTTTCTCGGCGGCGGTAAGAGCGTCAAGAGAATCGGATAATTCTTTTTTAATTTTCTCTTCCTCCACGCGCCAGATAATATGTTGGACTTCTTTTTCCAATGATTCGCTTGAACTGAAGCGCGCCTCCGCTTCAAAAACAAGCGCCTCGCGCTCCGCGCTCGGCGCGTCCAATTCTTTTCCAAATTCTTCTCTTATCTTCTTCACATTTATTTTCCTGTCATTTTCCGCCAACCCTTCTTGCCACAATAAGATACTCGCAAGCGAGCGCAGAGCACCGCTTGCTAAGTTGGTAGTTGGTAGTGAGTAGTTGGTAGTAGAAGAATCACGATTTGTCGTATTTTGTAATTTTTTCAATTCCTCCCACACGGATTCATCGCGGACTTCAAGTTTACCGGCAATTTCTTTTACCCACTCCGCCCTTTCAATCGCGCTGGAAATATCTTGTACGAAAGGGAGGACATGCTCGCGCACCGCGCGCGACTTTTCGCGCGCGGTGCGCGCTTCTTTCAAAACGCGCTCCAAAACAAACCGCACAACAGGAACACTCTCTTTAAGCGCAGTCCCGAATTCGGATGGATTTTTCGCAATCATGTCAGCCGGATCTTTTCCGGAAAGAATTGCTATTTTCACCGCAAATCCTTTTTGCAAAGCGAGACGCGCGGCGCGAAGCGCCGCGCGCTCGCCCGCGGAATCGGAATCATACGCAATCATTATATTGTCAGAAAATCTTCGCAGAAGATCCAAATGTTCTTCTGTGAGAGCCGTTCCGGAAGATGCGACGGCGTTTTTGAATCCCGCCTGATGAGACATCACCAAATCCACCTGCCCTTCCACCAACAAGGCAAAGCCCCGCTCCCGTATTCCGTGTTTGGCGTTTTGCATTCCGTATAAAACACGCGATTTACGAAAAATCTCCGTCTCGGGAGAGTTTAGATATTTCGGCGCGGTTTCCGATTCCTGCCCCATAATCCGACCGGAAAACGCGATAACTCTTCCTGATGAATCAAAAACGGGAAATATCACGCGGTTGCGGAAAACATCAAATGGTTCGCCGCCTTTTTCAGATCTCTTTATCAATCCCGCGCTGAATAATTCCGTATCAGAAAATCCGCGCGTCGTTAGGCGCGAGCGAAGCGAGCGCCAATCATCTGGCGCGAATCCGATTCGCCAATTTTTAATTGTTTCTTTTTTCAATCCGCGCCCAAGAAGATATTTTTGAACTTCTTCGTTTCCGGATAATTTTTCTTCAAAAAATTTCGCGGCTTCTTCGCACGCGAAAAATATTCTGTCTTTAGCATCTTTCTGTTCGTTCTCATACCTGAACTTTTCAAGACGGATGCCAGCTCGCTCCGCGAGTGTTTTAAGCGCTCCCTTGAAATCTGTTCCCTCTATTTGCGAAACAAAAGAAAAGATATCGCCTTTCGCGCCACATCCGAAACAATAAAAACCTCCGCGGTCGGGGGAAACGAAAAATGAGGCGGTTTTTTCGTGATGGAAAGGACATCGCGCCTTTAGATTTCTCCCCGCCCTTTCCAATTTTACATAACTGCCAACGACTTCCTCAATAGAAAGCCGCTCTTTAATTTCATCAACCGGCGACGCCATATACGGAACTATAACATACTCCTAATTTCTTCCTTACCGAAATACGGAACGAGGACTTTTGGAATAGCAATGCTCCCATCTTCGCGCTGATTGTTTTCAAGGAGCGGAATAAGGATGCGCGGAGTTGCAAGCGCGGTGTTATTGAGCGAATGTGCAAATTTTACTTTTCCTTCCGAATCTTTATATCTTATGTTCAATCGGCGCGTTTGAAAATCGTGAAAATACGATGATGAATGCGTCTCGCGATATTTGTTTTCGCTTGGAATCCAGGCTTCAATGTCATATTTTTTAACTTGTCCCAAACCCAAGTCCCCGCCGCAATTTGCGACAACTCTGTGCGGGATTTCCAACGATTGCATTAATTCTTCTGAATTTGCAGTTATTTCCTCGTGCAACCGCACAGATGTCTCGTGACTCGCCTCGCACAAAACCACCTGCTCGCATTTAAAAAATTCGTGCACACGCATCAGTCCTTTTGTATCTTTTCCGTGACTCCCCGCCTCGCGGCGAAAACACGGAGAAAACGCTAAAATCTTTTTCGGTAATTCTTTTTCAGAAAGTGTTGAATCCGCAAAATACGACATCGTTGGAACTTCCGCGGTTCCCGCCAGATAATCTCCATCTTGAGTTTTGTATAAATCATCTTCTCCTTGAGGTAAATATCCAGTTCCTAAAAGCGTCTCGCGACGAACAAGCGATGGAGCAATCATCAGAGAAAAACCTTTTTTAGAAAAGAAGTCGGCAACAAAACGCCACAACGAGAACGAAAGAAGCGCGCCGTCTTTTTTAAGAAAATACCCGCGAAACCCCGCAACGGAAGCTCCTCGTTCAAAATCAGCCAAATCATTTCCTTTTAAGAGTTCAATTTGGCTTTTGGGCTCAAAAGAAAACTTCGGTTTTTCTCCAAACACGCGAACTTCTTTATTATCCGCATCGCTTTCACCTTCGGGAACTGAAATATCCGGCACATTTGGGACTTGGAGCATCAAAAGTTGCCACTTTTGCATAACCGGCTTCAGCCGTTCTTCGTCTTCATGTAGACCCGCTTTTAATGCGCGCATTTCTTCTGATAATGATATTCGGCGCGAGCTATCCCGCGAGTTTGCTATCTGCTCGCCTTTTTTATTTTGTTCCGCGCGCTTGTCTTCAACGATTTTAAGAAGCGCCTTCCTCTCATCATCTGCGGCAATTAATTCATCAACTTTAAAATTCACGCGCTTTTTCCGCGCCGCTTCAGCTATCAGCTCTTTATTTTCCCGAATAAACTTTATATCAAGCATAGTGTTATTATACATCACAAATGTCGCAAAAAGTAAGAGTGCTTTTACCAAAAGCTTTTCCACGGCGGTTGCGAGAAATTCCGGACCCGCCGGAACAATTGTGGATTGAAGGAACAATGCCGCCAGAAGAACATAAATGGCTTTGCGTTGTCGGCTCGCGCAGATATTCGCCTTACGGAAAAGAAGTATGCGAAAAACTTATTGCTGGGCTTTCAAACAAGCCAGTTGCGATAGTCTCCGGACTTGCTCTTGGAATTGATTCAATCGCGCACCGCGCGGCGTTAGAATCGGGACTGAAGTGTGTTGTGGTGCCCGGATCAGGCATTTCGCGCGAAGTTCTGTATCCTGTGAGCAACAGAAGATTTGCTGATAAAATTGTTGATTCCGGAGGATGTTTGATTTCCGAATTTTCTCCTTCATTTGCCGCTACACTTTGGAGTTTTCCGCAACGAAACAGAATTATGGCTGGACTTTCGGACGCGGTGCTTGTAATAGAAGCAGAGAAAAAGTCTGGGACTTTAATCACGGCGCGGTTGGCGAGCGAATACAATCGCGATGTTCTCGCGGTGCCCGGCTCAATTTTTGCTTCTTCATCAGAAGGTCCTCACTTGCTGACGCGTTTAGGCGCAACTTCAGTTCGAAACTCTGAAGAACTTCTTTCCGCGCTCGGATTCAAAAGCGAAAATACAGAAAAGAAGAATTACGACGACTGCTCGCCTGAAGAAATGGAAATAATTAAATTATTGAAAAATCCAATGGAACGCGACGCGCTTCTTTCCGCCTCAAAACTTCCAATCAGCAAAACAAACGCGGTTCTCTCTCTTTTGGAAATAAAAGGACTCATCTCCGAAACAATGGGCGAAATCCACCTTGCATAACTCATGATGTAAAAATAGTTTACGATCGTAAACTATTTTTACATACGCATTTCTCTATTTTTCTTCTTGCGAGCGGTTTCCGTTTTTGAAATCAAGCATTTGTTTTAAGAAAACAGACACTGATGCTTCCGGAGACGCGGATGGTTCTTTCCCGCGCACAAGGCGCGCGGCTTGGCGCAATTCCTTGATACACCATTCAAAAGCTGCCGCTACACCTTCACGATAAACCTCGCCAGCTTTTTTAATTGCCGGCTTTACGTGCGAATGATGCACTTCCTTGCTTTTATTTTTCAGAAGTTGTTTTCCTAAACGCAACAACTCATCGCCACGCGCTGACATCTTTTTAAGAAAATCGGACTTGCCTCTCAACTCTTTTTGTTTAAAAGAAAAAAGCACTCCAAGACCAATAATCGACGCGAATAACAAAAAAAGATTGAACCACATACAAAATTACATTAAACGGCAAATCGGACGAATTCCGATACCTCAATACGTTCTCCGAATTTCTGGACAGCTGACTCAATCAAGTTTTTTACGGTTATATTCGGAGTGCGCACGAATGGTTGTTCCAATAATTCTTCTTTTATTGGATTCATTGCGGCAATATGCATAGCAATTTCACGTGCCAGAGCTTGAAATTCTGGGTTGCGCGAAACAAAATCCGTCTCCGAAGAAAGAATCACAATCGCGCCGACTGTCGCGCCCGAATGAATATAACTAGCCACAGCTCCCGCTCCAAGCTTGCGCGACGACTTTTTTGCAGCCGTTTCCGCTCCGCGCTTTCTCAAAATTTCAATCGCCTTTTCTTCATTTCCAGATGTCTCTTCCAACGCCTTCCTGCATTGCATAACCGATACGCCCGTCATGTCGCGCAATTTTTTAATTTGTTCTGTTGTTATCATACTTTCTTCTTTCCTTCATTATATGCCGAAACTATCTTTTCCACAAAAAACTTAATGCTACCTATTGAAGAATCGTTCGCAACGATCGGGTAAGAAATTATTGTTATATCGCAATCGGAACTTGCGAGCGCGATAACAGGTATGTTTAAACGCCTTGCTTCAGAAACAACTGTTTTTTCTTCTTTCGGGTCTATTACAAAAACCGCCGCAGGCAGCGCCTTTAACCCAATAAGCCCGCCGAATAATTCTTCAAGTCGTTCAACATCGCGACTTATTAGCAACTGCTCTTTTTTCGTATATTTTTCCAACTCCCCGCTTTCCCGTTTTGCTTTCAAATCAAGAAGAGTGTCTATACGCGAACGGATTTGCGCAAAGTTTGTAAGAGTTCCGCCAACCCACCGTCCGGCGACAAACGGCATTCCAAGTTCTTTTGCGCCGGCGCGCACAGCGCTTTCCGCTTCATATTTTCCACCAACAAAAAGAATCATTTTGCCTTCTTTTCCAAGTTCCGATGCAAATGTTCTCGCCGCGTCCAAGAGCTCTTTTGTTTTTTCAAGATTTATTATCTCCGTACGATTTTTCAAACCAAGAATATACGGAGCGGTTGAGGGATGTCTTCGCGTTTTCGCGTATCCATAATGCGCACCCGCCTTGAACAATGCGTCAATAACAGGGTCTTTTTTTGTTTCTTCCATAGAAAAGGAGTTTATCAAAATATCACTGATGAAGCAACAGTGTTTCTATTATCTCATCCATATTACCCGCGAAGATTTCCGGCAAGTTGTGCCACGAATTTTTCACGCGGTGGTCGGTAATTCGGTCCTGTAAAATATTGTATGTTCGTATTTTCTCGCTTCTGTCACCGGTTCCAATCTGTTCTTTGCGTTCCGCGGCTGTATTTGACGCTTCTCTTTCCCGCTCAATCGCTTCCAGTTTCGCCGAAAGTATTCCAAGCGCTTTTTCGCGGTTTCTGCTCTGGCTTCTCTCCGCGGTTGAGCGCACAACAATGCCGGACGGCTTGTGCAAAACGCGCACAGCCGTTTCAACTTTATTCACATTTTGTCCGCCCTTGCCTCCAGCGCGCGAGAACTCAACTTCCAAATCGGCGGGGTTAATTTCAAATTGCACATTTTTGCGCTTGGGTAAAATCGCGACAGAAGCGGTAGAAGTGTGCACGCGCCCAGATTTTTCCGTTTCAGGAACGCGCTGAATCCTGTGAACACCTGTCTCAAATTGCATAAGTTTATAGCAATCCTTCCCAGAAATCTCAAAAGCCGCTTCCTTATAACCTCCGATTCCGTTTTCCGATTCGTAAATCGGCGCGAATCTCCATCCTTTCCGCGCGGCAAAACCGCGATACATTTCAGCGAGTTCTTTAGCGAACAACGCCGCCTCATCGCCACCCGCCCCCGCGCGGACTTCCAAAATCAGTTCGTTTGTAAACTCTTCTTCTTTTTTCTCCGCTTTAGCAACTTCTTCAATTTGTTTCAAAAGCGCTGTTTTTTGTTCGGTAAAAGAAGCGAGTTCTTTTTCGGCGAGCTCTTTCATTCCAGAATCGAGCGCCGAAAGCGCGGAAATCTCCTCTTCTTCTTTCAAAATATTTTCAAACGCGGCGGCAAGATGCGCTGTCCGTGGATTTTTTTTGTATTTTTCTATGTCCATTACTTCTTTCTTTTAGACGTCTTTTTAGTTTTAGGAGCTGATGACTTCTTGGCCATCTTTGATTTGAAACGTTCAACGCGTCCGGCGGTATCAACAATTTTTTCAGCGCCGGTGTAAAACGGATGGCAATTTCCGCATATTTCAATATTTAGTTCCGGCTTTGTTGAACCAACGGCAAAAACAGCCCCGCACGCGCAGGACACTTTAGCCTCCGGATAATACTTCGGATGAATTTCAGCTTTCATACCAACACTTTATCAGAAAAAAGAAAAAATGGAAGTCCTTAAATTATTTGAGTGTCTTTTTTAGATAAGCGCTTAATTCAGAGATTTTCACTCGTTCTTGCGCTCCTGAGTCGCGGTCGCGGACTGTCGCGTCATGTTTTTCAAGAGAATCAAAATCAATTGTAATGCAAAACGGGGTGCCGATTTCGTCCTGCCTGCGATATCGTTTTCCTATATTTCCATTGTCATCAAACGCGACAGCGTTTGCTCCGAGCGAAGTCGAGGAGCTCAATTCCTTTCGTAAGGCCAGATAAACTTCGCGCGCTTTTTTTACAAGTTCCGGTTTATTTTTCAAAAGCGGGAACACCGCAATCTTCACCGGAGCGACAGCCGGTTTAAGTTTTAATACAACTCGTTTCTCCCCGCCAAGTTCATCTTCGGTATAAGCGGAGAGCAAAACCGCTAGAATAGTGCGCTCAACGCCAAGCGATGGTTCTATGACATGCGGAATGATTTTTTCTTTTTCTTCTTCATTCAAATGCGTAAGTTCAGTCCCGCTGGACTTTGAATGATTTGTCAGGTCAAAATCAGTCCTATATGCAAGTCCGTATAACTCTTTTCTGCCGAACGGAAAATCAAATTCAAAATCAATTGTTCGTTTTGAATAATGTGCGCGCTCGTCGTCAGAAACTTCAAGCTCGTGAACTTTTTCAGAATCAATTCCCACAGCCGACATCCATTCGTGGATTATTTTTCTCCACATTTCAAACGCATTTTCCCATTCTTTCGGTCTTATAAAATATTCAACTTCCATTTGCTCAAACTCGCGCGAACGGAAAAGAAAATCGCGCGGAGAAATTTCGTTTCTGAACGCTTTTCCTATTTGAGCAATTCCAAACGGAAGTTCAGGGTGAAAACTGTCAACAACATTTTTAAAATTCGTAAAAATTCCCTGCGCGGTTTCCGGACGCAAAAAAGCAATTTGCGCGTCGTCGCCAGCACCAGCCGATGTCTTAAACATTGTGTTGAAGCGCGAACCATCAGCGAGAGGGTCCGAGAAACCGCTAACATGACCGCTGGCTTCCAAAACAGCTGACTTTGTAATTTGCGCGGCGTCCAATCGGTACATATCTTCTCGCTCAAACACAAACGTCTTCCACCACAAATTCTTTATATTTTCTTTCAGCGAAACGCCCAACGGCCCGAAATCCCAAAAACCGGCGAAGCCGCCGTATATTTCAGCGTTAGGAAAAATAAACCCACGCCTTTTGCACAGAGAAATTATTTTGTCCATAACTTTACTTTACCACTATTTCCTGCCCCGCGACAAATGATGCGTCGCCAAACTTTGTAGTTAGCGCGGGGCGAGTCGCGCTTGTCACCTGTCTTCCTGTGAACCTGTCATCTCCTTGCGCTGACGCCTCTCCAACTACAGTCGGGATTGTCCCCGCTTGATTATCAGCCGGCGCGATAGCCACCTGAAAAGCGACTTCACGTGGAACGCCTCCGATTCCGATTCCAGCTTTTACATCTCCGACATCCCAAACAATATTTCCGCTTACAGCGTCATAAGAAATCTGTTCGCTTGATGGAGAAATATTATTCATAAATCTTACATAAGAAGGAAGTGATGCAAACACTTTAGTATTCGTCAAATCATTAAACGCGTTGGAAAGCGACCAAATGATTGTGTATGACGTCTCGCTTCCGACCTTAGGAGGGACAGGTCCTCTGTTCGCAAAAGAACCGCCGACCCGCAGAATGCGCGACAAAAACGAAAGGTCGGCGAGCAATTTCACTTCTGTAGTTGTTTTTGTCTGAACCGCTCCGCCTGACTCTCCGGCGCCGGCAGGACCGCGTGCGGAAATTCCGGCTGAAATCGTGAATGAAGGATTTTTCAAAGAATACGCGCCGGTTGACGAACCGCGCACATTCACCGAGAAACTTTTCTGCCCGCGCGCACCCGGCTCCATAGAAGCAAGTTCACCGGATGAACTTGAATCCCAAACAATAGTTCCATCGTCGGAACGATAATATCCTCCCTCTGGAACAATAGACGCTGGGTCATATAAGGTTCCTTTCAGCGAAACTATAACTTGAGCGTCTGTCGCGCGCGCGGGCAAATTATTTTCCCAAGCGATATTTACGCGCAGTGTCTTTCCTTTCTCAGTAATATATTCGTTTCCCGTATCTCCGTTTACAATAACGGACAACGCCAAAAATGGACGGCGCAAAAGAATTGAGTGTGAGGCGGAAACAATCGCTGTTTGCAAAACTCTTGCGCCGGCTTCTTTTGCAGTCCCCGCGCGGAATGTGAATACTCTTTCGTCTCCTTCAGAACCGGAAATAATTCCTGATAATTTAATTTTTCTTGACGCTCCGGGAGCTAAATCACCTATACCCCAAACTCTTTCTCCAGACACAGGCCTTGGAGAAGATGATTTCAAAGAAAATCCAAAAGGATAACTTGCGTCCATTAAAATGTTTTGTAGAGGAGCTGTGCTGTTGGATACAATATTCACAACCAATTCAAACTCTCCTTTGTTCGCGGTCTCGCTTGGTCCTTCAACAGAAATGGATATCGGCGCGGACTGAAGAGCGACTTGATAACTCGATGTCTTTTTGAAAAGCGCGTTTGAACCGTCAACTTTATATTCAAGCGTAGCTTTTATGGTCAAACTTTCGCCCTCTTCCCCAAAAAGAACGGCTTCATATTTTTTAATTAAGTTCATTCCGGAAGAAATAGATCCGAGTGCTTCTCTGTATCGTAAAAGTTGAGAGTTCGAGCCGTCAGCGCTTCTTGTCCCTTCCGGAAACTCAAGAACCAAATCCGCGGAAGATATTTTCGCGCTATTATCGTTGCGAACAGCAACCTGAAACGCAAAAGGCTCGCCGCCTGCCGCTGTAATCGAAGCCGCAAACTCCACCGCGACTTTTTCAGAACTCATTACATTTCCGCCTCGTAAAAAGATAAACGCCGCAAATGCCACCGCAAGCGTAAAAAAAATTGCAGACCCAATAAAAATTTTTTTCATTAAAGAAAGCGTTTTGTGTGGTTCTGGTGGCGGCGGTGGTTCCGGCGGAAACTCTTCTCCTCCCCACGCTCCGCGCACAGGATTTTTTTCAGAATGGAAAAACGGCTCGCGTCCGTCTTGTTTTTCCTTTTCTTTATATTCGCGCTCATACAGCGCCTTTTGCATCTCCTCCAACCGATTCATAAAAACATTATATCATTTACAACCCCGTGCTGCGGAGGGAGGAATTGATGACTGAAATTAATTCTCGGCGAAGTGGAGAGACGAGAGAAAACTCGCGCGCACCGAAACCGTTTTCCTCGGCAACCGACAAAAACGATTTTGGTTCCCCTATATATCCTAAATGATACAGGATGCGCAACGCTAACAAAATTTCTATATTTTCCAATTCACGCTCGTCTTTGGTTTTTACCAAAGAAGAAAAACCGGACATAACCGCGTCAAAAAGTTTCTGGTGCGTCTCTTCTGGCGGAACAAATTTGCGTAAAAGAAGAGAGGCGCGCCCCATTATCTTTCTTGCCGTCTCGTTTCCACGCATTCTAGTAAAAAAATTCGCGCGCGACACCGAGTTCGCGAGCCGCCATGTTTCGCGCCCACGCACCAGCCATGCGTCAATGAACGAAAAATCAGTTATGTGTGAACAGAGTTTAGCGCGCGCAAGGCGAACGCCTTGCGCGCGCGCCTGCAAAGAACCGAGTTCGCGCGTGAAAAGAAAAACATTTTTACTCGCTTCTCCAGACGGCGCGCTTCCTAAAACAATCGCAGTGGTGTGATAAAGGTGATACATACAGCTAAATCTCCAAACTTAAAGATTCACCAATGGAAACATCTGCAAATTTTATTTCTTTCAAAAGCGCGGATTTTTTAATAAAAACGGAATGTTTTTTGATAAACTCACCGTTTTTATCATCAGCGCCTACAATAAGCGTTGGTCTTTCTGAAATCGTAAGCCCTCGTTTTTTGCGCAAATCCTGTATTGTGCGAATTAATTCCCGCAAATCTCCCTCCTCTTTTAATTCTGGCGTAATTGCTGTATCTAATAAAATTTCATCAGTAATTTTCTCATTAAAGACAATTTCTTTTACATTTGTTTCTTCTTTTATTAAGTTTAGATATTCGGATTTGTTTCGTATTTCGTGCTTTGAATTTCGGATTTTTAAAATAGACAACGGCTGTCTCACTTTTATATTTGCCTTCGCGCGCTGTTCTAACGCAACAGAAACAATCCTGCGCGTTTCTTTCATATTTTCAAGAATATCTTTATTAACAACGCTGTGCATTGGCCACTCTTCCAAATGCACACTATTTTTATCACCACCGACAATTTTATATGTTTCGTCAGCAAGAAACGGCATTATTGGTGCAATCAATTTTGAAAACGCGAGTAGAACTTCGCGTTGCGTCGCTAGACAAAACTGTTTATCTTCTTTACTTTCTCCTTTTACTCTCTCTCGCGAACGGCGAAGATACCAAGTTGAATAATCCTCCACGAAATCGCGTATTTCTCGGCACGCGCGCGGAAGATCGTATTCTTCCATTGATTTTGTAATTTCAGAAATACAAACAGACAATCGCGAGAAAATCCATTTGTCTAAAATATGCGGGCTGTCTTCCGCGCGCCCGCCTGACGGACGGGCAGGAGTTTTTCCGTCATACTCTTTTTTATACAATTCAAAAAACGCGAGGCAATTGCGGAAAATACCTATAACACGGTTGTGCGCTTCGCGCACTCCTTCATCTGAAAAATTCAAATCCTCACCCTGCATCACCACGCTTCCCATAAGATAAAAACGAAAAGCGTCTGCTCCGTAAGTGTCCATAAGCAAAAACGGGTCGGTATAATTTCCTTTTGATTTTGACATTTTCTCTCCGTCCTCAGCTAAAATAGTTCCTGTTGAGACAACCGCGTTAAACGCTCTTTCTCCACGAACAAGAACTCCTAGAGCATGAAGATAATAAAACCAAGTCCGCGTCTGCGCTATATATTCGGCAATAAAATCCGCGGGGTAGCCGGCGTGCTCCGACGCAAAAGGCATTGAGGACGATTCAACCCAGCAATCTACTACTTCTGAAATTCTTTCATACTTATTTCCTTTTTCATCCGTAAAATCTAATTCATCTATCCACGGTCTGTGCAAATCCAACTCACCTTTTTCATTATGCGGCAATTTTCCCGCGGTATATGTTTTTAATTCATCAATAGAACCGATAACAATTATTTTTCCGTCTTTGCTTTTCCAGATCGGCAAAGGAGACGCCCAGAAACGACTGCGCGAAATGTTCCAGTCGGGAGCCCCTTCAATAATGTTTTGGAAACGGCCGTGCTTTAAATGTTCCGGAACCCATTGAATCTTTTCATTTTCCGCCAGCATTTTTTTCTTCGCGTCTTGTATCGCTACAAACCAAGACGGAACCGCGTTGTAAATCAGCGGAGTCCCGCATCTGTAACAATGCGGATACTCATGCGTATTTTTTGCGCGCGAAAAGAGTAGTCCTTTATCATAAAGGTGTTTTTTTATTTCCTCTTCTGCGTCCTTCACGTATTTCCCACGCAAAAACGCCGGCGCGGTTTCGTTGTATTTTGCGCTCGCGTCAAGCAACTGAATCATTGGTAATCCGACTTTCTGCCCCAAAACAAAGTCATCCTCGCCGTACATAACCGCCGTGTGCACAATTCCGGTTCCTTCTTCTGTATTCACAAAATCCGCCGAATAAACTTTGTGTGATTTATCGGTTTTCAGTGCTTCAACATCAAACAACGGCTCATATTCCAAGCCAACAAGTTTTTTACCTTTTATTTCTTCAACAATTTCATATTGAGAATTTTCAAGTATTTCTAATCTTTCTTTCGCAAGAACAAAAAACTCTTCTCCAACTTTAACTTTTACATATTCAATCTTTTCTCCTACAGCAAGCGCGACATTCCCCGGCAAAGTCCATGGAGTAGTAGTCCACGCCAAAAGAAAAGTTGGTAGTTTGGAGTCGGTAGTTAGTAGTTTAAACTTCACCGTAACCGCTTCCTCCGTCACCGTTTTATAAGTATTGTCCATCGCGATTTCCGCTTTCGCGAGCGGCGTTTCGCAGTGCGAACAATAAAGTAGAACGCGTTTTCCTTCGTATAATAATTTCTTTTCATAAAGCGCCTTAAGAACACCCCAAACGCGCTCTATGTAGGAAGTGTCCATCGTTTTGTAAGAGTTCTTGAAATCAACGAACCGCCCCACGCGCTCTATGTATCTCTCCCACTCTTTTTCAAATTCCATCACTGAAGCGCGCGCCGCGGAATTAAACGCAGCAACTCCGATTTTTTCTATGTCTTTTTTTGTCTTTAAATTAAGTCGTTTCTCAATCAAACTTTCAATCGGCAGACCGTGGCAATCCCATCCCCATTTGCGCGCGACGCGATATCCACGCATTGTTTTATATCTCGGCACTACATCCTTTATCACGGAAGATAGTAAAGAGCCGTGGTGAGGCAACCCAGTCGCGAACGGTGGGCCGTCGTAAAATACAAAGTCGCCTTTCGGAGATTCTTTCTCCAATGTTTTCTCAAAAATCCTCTCTTTCTTCCAGAACTCAAGAATATCGCGCTCTCTTTCGGCAGTAGATTTTTTTTGCTGTTTTTCTTCCATATTTTTTACATTTTTTCCGGAGCTTGAATGCCTAATAACTTCAACCCATTTTTCATAACTACAGAAAACGCTTCCGTGAGTGCGAGACGGTATGGAGTTTCTTCTCCAGCATCAAGAATCCGCTCGCGTGCGTACCAATTATTAAACGCGCCGGCGAGCTCAATCAAATAAGTCGCAATGTAATGAGGAGCGTATTCGCTGGCGGCGCGCCCCACGACTTCCGGAAAACGATACAATAGACGCTCAATTTGCAAAACTTTTAAAGGAACCTGCCGAGCGGGAACTTGCGAGCGCGACTGGCGCGAGCACGAGGAATTTTTCAGCAGAAAAATATCCGTGTCCCGCGAGGTGTGTTCCGAAGAAAAGTTTTGCGATTTTGCCAAAACGGACTTTGCTCTCGCATATGAATACTGCAAATACGGGCCAGAATCGCCTTCAAGTGAAATTGACTTACCAAAATCAAAAATTATGTCTCCGCCTATATGCTGCCGCAGAATTGAATATTTAATCGCTCCAATTGCGACCTCATCCGTTCCTCCGGACGGCAATTTATTTTTTACTTCTTCTATGAGGGACTCCGCCTTCACAACACTGCCAGTGCGCGAACTCATCTTACCTGACGGGAGACGCAGCATTCCATGCGACAAGTGTTTTGTCTTTTTCGCGAGTTCAGGAAAAATAATTTCCATCGCGCGCAATAGAACCCGAAAATATTCGTTTATTTCGTTAGCGGTAATTATAAAAGAAAGATCATATTGGTATTTTTCATATTTTATTTTTGCCAAACCCAATTCTTTCGCCTCGTAAGTCGGCAATCCGCGCGAGTTCAAAAACACGCGCGTATGCAATCCGGATTTTGATTCAGGAAAAATAATGGCGCCTTCGCTTTTTTCAAAGACCTTTCCTATGTTTTTCTCTACTATTTTCCTACCGAACTCACCTGTTTCGCTTTCAAAAAAATAAAAATCAAATTTTGTGCCTAATCTTTTATAAATCTCCTCAAATGATTCGAGGGATGTCTTTCTTCCGGACTCATATACATCGTTTAATTTTTCATCTTTACGAAGATATATTTTTTCGTTTATCTCTTCAATTTCTTTCTTTGCTTTTTCGTTCGTCTCATACGCTTCGTTCCCTTTCGCGTATGCTTTCCCCCACTCTTTCTCTCCATTCACATATCCAAAAATTGCTTTCGCTACATGAAGCCCAACATCTCCCTGATAACACGCGCGCTTAACTTCCGCACCTTGTGCTTGAAAAAGACGCGCGATGCTCTCGCCGACAGAGTTGCTCATCAAATGCCCAATATGAAATTCTTTGAAAGGATTTGCGTCTGTGTATTCAACGACAATTTTCTTTCCTGAAAGATTACTATTATTTCCGAAGTCATCTCTCTTATCCAAAATATTTTTTACTGATTTAGTAAAAAATTCTTTTTTGAGAAAAAAATTCACAAAGCCACCAACCGCTTCAACTTTTTCCACGCCATCAGGTAAATTTTTTGCTACTTCTTTTGCTAAATCATTAGCGCCAATTTTTAACCGCATCGCAGCAAAAGAATAATCGCCATACACAAAATCTTTCGGATGTTCCAAAAAAACATTAGCGTTTTTCACGCCAAGCCTGTCCAATGAGTCAGAAATTGTCTTTTTTATTTTCTCTGTAATCACGAGAAGCATTTTAACACAATCTAGAGACGAGCAATTACCGAAGCGATACGTGGATGATGTCTTATAATTGCCCCAGTCTCGTCTAGAAGCGGTTCTGTGATAATGCGTTTTGCGTAACGCGCGAGTCGTTCTCTGTCTACACGTACTTGTGAAGCAAGTTCGGCGTTGTATCGCGCACGAAGAGCCTTACTAACTAACGCGCTATTGCAGATCACGACATCAAATTGCTTGCGTCCTATATATGAAAGAAGAATATGCGCAAAACGTGACGCAGCAAAGCGATGCGTCTCGGCTTTTTTTGTCATGATGTTCACGACATAAATTAGTTTGGCACTGCTTTTTTTAATGGATTCCTCAAAACCAGAAACTAGAGTGTTCGGTATGATAGAAGTGTACAAATCGCCGGGGCAAAACACAATCTTATCCGCGTTAATAAGTGCTTCGGACGCGGGTGCATATATATGTGCTGGCGGTTTTAGATTTGCAGACACAATATGCCGTTTGTCAGAAGCGGATCGTGTATCAATACGTCCTTCTCCGCATAATACATGTCCATCCGAAAGCGCCACGCATAATTCAGAATTATCAATACTTACAGGAAGAACTTTACCACGCACACCAAACCAACGCACTAAAACATTTATCGCGGAAGGTAGGCTTCCGGTAATTTCTGTAAGTGCAGTTAAAATAATGTTGCCAACCGTAGCGTGATTAAGTGATGATTTATTTATAGGAGAAAAACGGTGAGCGAGAAGCGCGCGCAAATCCGACTCAATTTCTTCATCTGCAAGTGCAAGGATGGCTTGACGAATATCTCCAGTAGGCAATACGCCGCGCTCGTCTCTTAATTCGCCAGAATGTCCTCCGTGATCAAAAGTTGTCTGGATTGTTGTTATGTTTGGACGAATGTGTTTCAAAAAACGAGCAATGCGATAGACTCCGCCACCGCCACCCACCAAAACAATTGACTCATTTACTCTTACCATTTCTTCCAAGAAAACAAGCCGTAGAAGCGTTTAGTTACATGAAATAGTAAGATGTTTAATTAAAAATACGCATTATTTTAGCATAAAAAATGTCGCCTTTTTGTTTGAGCACCATTTATACTGTTACCGTCCAGCATTTTTGACTTTAAGCCACTTATTTGCCGCCAAATGCCATGAAGACGGATTACTCATTTGAAGCAAGTCCCACAATTTGCGAGCTGATTTAGTGTAGAGTTTTTTGTTCCGCACAAAACGGCGAAACTTTCGCCATTTTTTTGGCAACTGCGAACCACGTTCTTCAAGCTCACGCAATTCAATATCCACATCAAGATTATCAGCATCTTTTACGATTTGTGCTTCTTTGCTTTGACGAAGCTCGTATTCTTCATATATTTCCAACAAATCTGAGAGCATGGTACCTGAAAGAATGTCGTGTGTAGCACGCGCGTCATCAGTTTTGACATATACCTTATGAGTATAGTTGCCATCACCTGTTCGTGTCTCAGCCAAATCATGCACCATAACCATTTTGAGTATCTTTTCCTCGTCTTTCACTCCCTCCGCTCGTGCAAGAATTAAAGCTAAGAATGAGAGTCGCGCCATGTGTTCCAAATCATTTGCGACTGACACTCCAAGCATTTGTCGCCAACTACGCTCTAGGTTGCGCAGTGTTCCAACTTCATAAAGCAATTCAATGTCTCTTTTATTCATAGATGAGATTGTTGATGAGTTTATTCAATTCTTAAAATCTTATCGAGAACAGTAGCAATTTTCTTAAAGTCCTTTTCTTTTTTACCGCGCGTTGTCTCTGCCGCGGTGCCGAGGCGAATTCCCGACGGGTCAACAGGCGTCCGCGCGTCAAACGGAATTGTGTTTTTATTTACAATGATTCCAGCTTTCTCCAGCCGTTCACTCGCTTCTTTGCCTCCAATTCCTCTTGTTCCAAACACGTCAATAAGAAGCAGGTGCGAATCAGTCCCGCCGGAAATAATCTTCCATCCTAATTTAGCAAGTTCTTCTGCTAATACCTTTGCGTTTTTCACAACTTGCTTTGCGTATTTTTTAAACGCAGGAATGTTTGCTTCTTTTAGCGCGACTGATATAGCGGCAATTTGATTCAAATGCGGTCCACCTTGCAATCCCGGAAAAACCGCTTTGTCTATTTTCTTATCAAGTTCTCGCTGGTCTTTACGCGAAAAAATCAACGCCGCGCGCGGCCCTCGAAGTGTCTTGTGAGTTGTAGTTGTTACAACATCCGCGTATGGAAACGGACTAGGATAAACTTTTCCAGCAACAAGTCCAGCAATATGCGACATATCAACCATTAAATAAGCGCCACAAGAATCAGCTATCTCACGGAATTTTTTCCAATCAATAATTCTAGGATACGCTGTAAAACCGGCAACTATTATAGTCGGCTTTTCGAGAAGCGCGGTTTCTTTTAATTCAGCATAATTAATCGTTTCAGTCTCTTTGTCCACTCCGTATGGAACTTGCATCCAAAATTTGCCGCTCGCCGAGACCTTATGTCCGTGGGTTAAATGGCCGCCGTGCGAAAGAGACATTCCCATGATTTTTGCGCCCTGTTGAACAAGAGAAAGATAAACAGCAAGATTTGCGGGTGAACCAGAAAGCGGCTGAACATTCACAGCCCACTCATTTGACGAAAGTTCAAAAAGTTTCAGCGCGCGTTCTTTGCAAAGATTTTCAATTTTATCCACCACTTCATTTCCACCGTAATATCGCGCATTTGGATATCCTTCCGCATATTTATTCGTCAATTCGCTCCCTAATGCTTCTAGAACATCCTTTGAAACATAGTTCTCGGAAGCGATAAGATTGATAACCTTCTTTTGCCGCTTCTTTTCCGCGTCTATGAGTTTTTTGATTTGCGTGTCTTTCATAAAACTGAAGCGTATCGTATTTAATATAAAAAGAAAAGCGGTCAGGAGAGTTTTTCTCCTGACCTCTTAGTTTTAATCTCTTGGAACCCGTCCTTTTCCTCCCAAAATTAAGTCCCTAATTGGACCAATTCCCCAATCGCTACCAAAATCAACATCGAGACAACCACAGACGACCATTGGGTGTTTATTTGACTTCTTAAGGCGTGCCGTCACCCAATATATTTCTGCCGCATCTGGATATGCTGGCCAGAAAATATCCGCAGCCGACATTGCCGCAATATATGGAGTATCTGGTCCATCTACATCAAATTCGTAAAATTTCCACAAAACATCTGGAAATACTCTGCGTAAATTCGGAAGTGGATTTGAGTTCAACAGAAAAGAACCGGATAGGAAATACTGGATAGCATCTAAGATATGCTCACCGCCATCCAAATGAGCGCGTTCCTCAACGCCATCACACCAATCTTTTTGAAACTCAGGATCTAGAAATCTCATGAGTGTGTCTCTGATATTGTCGTGACTATTCCAACTGTATTTCATTCTTGGATTCTACATTGTCTCGCAGACAACTCACCACTTGCCGGCAGGTGAACGCCTTTTTTGTTTAAAACGAACTAACGAACGGCAAACGAGAAGCGCATACGCATTTTCAGCTCCATTCGTATTGATGGGTAAGAAACCCATCCATCCCGACTCTTATTATACATGCTTCCTACAATCCGTCAATATACACTAAGAGTAAGCGGTCGCATATACTTAGTGTATGGGAAAAATTGAACAAAAAATACAAGAGAAAATAAAGCGCGCAAAAAGAAAAAACATAGGAGAGATAATTCTAAAAACTATTGCAGTTGCTGGATTATTGAGCGCGGCTATGGTCGCGCCAAACGCGCTAAAAGCAATGGACTCTCTTGGTTTACTTCCACACAAACGACAACGAGAAGTTATTAGGCGCGCGCAAAAACGCCTCATTAAGCAAGGATTTCTTGCACGAAACAATAATGGTTTTGTTTGCCTTACAAAAAAAGGCACGGGGGAACTTGAGTATCTTGAGCATAATAATTTTGAAAAATGGAGGCGTGAAAACCTTCCGTCTAAATGGGATAAAAAATGGCGTATACTTATTTTTGATATTAAAGAAAAGCGTCGCGGACTGCGCGATTACATTCGCTGTAAATTGGAAAGTATCGGCTTCCGTCGCGTTCAAGACAGCGTCTTTGTTTTTCCGTACGACTGCGAAGACCTTATCGCTTTACTTAAGGCGGATTTTAAAGTCGGGCGCGACCTGCTCTACATTGTCGCAGACGAAATTGAAAATGACCGCTGGCTTCGAGAATGTTTCGATTTGCCGCTTGAATCATAAAATTGGCGCAAAAGATATTAGACATGTTAAAAAGTAAAAAATATAAAAAGTGCACAATTAGCAGTGATTTATAACATACACTAAGAGTAAGCGGTCGCGTGATGTTAGTGTATGTCAAAAATACCGTACACACATACATGTAAGAAGAAAAAATAGAAAACATTGTGAATGGTTTAACAGAAAAAAATATACTGAAAAAATAGTATGCAAAAATATTGCAAAAATGATAGTATGGCGCGCGGAGAAGTTTTTTGTTATATCATACGAATATGAAAACAACCAAAAAAGTAACACACATTCCGGATACTCAATACCGCCATATTTTGCGAAAGATAATGAAGGATGGAGTTGAAGTGAACCCGATTCAAGGTGAAAAATCAAAAATGATTATAGGGGCGCAGATGCGCTTTCCTTTCAAAAATGGGTTTCCGCTTATCACAGAGCGCGACCTGTCGGGAAAGTTCATTGCCGGCGCGCTCGGCGAACATATTGCGTTTCTACACGGTGCGCGCACTCACGAAGAATTGTCTAAGTGGGGGTGCGGATGGTGGAAGCGCTGGGTCACAAAAGAAAAGTGCGCCACGTTCGGATTGCCCGAAGGCGACTTGGGTCCCGGTTCATACGGTCCCGGTTGGACTGCTGTTCCAACTCCTGAAAAAAAGCCATTTAATCAAATCACGGAGGTGATGAAGCAACTCAAGGAGTGGCCGCACCTACGTACTCATTTGATTACGCCTTGGTATCCTCCCTATGTAATTCAACATTCGAGACGAACTCGCAAAGTAGTGGTTGCTCCATGCCACGGATGGCTCCACATTCTCGCGTTTCCGGAAACAAAAGAATTGTCAGTTCACCATTTCCAGAGAAGCGGGGATATGCCGGTCGGCGTGGCGTTCAACATAATTCAATACGCCGCGTTCACGATGATCGCAGCGCGCGCTATCGGGTACAAACCGAAAGAACTTGTGTATACCGTTTCTGACGCGCATATTTACGAACGACAATACTCGTTTGTGAAGGAATTGCTGAGACGAGAACCGCGCGCGTTTCCAACCGCAACACTGGATAGAAAAGTTAAGGGGTTGTTGGATTTTCGTCCTGAGCACTTAAAGATTCTGGGTTATCATCCGCATCCAGCAATGTTTATACCGACACCTGTTTAAAGATTATGAAAGATACACATGTTAATGTAAGCAATGCTACAAGATCAGACGGGACATATCTTGGGGTAATAAAAGAAATCGCTGGACGAGGGGTGTGTCCATTTTGTCCAGAACATTTGCGTTCATATCACAAACGCCCAATCAAAGAAGGAAAGTGTTGGTGGGTTACTGAGAGCATGTATCCTTACCATCCAGTAAAACACCACCTTCTGTTCATCCACAAAAAACACATTGTTGACGTTCGCAAACTTTCAAATGTTGCTTGGAAAGAATTATTTGCTCTGATTTCGCTAGAAACTAACAAACGAAAAATAGCAGGCGGAACATTCGCCATTCGTTTTGGCGACACGCATTTCACCGGCGCATCAGTTGTACATCTGCATGCTCATCTTGTTCAATCCAATCCAGAACACAAGGATTACGCGATTGAAAAGAAAATAAACACTGGTGTGTTGATGCGCATCGGATAAATCACAGGTCTCTATTTCACAAGGATAATTTCTACATTGCGAGAACGGAAGATTTCTTCCGCATCTCGCAAAGAATATCCTTTTGAATAGCAGACCTTTTTTATTCCTGCTTCCGCAATAATTCGCGCGCAAACAGGACATGGAAAAGTTGTTGTGTATAAAGTTGCTCCGTCCAGCGACTTTCCTTCTTTTGCGGCTTGAGCAATAATACTCGCTTCCGCGTGAATTGAAGTGTAAATATCAGGTCGCTCGCCGGCGTTAAAACTTGAACGCGGATCTCCAAAAGAAGCAAGGTGAAAATCAGTCGGAAGATGTTTATTATATGCCTCGTAAAGAATCTTTCCGTCTTTTACGACAGTCGCCGCAATTTGCCTCCACCAATCAAAACTCTTCTCGGCAACTTTTTCAGCTTTTTTAATAATCGTTCTGTCAAAACTATTTTTTGAGATAATTCTGTCGGGCGGGACTTCGTATTCAATATCTGAAATCTTTTTATTCCAGCGCAAAAATATTGGTTCGTATACAACATTTTTTCCTTTCATATATTCTTCCGCGAAAGCGCGAGAAACATCTTCATCTGGAAACACGAAACGCGCGCGCTCGCTCGCGAGCGCGCGCGCCTTTTTTTCATTCAAAACTTCTATTCTCTTAAAAATACCGAGTGCGCCGATTACATTTTTCATTTCAACTGGCGGCAGAGCGCGAATGTCGCGCTCCAAATGAAAAAATTCTGGAAAAAACTTTGCTGTTATTAAAAAAAGAGAATCTGGATATTTTTTGAACAATTTTAAATATCCGGAATGAAGAACCGGAACAAAAGCGGTTAAAATCGTTTTCATTCTCATAAGCCGCCCCGGATTTTGCTTATAAAACCCTGTGTTAATTTTGAAATCTCTTCCGCAAGTTTCTCGACGCCGTCAATCGTAAGCTTCCTGACGCGCGCGCTGGTAGAAGTAACGCCTTGAGGAGGTAGAATCACGATTTTCTTGCAAAATGTTTTGTATTCATAAACTTGGTCTTTTTTAAAATCGGAAGTGCTTTTTGACGCTACCAAAACATCCGGCTGTATCAAACGGATAAGATGTCCAATGTCGTGCTTAACATCTCGAAGAGTAACAATATCCACTGAACGCAAATGCACGAGCATTTTTAATCGTTCCGATTGCGGAACTATCGGCCTTCCCTTTCCCTTTCGTTGTCGTGTAAGCGCGTCTGAATCAACGCCGACAATCAAAATATCCCCCAGCGATTTTGCTGTCTCCAAATACGCGGAGTGACCCTCATGAATCAAATCGTAAACGCCTTGCGTTAAAACAATTTTATACCCCATCCCTCGCAGAGCATCAACCGTCTGCTTCAATTTTTTATAATCTGGGACAAAACGGCTTTCAATACGAGAACCGCTTCCAAGTATGTTTTTAATGTGATGGTTTGGAGCCATAGAATTATGCGACACTGCAAGTATAATGAAGCAGTATGAATAGAGCAAGAATCAGTATAATCGCCGCGGTTGGTAAAAATCTAGCCATCGGCAAGGACGGAAAATTGCTTTGGCACATATCGGATGATTTAAAAAGATTCAAACGGCTCACTACGGGACACGCGATAATAATGGGGCGCAAAACATTTAAGTCAATCGGGCGCGCGCTACCAGATAGAACTAATATAGTTATCACACGAAATAAAGATTTTAATACGGACGGAGCGTTGATTGCGGGGTCGTTGGAAGAAGCGATAGAAATCGCAGAACACACCACCCCGCCTTTGGCACCCCTCCTCAACCGAGGAGGGGATAAAGAAATATTTGTAATTGGCGGAGGAGAAATCTACGCGCAAGCGCTTTCTATTGCCGACAAACTTTATTTAACGCTTGTAGAAAGCAACGCTGACGGCGACACATTTTTCCCCGACTGGCGCGACAATTTCACAAAAGAGACATTCAACGAAGAACGCACGGATGCAAAAACAGGTTTGCGCTATGTATGGACTGATGTAGAGCGCTATTAGGATATATAATAAATCAAAATATGAAATCCAAATTACAAAAAATAGAAAAGCTTGTGCGAACTAGATTTGGTTCGTTTCTTTGTTTATTTGAATCAAACAAGCCAGAAGCTGGATTTACTGTGACAAGCCCCGCAGCAGATGGTTTTGTAACTCACGGACCAACTTTAGCTGCAGCGCAAAAAAATGCAAAAGATGGTTTGGAGTTTCATTATGAGTGTTCTGTTCTTGAACAATGTGCACCACAAGTTGGCGCGTTGCAACACGCATAAAAAATATACTTCCTGTGCTTAAGGTGGCTGAAATCATAAGAACTCTACTTAAAGCAGGATTTAAAATTATTAGAAGCAAGGGAAGCCACTTTCGTTTTGAAAATATTTTCAACAAAAAGAAGGTGACGGTTGCATTCCATGGTGGCGATGTGCCAAAGAAAACTCTTAAGTCAATTTTAGATCAGGCAGAACTAACAATTCAAGAATTTCTTCGACATTTCCGCGGAAAATAAAATTGTGAGATGGATACCACTTTACTTTTTGATTTCACTCAGAATCTCCGCTAACTCTGATCGTCCCATTCTTTCCGCTATATCTTTTGGAGACACTCCATCTCGATTAGCTTTGTTTGGGTCCGCTCCCTTACTGACCAAGAAACGAACAACATCGTCTGGCGCTCGCGATTCCATAATAGATCTCCATAAAGGAGTGTTTCCGAAACTATCTACTGAATCGATGGAGGCGCCACATTCCAAAAGGAAGACCGCAATTTCTAGTTTTTGATCTCGCGCTGCAAAGTGCAGTGCTGTCCACCCTTGCTGTGTGTCATGAACATCGGGATTGGCTCCGTTATTAATCAGGAAACGCACCATTTCTTCACTGCCAGCACTATCAAGCACTGCGTGCATCAGCGGTGTCCTTCCATCAATGTCGCCAGTATTCAAGTCGGCACCCAGCGCTATAGCCCGCCTAAGTGCCCCATAATCCTTGCGGTATACATCTGCTATTATTTGATCTGTCATCATTTTACTTCTATCCCCATACTCTTTGCGCTACCAGCAATTATTTTTTCAGCAGATTCAATAGATGTCGCGTTTAAGTCCTTCATCTTTTTCTCCGCAACCTCTCGAAGTTTTGATTTAGAAATAGTGCCCGATTTTTCTGCCGGCGGCTTACCTGCGCCTTTTTCTTTTCCAATCGCTTTCAAAAGCATGCTGGAAGTGCTCGGCGCCTTTATTTGAAGCTCAAATGACTTGTCGTCAAAGATATGCACGACAACCGGTAAAAGTTCGCCTTTCATTTTTTGCGTCGCCGCGTTAAAACGCGTCACGAAATCGCCTATATTCACCTTAGCTTGTCCCAAAGCGGGACCAAGAGGTGGCGCTGGCGTAGCCGCGCCGCCCATAACCGACACCTTAAGTTTTCGCAGTAATTTTTTCGCCATAAATTATATTTTCTTTACTTGCAAAAAATCCAATTCAACCGGAGTTTCGCGACCGAACATTGAGACAAGCACCTTAACCTTTCCACGGGATTTGTCAACTTCACTTACCTTACCTTCCAACTCTTTAAACGGTCCGTCTGTAATTATAATCGCGTCATCAACTTCCAAATGTATGTCGTGTTCAACTTGCCCGGCATTCATTCGCGCAAACAAACTTTCAACTTCTTTCTTATCTACTGGCACCGGAAATACTCCCGAACCGACAAATCCGGTTACGCGCGGCGTATTGCGAACAACATACCAAGAATCATCCGTCACAACCATATCCACCAAAACATATCCAGGGTAAATTTTTTCCTCCTCTTCAACTCTCTTGCCGCCTTTTACTTTTATCTTTTTTTCCGTAGGGACAACAACATTAAAAATCTTGTCTTCCATTCCCAGTGACTCAATGCGCTGTTTCAAATTGCGCGCAACGGCATTTTCATAGCCGGCGTAAGTATGAATCGCAAACCAGTTTCTTTCAATTGATTGCTGTTTAGACATAGAAGTTAAATTATGAGTCGCAAAAGACGCGAGAAGATAAAATCAAAAACACCTAAATACGCGGCCGTGATAAGAGATACGGCGACAACAAGCGCTGTAAAAACTGCCGCCTGCCTTTTAGTCGGCCAATTTACATGGCGCATCTCCGAACGCGTTTCCTTAAAATAAGAGACTAGTTTTGACATTTTTAAAAGGCCCGCAGGCCTATTACGGAACAGTATACCTCTACTTTATTTCGTATGTCAATGACACCTGCGAGATTATCTTGTCTTCGCCCACAGGTATTTCCGGAACGCTCGCAGCGCCACCTCCTCTTCCGTAAGCCGTAGAAATATCCGCTTTAGCATAATAAACTGGATATCCGCCGCCGTCGCCGTAAGACACAAGGCGCACCAAACGCACACCGAGCGATTTAGCAAGTTTTGCAGCCTCAGCACGCGCTTCCGTAATTGCTTTGTCGCGCGCTTCTTTTACCAATTCATCCCGTTTGTCAAAATCAAATGAAAGTCCGGAAATGTTTGTAGCCCCAAGCTCGCCGATTCCTGAAAGAAATTTCCCAGCGTCAGAAAGCGTCCGCACTTTCACCGAAACGCTCTGGCTCACTACATAAGCGGCGAGATATCGTTTCCCTTCCGGAAGATACACGCTTGCTTCGTCTCCTGTTTTTGGAGCATATTCGTAGCGCGGATAAATATTGTAGCCCTGCGTCTGAATATCTTTTTCAGCAATCCCGTTTTTCTTCAGAAACGCGAGAATATCATTCGTGCGTTTAGCAACTTCCGACTGCGCGTCCGCAACAAGCAACGATTCTTTTTCCACTGAAAAACTGAAAGTGGCGATATCAGGCACGGCAACAACCTCCCCTTTTCCGGAAACAGAAATCAGACTTTGTCCTGGATTGGTTCCAACATAACGCAACCCCGAAAACTCTGACAATGTCTTTCCGGCAAGAAAAGCCGCAAGCAAAACAAGAACCCACACCGATGCCCGCTGGACTTTTTGATTTTCAAACATAATTTATTTTAAACAATTTTAATATGTTTATATTTACACAAATCAAGGCAATAATCAAGATTTTCTAGTTCAGTAAAATAAAAAAGCCCTCGCAGAAACTGCCAGGGCCACATTTCTCCATGGAGATGTTACTGCATAAGCGCGACGATCGCGTCCGCCGCCTTGCCAACGTCAAACGGGACCGGCTGGAGTATCTTTTTTTGGTTCGTTCGCACCAAGTCACCAACCATGAAAAGATGCCCTACCACATCTAATGGCTCATTCAGCCCAAGCGCCAAACCGCCAAAACTCATTAATAACGGATGGTGCTCCATCCCCGACTCCGCTTTGAGCTTTTCGCCGAGCGCCGGCGTCCACACGCAAATCGGAATCTTTCCCGCATACGCGGCGGCGCGAAGCGCCGAACCAGTAGCCGCAAAAGTTCCGTCTGCAAGGGCCGCCAAGTGGTCGGTGCTGATTGACTGGTCGCCGAGAATATTAACCGAAGTCGGATATTTTTCGGCAAACAGCATCATCTTTTCATTCAGACGATTCCTTAGTTCGGAACTCGCGCCCGGATGGAATCGCGGAATCACCACGAGCTTCGCGCCATTCTCCAAACTTTTGGCGCAAGACGCGAGAGCGATGTCAATGATTTCCGTGCTCTCGGGCCACTTCTGCGAGCAAAGAAGGAATGCATAGTCCGCGCCTCCTTTTGCCTTGTTAAACGCATCAATGGTCGCCTGTGGAATCGGCTCGCTCGCCGCCGAAGCGGACAGGTCGCCGATGATTTCTACGCGGTAGTTATGTTCCGCGTACGCCGGATTCTGCTCAACTAACCGCTTTCCTAGTTCGTCAATTGTGAGAACTAAGTCGGCAGGCGTAGGACACCGATATGTCGCGCCCCAATTATCATCAAGTGCCACGAGCGGAATGCCTGGAAACAGCGTTCCCTGTGGTCGCGTCGCTGACGCAAACCATGCCTCCGCGCGAATCGGCGAACTTAATCCAATTACCACCACATCTGGCCGCACTTCCGAGAGGATTGCCGGCGCCGAGATTCCCCATGGCTCATCAATCTTGAGCGGTCCTTCGGCAAAAATTGCATCCACAAAACCCGCTTTTTTCCATTTTTCAAGCGACAACCCTTCCGCAACGACCGCAATTTCCACACCTCGTGTCGCGAGTTCTTTCGCGACCAGCGTTCCAATCATCCCGGGCTTTCCATCCCGAGTCGTTAATAATACTCTTTTCACTCTTTTCACAACGAACCTTTCTGTTCTGTTTTTCCGCCTCTTCAGCTAACCATTAGTTCTCAACGAGCAATTTGAGGGTATCCTCTACCCTCTCTCGTCTAACGATACGATAACACAATTAATTTAATTGTGCAAGTTTGTTTTTGTTTTTCCACGCCGTTTCCAATACCTTTATCACAGATAGTGCGCTATCAAAAGAAAGTGGCGAGTCCTTTGCGCGAATTGTTTTCTCAAGAATATTGTTGATATGTAGTGTTTCGCGATAAAAATCATCCGGTCGTTTCTTCGCAAAGATTTCTTCTTTAACTATTCCGTTTTCTCCCGCATACCGCACAACATCTCCATCCGGATGTCCGCAGCAATTCCATTCTATAAATCCGTTTTGTCCTTGCACTCGCGCCCACTTGCGCGTCGGTTTTGTTACAACATCTTGAATGACGCGACCAACTTTCTTTTTGTTTGTCTCAAAAGAAAACGCGGCTAGAGAATCATATTCTGCTTTTCCGTTTTTTTCCACATTCAACGCTGACGACACTTTTGTCCAATTTCCCAATCCGGAAACACGCGCGAGATATTGCCACAAATGAAGAGCGTGTGAGTGTTCTCCGCTAGCACCACCACCTTTTTTCCAATAACCCAAATAAGTATCTTGCGGACCTTTCAGCCAAGGATGCGCCTTAAAGATTCCTTCCCAATGTTCACGAAACTCCACATCAATCGTCTTAACTTCGCCTATAATTTTTTCATTAAGTAATTTGACCACTCGTTCAATTGATTCGGCAACGGCATGGTCATACCCAACAATTACTGCTGTATCTTTTTGTTTTTTATATGCAGCAACAAACTTTCTAAGATCTTTATCAAATAGCGGACAAATCGGTTTTTCTAACTGTAGCACGCGCGGTTTTTCTCTCAACATTTCTATGGCAATCGACATTCGCACATGCGGCGGAGTTCCTATAAAAATAACATCAAAACCGCCTTTCGGGGCTTTATCAGGGGTAAAAAGCTTAATCTCCTCGTCCCATATCCCATACCTTTTCGGATAAATATCGTTTTTCATACGCTCCAGCGCTTTCGGGTCGGCGTCGACAACGCACACGCTCCACCCCATTCGCCTGCTCGCCTGAGCAAGGTGGTTTCCAATTGAGCCAGCTCCTATAATTTTTGTTTTTATCATATAAATTTCTTTTTATGTTTTTTCATTAGTTCTTCCGCGATAATAAAATCAGTATGAGTATCAATGTTTATTGACTCCCAGTCCTCCATCACGAATCCCGCTATCTTATCACCAGTCATGGATTTTTTCTTCAAAATAGTATCGGACCAAAAAACATTAACACAACCGTTGTTCTGATACACTTCTGGCAAAAGTTGGCGCGCTACATTATACGGCTCATTCATTCCGGTTTGTTTTTTTGAAAGAAACGGCTCTATATATTTTCCACTAAGCCTCCACATTTTATAAGGATGTTTCGAAGCTTTAGAAACAGCGCGTACAGAGTCTGTTTTATTTCGTCCTAATTCTTTTAATAGCGCGATTCCTTCCGCAATTCGTTCGGTGCGACGCAACGGCGCAGTAGCTCGCAAATCAACTACAATATCCGGCAGTTCTTTCTTCGCGCTCAGCGCGCGCAAGTGATGTTCAAAAACCGGCAAGTCTAGCGTCAAATCTTGCGCTAGTGTTTTGGGCCGCTTGAAAACTTCCGCACCGTGAGCGCGCGCTGCGCGTGCGATTTCTTCATCATCGGTGTTTACAATCACACGCGAGATTTCAGGAACTTTTTTAGCCGCTTCAATCGTCCATGCGATAAGCGGCTTACCTTGTAAATCTTTAACATTCTTTCCTGGGACGCCTTTTGAACCGCCTCTGGCAGGAATAATAGCGTAAATTTTCATATATAAATATATAACTATAAAATCAGGCGAAAAGAAACACCCGAACAGGTCGGGTGTGTTACATTCTATGATTCTATGAGTAAGATGTTATTTATCCAGCATCGCCGGCAGTTCGACGACGGACTTGATGAGCGGAAAATCCACATTGTCCGACGACCATTTATTCCACTCATTCGCGACTCCGATGAAATCGCAGCCGAACTCCTCGGCGGCTCTCGCATCGCTGTTGCCGTCGCCGACAAAAAGTATGTGTTTCTTGTCAATTTCTGCCACCGATTGCGCGCGCGCCATATTGCCCACCTTTGAAGTCGGCTGACCGAAAACACCGCGGAAGAAGTGCGCGATATTAAAGTTCTGCACCGATTCGCGCACAGCTATTTCAGGGGTAGCGGAGTTCACAAATAGATTTCTTCCTTTAGCAAGTTTAGTAAGCGTGTTTTCTGTCCCGTCTGGCATTCCAGATTGCTGAAGAAGTTGCTGAACAATTCTGTTGTAGCACTCTGCGTAAGCGTTAGTGAGAATATCTACCAATCCATTATATGCAGCATCACTCTTTCTAAAACTGTGGAATGATTCGCGTAACACGTCATATCGTGAACCATTTCCAACAAGTTCGTGTTGCTTTTCTAACAAAAACCGTGCTTGTGGTCCAAGCCACGGAAGTGTCATCGTATTCCATGCACTTTGCTTCAACTCTTCACCGCCCTTTGTTAGAACTCCGTCAAAATCAAAGACAACTACTTTATAGTTTTTCATTTTTAGCCCTTTCTCTTTTTCCATATCTTATCTTACGCTCTATTCTTTCAGGTTGTCAAACTGATGCCTGCCCCAATTCAAAAGCTTCGTCTTGCGCGCTTCGCGTGGCATCGCGGAGATTCTTTTGTCTATGTAATAAGAATCGCCCTGTATCTCCAAAGAAGTTGTGGAGATTTCTTCAAAAACTACCCCGGTGTCCGTGCGGAAGCCGTGCCACACTCCGCGTGGCATCCAAAGCGTATCACCCGGATACAGCATTTTCTTTTTTCCTTCAACATCCATTTCCACGGAGCCAGATAAAACATGGAAACTCTCATCTTTGACTTTGTGATAATGAATCGGATGCGCCTGACCCGGAAACTGCACTATCAACTTGCGCGCGTATTCTCTGTTGATGCAATCAATAATTATGCAACCGGTTTCTTTGAACTTCTCAAGACCAAAATGGTGCGAGATATCCACGGTAAAGTCGTGCGACAAAGGAATCTTCGCGAGCGCGAGCATAGCTTTTGCTTCGCGCACCGCGCCGTAAATAGTATTCTTTTTTGAAAAACCTCTTTTCGCGAGCGAGACGGAAAGCGCCTCTCCTTCCGCGTAATCGCGGTCAGCGACCACTCCAGCGTGGAACTCTCCGCTCGTAAGATGTTCGGGGGAAACGAGAGGCATAGCAAAAAACACCTGTTCGCGATTGATAATCTCGCCTTTTCTAATCGGAACTTTTGCGAACACGCAACGCTTCAATGACTGCAAATCCGCGCGCTCGGCTTCGCTCACAGGGCGCCCGCTTCCACCACAACTCACTACCGCATTTTTGTAAGCAGAAAGCCACGCGCGCAATTCTTGCGGATTTGCAGAATAAGCATTCAACTGAATTGTTTCCGTTGGAACTCCAACGTGTTTTTCAAAAATCCGCGCGCCCTTCGCATAAGCAAGCCCAATTGTAGAGGCATCGCTCGGCGTCTCGTGAGTGGAGAATCCAATCGTTAAATGCGGATATCTATTGCGAAGTGTTTCTATAAAATCAAGAGAGAGTTTTTCCGCTGGTGTAGGATAAACCGCAACGCAATGCATTAACGCAAACTCCGCGCCACGATGTTCAAAAAACGAGACAACTTTATCAATTTCTTTTATTGAAAGCCCGCCGACGGATACGATAATCGGCTTTCCAGTTGACGCAATCTTTTCCAAAAGCGGCCAGTCAGTCGCGCTACAACTCGCGACTTTCGCAATTTCAACTCCAAATTCAACTAACAGGTCTACCGATTGCTCGTCAAAAGGAGTCGCCATCGTGTAAAGTCCGCGCGCGCGCGTCTCGTCAACAAGCGCACGGAACTCTTCCTTTGAAAGTTTTGTTGAAAGAAAACGCGGAATATGTTTTACATCTTTGCGTTCGCGATACGCGGGATGAATAAAAGAATCCAATTCGCGAAACTGCAATTTTAGGGCTCCTCGCACATTGGCTTCTTTCGCCGCTGCCGCAACCTCACGAATAATACGCTTTCCATGTTCAACGGAACCCTGATGGTTGTTAGCCATCTCAAAAGTAAAAAGTCCTTCGAAATTGAATTTATTGGCACCGAATAAAGGCATATTGAGAAGTTATGTTTACTGCAACCAGCCACAAAAGTCAAATGTTGCCAAAAAAGAAATTGGGGTGTTAATTATTACGCCAATGGTCATACCATAGTTGAAAGACAAGAAGGGTCCATATTTTTGTTGCATTGTTTTCTTTCCCTTCAAAGTGATGTTTTAACAAAAGCTGAACATACTCATTATTAAAAAAACCATTCTCACATATAGTGCGAGATGAGAGCACCTCTCTCGCGAAAGGATAGAGGTCTCCTCTTAACCATCGCGCCAAAGGAATGGCGAAACCCTTTTTGGGGCGATTTATCACTATATCCGGTAGACGACCCTTCATTAACGTTTTAAGAATGTATTTCCCCATAAACACTTTATGTTTATATTCGTACGGCAATTGATTCACAAATGACATAAGATGATGATCTAAGAACGGCGCGCGCACCTCAAGCCCATTTGCCATACTCGCACGATCCACTTTCACCAGTACACGGTCCATAAGATATGTCCGGAAGTACTGATGAAGCAACATATTATGAAAACTTGCCTTTACTTCCATCGCGTGACGATCTATGTCTTCAAAAACAGAAACCTTTTTTAATCTTTGCCAGATGGCGCGATGAAATAGTTGTTTGCGATCAAGAACATTAAAACTTCCTAACCACACTGGATGGCGATATAGCATTGGAACGGCCAATCCTTCAAAGAATTTTCGCACTTTAAAATCAAGACTTAGGTAAGAATCCCTCACTGGTAGTAAGGTCGCTACCTGTTGTGCCACGCGAAGCAACATTGATGGTAGGAACCGACATAATAATTGTGCGCACTCCTCTGCAAAGAATGTAGGATACCCTGCAAAGAGCTCGTCTCCTCCATCACCACCGAGGACAACCGTAACTTGTTCACGAGCAAACTTAGATAATATATAGGTTGGGATAATAGACGGATCAGCAACGGGTTCATCTGTAAAATCGGTAAGTTTTCGCACTAATGGCATCAGTTCACTTTCCTGCACTATTCTTTCGTAATGTGCGGTTCCAAGCCACTTAGCAACAAGACGTGCATATTGCGATTCATCAAAACTTCTCTCTGTAAAACCTATGGAAAATGACTTTAACTGTCCAGGAAAAAGTTGGCGCGCATAATAGGTAATAGTAGAACTATCCAAACCTCCGCTTAAAAAAACGCCGAGTGGTACATCCGCAATTAGACGTGTCGCAACACTTTCTCTTATCTTTTTATCTAATTCTATTACCGCTTCCTCCATAGAAAGCGACGAGTCGGAAGAATACTGAAACCTCCAAAATGGAATAGTATTAACTTTTCCAGCTTCATAAATCAAATAAGTTGCGGGCTCCAACTTAAATACTTCTTCAACCATGGTTGCAGGAGTTGGCACATATCCAAATTGCAAGTATTTATTAAGAGAAGTCTGATTAACGCGGAGATGTACCGATGGATGTACAAGTAGTGCTTTCATTTCAGACGCAAAGACAAAAGTTCCCGAAGCCATAGAATAGAAAAGAGGCTTTTCGCCGGCACGATCACGCGCCAAAAGCAATCGCTTTCGCGTAAAATCGTATAAGGCAATAGCAAACATTCCATTAAAGAGATGGAAGCAATGTTCGCCATACTCTTGATACGCATACAGAATTACTTCTGTGTCTGAACGGGACACAAAATGATATTTTCCAGTCGCCAATAATTGTTTTCTTAACTCTTGGAAATTATAAATCTCTCCATTAAAAACGACGGCGACCGATTTGTCACTGCTCCACATTGGTTGAGCGCCTGTCTCACTCGTATCAATGATAGAAAGGCGTGTGTGTGCAAAACCAACTTGTCCATTGATAAATAAGCGCTGGGCGTCAGGACCACGATGGCGCAGAGCATTGATCATGCGCTGCAGATGCTCACGGTTCCCATCTCCTACAAACCCTGCAATGCCACACATTGTATTTACTTAGTAGGTAAATATAAATTAACAGTTTCTCGTATCTTGTATGGAGTGCGTTGTTGAGATTCGTAGTAAGTACGCATAATAATTTCAGCCAGAATACCAATAACTATAAGTTGAATTCCAACAATAATAAACAAAGTGGAAATTACTGGAAGAGGGGTTTCGACAAAAGACCGTATTCCCATTACTTTTAAAACAATGGAAATTATACCAGCTAAAAATCCGAGCGTAAGAGTCGAAAAGCCTAAGCCACCAAAGAAATGAATTGGTGTATTCATGTAGCGGGTCATGTAAACAAGAAAAAGCATGTCAAGAATAACACGAAATGTTCTACCTAGACCGTATTTACTTTTTCCGTAAGTACGTGGACGATGATTCACCTCCGTTTCAATAATCCGCGCGCCGTTGCGCTTCACATACGCAGGAATGAAACGGTGCATTTCTCCGTATAAAGATACATCGGCAATAATGGAACGTCGATATGCCTTGAGTGTACAGCCATAATCATGCAACCTAACTCCACTTATTGCCGAAATAATACTGTTCGCCACCAACGAAGGTAGTTTACGTGTAAACCATTTCCCGTGCCACCTATTTTTTCTCCATCCTGATACTAAATCATATCCATCATCCAACAAACGCAGTAAGTGTGGAATGTCGTGCGGATCATTTTCCAAATCACCATCCATAGTAACGATTGTGTCTCCTTGTGAGACCTTGATGCCAACTGCGAATGCGGATGTTTGTCCAAAATTCCTATTGAATCGCACAACTTTAAGAATAGACCAATCGCTCGCTGCCTTTTTTAATTCTTCGAAAGTCCCGTCATACGACCCGTCATCAACTATGATGATTTCATACTCACATTTACCTAAAACATCCCGTAACTCTCCAAGAAGTCGGTTAACATTTCCTTTTTCATTGTACATTGGCACTATTATTGAAATCATCTCACTTTTTTATTTTTATAAATTAGAAGCGTTCCACCCTCGTTATCGTTGCCAACTGTATACTTACGGGGATATACATTCTTTTCCGTTCCAACAAGTTTATATTGCTCGTTCACAGTTGCTTTGATCCACACAATCTCCGCAATTTTATCAGCATCTTGACCTTGTTCGACGAATTGACTTGCCCATTTTTCTTTATGCAACAACAGAAAATCTGCAGATATTATCCATTGTTTAAGTATGTCAAAGTTGTATAGAAGAAGGGGCTTAATAAACTCACTCTCTGTGTTATGCACATAAAGAAAATTGCGGTTAAAAAGAGGGGGAAATGTTTTTCTATCAGCTGCATAAATATGAAAAATGGAGTTGTCAAATGCAACGAGTGTGTCGATTGGCGTCGTGTTCTCACGGACCAATGCGGCTCCGCGCTCTACTCGTGCGAGATCCGACTCTGCAAGGGGGTTTGATACCAGGTCGGTTCGAAAAACATTCACTCCAAAGTTTAGTAGGATACCAGCCATAAAAATACTTACCCACACTTTTCTTTCATATCTTTCATACGCAAGATGATATATGCCAATTAGTGCGGAAACTATAAAAAGAATCCCGAAATAGCTAGCATAAATAACCTTAGTTTCTACACCAAAATAAAAAAAGTGAGTGATGGTAAGTGTTAATACTAAAACACTTGTTAAAACATAAATTTTTTCCTCTCTTAAAAATGCAAAAGGAGATGGCCGTTTGATCACTTCCATGATGAAACGTATAAAAACCGCAAGAAATAAAAAGAGTAGGACAATATACTCACGAATAAACTCAACTATGGTAGTAACAAAAGAAAGTAAATCTTGGCGCGCGAAGAACTCCAAAGACACTTGTTTAAGTGTCCCAAAGGTGTGAAATGGTAACAAAATAAAGCTTGTTGCTAAGGATGGGTTAAATGCAACAATTGGTAGAAATCCCGCAATCACCAAACCAAAAGTAATACCGAAACATAAAAGAATATTTCGCCATCCCGCCTTCATCAAGATGAGATAAATAACATATACAAACGTAGCGGGGAACAAATTGGTTCTCATCAACAAGAGTAACGCAAGACAGCATGAGGCAAGAATTGTTTTTTTACTTCGGTTTATGTTCGTTGTTTCTACATATAGAAGCGTTAGTAGAACAAGCGTGGTTGGTGCAAAGAGCGCGGACACAGCATAGTTCCCAATAAGAGAGAGGCTTGATAATAGTAAAAGAACAGCGATAAGTGCCCACCAACGATTCATTAACTTCTTTATCAATTTAAAAAGCAGTATCAAGATCGCAACACTAAAAACAGCGACCGCAAAACGTCCCACATAAAAGCCTGCCCCAAAAAGCAGTTGTGGCAGACCGTAAAGTAAAATAAAAAATGGTGGATATTCAACAACAATATCCCTAAATGGGATAAAATCGCCACGTAAAATAGTTAAGCTTTTAAACAAATAAATCGCTTCATCAATCCATGTCTGACGATACAAAGCGAACATCACGATCTCAACCAGTGCAAATACAACAGTTGTTAAAACAACTACTTTAAAAAAACCGTCCTCCCTACCTTTACACCACCGAACAAGCTGATGAATGAACATATATTCCTCTGATGATTAATATATTATCATTATACATTACGCACACCGAATAAAGGCATATTGAGAAGTTATGTTTACTGCAACACCGCCAAAAAATCAATTGTTATCGGGGCCGGAGAACAAAAAAGTAGCCGAGGGGAAACCGCTCAATCGCGTGGGGGCGCACACTCTGATACGCGCGGTCTGCCGCGTAAAAAAATGGGAAGAAAAGAGCGATAAGGGGAGAGAGCGGAGCGGCGATAACCGTCATAATGTTGAATATGAGCCCGAAAGGGCCGGTCCCTATCTCCGCGAGCTCCGCTGTCTCGAAACCGCTCCCGGCGAAGAGGCGGGCAAGCGCTTCTTTGGTGTATCGGAAAAAATCGTGCGGATCGGGATGATAATTGATGAAGAATGGCACGAAGCCGTACACCACGCCGTGCATCGCGATAATGCGCCGCACCTCGGCGAGGAGATGGGTGTGGTTAAATATATGCTCCAAGATGTTAAAGAGGAGTACTGTGTCCGCCGCACCTGCTGGAAAAGGAAGCGCGTCCCGCTCGAGATCTATCGGCACCACGGAAGCGCTCCGCGAGGAAGCGCCGTCAAGGGAAACGCGCCGCACCAGAGAGCGGCGCGAAAAATACTCAAGATAGCTCGGACCCTCCCCTCCCCCGATATCCACAACGAGCCCCGCGAGCGCGTAACGGCGGACGCGTTCGTTCATGAGCGTTCGCATGAGCGTCTTCCCCCGCGCGATGCTTTGTATGTGCGAGAACATATATTCCTCTAATGATTAATATATTATCATTATACATTGCGCACACCGAATAAAGGCATATTGAGAAGTTATGTTTACTGCAACATACCGTAAATGTCAAATGTTGCGTGTCTTCCAACGCGCAAACTCAAGCTCTTCCGGCGTATCAATATCCATCGCATGCGATGCTGGCACTTCATATCCGATTATTTTCTTACCTGTCATTGAATGTTTTTTTAAGATTGTGTCGGAGCGTATTGCGGAAAAATATCCCGCGGCAGCATACGCCTTCGGCAATTTCTGCACCGGCTCGTTAAACGGCTCATCAAGCCCAGAAAGTTTTTTTGCAATAGCCCTTGGAACAAATGATTCAAGAAGTTCACCGTTCATCCGATAGGTTTTTAGTGGGTGCAGAGGAGCCGGAATCATCGCGCGCACGGAATCGTCTTTTTTATTCGCCAAAAGCAACTCGATTCCTTTGTCTATATCTTCTGCTGTCCGCAAAAGACCGGTATTCACGCGCAAATGCGCGACAATATCAGGAATTTCTTTTTTATTTTTCTTTAGCCATTCCAGAAAATGTTCAAAAACCGGAAGGTCGGGCGTAAGGTCTCCTGCAATTTCTTTGGGTCGCACAAATGGAACTTCCGCGCCGTATCTTTTTGCGACATCGGCAATTTCTTTATCATCAGTAGAAACAATAACGCGGGAAATGTAACGGGATTTTTTAGCCGCTTCAATCGTCCACGCGATAAACGGTTTACCACCAACCTCAACTAGATTCTTCCGCGGAATCCGTTTGCTTCCGCCGCGCGCCGGTATAAGTGCGTATATTTTTTCTTTCATAATTTTTAGCTTTGTTCCCAATTAAAAAAATTCGAGCCATCTTCCCGGCGCGCGGCAAAACGACCGCGGTAATAATCCCTGTTTAATTTTTCCGTATGAGTAAGCTCACGCCGTTCGCTTCCAAAAAGTTCCTTGCGCCAGTTTGGATATTCTTTATCAAGCGCGCGTTCTTGCGCTTTTTTGCTTTTATTTCTGAACTCCGACAACTCTTTGAGCATTGAGGGAGTAATAGACACCGGTCCATCTTTTGTTTCTGAAGAAGGTAAAATTGTAAAATGCCTTTCCACATAGTCAGCACCGAACGCAATGGCAGATTTAACCGCAATAAGTCCGTCACGTTCAATAAGAGTGTGGTCTGACCATCCTGTTTCTTTCGCGTATCTTTTCAACCATTTCATCCGATTTAAGTTACACATCTGAAGCGTATTCGGATAACTTGTAACGCAATGTAAAAAGGTTAATTTTCTTCCGGCTTTTTTCACCAGCGCCGCCGCCTTTTTTATTTCTTCGTCATAACTCGCGCCTGTTGAAATGATAAGATGGTCAAATTTTTCACATAATTCTTTTAGAAAAGTAAAACTCGGGCAGTCGTAGCTCGCAACTTTCACAATTCGCGTAGGCCATTTGAGAGCAGCAACGGATGAGATTCTGTTTCTTGCAAAAATAGTTGTCATTGGAATCACTCCACGTTTTTTGCATTCTCTGATAAAAAATTTATGGTCGTCAAAAGACAGATCCAATTTTGAAAGCCGTTCTTTTTCGGCGTCAAATGGTCGTTTTATCGCCAAGACAGTTCCGTCTCTTTTTGTTTTACCTTCTTCAAATTGTTCACGGCGGGTTAAATCATCAGAAAAGATGCTTTGCATTTTTACTATATCCGCGCCGTTTTCAGCCGCGCTCTTTATCATTCTTGAAAGAATCTTTCTGTCGCCTTTGTGATTTTGGCAGATTTCAACAATTATTTTTGTCATAAACTCGATGCGAATCTACGAATAAAACGCGAATTATGCGAATAAAGAAAAAGAGGTTCAACAAAGTATATAACAATACTAAATGATTTTTTGTTAAATATATTTCGCTATATATCTCGCTGCAAATTGATTACCGTCCCACGCGCTGAATTTTTTCATAATTTCTTTCTTTGTCTTGCGCGCCGCGGTTTTCATAGCTGGAACTTTTTTCAATATTTCAGCAAGTGATTCCCCGCGGTAAACCATTCCAAACCCGAACTTTTCAATCGCTTTGTTATTGAAAAGTATTTCTGGATCATCATCACCGTCGTATTCCGGCAAGATAATCGGCACTTCTGTAAAAAGCGATAGCCATGCCGAGCCCCACCCGCTGCGCGCGAAATGAAGCACCGCGCTTCCAGAAGACAAGATTGATGGATGAACTCCGATACTCCCAGGCACGGCTGGGTTACCTGCCCCGTAGGCAGCTTGCTGT
>Ga0194120_10001532_pt1 | contig 41855 bp, 43 predicted proteins | sample TA2MahCa65mmetaG_FD_148642 | JGI IMG/M metagenome (GOLD analysis project Ga0194120, IMG submission 148642) | Freshwater microbial communities from Lake Tanganyika, Tanzania - TA2015019 Mahale Deep Cast 65m | ecosystem: Environmental > Aquatic > Freshwater > Lake | place: Tanzania: Lake...
TTGACGGCCGCCAACGCCACCTGGGCCTTGAAGGTCGCTCCGTGATTCCGTCTCGTTCTCTTCATCGCCTTGCTCCTCTGGTTCGCCACCCCTCGGTGACATGGGTGAAGCCAGGCTACCACTTACCCCACTGTCCGAATTTCCAGAGCCCCCTCTCTTGACAGGGTTTGGACCGCTGTGTAAGGTGAACGCACGATTCAAGAGATGTTGCTAATGCTTCGAGCTCTAACCATGGAGGAGGCGGCGATGAGAATCAAGATCGGTCAGGGGGCGTTGGTTCTGGCTGCAGTTGGGGCACTCGTCGGTATGCCCATGATGAGCGGTGTGGCACTCGCCGGGAACAAACATGTGGATGAAGCCGTTGAGCATACACGGGGTGCCGCCTCGCACGCAAAGGAAGGGCATGCAGATGCCTGTGTCCAGCATGCGGAAGAAGCGCTCAAGCACGCGCAGGCCGCCGGTGTGAAAAATCCGCATCTGGATGAGGGTGTAAAACATTTGAAGGAAGCCGTCTCGCATGGCAAGGCCGGGCATGCTGATGCGTGCAAAGATCACGCGGACGGTGGTGCGATGCATTTATCGGAAGTGAAATAAGAGCGGTCAATTGAAAGCTGGCAGCCGTGAGCTGACGGCTGGTCATTATGGAACGGGCAGGGAGTATTCCCTGCCCGTTCTCATATGAAGTGAAGTCCACTATGCGTGTTGGGTTCTATCAATATGAGCCGGTGTTTGGCGATGTGGCCAAGAATCTTGAACTGGTGGCGGCAAGGTTGGATCAAGCGGAGGCCGACCTTATCGTCTTGCCGGAACTCTTTGCATCGGGCTATCAATTCGTGTCGCAGGAAGAGACCCACCGGTTGGCAGAACCGGTCCCTGATGGCCCGACTGTTCGCCGCTTGATTGATGTCGCCACACGCCGCCGGATGCACATCGTTGCCGGATTGCCGGAACAGTCCGGTTCACGCTGCTATAATTCGGCCGTGATCGTGGGACCTTCCGGGTTTCTTGGGTGCTATCGCAAGACGCACCTGTTCTATGAGGAAACCCTGTTCTTCACACCGGGTGATACCGGATTCCAGGTGTGGGATATCGGTGCGGCGAAGATCGGGGTGATGATTTGTTTTGATTGGTATTATCCGGAAGCGGCTCGTTCTTTGGCCCTGCAGGGGGCCGACATCATCTGCCATCCGTCCAACCTCGTGTTGCCGAACTGTCCGGATTCGATGCCGGTTCGGTGCCTGGAAAATCGTGTCTTCGCCATTACCTGTAATCGGATCGGCAGCGAGGCTCGTGGGGGGAAAGATCGGTTGACCTACATTGGAAATAGTGAAATCGTGACTCCCAAGGGCGTCATCCAGTATCGGGCCTCCCGTGATGGCGAAGACCTTACCGTGATTGACATCAATCCAGCCGAAGCGCGCAACAAACAGTTGAATCGATATAACGACCTGTTGCGTGATCGCCGTGACTCCCTCTATCAGAGGTAACAATCGTGCCGACATTGCAGTGATTCTGGCGGTCGTGCTTGCGCGTGCGAGGAGGCCGCGGTAGGATTTGCACATGGAGCTACAACTTGGCAAAGGCGTCTTTCTGATCGCCGCGCCCCGTCTGCGTGATCCGAATTTTCGCCAGACCGTGGTGCTCCTCTGCGAACATGGGCCGGAAGGCGCTTTGGGTGTGGTGGTCAACCGTCCGACGGCCATGTCTATTTCAGAAGCGCTGCCGCAGGTGCCGATCATCGAAGGGGCCGGCCATGTGCTCTATGCCGGCGGCCCCGTGCAGCCCAATCAAGTCATGCTGCTCTATCGGGGGAGCCAATTTCCAGAGAATGCGCATCCCGTGTTCGACGGCGTCTGTCTCGGCGGCGATATGAATATGGTCGAGCGGATCCTCACCAATGCCGGTAGCAAGGAATCCTTCCGCGCGTACCTGGGCTATTCAGGGTGGGGGCCGTGCCAATTAGAAAATGAGATGAAAACCGGCTCATGGATTCTGGTGCCTGCCGAGCCGCAGTGGGTGTTTGCCGCAGATCCCGTATCAGTCTGGCGCGAGTTGCTGCGTACGCTGGATGAGTCGTACCGGCCGTACGCTGAGATGCCATTCGATCCCTCTTCGAATTGATTCCCCGCATGATCTCCATTGCAGCCGTTCCTGACGGGGTGCTACGCTCTTTGTATGTCGACGGATGAGAGGCGTGGAATGCGTGTGCGATCACTCCTGAGTGTGACCGTGATGAGCATGATGTGGGTGCTGATATCCGGCTGCGGTCTCGGCTACACCATTCTGAAATCCGAAGCGAAGCTGGATCGGCTCGCTGTACCCATGACAAAGGCGCAGGTGCTCGATCACATCGGGCATCCGGACCGCGTGCTCAAGGACGATGGGCGAGTCCTGGTTTGGGAATACTCCCTGACCACCAGAAAGCAATGGTGGTATGAACTGGCCTACTGTCCGCTCTCAATGGTGATCGGCGGGTGCCTGTTCTATCCGATCACGAATATTCTGTCTGATCAACGCGAACAGCCACAGCATGTTGTCCTCATCGATAACGAGCTCTGTGCCTGGGGGGTGCCGACGGCCATCGCGAAAAGGCAGCGTGCCTGCGCCGTCGTGGGCGCGCCTTCCGGCGGAGGAGGATCGTGGGCACGGCCGGAGCCGGTCGTCTCGGGGCGAGGGCCGATCGATCGAGACACGATAGGTCGGTACCAGACGATGGCGGTGATGCTGTTCGACGATGCCGCCGGTGCGCCAGGAACCGGTTCACGGGTGGCTGGTATTGTTACCACGCTGATGCTGGACCTCGATGTGCGGATGGTCGAACGGGCTCAGTTGGATGATTTGTTGCAAGAGCAGGTCATCCAGCTCACTCATGCCGACGACGCGAACGCCCTGAGGGTCGGGAAATTGGTCGGTGCTGAAGCGGTCATCGTTGGTGAGGTGCAGCAATGGCAACGGTATGAGCAAGAACGCACCAACAGCGTGTCGTTGGCCTTGCGGATGATCGATGTGGAGACCGGCCTGCTTTTATTCAGCGGGCAAGGGCATCTCACCGATCCAACACACGAGAATCCGGAAAGCTCCGCGCGCCTGATCGTCTATCGGATCCTCACCCAGTTCGGCTCGCAGACCGGGCTATTGGGATCCGGGCGGATCGGGGTTCACTGGGAGTTGCAGGAAGAGCGAGGGGGACGGTTCTATGTGGTCAAGGAGTTACGGGGAGGGTTGCCGGCTGAAAAGGCCGGGCTCAGAGTCGGCGATCGTGTGATGGCCTGCAATGGCGAGCCGTTGTCAGGAATCAAGACCGAACGAGAGGCGAAGGGATTATGCCGGGTTGAAGCGGGAGAAATCTTGCAGCTCGACGTGAGACGGGCGGATCAAGTCCTGGATGTGCGCGTGACCGCGGAGAAGCGGCCGGGATTATAGCGAGAAGGAGTGAATGTGAATCAACCGTCAGGGGGGCGTCCGTCAACCGACGTGTTATTGAGGAAGCTGCATGAGCAGCCGCAGGTCACCCTGATCGACTGGCTGCGCGCTCCTGCCCATGTGCATTACAAGGCCTTCCGCATGGCGGACCCACCGACTCAGCGTCAGCAGAGCCGCTCAGAGTTCCAATCGCTACTGGAGACTCTCAAGGTCTCCGGAGAGACCGTCGTTTTGCGGGATGCTTTTGGGTATGGGGTGAAGGAGGCTGAGAGCGGAGACCGACTCATCGTGATCTGGCAGGCGCATACCGAGTATTACAATTACCAGATATGGCATCTCCCTCCCCCTGGAACGAGCGGCGTCACATTCGGTCCGTTGACGTTTCCGACCTATCAATTACCCGGTAGGACCTTGGGGGCTGAAGTCTGCCGATTGGATATTCTCCTGACGCAGGAGCTGCCGCCGTCCCCCGATCGCCTGCGTGCGCTGCTTCCCGGCCGAGTCCTGTACGGGAGCCGTATGCTCGACGAACAGACCAGCGTGCTCACGAGTTTTACGCCGGATGAACAGGGGAGGGAACGGTATTGGGTGACGGTCGGGTCACCTCGCGCCAATCCGTCGCACCTGAAAGACATCGTTGATAACCTCGTGCGGATCGAAACCTACTACCATCTGTTGTTGATGCAGAAGCCGTTGTTCTCCGCCGCGATCGATCAGGTCTATAAATTCGAGCAGGTTCACCTCCAGCAGCGGGAAATCATCACCAACCATATCGGCCATGCCGACTCACAGGCATTGCAACGCTGGCTGAACAGCTTGACCCAGGATTTGCTGAAAACCAATCGCATGGCCGGCATGCTCCATTTCGAGTTGTCGGCCTCGGTGCCCTATGACAAGATCGTGCATTCCACGCTGGAGTCATTGGGGGAGAAACCGCTGGAGGCGTATCGTCCGATCTCCGACTATGTGCTCAAGGGCATTACCGGTGTGGCCGAGGGCTATCAGCAGCTCTTGAAACGGGTTGATACCTTGCGTAATGGGTTTGAAGGGATCATCAGTATTATCCGTACCCGCGTTGACTTAATTGTCGAGGCGCAGAACCTCACGCTCTTGCAATCCGTGGACAAGACAACGAAGAGCCAGGTGATCCTCCAGCATACCGTGGAAGGGTTATCAGTCATCGTGATCGCCTATTACCTGGCGGGCCTAGCCGGGTATGTGTTCAAAGGATTTCAGGAGATGGGCTGGTTGGCCAACGCCAATCTGGCCTCAGCCGTCTTCGTCCCGATTGCCATCGGACTGGCTTTTGCTGTGACGGCGTTCAGTAAACAATATCTGCGAAAGAAACTGGCGGGTGAGCAGCCGGCGAAGGAAGCCGGCAAGTCAGAACACAGCTAACCTCTCCCGCATCCTGCCCATCATCCACGAGAGAACGCGTGCTGATCCCTAAGCGAGTTGCTGATCAAAGCTCACGGCTGTGGTCCGTTCAGAGTCTTGGAAAGAAACCGTCCGGTATGTGACACAGACACCTTCGCCACTTGTTCGGGCCGGCCTTCGGCGACAATTTGTCCACCAGCGGCGCCGCCCTCTGGGCCGAGGTCGATGATCCAGTCTGCCGACTTGATCACATCCATATTATGCTCCACGACCACCAGTGTGTTCCCGGCGTTCACGAGCTTGTGCAGGACGGCCACGAGTTTCTTGACGTCGTCGAAATGCAGGCCCGTCGTGGGTTCGTCCATAATGTAGAGCCAATCTTTCGCCGCTCCGTCTTTCAACTCCGCCGCAACTTTCAGCCGCTGGGCTTCACCGCCTGAGAGCGTCGTCGCCGATTGACCGAGACGGAGGTACCCCAAGCCAATCGACGAGAGCAGATGCAATCGTTCTTGGAGTTTCGGGGTGCCGGTGAAAAAGTGGAGAGCCTCATCGACCGTCATGGCGAGGACATCCGAAATCGTCTTGCCACGGTAACGAATGCTCAGGACCTCCGGTTTGAACCGTGTCCCCTCGCATAGTTCGCAGGGGGCATAGATGTCTTCAAAGAAGTACATCTCCAGCTTTTCAACGCCGGCGCCTTCGCACCGTTCGCATCGCCCGCCGGCTGTATTGAAGGAAAAGTGGCCCGCCGTCAGCCGTCGGCGCAGCGCCTCCCGCTCGCCTGCAAACAGGTGGCGAATGTCGTCGAAGGCTTTCAGATAGGTGATGGGGTTGGAGCGCGGCGTGCGGCCGATCGGCTGCTGGTCGATGAGCCGAACACCCTTGAGATGTTCGAGGCCCTTGATGGCTGTGAAGCGGCCCATTGGGAGCGATTCAATGCGGAAGGCGCGGGCAAGCGCCCGGTACAGTGTGTCTTCCACCAAGGTGCTCTTGCCGGACCCGGAGACGCCGGTGATGCAGACGAACATGCCGAGCGGGAGACGCACGAGGAGGTCCTTGAGGTTGTGCTCCGCCGCGCCGGCGATGACGAGGAAGTTGCCCGTTCCAGATCGTCGGGTGTTCGGCAGCGGGAGCGAGTCTTCTCCTCGGAGATAACGAGCGGTTACGGCGTGCGGGTCGTGCAAGAATGTGCCCAATGGGGCGGTGCACACGATGTGTCCGCCCTGTTCTCCCGATCGCGGCCCCATTTCTACAATGTGATCAGCCGACTCGATCATGTGCCGGTCATGCTCGACGACCACCACGGTATTGCCTGATAGCGCCAAGTCTTTGAGAATGCCAGCGAGCAAGTCCGTGTCCCGCGCATGCAGCCCAATTGTCGGCTCGTCGAGCACATAAAGCGTGCCAACTAATCGGGCCCCGAGCTGGTTCGCAAGCGACACCCGCTGCGCTTCACCGCCCGACAGGGTTTTGGTCTGCCGGGCCAGTGTCAGGTAGCCGAGGCCGACTCGCTGGAGAAAACCGAGTTTCGCGCGAAGCTGCCGCAGGATGTCCTTGGCAATGTCTTGTTCCATGGGACGTAGCGGCAAGGACTCGACCCACGCGGCAACCTGTTCAATCGTCAGTTCAGTGATTTCGTGAATATCACGATCAGCGATCTTGACGAATCGGGCGTCCGGCTTCAGGCGGCTCCCTCGACAACCGGGACAATCAAAGGGTGTGCGATAGCGACTGAGCATCACGCGCACGTGCAGCTTGTACCGCTTGCCTTCCAGGTACTCAAAGAACTCGTTGATCCCGTCAAAGGACTTGTCTCCGGTCCAGAGCAGATGTTGCGTCTCTTTCGGGAGCAGCCGGTATGGGGTTGTCAGGTCGACGCCTTTGCGTTTCATGGCGAGCAACATCTGCTTCTGCCACCAGTCGGCGCTGGGCTTGCTCCAGGGTTCGATGGCGCCTTGGACCAGCGACTTGTTGTGGTTCGGAATCACCAACTCCGGATCGTAGCGCAGGACATTGCCGAATCCTTTGCATTCGGGGCACGCACCGAGGGGATGGTTGAAGGAGAAGAGAATCGGCCGGATCGGCTCAAACGTTCGACCGCAGCCCTGGCACTGAAAGCTGGTGCTGTAGGTCTGAAGGCCGTGCCCGATGATGTCGATGACGCATCGTCCCTCGCCTTCCCGCAACGCCGTTTCCACCGCCTCAGTCAGCCGTGATCGGTCGATCTCCCTGACGATGAGGCGGTCGAGCACGATGTGGAGAGTCTGTTGTGTATGGAGCAACGATGGAGTGACCTCCTGGAGCGCGATGGTGTCGTCGCCGAGCTTCACTCTCGTGAACCCACGGGTGAGCAGTGATTGGATGAAGGATGCTGCCGTCTTTGGGGTGGGTGGGGCGATGGGAAACAACACCATCGCTCTGGCTTCCGGGAAGCGACGGAGCAGATCTTCCGTGATCGTCACCGGATGAAACGAGCGGGCCTCTTGCCGGCAGTCCGGACAGATCGGCTTGCCGATCTTGGCGAACAGCAACCGTAAGAGGTCAGCAATTTCCGTTGTGGTCCCGACGGTCGATCGGGCGGTGCGCACCTGGTTTTTCTGCTCAATCGCAATGGCTGGGCGTACATTCAGGACGCGGTCTACGTCCGGCCTGGCCACTTTGTCGAGAAACATGCGGGCATAGGTTGAGAGCGATTCGACATACCGCCATTGGCCTTCGGCAAACAGGGTGTCGAAGGCCAGGGAGGATTTGCCCGATCCGGAGACGCCGGTAATGGCCGTGACTCGATCGTGAGGAATGTGGAGCGAGATATTCTTCAGATTATTCTGCCGCGCCCCTTCGATAATGAGGTCTGAAGGCCGATCCGAGGCCATAGGGGCTGGCTTCACAGCGAGACTCCTGAGAAGGGAAATGGCGAATCGTAGCAGCCTCGCCCGATCCCTTCAACGGGGATATAAGAAAAACCAGGTCACCGACTGTCATAGTGAGAGAAGACAATACCCTTTGAAATTTCTCAACGATGGAGCGTCTGGGTCTCAGAGAGAAAATCCAGCAGGATGGTCAAAAAGGCCGTTCAGCAAGGCCGCAGCAAGCGAAGAGGCGAGGCGTACGCAGTTCGGTACGTTGAGCCTCTGAGTGATGCGAGAACGACGCTGGCGGACTTTTTCAACATCCTGTTAGCGCAACCACAGTTTCAACGCGCCTATGCAGCCTATATACAAGGCAAGCGAGCCCACCATGGCCGGCCAGAACCCAATGTGGGGAACGCCCACGATCATCGTGGTGACATAGACAAGCCAGGGTGGGACGAACCACAAGAGATTCTTGGCGTAGCTGACGATCGCGTCGTTGCCTCCGTTCAGGTAGATCAAGACGAACGTCGCCCCGGTAATAGCGGGAAAGGTGCTGGCGAAGGCGGCAAGAAACGATTTGCCTTGTGAGCCGAGATAGGTCGAAACACTGACGATTGTCCCGCCAAGCAAAAAATACACGGCATACTTCACGAGATCATTCACGGAACCGATCCTCCTTCCTTCTCACCCGATGGCTGTTCGCACAGCCAGGTACATGATCATGACTTCGACCGCATGCGCCACGATGGTGATGGAGAGATTGCCGGTGCGTAGCCGGATGGCTCCCCAGATCAACCCATCCCAGAGAGCGATCCAGTGCAGGTGCTGGAAAGTATTGATCATGAACGGATCGAAAGTAAATGCCAGTGCGCTGGTTACGAGTGCGACCGGTGGCAGGCCCCTGCATAGACCCGAGGTCCACAGAGATGTTTCCAGCGCAGCACATCGTCCCAACAGGAATCCGCGAAAATTCAGCTCCACAAACAATGCGATGAAGCAGATGATCCATGGGACCATGAGAAGAACAGGAAGTCGCCCGTGCGGTGTTGATTTGAGGAACGTGATGTCATAGCCCAGAGCAGGGTAGATCGACAGAATCATGAACGTATTCAGAATTCCAAGTAGCAGTCCTGTCGTGAGGCCCCAACGCAGGCCGTTCTGGATGCTGGCTTTCTCGAGTCCGAGTCGAGGCCAGATGCGCTGATTGCGGGAGGCCCACAGGAACAGGGCCAGATACGCGAGCAGTTGAGGAATGAATTGGACGAGCGTTCGTTCTTGGAGGTCGGCAGGAAGAAGGTAGTAGCCGAGGGTGGCGGCAAGGGGGAGCAGAGCTAGCGCGGAGCCTCGCTCGACGACCTGCAGATCAGCGAGCCTATCCGGCTCGGAGGCCATTACTCTCTGCTAGTCCAATTGAAAATTGTATCGCTCCAGCGTTGTCGCCTTGTGCCGAGAGAAATTGGAGAGCGATTTGTTGTAATCGACCGTGGCCCGCAGCTCATTGGCCTGCGCTGTGGCCAAGTCGCGCTGAAAATCGAGCACGAAGCGGGTGGTGCTGAGTCCGACCCGCAGACGCTCTTGTTCGGCTTGCAGCTGCTTCTCCGCCATGATGCGGGCCGAACGGGTCGTCTCGATCCGCTTGAAATCGGTCTGAACCCGGCGGACTGCTTCACGGATGCCCACAATCACTTGCTGGCGAATCTTGGCCAGCATGGCCTCGGCGTTCTTGGCTTCCAATTCCCGCTTTGTATAGGTGTTGATGGCCGAACGGTTGCCGAGGGGATAACTCAGCACGAGTCCGGCGCCGTAGTTGTAGAAATCACCGCTGAAATTGCGGGTGAAGGAGTCGCCGTAGTCTTTGCCCAGCCCCGACATCCCCATGGTGCCTTGGAATGAGAGGGTGGGGAGCAGCTGGTTGCGGGCAAACTGTTTGTTGAGTTCACCCGTTTCCATATTTTTCTTCGCCTGGGCGATTTCGGGCCGCTGGTCGATGGCCGTGTCGATCGCTTCCTGTAGGCTGATTGGCTCCAAGAAGGACAGGGGTGTGTCAGTGGGGACAATCCACACGTCTTGACGCAAACTCTCTTCGCCGGGATTGAGGAGCCGCCGCAGCTGATCACCTTGGTCACGGATCGCGCGCTCGGTCACCAGCACTTGTTCAATGCGTGAGGCGACAGCGGCTTCGGCTTGGAGCACGTCCACAATGGACATGATGCCGGCTTTTGACTTGGCCCGGTTCGTGGCCAGCAGTTCTTCCGCCGCTTTGAGGGCGGCTTGCGCTACTTTCAAATTCTCGTTGGCGAAGACCAATTCCCAATAGGCCTGCTCCACTGAGGCGATGACCGTCATGACACGATCGCGAAACACATGCTGTTCCACCTCGGCATTGTTCTGCGCAACCTTGATGAATGTCTTATTGACGTCGATACCGGCGTTCCGGAGCAGTGGTTGCGTGAACGTCATGGCCAGGCCACCCGTCCAAGCCGGATTGAACAGGAATCCGCTCGCGACGTCTTGGTTCACGTTGGTACGGGAGGGGCTATAGTTGAGGTTCACACTTCCGCCAGTGATCAGGTTTTGGGTCAGGTCCGCAGTCATAGAATGGCTGCGCTGGTCAAAAACGGTGATGTTATTCAGCGTGCCGACCGTTCCGCCGAACACCGGCCGATTGAGCGGACTCGCCACTCGGTTGTAGGTCCCGTTCAGGCTGACGGTCGGGTCGAATTTGGATTGTTCGATAACGATGTCGGCCAGCCGGCTTTCCTTCGTATGGCGGCTGATGCTGATGTCCAGGTTGCTTTGCAGCGCGCGAAGCGCGGCATCCGCCAGGGAAAGGGATTCGCGCGGCTCGGTGGGCGGTTCTTTCTCGGTGTCCGCACTCCAGGCGGCGAGTGGCGCGAAGAGAATCCAGATACTCGCGAAGACGAGTGCGGTACAGCGGTAGCTGGGAAACAACGTGGCGATGGTCATATACGCCTCCAGGATCGACAGTGATAAGTAATGTATCATATAATGTGGGCATGCAGGGTGTCATGAAGATTGTCCTCTGGCGTTCGAGGGACCGAGTGGTTCCTATTGTACTGTGGGTCTGTCTCCTGGTGACAGCCGGCATGGACTCGCTCGCCTGGGCCCAAAGCGTGTCGGGCGTGCGGGCGTTCGGCGGTGGCGTGGCACCGCTGGCCAGAATGCCGGGTGGAAGTCTCTACAACGATAATCAGGGCACGCAGGGCTTTCTGTACACGCCGGGCCAAAACTTTCAAACGTACAGTTTTCGCAATCCGACGACAGGCCAAGCCTGGAGCGGCGCAGTCGGAACGTTAGGTCCGCAGCTCTCGATCGGACTTATACAAGGCGCCAATCAATCGGGTACGCCGCTCGTCTTGCCTGGTCCTCCGCGACAAACGTCGCCGCTCGCGCCGATTCAATCCGGCATCCTCGATCCTGGGCCATCCTCTCTCCTCGGTGATCTTCCGTAAAGACAGTCGGCTGTGTGCAGGCGTTCGAGTACGCAAGAAGACGCTGACCCCAAATGTCTTATCAGGGTAGTGGCATGAGGGTGATGCTAAAGACCCTTCGCATAATAGTCTGGGATGGGGGCGTTGTGTTCTTGTGCAGCTTGCAGCAGGTTCGTATAGGAACTGGTGAAGATCGTCGCCCAGTGATGTTTTGCGAGGTTGTGCCGGATCGTTGCTGCCTTGTCGTAGTTTGAGCTCAGGGCCTCGGCCTTCTTCCCAGCCTCATCGGTCCAGAGAGGTGGCTTCCATAACTCAAGCCCGTATTTCTGAAGAAGGATCCCAACAGCAGTTGCGCGTAAACGTTCGGTGTTGGGTTGCCGTTCTTTGCTCACGACGGCCCCGACAGAGCACTGGAGTAAGGCGCCGAGCTGTTGTGCTGCAAGCGAAGGACTATTGGTGGTGATGGCCGTGCTCCCGCACGCCGTATCAATTGAATTGTTGGTGAAGAGGCTCAATGCGGCTTGCGTGTCGCCGTCCCGTACATGAGCCAAGAGTCGCTGCCATGTATCAACCGAAATGACGTACGGCATGTCCGAGTCGTCGAGAGCCTGGCTGTCGCGTTCATGGAGATCCAGTGCAGTTTGTGCGGCAGGAAGACCAGCCTTGGCAGCGGCGCGAACCCAACGCAATCCTTCTTCACGATCTGCAGGCACACCCTCACCTTTCAGATGCATCGACCCTACGCGCAGCATGGCTGCAGGAATCCCTCGAGTGGCGGCTTCATGAAACCACAAAAACGCCTTGTTCAATTGGCCTTGCTTGTAGTGATAGATCCCAATACTGTAAATTGCTTCCGAATCACCAGCCTGTACCGCCTTGGTCCACCATGTGACCGCCTCCTCCCAATCTTCAGACACTCCGAGACCGTTGCTGTATAAGGCACCCAAGTCGCTCATCGCCTTTCTGTGTCCAAGTTCGGCGGCTTTCTTCCAGATTTGAGCAGCCTCTTCATATCGACCAGTATTGGCGAGCAACGCCGCGTCGCGGTACATTGCCTCCGGATCCTTCTTTGAGCAGCCAGACATAACCAGAAACCCAATGACCACGAATGAGCAAAGCCCGCTGGCGAATCTTCTCACAGGGAACATGCTAGCCATACACGGGATCTCCGAAATGCGTAGGGTGAGTATGAGATATAGGGTCAGTTTGAGATGGCCCGGATTTGACAGGCATTTTTAGGTACAAGAACACTTCACGGCGTATTCGCGAGTTGCCATGCCAAGGCTAGGACGTACCGGGCGACGGATTTGAGAATCTCCGGATCGATCGTGTCGGCCGTATCGGTCGGCTGGTGAAAGTGGGGATGGACCCCGCCGCTGACGACGGTGACAGTCGGTACGCCTGCTTCCTTGAACGGCACATGGTCGCCGCCAGGGAAGAATCCATAGAGGTCAAGCTTGTCGCTAAGCCCGGCGGTTTCACCTGCCGTCGATGCCACCGTCTTTTCCATTCCCGTCACGCCCACCGTGAGTCGCCCATTCCCGACGCCCGCATGGTCGATATTGATCATGCCTACAGTTGAGGCCAATGGCACAATGGGTTGGGAGACATAGTGCCGCGAGCCAAGCAGCCCCTGTTCTTCACCGCTGAACGACAAAAGGAGAATGGATCGTTTCGGCGCGGCAGGGGCCGATGCCAGGATGCGCGCGACTTCCAGCATGACGGCGGTGCCTGACGCATTGTCGTCCGCGCCCGCAAAGAGACGGCCCCCTTGAAGGCCGAAATGGTCGCGATGGGCGCCGATGATGACGGTGTCCTGGGTGCGTGGCGAATAGCCTCGGATGATTGACGCGATATTAAAGAGCGTGCCCGTTGAGGATGTGGTGGTCCAGGTCAGTCGTGCCGTGACCTCGGTGGCGAAGGAGCGCGAGGTATTTGTACGCGTGATCGCTTCTTGAATGTCCCTCAGCCGGCCTTTTCCTGCCGGTGCTTGTGCGACGATCGACTCAGCGATGGCGGTACTGATCCATGCCCCGGGTAGTGGCGGGGAGGTATCATATATGGCTGTGGGCGTGCCCGTGACGCCTCTCCGCAGTTCGTAGGGGCTCAACACCGGTCCTGTCGCAGTCAGATAGGCGACCGCCCCTTTCTCCTTGGCGATTCGCACTTTGTCCGCCTGTGCGACAGCGCCCTTGTATGGTTCAGGCTTCCCACGCAGAAACAGGACGATCTTGTTTCGGACGTCGAGGCCCGCATAGTCGTCGATGCCTTGAGCAGGGTCAGAAATGCCATAGCCGACAAAGACGATCGTTGCATTGATGTCAGCTGAGGGCGAATCCAAGATGGGCAGAAAATCTGATCCGCTACGGAGTGGGGAATGGTCCTCTATCTGTATGAGAGGATCAGGTTGGATGGTCTTCGCGATGACCGACAGAGTCTGTTTCCATTCTCGTTGAGGCAAGGGATTGGTCTGGTTGGCCGGAGGGGCGGCGGTTGACCGATGCAGCCGCAGGGCGCTGAACCGGTCGGCCACGAAGGCTGCTGATTTTTGATCATCATCAGTGCCGGTCTGCCGTCCACTGAAGGCTGGTCCGCTCAGTTCTCTGATGTCTGCCATCATCCGTTCGGTGGAGATCTCTTCCAACCCGCGTGTCAGCCAATTGCCTGCCGAGATGGTGGAATCGAGCGTTGTCTCAGAGGAGGCCGTTCCTATGAGGAGGGAGATGGCGCAGACCGAGGCCAGGGCAATCGTGATCCGAGTCATCTGTTCACGCAGGCTCCGAGGAAGACTGATCAGCCCGCGCGACTATAGCATAGGCTGTGCCATCCATTGCACCGTCTCAGCCGGACAGGGTACTATGCAAAGCGTGCGGACACGCAGTACGGAAAGGGTAAGCCATGGCAGCCGGTGGATCGGGAAACGGACTCTACGACTACCTCTACAAGCGATTCTTTGAGCAACGTGACAGCCACGACGGGTACTCATTTCAGCATGCGCCAGGAGGCAGCGCGCCGACTCGGATGGTGACATTCTCTGAAAAATTGCGATGGTGGGCCTTCGATCGGCGACGGCGCCGGAAACAAATTCTGGCCGAACGGGACCAGTTGCAACAAGTTATCCTTCAAATCAAGAAGACAGGACCGTCGAAGTAGGTCCAATAGGGCTCCGGGGTTCCCTTGGGTTAAGACAAGAGGGGGAGGACTTTGGCGCTTGCCTTTTTTCTTGTGCCTGGGGTAGCATGGGGCCGCTTGAGTGCGAGAGGCCTGGCAAGCAAGCGCAGAGAGTGACAAGGCCTGAACGGATGTTGTTTTGGTCAAGCCTGGGAACCTGATCGGCAGTCAGAAGTCAGCCGCCGCTGTGTTGATACCGTCTTCGGCCCATTCTTTCCCCGTTTCTCTCTCACGTCCAAAACAACACCACTCTGTCCAAGGAGGAATCTGATGGGTGCGAAGATTTATGTCGGTGGGTTGCCCTATTCAACGACCGAGCAAGAATTGAGCGATCTGTTTGCCACGCATGGGGCAGTGGCGTCGTCGCGGATTATCACGGATAAGTTCACCGGGCAATCCCGGGGGTTTGGATTTGTCGAAATGTCGTCTGATTCTGAAGCCCAGGCGGCAATTTCCGCGCTGAACGGCACAGAGCTTGGCGGCCGCACATTGACGGTCAACGAAGCCCGTCCTCAGGAACCCCGTTCCGGTGGCGGAGGCCGTGGAGGATTTGGAGGCGGTCGGCACTGATCCGACCACACTCCGTTCGTCTGAGGGGGTTGCCGGATTTTCCGGCAGCCCCTTTTTTATTCCGCCCGTGGCGTTGAGATCGCGCTGGTCGGGCCGTTGGTACGATGATCGCCGGAGCGACTAATGCCGCCCTTTAAGCTGGAAGCCCCCTTCAAACCCTGTGGCCATCAGCCGGAGGCGATTGTCAAACTGACGGCCGGCGTGCAGACGGGAAAGATCCATCAAGTGCTCCTCGGCGTCACCGGATCCGGCAAGACGTTTACCATGGCCAATCTAGTTGAACGGGTGCAAAAACCCACGCTGGTACTCGTCCACAACAAGACCTTGGCCGGCCAGCTCTATCAAGAGTTTAAGCAATTCTTTCCGCAGAATGCCGTGGAGTACTTCGTCAGCTATTATGACTACTACCAGCCGGAAGCGTACATTCCGCAAAGTGACACCTACATCGCGAAGGATGCCTCGATCAACGATGCGATCGACCAGATGCGGCATGCCGCGACGACCTCGTTGCTTCAGCGCAACGATGTGCTGATCGTCTCGTCGGTCTCCTGCATCTACGGGCTGGGATCGCCGGAGGTCTATCACGACATGCTCGTCTATCTGGAAGAAGGAGCTGAGATTAGGCGGGAGAAGATCTTGGCGAAACTGGTGGAGATTCAATACGAACGCAACGACGTTGACTTTCATCGCGGGACGTTTCGCGCGCGCGGGGATGTCATTGAAATCTTCCCCGCGTCGTCGGAGGCCAAGTCGGTGCGGATCGAACTGTTCGGTGACACGGTCGATGCCATTCATGAGATCGACCCGCTCACGGGGAAGTCTTTGGGCAAGTTGCCCAAGGTTGCGATCTATCCCAATACGCACTATCTCATCGCGCCGGATCGCTATGAACGGGCCATCACAGGCATTGAAGAGGAACTCGACGAGCGCCTGGTCTATTTCAAGAAAGCCGGCCAATTGGTGGAAGCCCAGCGGCTCGAACAACGGACTAAGTTCGACTTGGAAATGATTCGCGCGATGGGCTATTGCCATGGCATTGAGAACTACTCCCGACACTTGAGTGGGCGCGCGCCGGGGGAGGCACCCCCTACGCTGTTGGATTATTTCCCCAAGGATTTTTTGCTGATTGTGGATGAGTCACATGCGACGGTCCCGCAAGTCGGGGGCATGTATGAGGGGGATTATTCCCGGAAACGCACCTTGGTGGACTATGGCTTTCGTCTGCCCTCCGCCGTCGATAACCGTCCGCTGAAATTCGCGGAGTTCAAACGGTGCCTGAATCATGTGGTGTACGTCTCGGCGACGCCGGGCCCGTACGAGCTGGAGCATGCGGGAGGTGAGGTGGTTGAGCAGATCATCAGGCCAACGGGTCTGATGGATCCACCGATCGATGTGGTGCCGGCGAAGGGGCAGGTGGACCACCTGCTGGGACAAGTGCGCGCCGAAGTCGCCAAAGGCGGACGCGTGCTTGTCACGACACTCACGAAGCGCATGGCCGAAGACCTGACGGAGTATTACCACGATCTCGGGGTGAAGGTGCGATACCTGCATTCCGATATCAAGACGCTGGAGCGGGCGGAGATCATCCGGGGCTTGCGCCTGGGGGCATTCGACGTCCTGGTCGGGATCAATCTCTTGCGCGAAGGCCTCGACCTGCCGGAGGTGAGCTTGGTGGCCATTCTCGATGCGGACAAGGAAGGGTATCTTCGCTCGTATCGGTCGCTCATCCAAACAGCGGGACGGGCGGCGCGTAATATTGACGGGCGAGTCATTTTATACGGCGATGGTGTCACGGATTCGATGCGGATGGCGATGGAGGAAACGGACCGGCGCCGCGGGATTCAGGCGGAGTATAATCGGATGCATGGCATTACGCCCGCCAGCGTGAAGAAGGGGATCCCGGCGTTGGAATATGCCGTGGCTGAACTGGACTATGTTCAGTTGGAATTGGCGGCGGAATCGGTCGAGCCGTACGGCACGGCGGGAACGACGGAACAGCTCATCAGCCAGCTGGAAACGGAGATGAAAGCGGCGGCCAAAAAACTGGAGTTTGAACGAGCCGCGGAACTGCGGAACCGAATCCGGGCGCTTCGATTAAAAGACCTGGAGGTGAAGTCGTAAGGGCTATACGTGCTTGTAGAGGTAGATGCCTACGAACATACCAAGGATGCTGAGGATATTGATCTTGAGCGTGAAGCCGAGTGTGAGTTTGACGAGAATCAGGTCGAGGGTGAGGGGTTGGGTGATACCAAGCGAGAAGTGTGTCGAGAAGATGTTTTGGATCGTTCCCTGAGGGGCCATGACTTGGAGAATTTCTCCAAGAATGCCGCCGAGCAGCCCTCCGATCAGCAGAAAAACGAACAGAATCCAGGGCGATTTTCGCACAAGAACCGTGCTCCTCTTCTCTTCCTCGCACCGATCGGTGAAGAAACTGAGGGGAACCATATCGGAAGGTCCACGGCAAGTCAATAAAACCGGCGGTTTCAGTAACGGGCCTGTTTCCAACCTTTCAGACCTCCCCATTCTTGACTTGGCTGCCGTGGTTCTATAGACTGCACGGTGCTCTTTTTCTAGATTTTTCGAGGCGATCGGAGATCTGGCGTAAGGCTTCGATGGCCTCTTTCTTTGTGGTCCTATGTTTGATGCATTAAGCAGCAAGTTCGAGAACATTTTGAAGAAGCTTCGGGGGCAGGGTGTGCTCACGGAGCAGAATGTCGCCGAGGCACTCAAGGAAGTGCGATTTGCACTGCTTGAAGCCGACGTCAATTTCAAGATCGTCAAGGATTTCGTCGAGCGGGTCCGCCAGAAAGCCGTGGGCCAAGAGGTCATGCAGAGCCTGACGCCCGGGCATCAGGTCGTCAAGATCGTCTGGGAAGAATTGAGTGAGATGATGGGGCGTGAGCGCGCGGGGCTTGCGCTCAGTTCCCATCCCCCTACCGTGGTGATGATGGTTGGCTTGCAGGGCGCCGGCAAAACGACCACCTGCGGCAAGCTGGCCCGTGTGTTCAAGAATCAGGGGAAGCGTGTCCTGTTGGTGGCCGCCGATCCGCGCCGGCCCGCGGCCGGCGAACAGTTAAGTTCCCTGGGGCGAGATCTTGGGATTGAGGTCTACCGGGCGGATCAGGCGCAGGCGTCGCAGGCGGATGTCGTGCGTATTTGCCGGGCCGGTGTTGAGCAGGGGCAGGCGCAGGGATTCGATTTGGTGGTGTTGGACACAGGCGGGCGACTGCATATCGACGAGGAATTGATGGGGGAACTCGTCGCGGTGAAAGCAGCGGTGGCCCCGCAAGAGGTGTTGCTCGTCGCCGATGCGATGACCGGTCAGGATGCGGTGACGATGGCGGGCCAGTTCGACCAGAAGATCGGTCTGACCGGCGTTATCTTGACAAAGGTGGAAGGTGATGCGCGCGGCGGCGCGGTGTTGTCCATCCGGGCTGTGACCGGCAAGCCGATCAAGTTTCTCGGCGTGGGGGAAAAGCTGGATGCGTTGGAAGTGTTTCATCCGGACCGCATGGCGTCGCGCATTCTCGGCATGGGCGACGTGTTGTCGCTCATCGAAAAGGCGCAAGAAACTCTTTCGCGCGAGCAGGCTGAAGCGGCGCAGAAACGGCTGACCAGCAACACGTTCACGCTGGAGGATTTTCGGGCTCAGCTGGGACAAATGGGCCGTCTCGGTTCGTTGGATCAGATCCTCGGCATGTTGCCGGGAGGACAAAAGCTCAAGAGCGCGATCGAAGGGGACAAGCCGGAGCGGGAAATGGGCCGGGTAGCCGCCATGATTGATTCCATGACGATCCGCGAGCGCCGCGATCACACCATTATTAACGGCAGCCGAAAGAAACGGATCGCGCGAGGCAGCGGCACCAGCGTGCAGGAGGTCAATCGGCTGATCAAGCAGTTTTTGTCGGCGAAGAAACTGGCGAAAGCCATGACCGGTGCAGGGGGGCGGCGGCAGTTGGCCCAACTCATGCGGTCGATGTGAAGAGAGGCAGTCAGCTGTCAGCGTACAGCTCTTGGCTCGATGGGGTAAGAACAGTTCAATATCAAAAGCTGGAAGCTGATTGCTGAAAGCTATTCATCAAGGAGGAGACAGTGGCTGTTCATTTGAGACTCGCTCGGACAGGTAGACACAAACGTCCCATGTATCGGCTGGTCGCGGCCGATTCACGCAAAGCGCGGGACGGACGGTTCCTTGAAATTCTTGGGATCTTCGATCCGTTGAAAGAAGCGGGTGTGCCGGAGCTCAAGCAAGAGCGTGTACTGACCTGGTTGCGGCAAGGCGCGCAACCGTCGGTGACCGTGCGCACCCTGCTTCGCCGGTCCGGCTTGTGGAAACAATTCGAGGCGGAGAAGGCTGGCCAAAAGGGCGGCGCCGCGAAGTAAGTGCGTGGAAGATGGTCGGCTCGATCCAGACGGTCACAGTCGGACAGATCGGGCGGCCCTTTGGGTTGAAGGGGCAGGTCAAAGTTAGGCCATTAAGTGATGTGCCAGGCCGATTTGAATCACTGACGGATGTACGATTGGTGGCGAAGGACGGCCGGACGTTGGATACCAGCGTGAGCACTGTTCGGCATGCGGGAACGGATTTGATCGTGGGATTTGCGGGCCTGACGACACCTGAAGAGGCGAAGGTCTGGTCCGGTGGGTTGATACAGGCCGCTCGTGGCACCGCCCCCGCGCTTCCGAGCGGACAGTACTATGAATGTGACCTGGTGGGCCTGGACGTGTACACGGACCACGGGCAGCCGCTTGGCGTGCTGGAAGCAATTTGGGAACTGCCGGGCAATCATGTCTTTGTCGTTCGCCAGGGTTCCAAGGAGACCTTGATTCCTGCAGCCAAGGAATGGGTGACCGCCGTTGATCTCGAGCGCCGGAGGATGACCGTTCATATCATGGATGGGATGGACGAGTAAGATGTTGCGGTTCGACGTGCTGACATTGTTCCCGGATATGGTGGCTCCCGTCCTGGGACAGAGTATGCTCAAGCGCGCTCAGGAGAAGGGGCTGCTTCATGTCACGGTGCGCAATCTCCGGGACTTTACCGATGACCGCCACAAGGTGGCGGATGACGTGCCATACGGCGGCGGCGCCGGGATGGTGATGAAGGCGGAACCGATATTGCGCGCGGTTGATGCCTTGAGGGAAGACGCGCAGGCGTGCGGTGAGACGATCCGGTTGCTGTTTCCGTCGCCTCACGGTCGGCCATTCACGCAGGACTATGCGCAACGTCTGGCGGGTGAAGCGCGCCGCATCGTGATTCTCTGTGGCCATTATGAGGGAATCGATGAACGGGTCCGGACGGCCCTGGCACCGGAAGAGGTGTCTGTGGGCGACTATGTGTTGACCGGCGGCGAACTGCCGGCACTGGTCTTGATCGATGCGGCGGCCCGGTTGGTCCCGGGCGTGTTGGGTGATCCGCAGTCTATGGTCGAAGAGTCATTTACGGATTCTCTCTTGGAGTATCCGCACTATACGAGGCCGGCGGAGGTGCGTGGCCTGGGTGTCCCGGACATCCTGTTGTCCGGGCATCATGAAGCGATTCGCCTGTGGCGCAGGAAGCAGGCGTTGCGGAGCACGTATCTGAGGCGGCCCGATCTCCTCAGAGATCGAGTCCTGACGAGTGAAGATCAACGGTTGTTGAATGAGTTGTTGAATGAAGGCGTCGCGATGGCGCCGGTACGTAGCGGGGAGGAGGGATAAGTCGATGAATCAGTTAGAGCGCATTCAGCGGTCCTTAACAAAAAAATCACCGCCGAGCTTTGAAATCGGGGACGTCGTCAAAGTCCACGTCAAAGTCGTCGAAGGCGATAAGGAACGCATCCAGGTGTACGAAGGCACGGTGATCGCTCGCAAGGGATCCTTGAATACAGAGATGTTCACCGTTCGGAAACTGTCCTACGGCGTCGGTGTTGAGCGAATTTTCCCGGTGCATTCACCGATCGTTTCGAAGGTCGATGTCGTTCGGCAAGGACGGGTGCGGCGGGCGAAGCTCTATTACTTGCGTGGAAAGAAAGGGCGGTTCGCCAAAGTAGAAGAGCGCGAGTTTGTCGGTGAGGGCAAGTCATCCGCCCAGCCGGCTGCCGTTCAAGCCGCTCCGGAAGAGCCTGCGAAGGCCTAGATACCCGGTTGCCACGGTCTTGCCGAGTGCAGGAGACGCTTGTCTCATACAGAGCCGTGATCGGGAGCGAGCCTGATGGGGCCTGCCGATGAGTTCGAGCAAGAAGCCCGGCGGCGCGGATATCGCCGTGTTGCCGGCATCGACGAAGCGGGACGCGGGCCGTTGGCCGGTCCGGTCGTCGCGGCGGCCGTGATTCTGCCCATCCATGTCAAGCTGACCGGCGTTGACGATTCCAAACAGCTTCCCGAAGCGGAACGGGAACGGCTGTATGACGCGATCATGGACAAAGCGGTCGGTGTCGGGATCGGGTCGGCTGATGCCGGTGAGATCGATGCCCTCAACATTCTAGAAGCGTCCCGTCTGGCCATGTGCCGGGCGATCGCCAACTTGGACTCCGCTCCGGACTATCTCCTGACAGATGCTGTCGCGCTGCCGGCCCTTCATGTCCCGCAGCGCCCGATCATCAAAGGTGATGCGCTGTCGCTCTCAATCGCCGCGGCGTCGATCATCGCGAAAGTCACACGGGATCGTCTGATGGCGGGGTACCACGAGACGTTTCCGCAGTATAATTTCCTGTCGCACAAGGGGTACGGCACGGCGGAGCATCTGCGTATGTTGGCGCGGTTCGGGCCCTGCCCCATCCACCGGCGGACGTTTGCGCCGGTGCGAGATGCGGTTGCCTTGGCACGGACTGCTGAACTCAGCGTTGCGGGGTCGGCCGGGTAGTCCAACTCATCTCCATGAACAGGCCCAATTCGATGGATCCCCGGCATCAGTTCGGACGAGCCAGCGAATTGTTGGCAGAGCGGTTCTTGCAGGCCAAGGGCTATCGGATCTTGGCGCGAAATCTGCGGACGACGTTGGGTGAACTGGACCTCGCGGCCGAAGACCAGGGCGTATTGGTCTTTGTCGAAGTGAAGGCTCGGGCGACGGAGGCCTTTGGTGGCGCAATGCTGGCCGTGGATCGGCGGAAACAGGCCAAACTCGTGCGGCTGGCGTCTCAATATTTGGCGCACCACCACCTGTCGGATCGATCCTCCCGATTCGACATCGTCTTGGTGCAGGGACACCCGTCTTCAGAAAGTCGCATCGAACATCTTCAGAATGCATTCGATGCCGATACCTAGACCGTTGGCGGGGAGAAGCGGCCGAAGGACACGATGATTCAGCTGATCCATGTGTCGAAGAGCTATGACCGCCGTGTTGCGTTGTCCGACCTGACCCTGGAAATCGGGAAGGGAGAGTTCGTCCTGCTCATGGGCCCGAGCGGAGCGGGGAAGTCCACGTTACTGCGCATGCTGATCGGGGAGGAACGGCCTGATCAAGGCCAAATTTTTGTGCAGGGCAAGAATGTCGGCCAACTGAGACAGTCGGAGGTACCCTACCTTCGCCGCAAGATCGGGACGGTCTTCCAAGAGTTTCACCTGCTCCCCAAGAAATCCGTGTTCGAGAATGTGGCGCTGCCCTTGCTTGTGCAACGGTCTTCGGCGGCGGATATCCGCCGCAAGGTGACGGAAGCGTTGCGAGCGGTCGGCGTCGAGCATAAAAAAGACCAGTCACCTGCCAGTCTCTCAACAGGGGAGCAGCAGCGGGTCTGCATTGCGCGGGCGATCGTCAACGGACCGGTGGTGCTTCTGGCGGATGAGCCGACGGGAAATCTGGATCCTGAACGGACCGCAGAGATCATCGAACTGTTCAAGTTGATCAATGCCCGGGGCACGACCGTTGTGGTGGCCACCCATGACCCTCATGTGATGGCGCTGGTCAACCGGCGCGTGATGACGCTGATCCAGGGGGTGCTCATGCCTGAGGTGCAGAGAGGCGACGCGTAGCGGTATGCGATGGCTCGTCTATCTTTTTCGTGAAGCGTGGACGAATCTGCGGACGAACCGCACCACCACGATGGTGGCAATCGTCACCACGGCGTTCACGCTGACGTGCGTCGGGATCTTTGTGCTCTCGTATGTGAATCTTCGTCATGCGGCGAATTGGTTGCAGGAAGACATCAAGGTGATCGTCTATTTGGATGACCGGCTCCCACCGGAAGCCATCCAAGAGCTTGAAGACACGCTCAAGGCCGATCGAATGGTAGGGGGCCTTTTCTATATCTCGAAAGACCAGGCACTCGGTGAATTTCGAGCACAATTTCCGTCCGACTCTCATTTGCTCGAAGGGCTTGGAGAGAATCCTTTACCGGCGTCGTTTGTCGTCACGCCGGCGCCGAACTATCGGTCGTTGGATTCGGTGAATCGGTGGGCGGAGCGGGTCACCATCATGCCTGGCGTGGCCAAAGTCGATTACAATCAGGAGTGGATCGATGCACTGGCCGGATTGATCCGGTATATCGAGCTGGCGGCGATCAGTGTGGGGGTGATCCTCTCCATGGCCGCCATCACCATTATCGGGAACACAATCAGGCTGGCATTGTTCGCCAGGCGGGAAGAGATTGAGATTCTTCGCCTCATCGGGGCCACGCGCGCCTTTATCCGGATCCCCTATGTCATCGAGGGCGCCGTGTTGGGGGTCTGCGGCAGTACGCTGTCGCTAGGCATCCTGAAGCTGGGATTTGAGTTGTTCCGTCGGCAAATCGGTTCGGTTGGACGATTCAGCGGGATTGAGAGCCTGGTGACATTTCTTCCGATATCAGGCTGCGCGGCGTTTGTCGGGGTCGGGATGGTCCTGGGAATTGCCGGCAGCATGGTGTCCCTGCGCAGGTTTGGGGAGGCGCGAGGATGAGGCCGTGGCTTGCGGCGATCGTCTGGTGCCTGTCGATGTGGAGCGGGTGGGGGGCTAGTGCCGTTGCGGCGAGTGATCCCATTGTCGAAAAGATCGAGAAGGAACGTAAAACCCTCGAACAATTGAAAGGAAAGATCGAGGAAAAACGAAAACGAGCGGAGGAAGCCGAGAAGAAACGAGAGTCAGTTTTGCAGGGTATTCAATCGTTGGACGAACGACTGGTTCGCCATCGCCAAGATCATCATGAGATCACGAAGAAGCTGCGCAAGAAGGACCGGGAAATTGAAAATATCACGGAGCATATCGGGGTGATTCGCACCGGCATTGAAGAGCGGCGAGAGGCCATCCTGGCGCGGTTCCGAGTGCAATATATGGAAGGACGGTTCGGCTATGTGAAAGCGCTGCTGGCGTCAGGCTCCTATGCGGATTTTCAGCGCCGCCGCCAGTATGTGTCGACGTTGTCTCAAAAGGAGTACGAATTGCTGTCCTCGTTTCGGGAGGATATGGCCCGCATGGAGCAGGCCGAGCGTCAACGGGCCGAGGCGCGGGCCGGCATGGTGGCATTCAAGGAGAGTATCGAAAAGAAGGTCACGGAGATCCGTGCCACTCAAAAAGAGAAGAAGGTGTACCTGGCAAAGATTACGCAAGAAAAAGACGCGTATAATCGGACCGTCGAGGAGCTCGAGCGCTCGGCGTCCCGAGTGGACAGTTTGCTGCGGGAATTGGAAGCCCGCCGCCGGGCGATGGCGAGTAAGCCGAAGCCCATGCCGGTTCCTTCTCGTGGGGCCAAAGGTGCGTTGCCCTGGCCAGCCGACGGGCAGGTCGTGTCGTTCTTTGGCCGTCAAAAACATCCGACATTCAATACCTATGTTCAGCGTAAAGGGATAGAAATCAGGACAAAAGAGGGCAGCTTGATCCATGCCGTGATGCCCGGTGCCGTGGTCTATGCGGACTGGTTGAAAGGCTATGGACTCGTTATAATCCTCGACCATGCCAATGGGTTCTTCTCCCTCTATGCCCATGCCGCCAAGATTCTGGCTAAAGTCGGTGAGCAGGTCGCCGAAGGGTACCCGATCGGAGAAACCGGAGATACGGGCGTGATTGGAGAAAATACTTTATACTTCGAGTTACGCGAAGGGGCTGACCCGGTGGATCCGCTCCAATGGTTGGTGAAGCGGTAATGTAGCCACGCGAAGTTTCACCGGATGGTACAACGGAAAGAAGGGATATCGACGATGATAGATCAGCAGCCGCGGCGAAAGTCTTGGGTGGTCGTCCCGATGATTGCGATCGCGCTTCTCGGCGGGGTCGTGATCGGTAAGGGTTGGGAGCGGACGGGCCATGCCAGCGAAACGTATGAGGAGCTCAAGACCTTTTCCGAGGTACTCAATCAGGTACAGAGACACTATGTAGACGAGACGAAAGCCAAGGATCTGATCCAAGGGGCCATTCGAGGGATGCTGGCGACGCTGGATCCCCATTCCGCATACATGACTCCCGAAATGTATAAGGAGATGCAAGTCGAGACGAAGGGAGAGTTCGGCGGCGTGGGCATTCAAATCGGCGTGAAGGACAATCGGTTAGCCGTCATCGCCCCGATTGAAGGCACCCCGGCGCACCGGGCCGGCATCAAGGCCGGTGATTTCATTGTGAAAGTGAACGACGAGACGACGAAAGATCTCACACTGATGGATGCCGTGCAGAAGATGCGCGGGCCGAAAGGCAGCAAGGTGAATTTGACGATTCAACGGGACGGCACGCCGGATCCGCTGGTCTTCACCTTGGTCCGCGACACCATCAAGATCGAGAGTGTGAAATCCAAGATGATCGACAATCTCGGCTATGTGCGGCTCACGCAGTTCCAGGAGGCGACGGGCAGGGATCTGGCCAAGGCGATCAAGCAGTTCAGGGAACAAAAGGCACAAGGTGCCATTATCGATTTGCGGAATAATCCCGGCGGATTGCTGACGGCGGCCGTCGATGTTTCCGAACAATTTCTTCCCAGCGGGAAGCTGGTGGTCTACACCAAAAGCCGGGACGGCAAAGAAGACGAATGGTTCGCCAAATCCAAAGATCAAATGGAGGACTTGCCGGTCATTGTGCTGGTAAATGAAGGTTCGGCGAGTGCGTCGGAGATCGTGGCGGGCGCGCTCCAAGATTGGGGGCGGGCAGTGATTGTTGGGACGACGTCATTCGGCAAAGGATCAGTCCAGACAATATTGGCGCTTGGAGACGGATCGGGGCTTCGTCTGACGACGGCGAAGTATTACACGCCGAAGGGGCGGACGATCCAATCAACTGGTATTACTCCCGATATCGTGGTGAAGCTCGCTACGCCGCCGGCCGCGAAGGCTGGTGAGGGCAAACCGGGTGAAAAAGAAGCAGAGTCCAAGTCTCCGAAACCTTCCAATGGGAAAGACACGCCTCCAGCCGGTGTCAAGTCTCCGGATGAAGCCGGTTCTAAGAACGGGACTTCTCCGCCGGCGCCCTCCGCTGAGGCGCTTGGTGAGTTGTCGCTTGAACAAGATGCCCAGTTGCAGAAGGCGGTGGAGCTGCTGAAGAGTTGGAAGATTTTCAAGGAGATGAAACCAGCCGTATCGTAGGGTTAGGTGGTTTCGTCGAGTTTCTGGATGGCTTCGAGCAAGACGGCCTCCGAGCCTGAGAACCCTGGAAGGGTTCTCAGCAGGTGGGATTCGATCAGTCGCTTCAAATCGGCGGCTGTCCGAATTCCGAGCCGAAAGTAGAGATAGGTGACGAGTGAATCGGAGAGTCCAGGCAGCTTCGCCCAATCTTTGACTTCTGCTGGCAATGGGGTCTTGAGCTCCTCGTAGGCTCGGATTGCGCCGGTTTCAAGAAACTCCCTGATTTTTCCAGCGAGATCCTTCCCAACCCCGTCAATCTCTTCCAGGCCATGCCGTTGGGCGACTACGGCCACATCTTCCTCGAGCGCGAGGAGTGAGTCGGCGGCATGCCGATAGGCACGAACGCGGTAGGGGTTCGCTCGTTGGGTGGCGAGCAGATCGGCCATTGCTCGGAACAGATCCGCGATCTGTCGGTTCTTGTCGTGCGCCATCGTGGGTCTATTGTGCGATGTTCCTAGTCTTATGAGCAAGGGTCTGTTGATTGACAAGGCGAATTCCGGTCCCATAGGATGACAGGCTATGGATGAGACGGTTCGGATTCACGTGAATGGGGACGCCAAGGCGTGCCGCCGTGGTGCCACGGTGGCCGATCTGTTACAGGACTTGGACATCAAGACTGAGCGGGTCGCCGTGGAGCTGAATCTCGAAATTCTGGATCGTGCGATGTTCGCGCACCGTGCGCTCAACGATGGGGATCGAGTGGAAATCATGAGTTTCATCGGCGGGGGATCATGCTAATGAGGATGTTATGGCTGACGATCGGTTGATCATTGCAGGACGCGAATTCAAGTCACGGCTGTGGGTCGGAACGGGGAAGTACAAGGATTTTGTCGAAACCCAAAAGGCCATCGAAGTCTCCGGTGCTGATGTCGTGACGGTGGCAGTTCGCCGCGTCAATATTACTGACCGTTCCAAGGACAACCTGCTCGACTATATCGACCCCAAGAAGTACACCATCTTGCCCAACACGGCCGGCTGTTACACGGTAGAGGATGCGGTACGCTATTCCCGCCTGGCCCGCGCCGCCGGTGTCTCTGATCTCATCAAGCTGGAAGTGCTCGGCGATGAGAAAACCTTGTTCCCCGATACGGCGGGACTGATCGAGGCAGCGAAGATTCTGATTAAAGAAGGTTTTATCGTGCTGCCGTACACTAATGATGATCCGATCGTGGCGAAGAAGCTGGTCGATATCGGCTGTCCGGCGGTCATGCCGTTGGCCGCGCCGATTGGGTCCGGCCTGGGCATCAGAAATCCCTACAACCTGAAAATTCTTATGGAGTCGGTTTCGGTGCCGGTGATTGTCGATGCGGGCGTCGGGACCGCGTCCGATGCGGCCTTGGCGATGGAATATGGGGCTGATGCGGTGCTCATGAACACGGCCATAGCCGGCGCGCAGGATCCTTTGGCAATGGCGGAAGCCATGAAATACGCCGTATGGGCGGGCCGGTTAGCCTACAAGGCCGGCCGCATTCCAAGAAAACTCTATGCGACGGCGAGCAGTCCGATCGAAGGGATGCTCTAACGTAATTGTGAGTGTTGAGTTTTGAGTTTGTCGCTCAAAGCTCTGTCCTAACTCAACGCTCAGTCCTCAGCACTGTTGATCCCATGCCTCCCGTTAACTTCCGCCTCCTTCTCGTGACCGACCGGACGCAGACAGGCGGTCGATCTCTTCCACTTCTCATCCAGCAAGCAGTCGATGCGGGACTGCCTGCTGTCCAGCTTCGGGAACGTGACCTCTCCACGGGTGAATTGCGTGCGCTGGCGCGCGAGATCCAATCGATCACGATGCCGCGCGCCGTTCCCTTGGTCGTGAACGATCGTGCCGATCTGGCGTTGGCCATGAACCTGGACGGAGTGCATCTTCGCGCGAACAGTTTGCCGGTGCCTGTGGCCCGCCGATTGGTCGGAGCGGATCGCCTGGTCGGGGTCTCGACGCATTCCCTCAGTGAAGTGGAGCAGGCAAGTCGGGATGGAGCAGACTATGTACTCTTTGGTCCGATTTTCGATACACCATCGAAGCGGCCGTTCGGACCTCCGTTGGGGTTGGCGGTGTTGACGGAGGTCTGCCGACATTCGCCCATTCCGGTATTTGCCGTGGGCGGTGTGACAAGTGCGTCGGTGTCTGATGTCAGAGGAGCCGGCGCGTATGGCGTCGCGGTGATCGGAGCCATTCTTGCGCACGACGATGTCGCCGCGGCAACACGCGAAATGTTGGCGTCACTGACTCCGTAACGGATCATCATTCCGCACTCCTGCCGCGCGCGCGATCGCGCAGTCTAGTTGACCACCCTGAGGTCGGGTGTTAGAATCCGACACGAACACGCGAGTGGTGATGTGCGCTCCCCGCAGTGGTAGACGAATCGCCGAGTGGAGGTATGGAAGACAGAAAAGGGCGATCGAAGCGATTTCCGTCTCTTCGGGATTCCGTCAAGAAAATCACACGGCAGTTGTCCGAAGGTGACGCGGACATGATGCACAAGAACGACGAGCATGCGCGGGAAGCCGACAAGCTGCGCGTGCAAATCCAGTCGATGGAAGAAGAAATCCGCCGGTTGTACCAGTCACGCTACCAGCTCGAACAAGCGAATAAACAAAACGAAAAACTCGTTGCCACTCTGCAAGAAGCCAAGGCTCAGATTGAAGCTTTGCGCGCCGAAGTGGACAAGCTGACGGCACCGCCGTCGGCGTACGCCATATTTTCCTGCATTAACGAAGACGGCACGGGGACGGTGTTCGTGTCTGGACGGAAAATGAAAGTCAGTCTCCACCCGTCTATCAAGAGCAAGCAGCTTCGGAAGGGGCAGGAAGTCATCTTGAACGAGGCGCTCAACGTTATCGAAGCCAAGGGGTTCGATAGCCAGGGTGAGGTTGTCCGCTTGAAGGACGTGTTGGAGGGGGGGCGCGCGCTGGTGACGCTCCATTTCGACGAGGAAAAGGTCGCCGAGTTGGGCGACCCGTTGCTGGTCGAGCGGCTGAGCGTCGGCGACCATCTGTTGTACGATCCTCGCTCCGGATACGTCATCGAAAAATTGCCCAAGTCGGAAGCGGAAGAGCTCGTCTTGGAAGAGGTGCCCGATGTCGACTATGCACACATCGGGGGTCTTCAGAGAGAGTTGGAGCAGGTCCAAGATGCGGTGGAGTTGCCGTTCCTCCATCCGCACATTTTTTCCGAATATAAACTGAGTGCGCCGAAGGGCGTGCTGCTCTATGGGCCGCCGGGCTGCGGGAAAACACTCATCGCCAAGGCCGTGGCCAACTCGATTGCCAAGAAATTGGGCCATCGCGCGGGGAAAGAGATTCGCAGCTATTTCCTGCACGTCAAAGGGCCGGAACTGCTCAATAAGTATGTAGGTGAATCGGAGCGGCAAGTGCGCGAGGTCTTCAAGAAAGCAAAAGAGCGTGCGGAGGACGGCCATCCGGTGATCGTCTTTTTCGATGAAATGGATGCGCTCTTCAGGACCCGCGGTACAGGCATATCGTCCGATATCGAATCCACGATCGTGCCGCAGTTCCTCTCCGAGATCGACGGGGTTGAGCGGTTGCGCAACGTGATCGTGATTGGGGCGAGCAACCGGCAGGATTTGATCGACCCCGCGGTGCTCCGCGCCGGCCGGCTGGATGTGAAAGTCAAAGTTGGGCGCCCGGACGCGACCGCTGCGCGGGACATTTTCTCGAAGTACATATCGGCGGAATTGCCGTTCGCCCAGGACGAGGTGGACCGCTGTGGAGGGGATCGGCATGCGTTCGTGGAGCTGTTGATCGGGAGAACCGTGGAAACCATGTATGCGCCGAGTGAAGAGAATAAATTCATCGAGGTCACGTACGCCAACGGCGAGAAGGAAGTGCTGTATTTCAAGGATTTTGCCAGCGGAGCGCTGATCGAAGGTATTGTCTCGCGCGCGAAGAAATTCGCCGTCAAGCGGGCGATCGCCCAGGAAGGACACGGCCTTCGGTCAGATGATCTGGTGCGGGCGATCCGTGAAGAATTCAAGGAGCACGAAGATCTTCCGAATACGACCAACCCGGACGATTGGGCAAAAGTCGCCGGCAAGAAAGGCGAGAAGATCGTGCACCTTCGGACGATCAGCGGCGGGCCAAGCGAATCTCGCCAAATTGAAACCGTTACCACCGGTCACTACCTCTAAACAGGATGCTGAAACAGTCCGCCAGCTGCGTTCTCGCATCGCTCAGAGGCTCAACGTATGGGTCTTACTGGAGGAAAAATACTTATCCGCTCGCATGTCATCAAAGCGAGCGGTTCAAGCGAAGCTTGGTATGTACCTCCTCGCCTTTCGCTTGCTGCGGCGTTGCCTGTGGAACGGTGCGTCTTGGCGCACCGGGGTGGGCGGGTGAGAATAGAGGCCATTTTGAGCATCCTGTCTGGTGGGAAGGCTTGTATTCCCGCAACATTCCCATGGCGTTAATCAATCGGCCAAGTTTGTCAGTAGCCAACTAATTGGATCTCATGCAGGAACAGACCCCGACGAATCGCGCGCGAGTGCTGGGTACGGAGACGGAGTTCGGCATCGCGGCGAAGGAACAGGCTTCGTCAGATCCCGTGACCGGCTCCATTGCCGTCATCGGGCACTATCGCGGGTTACCCGCCCCGAACGCGATCTGGGATTACGAAAACGAAAATCCGCTCTTAGACGCCAGGGGCTTTGAAGCCGATGGAGAGCGCGAGCGGCCGAATCCCGACTACAATCGTCAACTCAACAAAGTCCTCGCTAACGGCGGGCGATTGTATGTCGATGGCGCCCATCCGGAGTACTCCACGCCGGAGTGTTCGACTCCGCGTGAAGTGGTGGCCTTCGAGCGAATCGGAGAACGGATCCTCGCGCAGAGTCTTCAGGAACTCGCAAAGGCGCGAGGGAGTGAACAATATCTCTTGTATAAGAACAACTCCGACGGGAAGGGCAATAGTTACGGCTACCATGAGAACTATCTGGTCCCGCGGGCGGTGCCGTTCGAGAAGATTGTCCGGGTGCTGACGCCTTTCTTGGTGACAAGGCCGATTTTCGCCGGTGCCGGAAAAGTCGGCGCGGAGAACCAGACCGCTCCCGCCGAATATCAAATTTCCCAGCGCGCGGATTTCTTTGAATGCCTGGTTGATCTGAATACGATGGTCAAGCGGCCGATTATCAATTCACGCGATGAGCCGCATGCCGAGTATGCCAAGTTTCGCCGTCTCCATGTCATCGTGGGCGATGCCAATATGGCGGAGGTCTCCACCTATCTAAAGGTAGGCACCCTGGACATCGTGCTGGATCTGTTGGCGGCCGGGGCTGAACTGCCGCAGGTGGAGCTGGAGGAACCGGTTCGGGCGTTCAAACAGGTCTCGCGCGATCTGGAAATGAAGCAAACGATCAAGCTGGCCGGTGGGCGTCCGACGACGGCGCTGGCGATCCAGCGCGCCTATCTCACGGCTGCGCAGTCTTGGTATGCCGCTCGAGGCGCAACACCGGAGACGCAGGACGTACTCGTTCGATGGGAGGATGTGCTGGTCAAGCTTGAACAAGACCCCCGGTTGTTGGTGAGAGAGTTGGATTGGGTGGCGAAGCGCCACCTGATCGAGTCGTACATGGATCGGAAGGGCTGCGGGTGGGACGATCCACGCACCAAACTGATGGACCTTCAGTATCATGATGTTCGTCCTGAGAAAGGACTTTTCTATACGCTGGAACGCGGCGGCCATATTGAGTCGATCGTGGAGGAAGCGGAGATCCGGCGGGCCGAATTCACGCCGCCGCCAGGGACCAGGGCGTATTTCCGGGGCCGTTGTGCCTCCAAGTTCCCCACGGCGCTGTGTGGTGCGAGTTGGACCTCGGTGCTGTTCGATGTCGGGAACACCACCATCAAGAAAATCCCGTTGATGGACCCCTATCGCGGCACGCAGGCGTTGACCGGGGGATTGCTCGATGCCGTTGACACAGTGGATGCCCTCATTGAAAAACTAAAGGCGTAACAAGCGACCTCTGGATACATCGTGAAACTGCCGTATTTCCCCCATCATGACGACTCGAGTTTCTTTAACTTTGTCTCACAGTGCCATCCTGCGTTAATCCCAGGCGGCCAGGGCTCGGTGCCCTCCAATCAGCCGCATCACGCGGGTGTTCCGCTGGCGGTGCCTCAGGCCACCACTGTGCTGGCCCTGAAATATCAACAGGGGGTGGTCATCGCCGGTGACCGCCGAGCGACTGAGGGGTTTCAGATCGCCGATCGACGCATCGAGAAGGTCTTCAAGATCGATGAGTTCTCCGCCATGGCCATTGCCGGTGCCGCCGGACCATGTATTGAAATGGCCAAGCTGTTGCAAACCGAACTGGAGCATTACGAAAAATTGGAAGGGATGCCACTCTCCTGCGAAGGCAAGGCCAACAAACTTGGCCAAATGGTAAAGGCCAACCTGCCGATGGTCTTCCAGGGGCTTGTCGTGATGCCGCTCTTTGTCGGGTATGATGCTGCGCGCGCGGAAGGGCGCATCTTTAAGTACGACATTACGGGTGGACGGTACGAGGAATCGGACTACCATGCGATCGGGTCAGGGGGCAAAGATGCCCGGAACACCATGCGGGAGCATTTTCAAAAGAATCTGTCGGAAACGGATGCGCTCACGTTGGCGCTGACGGCACTGTACAATGCCGCCGACGACGATGTGGGCACTGGCGGTCCGGATTTTGTGCGTGGGATTTATCCCACGGCCAAACTGGTTACAGCCCACGGCATTGCCGATGTGCTGGGTGATCGGATTCGTGCGGTGTACGACAGCGTGATCGACCTGCGACGATCGAGGGAGATGTAACCATGCCGATGCCGTATTACGTCTCTCCCGAACAGATGATGCAGGACAAGGCGGAGTATGCCCGAAAGGGAATCGCCAAGGGCCGTTCCATCATTGCGATGGAATATGATGAAGGGGTATTGCTGACGGCGGATAATCCGAGTGCGTCACTGCACAAGGTGTCGGAGATCTATGACTGCATCGCGTTCGCCGGCGCGGGTAAATACAGCGAATTCGAGAACCTCCGGAAAGCCGGCATTCGGCATGCAGATTTGAAAGGCTTTATGTACAGCCGGGAGGATGTCACCGGCCGATCACTGGCGAACGGCTATTCTCAGAGTCTTGGCACCGTATTCAGCCAAGAAGCCAAGCCGCTGGAAGTCGAAATTCTCGTGGTGCAGGTCGGCGTCGGCGCCCAACCGAATGAAATCTACCGAATTTCGTTCGACGGGAGCATCATCGATGAGAGAAACTTCTCGGTGATCGGGGGAAAGGCCGACGCCGTTCAAGCCGTATTGAAAGAGAAGAGCTCGAACGAGCCGCCGTCCTTGGCGGCCGCGCTAGTTCTCTGCGTCGCGGCGCTGGAGCAGACTGCCGCTCTCAAGCTCCCCCCTGAAGGCCTTGAAGTGGCCGTCTTGGACCGCACCCGCGTCGGACGCAAATTCCGCCGTGTGCCGGTGCAGGACATTCGCCGGTTTCTCTCCACCTGATCCGTTCCGGGCATTCCTCCCCATCAGTTGAAGAACGGTGGATGGCCGTGTAATCTGACGGCAATACACATGACATATCCAGGCCTCTTGAAGCAGCGAATCTTCGGTCTTGAGAATGAGTACGGCCTGATTTTTTCGCCGAACGGCCGGATCTATCTGCCGATGGAGAAAGTGTTGGGGTATATCTTCGAGGGCCTTATTCCGAACAGTTGGCCGTCGAACGCGTTTCTGGCCAATGGGGCGCGATTCTATCAGGACACCGGGTGCCATCCGGAATATTCCACACCGGAGTGCGACAATATTCTCGATCTGGTCATCCATGACAAGGCCGGCGAGCGGCTCCTGGAAGCCTGTCTGCCTGCGGCGGAAGAGCGGCTTCGTGAGGAAGGCCTGTCAGGCGAGATTTACATTTTCAAGAACAACACTGATTCGCTGGGGAATACGTACGGCTGCCATGAGAATTTTCTGATGCGGCGCGACGTCGATTTTTGGAAAGTCACGGAGCAGTTGATCCCGTTTTTTGTCACGCGCCAGGTGTTTAGTGGAGCGGGGAAAGTGCTCAAGGTCTCCGGGAAGCCGCAGTATTTCATTTCCCAGCGGGCTCAGCATATCCATGAAAAGACGTCGTCGTCGACCACGTCTTCGCGCAGCATCATCAATACCCGCGATGAGCCGCATGCCGATGCCGAACGGTACCGCCGGCTGCATATCATCGTGGGGGATTCCAACATGTCGGAGTTTGCTACCTATCTCAAGGTGGGCACGGCGGCGCTCGTCTTGTCGATGATCGAGGAGGGCTATGCGGTGCATGGGATGGAATTGGAAGATCCTGTGAAAGCCATCCGCGAGATCGCCCGCGATCCGACGCTCAAGAAAAAAGTGCGACTCGATGATGGGCGGCAACTGACGGCCATTGAAATCCAGCGGGTGTATCTGGAGCGCGCCAAGGAGTATTTGGATCAGCAGACGCATGAGCCGATTCTGGATGATGTCTATGCCAAGTGGGAGACGATCCTTGCCCGGCTGGAAGACGATCCCATGCAGCTCGCGCATCACATCGATTGGGTGGCCAAGAAACACCTGATTCAAAGTTATGTGGATAAGAAAGACTGTGGGTGGGACGACCCGCGGGTGTTTCTGCTCGATCTTCAGTTCCATGACGTGAAGCGGACGCGAGGTCTGTACTATCTGATGGAATCCCGTGGCCTGATCGAGCGGATTGTGGAAGAGGACGCGGTCCAGCGGGCCATGTCCACGCCACCCCAAACTACGAGGGCCAAGGTCCGAGGCGACTTTATCCGGTTCGCCAGAGCAAAGAACCGCTCGTACACGGTGGATTGGACCTATTTGAAACTGAATGGCTATTGGGAAGAAACGATCCTGTGCATGGATCCCTTCAGCGCGTCCAATCGGCGGGTTGAGGAACTGGTATCGCAAATGTCTGGGGGGAGATTCTATCGATGACCCAGTACGGCACGTTCAACATGGTCACGCCGGGGAGAGTGATCGGTTGCGCCCTGTTTCTCCTGGCTGCCGTATTTCCGATCATTGGATTGTCAGGCCAGCGGCCGGCCATCGCGTTCGACGGGAAGTACAGCGGCAAGCAGGGACAGATTCTTGTGGTCAAGGTTCCAACAGATGAAGAAACAGCCCGTGTGCAGGGAACATTCTTGGGGCGGGCAGTGCTATTTTTCCCAGAGACCAGATCAGGTGAAGCCAAAGGGTTTGTAGGGTTGCTGGGCATCGATTTGCAAGATGTGCCCGGAACGCATGATCTGACGATTCAGATCATGCAGAGGGAACACAGCCGATCGCTTGTCTACCGGGTCGAGGTGGTCAAAGAGAAATTTCGTGTCGAGCATCTGAAGCTGCCCAAGGACAAGGTCGATCTCGATGAACAGGGCCTAGCACGATGGAAGGCTGAGCAGGAGCAGGTGAAGGAGGCCCTCGCAACCGATTCTCAGAGCAGGCTTTGGCAGCCAAGCTTTGTCGAGCCGGTGAGCGGGAAGCGAACCGGCATCTTCGGCAGCGTGCGCATCATGAACGGCCAAGCCCGCAATCCCCACAACGGAGAAGACATCGGCGCACCCACCGGCACGGATGTGGCGGCGACGAACGATGGGATTGTGCGGCTCACCGTCGAGCACATATTTTCCGGCAAGGGTGTCTTCCTGGACCATGGTCTCGGCTTCTACTCGATGTACTTCCATCTGTCCGAAGTATTGGTGAAGGAGGGGGAAGCGGTCAAAGCCGGACAGATTGTCGGTAAAGTGGGGGCCACCGGACGGGCAACAGGACCCCACCTACATTGGGGAGTCAAACTGAACGGCGCGCGAGTTAATCCCTATGCCCTACTGGACTTGCCGTTCAAAGCTGAGGCCAAACCGGTGATCCCAACGCCGGACCCTGACTCAGATTCCGCAGTGGGGGCTCCGGCGCCGTAGCCACCCTCCTAGTTGTATGAGGCACCGGCATGAGAATCTTTTTTGGTGTCCTCTCAGCCGTGGCGTTCCTGCTCGCCAGTAGACGGTTCTATCTCACAGAACACGTCGGCTACGACATCGGCGGTTTGTTTCTGTTGCTGGCTGGCATTCAACTGTTTGTCGCTGCGGCGATCTTTCATGAACAGCACGAAAGTCGCAAGCCGAAGCCACCGGTCTCAGCAGCAAGGAAGCACGGACCGGAAGACTAAATCCTGCCCTGCCGATGATCGGGCCGTCGATGGCGAAGCAGTCGTTCTGCGGGCCATTCAGCCTCTGTCGCAAAGGCATGACACTGTCCTGGCCTGGTATCGCCTTTTGCCGCGGCAAACTGCTGCCTCCGACGGGGCAGGAATTGAGAATCAATTTGGCGATGGTATGAGTGGCTGTTACTCTTGGGATCAGAGGAAATCGCAATCGGAGAGGTGGGAGATGCTCGGCGAGTGGGAGTTCACAGAGGTGACCCCGTATTTGGTGGCGGTGCTCGGCCTGTTGGTCGTCTGGCAGTACTATCAAATGCAGATTATGGCCGGGCGGATCATGGCGATCGATATTTTTGATCGTTCTGGTATCCGGATGTATATCTATCTTGTGCCTGACGATGATGCGATCTGTGGAGTGTGTGCCGGGTCGAATGGGCGGGTATTTCTCCCTTCACGGATCGCTGAAAAGGGATTCTCGCCTCTCCATGGCCAGTGCCAGCGTCCCATCCCTTGTCCGGGCACACTGATTGGATTATATGGCGCGTGGCCGGAGGCGCGAGGCGTCGTAGAGCGCGCACGGGCGCAGGCGAAGAAGAGTGGCGTTCAGCTGTCTCACGAAGAGCTGCGGGCCTTGGTGAACGGCCAATGGGAGATGAGCATCAGCGCCGAGACGGATCGCTTGAGCGTGCACATGATCGAATCCGCCTGTTACGAGAAGATCAATCGAGCGGTGTCGATCACGGGCTATCGCTATGTGATCGAAGAGGTCAAGGAAGTCCGCCATCTGCTCCTGCTCGTTCCCGCCTATCTGCGGCTTGCGCTGCTGTTGGTCCGATCCGGAGACAACGATGCAGCGCTGGCCCTTATCGATCGGTTTGAAGCCCGGTTTCCCTCGAAAAAGCGCGGGCTGCATTTTCCGACGGCGGAGCAACGCAACTTCATGAAGATGCGGAAATCGCACCTGCTCGGCAACCAGCCTGAAAAAATCCCCGCATAAGCCCCGCTCATCAATAATTTGATTCGAGGCTGGCCGGTGTCTTATTGAGGACGGTCGACGCGGCCTGCGAGAGGGCGGTGTCGTGCGTATGGTCGTGCGAATAGACGCGAAATTGGATGAGCCGCGTGGGCAACAGGTCCAAGAACTCTTCGAGCGGCTCAGTTGACACCTGTTTGGTACCCGGGTCGTAAACATACAGCGGATTCCCACGCCGGTCTTTGGGATCGGGGCGAGGGTCCAGCGGCGCCATATCGACGCGGAACTCCAGGCCGCGCAACGACTGTGGCAATTCTTTCGCGATCTGCTTCGCGAACAGCTCATGGCCGGGGAAGGCCATCCCCCGTTCCTGACCTTTTTCTTTCAGCGTGGTGCTGTAGGCCATCTTCCATTTGACGTCCCGGTCGAGAATGCGCCCCCATTCACGTCCGAGCCGGCGGCGTGCTTTCTGGCCGGTGCGAGTCCATCCCCGCACTTCTTCCAACAGCGACCAGTCCGTAAGCGTCAGGTACCGGTCCATGCAGGTGCGCGGGTCTTTTGGGAAGAGCAACTTCATGGTGTCGCCGAAAATATCGCGCAAGTGGATGTCGATGGCTCTGGTCGTGCGGTGGAAGTACACATTTGAGTACAGATACATTCTGGTATTGAGGAACATCTGCAGGGCCGGGAGTCCGGTCTTGTGAATCGTAAACCCTTTGTCGGTGATGATGGTGTAGTGAATCAATCTTGAGAGATCGACGGGGCCGACCGCCACGCCGCACATGTACGAGTCGCGCAAGACATAATCCAGATTGTCTCCCGTATAACTCCCTGAAATGACCGGTTGGAGCATGTTCAGCCAGCGAGGCAGACGGGAGTTGTCTTTCCCTTTTTCCTTCACAATCAAATGCGCGATCTGGTTGGGGTCCAGCTCTTCTCCTGTGTCGAAGGGGCCGGACGGACTGCGGCGAATGTTCCGGATGATGGGGCCCAGGTGCTCGCGGATGATGATTTGTCCAAGTTTCTCATGCGTGAGATGAAAGCCGTGAAGGTAGTTCTCGTCGAAGAAATGGCAAAACGGACCATGACCGATGTCATGGAGCAGCGCTGTGATGCGCAGTACGGCTTCGACGTAGTTGGCCGACGGCACGTCCGGGACGGATTGTTTCAAGAACGGATAGAGATGTCGGGCGAATCGCCCCGCCACGTGCATAGTCCCGAGCGAGTGGACAAAGCGGGTATGCTCTGCCGAGGGATAGACCCAACGGGCGCTTTGGAGCTGATAAATGTACCGCAACCGTTGGACCCACGGTGAATCGATGAGGTCCTTCTCGGTTTTCTCACGAAGATCAGGAATGGCATAGGGCACGGTGAACGAGACGTAGCGATGAATGGGATCGGCGATCAGTGCCGATCCATCATAGGGGGCATTCACTCGTGCTGACGAGACCATAGGTGAGGGGTATCTTAGCCCACCTGGTCGGGGGGCGGCAATGGATGGGAAGGGGGCGGGCTGAGAGCCGGACGATATCGGAGAATGATCAGATACGCGACTGGGTAGGCCAGCAGGGCTCCGATCACGCTCAGGACGAATCCACCGAGGGCGAATGGAATTAAATAGGGAGCAACTTGATCGTAGATCCCGCTGAAGCTGAGGTCGGTCCAATTGAACGTCGGGGTTTCCGTGTGTCCCAATAGCCACGCGCCGGTCCAATAGGTCGCCCCCAAAATCGGCACAATGGTCCAAGGGTTGTTGACAAAGGCGCCGGTCAACAATGCTACGAAATTGAGGCCAAAGAGCCAGGTGCAGACTACTACCATCACTGTGTGCAATCCGTAGGCGGGGGAGAAGGCAATGAAGACCCCAATGGCGAACGCCAGCGCGGTTCGTTGAGGCGATTCCTGTAAGTGCAGCACTTGGCGGATCAGTGCGCGGAACGACCGGCGGCTCGACGCCGTGTCTTGGCTGGTTTGGCTGGACATCAACGGAAGTGTTCGTAGCTCATGTTGGGAATCGGTTTCAGCGTCCCATCAGGAGTGTTCATCCGAATCCCGAACAGGCGTGAACGGATCGTGCCGATTCGCGTGACGTGAAACCCGCGCGCGCGCGCATGACGAGCAATGGTTGCCCGTTTCACCGGGGCGGCGGTGAACAGGAGTTCATAGTCTTCGCCCCCCGTGAGCGCGATCAGCGCTGCATCCAGACGTCGGCTTTCGGCATAGGCTCGGCACGCCGCCGAGATGGGAAGCATGCCCAAGTCGATCTCCGCGCCCACACGACTCTCTTCGCAGAGGTGCCTGAGGTCGCCGGAGAGGCCATCGGACAGATCGATTGCTGCGGTTGCCTGTCGCGCGTTGTTGAGCCATTGTCCTTCGGCAAGACGAGCGGTGGGGTGGAGATGACGGTTGATCAAAAATTTCTTGTGGGAGGCTCGGAGCGGAGAGACCATCCGGTATACCGGTCGTGTGGATGGCATCTGCGCCAGAAGGCGGAGGCCCGCGAGTGAGTCGCCCAAGGTCCCCGTGACATAGATGTCATCTCCCACGCGGGCCCCGTGGCGGAACAGCGCCCGCCCGGTTTTAGTAGTTCCCAGGAGGGTGAGGCTCACGAAGAGGCCAGTGCTGGAGGCGGAGGTATCGCCTCCGATCAGAACGACATGTCGTGGTCGGCATGCCTGCATGAGGCCGGTGTATAGCTGAACCACCTGCCTCGTGCCGAATTCAGACGGGATGGCGAGTGAGATAAGCACGTAACGGGGAACTGCACCCATGGCGGCGATGTCGCTGAGATTGGCCATGGCGGCCCGGTATCCGACCGATTCAAGAGACGCGGTGCGCAGATCGAAGTGGATACCGTCGGCGAGCAAATCGGTTGTGACGTGCCACCATCCCGGCGCCGGCGCCGCTAGCACGGCTGCGTCATCGCCGATGCCTCGGATGAGTTGTGTGTTATGGCGGGCGAACCGGCGCGCGAGAGTCCGGATCAGCGCGAATTCTCGTATGCGGGGCTGGGCCTTTCGAAGGGCCACGACGTCACTCTACCGAAGGCGCGCAGCCGGGACAGGCGAGAGTGTGGCCTGGATTTCCCGTGCGCGGCTGTCCCGCTTGCGTTTTCCGGTGTGCCCTGATGTGGGAACAGCCGTTGCGGGGGACGGCGCTTTTTTTGCTGCCGATCGGGTAGCCGCGGTTCTTCTCAGGGCGATTTTCATCACGTCGTCCATCGTGTCGGCGAAGGACAAGTGGATTCCCTTCAACAGATGTTTGGGGATTCCTTCAAGGTCCTTCTTGTTCCGCTTTGGCAGAATCACCGTCGTCAATTTGGCTCGTTTGGCGGCCAGGATTTTTTCTTTCAATCCGCCGATCGGCAGGACACGCCCGCGCAGGGTGATTTCTCCCGTCATGGCCAGATCCCGTCTGGCGGGAATGCCGGAGAGGGCCGAGGCGATGGCGGTGGCCATGGTAATGCCGGCCGAGGGGCCATCCTTGGGAATGGCGCCGGCCGGGACATGGATGTGCAGATCTTGTTTACTGAACATATCGGGATTGATCCGCAACGTTTTTTCACGCGACCGGACGTAGCTGAGCGCTGCCTGGGCCGATTCTTTCATGACGTCGCCCAGATGGCCGGTCAGGGTCAGCTGGCCTTTTCCCTTCATCACGGTCGCTTCAATGTGGAGGACATCGCCACCCGCTTCCGTCCAGGCTAAGCCGGTTGCCACACCCACTTCGTCCTTTTCCAGTTCCGCTTCGGGCACGTATTTCGGGACGCCGAGGTATTTCTGGAGGTTCGTGGCATCGACTGGGAACCCCTGGCCCTTGCCCTCCGCGACTTTCTTGGCCACTTTCCGCATGACGTTGGCGATCTCGCGTTCGAGATTGCGCACTCCGGCTTCGCGCGTGTAGTGCGCGATGATTTGTCTGATGGCCGGCTCCGCGATGCGCACATGCTTGTTCGTGATGCCGTGCTCGTCGAGTTGTCTGGGAATCAGATATTTCTGCGCGATGCCCAGTTTTTCTTCCTCGGTATACCCTGGAATTTCGATAATCTCCATCCGGTCTCGCAACGCGGGAAGGATCGGATCGATCAGATTGGAAGTGGTAATGAACATCACCTCCGTCAGGTCGAAGGGGACACCCAAATAATGGTCGGTGAACGAGTTGTTTTGTTCGGGATCGAGGACCTCGAGCAGGGCCGCGGAGGGATCGCCACGGAAGTCCATGCCGACCTTGTCTACCTCATCCAACATAAAGACGGGATTGGCCGTTCCCGCCTGCTTCATGCCTTGGATGAGCCGGCCGGGCAGCGCGCCGACGTAGGTGCGGCGGTGCCCGCGGATTTCCGCCTCATCCCGGACGCCACCGAGACT
>Ga0194120_10001533_pt1 | contig 41843 bp, 37 predicted proteins | sample TA2MahCa65mmetaG_FD_148642 | JGI IMG/M metagenome (GOLD analysis project Ga0194120, IMG submission 148642) | Freshwater microbial communities from Lake Tanganyika, Tanzania - TA2015019 Mahale Deep Cast 65m | ecosystem: Environmental > Aquatic > Freshwater > Lake | place: Tanzania: Lake...
AAGCCAGAGCCCTGCCCGATCACCTGGCGGACCTGGCCGAAACAATGGGACCCCGCTCTCTCAGGCTCGTCGGCAGCAATAAGATCAGGCAGCTTGCCGTTGCAGGCCGGCAGGGAAAACTCGGCGCCTGACTAATCAAGTTTTGTTGATATAATTAGAGCCATGCCGACTGCACCCTAGCGAGCCGGCATTGCCGATCCATTAACCTCCTGTAAACACACGGTTACGCTTCTGCTGTTCCAGCCAGATCGATCATCCGTCTGATTTCCCAGTAAATAAGAAAATATTTACAAATCTGTAACAGACCGGTCACCGGTCCGTCACACCTCTCCTATACAACAGGCAGCGACCATGACGTGCGAACCGCGGCAATCTATCGGCAACAGAGGGAGGACGGTGTGATGAAGCAGGCGAGTTACGGAGCCGCGCTACTGGCTTTCTGGTTCGGCACCACGATTCTGCCGGTTCAGGCGGAGGAACGGACCGTTCAGGGTCCGCCCGCCCCGACCAGCCAGATCGAAAAGGTGTCCGGCCCGCCTGCGCCGGGCGGCATGATCCAGCGGGGCGAACAATCCATCGAAGCGACGCCGCTCGAAGACCTGTTGCTGGAAAAGGGTATCATCACGATGGACGACTGGATCAGGATCAAGGCCGAGCAGGAGCGCCAGTTCAGCGAGCGGTCAGTGGTGGCAGAGTTTACCGGCAGCCCCCGCTGGTTCGAGCGGATCACGATGTTCGGGTACGGGATGCTCCGATACAACGTGACGAACAACGGGCAGGTGCGGACCTATCAAGACGTATCCGTGGGCGATACGGCCAATGGGGCCCAGCCAGGCTTCTTATTCCGCCGCATCCGGTGGGTGGTGACCGGACAGGTTTCCGACCACGTCGCCTTCTTCCTCCAGCCGGACTTTGCCACCCAGCTCAGCGGCAACACCAGTGTTGTGACGCTCAGAGACGCCTATGGCGACTGGATCTTCGACAAGGATAAGCAGTATCGGCTCCGCGTCGGGCTTCAGCGCGTGCCCTGTTCTTTCGACAACTGGCAGGCCTCACGCGTCCGCATGGCCATCGACCGAGCCGACTCGACCAATAGCTGCGCCCACGGCGAACGCGACATCGGGGTCTCCTTCATGTGGACCCCCAAGATCGCCCAGGCCCGGTTCAAACAGATGCTGGATTACATGTATGGCCCCGGTGACTATGGGGTCTTCCACATTCAAGTGGATAACAGTTCAGGGTTGAATGTGCCGGAGAACAACAAGAATAAGCGGGTGAGCGTGCGCTTGGCCTGGCCCTTCGAACTCCCCGGCGGCCGGCTGATGGAGGCCGGCATGAACGCCGGCTACGGCACCTGGAACGTGAGCATGGGCACGGCCGCCGCCGGACGGACGCTCTACTCGGTCAATTCCACCGCCTGTGTGGGAGCAGCGACGACGTCTGGGTGCACGAGCGCCAGGAACTATCTCGACGAACGAATCAATTTCTATGCCTATGTCCCGCCCCAACCCTGGGGATTCATCGCCGAATATGTGACGGGCCGCGCCCCAAAACGAAACGGAAACGGCGTGGTCGAAACGTCCCACTTCTACGGCGGCTATGTCCAGGCCCATTACCAGTGGAAGTATTCGGACGTGGGGATTGCCAACTTTTACTCGCGCTGGCAGGAATACTATGGAGGGCTTAAGTTTCTGACCGGCGCCCCGGATGACCGGATGAAGGAAGTCGAAACCGGTATCGCCTGGCAGCCGGATCCCCAGTGGGAGTTTACCCTCGCCTACACCTTTACCCAGCGGAACAACGTCTTTACAGTCAACCCGAACCAGACCGCGGCGACGCCTGGAACCCAGATCGACGCCTACGGGAACCTCCTTCGATTCCAGTGCATCTGGTTCTGGAACTAATCGTAAGCTAAAGAGGCTTGCGAGGCTTGCACAAGACAATCCATCGGCTCACGCGGTGTCTTTACCCGCCTTCGCAGAAAGCCACGGGTGCCCGGCCTTCGCAGCCGAAGCGGCTGCTTCGGCGGAGTAGGCTGAGCCCGTGGATGAATGCGGGGTGGGTAACCCTCCGTAGCTTTGGCTAGGAGGGTACGCTTCGGCGGGTTCCGCCGAAGAATGTGAAGATGCCACGGCTGTCAAGCCGTGGAGCTTCACCGTTGTGGCGGGGCGGATGTCAGGGAGCGTTGGTCTGACTCAGCAAAGAGGCGAGCGAGATCGACAATGAGCAGCTTCGATTCGTCCATGTACCTCTCGTACCCGTCTTTTCTTCTCACTTCGCCGTTCGGAATCCACGCCTCCGGCGGCCTGAACCCAGCAGCATAGATATAGCGGGCGACGGGAAGCAGCGGCTGGTCCCTGGCGTCAATTTCATAGGTCGTCTCGTAGATCTTGGTGCTGGGAGACGTCCGATAGTTGGCCAGGATGAAATAGAGCCGGTTGTTCCGGACGAAGAGACCTCCCGACGTGACCAGCTTGCCCCGTTCCATGTCGCCCGTCAGTAAATAGAAGGTGACCAAGTCCACGGGGGACGCCTTCTTGAACGCCTGAACGAACACCGGAGCGAGGGTCTTGATCTGCAGCTCGGAAAATGCCAGCGCATGTTCCTGTTCATGAAAGATCCGCCCGAAGACCCGATCCCGGTCCGTCACCCAGATTCCGCGAAGAATCTGCTCCATCTGCTCGTTGGTGAATCGTGCCGGATGACTGTGGCCGGGCTTGCCGGCTTCCGGGTCGAACATGAGCCAGATCGAGGTGCGGGGTTCCTCATACACCACGATGGGAGGGGGTTCCGTCACGCAGCCGGACGCGAAGAGGCTCAGAGCCAACCAGCCGCACAGTCTTGCCGCAGGGTTCGCCGTTTTCAAGAAGCGTGTTCCTCGCAACTCAGGTGAGCCACTTATCAGAGGATGCAGGATGAAGCTCAGCGCATCGGAGAGAATTGCAACAGCCGGTCAGCCTTGAACGGAAGCCCCATGTTGGTCAGTTCGTTGTAGGGCTGGTCGTCGCAGCGGCCATGCCGGCTCCTGTCAAGGTCTGCAAGTTTTTCGCTACCTGGGTTGCAGGCAAGGGATAGGCCCCCGCCTTTGCCACCAACGATTGCCCTTCGCGGCTATTGATAAACTTCAAGAACTCCACAATGATCGGTTCCAACTCTGCCTGGGGGTCCTTCTTTACATAGAGGTAGAGGGGTCGGCTCAGCGCATAGTCGCCCGTGGCCGCTGTGTCGGCGCTCGGCGCCACAAAGGGCATGCCGGTTTTCTCGGCCAAAGGAACGGTGCGTACCATCGAGGTTTGAAACCCGATGCCGACATAGCCGATGGCGAGAAGGTCACGGCTGATCGCCAGGATTTCTGTCGCCGACCCTGGCTCTTCTCTGACGCTTCCTTTCAGGTCTCCATCCAGCAGGGCGACGTGCTTGAAGAAAGTCCTGGTGCCCGATTGTCTATCTCTCCCGTAGAGATGAATCGGCTGTTGAGCCCAATTTTCAAGCCCGAGTTGATCCCAGGTGATAATGTCTCCCTGCGCCCCCCGCTTGCGGTCCCTTCCGAAGATCGCATCCACCTGTTCCAGCGTCAGTCCCCGAAGAGGATTGTCCCGGTTGACATAGATGGCCACCGCGTCCATGGCGATCGGGATCTCGGTGACGCCATAGCCATACCGAGAGTGAAAGTCCTGGGTTTCTTCTTCGGTCAAGCGACGGGAAGAGGCGAGCAGCGAGACATGGGCGGAAATTTGATGACCGCTGTAAAATCCGTCCCCTCGCCTGATTTGGGCCTGACTGCTGAGGAATTGCATCAAGGCCTTCTCCGTCCCGCCCCCTTGAATGCCGACTTTGGCATCCCGGTGCATCTGCCTGAAGGCCGCGGCCAACTTCAACATGAGCGGTTGCATCGTGTCCGATCCTGAGATGACCGTGTTGCCGGACAGGTTGGGTGGGGCCAGGTACGACGCGATTCCGTCGTCTACCTTGGTTGGTCCGGCTGGCTCGGCGGCAGCGGTTCCAACCAGGCAGGCCAGAACGAAGCCTCCTAACAGGAAAACGAAAGTCCGGCCATTTCCCTTGAGCCTGCTTGTTCGCAATCGAGCCATGAACTGCCCCTCCTGTGGTTACCCGCCTCGACCCGCTACAATTTCGTGCAAACGGTAACCTACGGAGATTGCATGCCTGTGACCCCCATGTTACAGCCGTGTAAATTTTTGTTTAGAAGGCGGCTGGCTATTGCGTTTCCTTCATGACCCACCCTTTTTTCAGCACGCAACGCTCAGTCGCCATCTGGACCATTGACCTCATCCCTTGCTGGAGCTTGGGGTCTTTTATGACGTCCGATTCGCACTTGTTCCAATCTTGCGTAAAGTCGCCCTTAGGTTTGGTCGGGTGCACCCATTCCATTGAGGAGCAGCCAGCCAGCAGCAACGCAAAAACAACGACCCCTCCAGAGCCAAATCGCACCATACTCCCTCCTCTAGATGTGAAGATCATACCGGCGACCGAAGCATAACTTGCTCAGGAGCCTCCGTCAAGCAAGGCGGTTGACTCCTCGGACACTCACGGAGCCGATTGAACGGACGGTGCCGTGAACAACGCCGGCTTGACCATCCTCCTTGAAGACCTGTATAAGTTGCTGACTCCGCGCAACGCATCCGACGATCTACGATTGCGCCCGTAGCTCAATGGATAGAGCATCAGACTACGGATCTGAGGGTTGGGGGTTCAAGTCCCTCCGGGCGCGCCATTCCATTTAGTCAAGGCTCATCGACGTTCGGCGACGTTCTTGACAGGTCGGCTGTTTCCCTATAGTTTTCCCCCATTCGTCCAAGTAGACACCCATCGCATTCGTATCCCGGGGGACTAACGCATGGACGTCCAAGAGAGGCGAAAAAGACCTGATCGGCGAGGCGGCAAAGATCGGCGAATGGCCGAGCGCCGATGCGGAGAGCGACGATGCACCGCCCGGGGAGGGAGCGATCGAAGGAGCAGGGACCGCAGGCGGGCATTGCGCCGAGGCGCGGGGAGAAGGCTCACGGATTCGAGCCGTGCGGATATTCACGATTGCGCCCGCAGTTTCGACGCCAAGGGAACAGAAACGATCCTGGTGGTTGATGACGAGGAGCTTGTCCGCAACCTGGTGCAATCACTCCTTAAAAGCCATGGGTAAGGGGTTCTGCAGGCAGCAAGTGGCGCCGAAGCTCTCGATCTCATCTCCCGATATCCTCATCCGCTTCACCTGATCCTGACCGATGTGGTCATGCCGGGCATGAACGGGCGGGAGTTGGCCGACCGCCTGGCCTTGCTCAGACCGGACCTGAAAATCCTCTACATGTCGGCCAATCCCGGGGACATCCTTGCTCAAGACAACGATCAGAGTTCAAGCCCCTCGTATCTCCGGAAACCGTTTACCGTCCAAGCCTTGCTGATGAGAGTACGCGACCTCCTTGACCAATCAGGCCCGGCTAGCGCCCCCGCGGTTTTCCGACGTTGAACCCGTTACCTTGCCCTCATCTTGTCCTTCAACACGAAACCCACCTCGAAGCCGGCCCTTAACCCTCACCTCACCAACTCGCCTCCGCGTTCCCCCTGGCAATCCACAAAGTCGATGGATGCCCGGCCCGCTCCGAACAGTTGAGCCGCACCGCCGGCGGTTCAGGCGTCCGCACCGCCTCGCATACAGCCACATTGGAGCAGGCTGGACTTCACTAACACTTAGAACGGTTCGTTTGGATTGGCAGCCAACCACGCGGTCAGGCCCGGCAAGGGGAAGGAGAGGATCTGCTGGAGCTTGGCGCAGTTCAGCGACACATCCTGTGGGCGAGGCGGCCCCTGATAGTCGCGTCGCGACGCGGGCTGCAGCTTAGGATTAAGTTTCGGCCAGCGTGCGGCTAAGAGCTGCCCGATCTGCCAGCGGGAGAGCCGTTCGGCCCCGCCGAGGTGATAGAGCCCAGACCGGTATTTCGCGGCCAATTCCCACACGGCGCGCGCAGTGATGACCGCGGGGAGGGGCGAGCGGAATTCATCGGTGAAGAGGGTCAGAGTTCGGCCGGCCTGCCAGGCTCGACGGATTTCCTCATTGAACCCGCGGTCGCCGGTCGGTGAGATCCCCCCGTTCAAGGCAACGCGGAGGACGACGTGCTTGGGGTTGGCCAGCACCAGGCGCTCGGCCGTCACTTTGGTTTCCGCATAGAAGCTCAACGGGTTGACCGGGGCGGATTCGTCATAGTTCCCCATCCGGCCGTCGAAGACCAAGTCGCTGGAAAAGAAGATGAAAGGGATGTCCGCCGCCAACTCAGCCAACACCGCCGTGGCCTCAACGTTGATCTTGCGGGCCAGATCGGGGTCTTGCTGACAGACCTGGGGCTTGCTGAGAGCGGCGCAGTGGATGACGAGCTGAGGCTGACGATCACAAAAGACCTGCCGGATAGCCCGACTATCGGCCAGGTTGACATCATCGCGCGTCAGACCAAGGACTTTCCAGGAGGGAGCAAAGGCGGGAGCCGTCCGGACTAAAGAACTGCCGATCAAGCCTCCTGCGCCCGTGACGAGCGCCGGTCTGTCATCCACAGTATGCAGCCATGCCGTTTCGTGCCAGCCGTGTCGCGGCGCCGTTCCTCATCACGATTCCTTGTCCCCGGCCTGAGCCTTGGGAAGCTCGATCCAGAACTTGCTTCCCTGGCCCGGGGAAGACTCCACTCCTACCCGCCCGCCCATGAGGTCGTTCAGTTTGAAATCATGCTTCGGGCTCTGGGAATGGGCATTGTGGCAATCTACGCAGGACTGGGCCGAAGCAAGATCGGCCATGAGCACACGCATGACCGCCCGCCCTTCCACACGGTCAGTTCTGACAAAGGAGCCCGTCGGATGCTCCATCAGATAGGCAAAGGCCTCTTGCTGAAACGTATCTCTTAAACCCTTCTTCTTGTTGATGGCCCAGGGGCTGATGAGGTTAGCCGTGAAGCCGTTCCTGTGGGAAGCGGTATCTTCCGACACCTCACGGACGAACGTGGCCGGAAGCGGGAAGCGGCCATGTACGTGCTCATAGTCCGCTCCCACCGTTCCTCCCAACTCGATCAGGCGGGGAACAACAACTCTCGCATAATAGCCTCGGTCCGCCATGATCTGGGTGTGGAGGGTCTTGGCTCGCTGCGTGAGCTTCTCGTGCAATTGCGCGTCATCCCGCTTGTACACGGAGTAGGCGGCAACCAGGGTCGCCACAATGATCAGCGGCACGGTGAGGGCGACAAGTTTCGTGCCGATCGGCCAGTTGTTGACCCGCCAGTCGAAGGTCATGACGTCCCTTTGCGCATTTCGGCCAGGCTCGGGCGGCCTTGCAGCATTATTGTCTCTGCTCCATCCGTCTGAGCGCCCGCATCATCACCGGATCGCTCAAGCCTACCTCGCTGAGCGCGTCCATGATATGAAGGCCTCTGGCCTCAGCCAGAGCTTTGGCCTTGGCATAGTGCTGTCGGTTAAAGCGCGCCACCGCCGGCTGGCCGTTGACGACCTGGCAGGCCAGCACATCGCCGTCCACCTCAAGCGTCCCTCCCTGCTCCAACAGAGTTTTCGCGTGGCCGACCGTGATCCGATGGAGGGAAGCAAACTCGGCGATCCCCCCCGTCTCGACCAGCCGGCCGTCCGGCATGATGCAGAGACGCTTGAAGTGGGGGGACCAGTCCTTCCGGAAGTCGATGTACTTAATGTCGCCTGCACGCGCAATCGCGCGGTCCAGCTTGGCATAGTCCAATCCCAGGTTTTTCCCCCTGAGCCTGGCTTGCAGATCGGGAGGGAGTGTCCGGTAGAACACGCGGGTTGCGGCTTCCTCCAGGGTCAGGCCGTATGAGCGCGTCAATTGTTCCGCTTCGGCATACTGCGTGACATCCAACACCCAGGTCTGTTTCGGCGCCATCCCGGTCGGATCGATCCGACAGGCAAAGAGCCCCCGCGTGACCAACAGGCCCTCCTGCGGATAGACATGGCATCCGCCTTCGGTCAACAGGCGCGTCATGACCTCGATGGGAATGTCGTAGCTCTCGGCGAGCACGCGCGCATGGGCCGGCAGCTCCTCCGGTTCAGTCATGGCACAGACCGTCACGTTGCCCGGCGCGTCGAACTCCGTATAGTCTTCGACGATGTTGTAGAGGGCCGGAGGCTTGGCCGGACCCGCCGCTCGTTTTTTAATCTTGTACATCCGGAGACTCCTTCAAGAGCGGCTGACAAGTTAACAAGTTCCAAGTCGCAAGTTCGGACTACTTGTCAGCTTAGCACTTGCCACTTGTCAACTTGCCTAGCAGGCTATTGCAAAACACCCACGTTGCTCATCAGAAAAGTGTGACAGCATACGCTACGTGGATGCGCCACGACCCACCAGGATGTTCAAAAAGACCTTCCAGCAAGGCCGCAACGAGCGAAAGGTCGAGGCGTACTCTTTGTGATACGTTGAGACCTTGAGCGACGCGAGAACGAAGCTGGAGGTCTTTTTCAACATTCTGTTAGTGGTCCAAGCCGTATGGAGGCAACGTCGTCAGACGGGGATCCTCCACCGGGCCTCCGACCGTGAAGTGATAGAGCGACTGGAAGGCCGTGCCGGCGAACCCGAACACCTGGTGGACAGGATCGTCGAAGAAGCACCCGATGCCCGTGGCCCGCAGGCCGGCTGCCTCGGCCTCCAAGTAGAGGACCTGCCCGATGACCCCGGTCTCCCAGAACAGCCGCCGATAGAACCAGGCTCCATGCTGGTGCAGGCTCGCCTCGAATTCCGCCACCATACCGAGGGAAAAGGCGCTTTCCCCCGCGATGTCTTGACCGCAACTGACCTGTGCGGCGACCCGCCGCACATCCCCTTCCTGAAGCAAAAACAGCGGGAGCGTCGGAGGGCAGTCAGGCGGGATGACCCATGCGAACTGGCCGTGCATGGCCCGCCGAAGCACCTCCTTCTTTCCCTGGTTTCGAACCAGGACGTACAGTCCCGGCGGCAGTCCCTCTACGAGATGGACGAACAGGACCAGGTGCACGGCCGGCTCCCAGGGAATCGCATCCCACGGCATGGGTCGCAGCGGGACCGGCCGCTCGTCCTGCGCCATGACGCGGCTCAGCATCGTGAAAAAACGCTGGGCCGAGATGCCGGTCTTTCCGTCAAAGGCCAGGGCGCTGCGCCGCTGCCGGATGATCCGTCCGGCCGAGGGGACAGGCTCCGCGTCTGCGCGGTGCCTGTCCCCGTGAGGAGTGATAGGTGATGGGTGATGAGTAGAAAAATCTGACGGCTCGACCGGAGAATCAATACACCGGCGGCCAGCGCTCGATTTCCACGATGCCGTCACAACCTCATCAATAATGTCCCACGGCACAGGCTCGTCCCGACTGAGACGGTTCGCTTTCCCGTACCATCTTACACTCGCAAGCCCTTGTGCCACGTTTTCATCCAGGAATAGCGGCACCTTCACAATCTTGTCACTCCTTACACCTGACGCCTCACGCCTTACGGCACCAGATGGCCAGACGACCGCCACGCAATCGGGATGTTCGCGCTCGGCTCCTTCGAAATCACCGGCCCGGTCCAGCCCCAGCAACTCGTGCAGCAGGTCGTCGCCGATATCTCCCAGAAGCATCATCCGCCAGCCCAACGCTGCCGCTGCGATGCGGGTCGCCCCGATGGCATGACCCGCGTCATGCTGGCAATAGCGGAAGGCTCGTTCGCCGTATTTCCAGGCCTCTCGCCAATGGACGGAGGAGAAGGCCACCAGGAAGGCTTGGGGCGGGAAGGGCTTCATGAGCTGCGCGAACCCATCTTTCGACCAGTCCGCTCGACGCTCCAGCCCATGTTCTTTCGGCGCATAGTGGTAGAGCCCGGGCGTTGAAGCCACGCCGGTAATCGCACCGATCAGCAGGTATCCCTCCGTGGGATGCAAGTTGCCGCTGGAAGGGTTGCTCCGCAAGGCCCATCGAACGTCCCCCGCCTGCTTCCAGGCCGTGATCGCCAGGGCATATTCGAAGAAGCGGGACAGACTGTGCAGCGAGAGGACCTGGGTCGGGACCACGCCTGGACAATAGAGATCATCGTACAGCGGAGAAACCGGTTCCTCCCCTGACGCCAAAATCGGCAGGGGGATCAACGGTGCGCCATGATACCGACGGAAAGGATCCGGCTGGTTGGCCCAGTCCAAATAGCCCAGCGCCCGCGCAAACCGATAGAAGTGGTGCTTGGTTTCTTCATGGTATCGGAACACGGCTGCCAGGGAGTCCATAGTTTCGGTCTGACCGGTCTCTGACTTCTTCATCGCGCTCATTCGATCGAACGCATCGGTTGTGCTGCCGTGCAGTCTACCTGCCCGATTGAGAGAAAGTAAACCGCGCGTCCTGTTCCCTATTCTCCCTCTTTCTCAGGACGACAATTCAATTGACCGACGGACCGGCCACGGATATCCTTGAATGGGCTATCCTATTGCCGATCACCTTTATCTTTCAGAGACAGTCCATGCGATTCGACCCAGCGATTGCGGCCCACCAGTCTTTCACATCGGCGGAAAAGTCCTGCGAACTGGGTGATGACCTCGACGAGGCGCGCGAGGCAGAAGCCACGTTCTCCGCCACGGCTGGGGATGAAGCCAAGGCTGCGTATCGGACCTTGCAAGCGATTGGAGAACAGCATCCTGAGGCAACGTCGTTTCAGGAGTTTCTTATTTACATTACTTGGCAACAGGTGACGGAAGAGACGCTTCCGGTCTACTTTAGGAAAGGGCTCGACCTGTGCGACCGGTATCTGAAGGGCGCCAGGGAGGCCGCACGAGACCAGATACAAGTCAACCAGATCCGAGAATTGAGGGCATCGTTCTGCCGAGGTCTGGGATTGGTGCATGAGGAAGAAGCCGAAGAAGAATACGACAGGGATGCCTTCAAAGGAGGAGATTAATGTCGGGGGTGCTCAAAGGCGACATCGGTTCTTGGAGGGGATCACGCAGACGAACCGGACCATCATGCCTGAGTCTGCCACAAAACAATGTTGCTCGTTCGGGGCGATGTAGACGGCATCGCCTGCTTTGAAAGGGTATTCCTTTCCTTCCGTCACCACCCTGCCTGTCCCGTCCAGAATGAACACCTCATGCTCCCACTCGTGGGCATGAAACGGGGTGCCGGCCCCAGGCTGCACGTCGAAAACCCGCAGGGAAAAGTTCGGGGCTCCGTCCCGCTCCGTGATCATCTCGCGTAACTGGACCCCTTCCGGGACCCCCTCATACGTCCCTGGCGTAACTTCGCTGTAGCGCTTGATGATCATGGCGGTCTCCCCTCTGGATTTTGCACCAGGCCCGTCTTATCCTACGCCTCATGTCGGACGACGACAAGCATAAGGCGCGAATCTTCTTGCATCGGGGCGATCTGGCGCAGGCCCGGTTCTGGTATGAACAGGCCGTGAAGGATGACCGTGAGACAGGGACTTCCAGAACGCTCTCGGACGCGTTGGGAAATCTTGGGAATGTCTACGCGATGATGGGCGACTCAGTTCAGGCGGAGCAGTGCTACCGCGAGGTCCTGGCCCTCCAGCGCAACCAACCGGACCAGCGGGCCACCGGCCAGACGCTGGTGAATCTCGGTAACGTGCAGGCCGAGGCAGGACGTCATGAGCCGGCCCGTTCCTATTACCTGGAAGCCCTCGACCTCTTGACGCCGCTTCAGGACCATCGTGCGCTCGGCGTCCTCTACTCCAACCTGGCGCTCCAGGATGCAGCCCTCGGGCGAACCGAAGAAGCCATCGCCTACTTTCAGAAAGCGCTCGAGTCACACCGGATTGTCGGGGACGAAGAGGGGCTTGCCGTCACCTACGGCCAACTCGGCAACACCTTCCTGGCTTCAGGACAGACCGACCGGGCCGAGAAATGTCTGAATAACGCCTCGGAGCATTTCATCAAGCTGGGCAATGAGCCAGGCGAGGCGTCGGTCCTCCGCCTGTTGGCCGATCTCTACGAGCGGACCGGAAATCGACTTTCGGCGATCCGCTGCCTGGAACGGGTCGTTTCCATCAATAGCCGTTACAAGCTTTCCCGGGCACACGGAGACTTGGAACGTCTGACCCGCCTGCGAGAGGAAGCAGCAGACCCATCCTGACCAACCTATGGTAAGATGCCGCCCCGACTAGAGGAGAACGCAGGTAATAGGGCGAGCGTGACAACGGTCTGATCAAGGAGTTCGACCTCGATCTTCAGTTCAACATACATTATAATATTTAATAATACGCTAATATTTTAATATCTTATGAAGATAACATAAAGACATGACTTCATTATATTCTCGACGGGGAAAGCTATCGATCAATCCATTGCCGTCGCCATTGTTCCGGTGGCCATGGCCCTAATCTGGTGCTCGATCTCCGGGCACGGCTTCGGGCATGCAGCCCAAGTGGTGCCGGTCTTGAACGAGTTGGGCCGGCTTGTTCCCGACTTGACGGTTCTCTTTCGAACGACTGTCCCACCACAATTCTTTGATGGCCGCCTGGAAATCCCTTGGGAGTTGAGTCAGGCTCAGCAGGATGTCGGCTGCATTCAACGGGGTCCCCTCCATATCGATGTTCCTGCCACCTGGGCCGAGCATGAACGGTTCCATAGTCATTGGCCCGCCAGGGTCGATGAGGAAACTCTGGCCATCCGCTCAAAAAGACCAGACCTGGTCTTGTCCGACATTTCCTACCTGGCCGTCGAAGCAGGCGCCCAAGCAGGGGTACCGACCGTCGGCCTCTGCAACCTGTCCTGGGACCTCGTGTTGGAGCCGTTCGTGGATCATGGCAGCCCAAACCAGGCTGCCATCCTGGGCCTTATCCGACAGGCCTATGCCAAGGTTGATCTGATGGTCCGACTGTCGCCGGGCTTGCCGATGAACACGTTCCGGAAGGTCCTCGACGTCGGTCCTGTCGCGCGGCTTCTGCCGGCGGCTTCCCTGCAGGTTAGGAACTTGCTCGCTGCCGAGCGGGAGGAGATCGTTGTCCTTGTTGGATTCGGAGGGGTCCCGATGGAAGAGCTGCCCTTCCTCAGTTTAGAGGGTATGGCCGGATACCGCTTCATCTTCAGCGGGTCGGTTCCTGCAGGCCTCAAGCGAGTGCATCCCCTTTCTCAGTTCCCCGTCTCCTTCGGATCGCTCCTGGCCTCCACTGACTTGCTCGTGACCAAACCCGGCTATAACATGATCGTTGAAGCCGTTGCCCAGCAGAAGCCGGTCGTGTACGTCCGGCGGCACAACTTCGCGGATGAGGCACGCCTTGTCGAGTATCTCCACCAGTACGGCCGTGGAGTTGAACTGTTCGCAGCGGACTTTTCTGTAGGCAAGTGGCTTGATGCCATCGAGGCTGCCCTGGCGTTACCCCAGCCAATCACACCGCCTCCCCCTCCCACTGGTGCGGCGGAAGCGGCGTCGATCCTAGCCGGCTACCTAAACAGGCGAGAGGCACGGGGCTAGCGGCGAGAGGGCAGAGAGTACGCTTTCCTCTCGCCCATTGCCTCTAGCCACGTGCCCTTGTCAGGATTTCACATGGTCGTAACGATGTCTTTCTTCATGGGACCAAGCGCGCCCAGCAGCTCATTTTTCTCCCGCTCGGGCACCTTGAACTTGTTCAATGTCGCCACCAGATCGCCGACCAAGGCATCAAACTGCTCGCTAGTGATCGCCAGGCCGGCGTGGGTCGTTTTCATATCGCGACCCGTGTATGTGCAGGGCCCACCGCTGGCCTCACAGATTTGCTCGACCAACAGGGCTTTTAATCGGGGGATGTTGGCGTTGGCGAACTTGCCGTTGATACGACTGTCGACCGCGACCCGATTCACGAAATCATTCACGACAGCCGTGATCGCCTCTTTCTTGCCAAGCCGCTCATAGAGGGACGGCTGCGTCGCCTGTCCCATCCCACCGGAACCGGAGGCAGCCATGTCACTGGCGCGAACGGGCGCCGCTCCTCTGGTTCTACGAACTCGATCAAATAGCGCGTCTCGTGGAAGCCGCCGGCGAGTGGCCGCAGGTGATGGCTCTCGCCCAGCAATCAGGCCAGACGTTCCTGGTCGCTCAGGTCGCAGAAGACCTCCGCAGTCTTTTCTTCACCCCGATCCCGGCGCCCAGTCCTTCGCAGCTCGTCCGACACGGCAAAGCGCAACCAGGACAATCCCTGTCCCAATGGATTGCGGGACGGTCCGAGCAATTGCTGGCCGGCGAATGCCGCCTTAGAGGCCGAGAGCAATTCGCGCTCCTGGTGAGGCTCCCGGATTGGCGGGCCAAGCTATGTTACGCCTCTGCCCTTCTGTTCCCGACGCCGGACTTCATGCGCTCCCGCTACGGACCGGCCGGCCGGGGTACATTGAGCTTCCGGTACCTGGCTCGACTCCTGCGCCTTTTCTGGGAAGGGCTCCAGTGGCTGGCCAGCTTGTTGACCTTACCGAGCAGGCCGCGTCACAACTAATAACTGCCCGTCCGAGGCCTTAGAAAACCCTACCAAGCCGTTAACCGAACGTCTATCCGCTCGCTGCCGCTAGCTGCGCACCCATCCACCCCATCTTGCCATTGTTTGTCCGACACACATCCTTTTGCCTGTCCCCGCCGTAGAGTGGTATGATGCGCCTCGCGCACACCCTCTATTGGAGCACTTGTCCCGGTACGAGGCGCATGAACCCCCGACCCCGGCAGTCCTCTTCACCCATCGATCCCGCGCTGATCGCCAGAGTGGCCAAAGGGGATCAGCAGGCATTCGGCCAGCTCTACGACCTGTCCAGCACGCTCTTGTTCACGCTCACGCTGAGAATCCTGGGTGACCGAGACGAGGCGGCCGACCTGCTGCAAGAGATTTTTCTGGAAGTGTGGCGGAAAGGGGTCCGCTACGATGTGGGGCGCGGCACCCCGACGGCATGGCTGGTCACCGTGACCAGGAGCCGGGCTATCGACCGGCTGCGCTCCCGCACGTCGAAGGGGTATGGCGTAACCGACAGTATCGGCGACACGGGCGCTACGGAATTGCCCGATCATACGCCGGGACCATTTGAAATCAACGCCGATCTGGAACAACGGGCCCTGGTGAAGAAGGCCTTCGCGGAGCTGCCGGAGGCCCAACAACAAGCCCTGGAACTGGCCTACTATGAAGGGCTCTCGCACCAGGAGATCGCCTCTCGGCTCAACCAGCCGTTGGGCACGATCAAGACCCGCATCAAGCTCGGCATGAGCAAGCTCAAGGACCTGTTGCGTCCCTGCTGGGAACAGGCATAGTCATGGAACACGAACAACTCGAAGAGATCCTTCCGCTGTACGTGGTCGGCGCGCTGGATCGCCAGGAACGCCAGGCGCTGGATGCGCATCTCCTGAGCGGATGCCCCACTTGCCCGGCCGCGCTCAAGGAATACCGTGCGGCGGCCGGCCTCCTTCCCTATGCCTTGCCCCCGAATGCGCCGCCGGCTGAGTTGAAGGCCAAGCTGCTGGAGACAATCCGTGCGGCTGCCTCGGAGCCGGATGCCACACAAGCAGCGCGGCTTCCCCGCCTGAAACCAGGCGCCTGGCTCCAGCATGTCATCCCGCCTCCTCCCTCCTGGATCCCCTACCCGGCCACCGCGCTGGTCGCACTGCTGCTGCTGGCCGGGTCCTGGTTCTACGTCCTGTCCATCCGATCGCAGGTCACAACGGAAACAGACCAGCGCCAGCGGATGGAAACGGCCCTGCACGGCGAAACAACCCGCATCGCCGCACTGCAAACGCAGGTGACGGAACAGGAACAGTTGTTGGTCAGGCTCCGTGACGAAGTGGCCAGCCGGATCGACAGCCTGGCCGAATTGGAGCGCATCCTTGCCGACCGGGAAGGGGAACTCGCGCAGTTGCGCCAGCAGTTGGCCCAGCGCGAGCAAGGAGCCAGCAGCCTGCGCAAAGCCCTGGCCCAGCGCGACGAGATGCTGACGTTCCTGCGCTCCCCCACCGTGCAGGTCGTCTCACTAGCCGGGTCAGACATGGCCAAGTCGGCCGGCGCATTGCTGCTCTACGAGGCCGAGAGCAAACAAGCGTTCTTCTATGCCTTCAATATGCCGCCGCTTCCGGCCGGCAAGACCTATCAACTCTGGGCCATTGTGGACAAGCCCGTCAATGCCGGAATCTTCAGCACTGACGCCGGCCATAAGGGCCGCCTCATCATTCGAACGATGCCTGATCCCGCCAAGGTGGCTAAGTTCGCCGTCAGCCTCGAGCCGGAAGGCGGCCGTCCCCAGCCGACCGGGGAGATATATCTGGCAGGCCAGCTTTGATCCACCCTCGCCTCACAGAATTAACCCGGCCTTAACGGATTTGTTCTTGACAGTCCCATCCAGCACGATTACAAGTGCCAGACTTCTATAGTTGGCTCACTCACAAGCGCCGCGCACAACCGCCATGCAATTCCAGCGCAGCACTGGAACCGCGCTTCGGAAGTATTGGGCAGGCACTCTGCTGGGCACGCTGGTCCTCCTGACTCCCTTCCACGCTCTGGCCCTGGAAAAGTACGGCCGCCCGCTGCCGCCGATCGGCAATGTCGGAGAAGAAGGGGTCGCCCGGAGCAAAGAAGAGTTAGAACAACCTGCCCAGGAAGAGTGGGTGCGCGGATACCTGTTGACAGCAGCCTTCCTCGACAACCCGACCTTCGCGGCCCGCCCCGATAATACCGGCCTGGTCGGGCTCAGACACATGGTCCATCTGGAAACGGACCTGTACAAGGAGTACTTGCAGTTCTATACAGACCAGAACTTTTTTTCTGACCGGACAAAGGGCTGGATTATCCTGACCGAATGGGACCAGACCTACGCCCTGACCGGCTCCCTGAGCAACTGGGGCTGGCGCATCCAGTATGAACGGGATGCGCCGCTGGACCGGAGCGGCATCAAACAGAGCTACGCGGACACGATGCTCACCTACGCGATCGACCCCTTGGGAACGCGGAGCTGGTGGAGGCAGCTCTTCCCCAACCAAAACCTCACGGCCTACGCGGGAGCCGGCTGGCTTTTCCACAACGACAACTATTTCGCCAGGCCCGACAACACCGGCCGAGCCCTCTACCGCTACGTGGCTCACGCCGATCTTGACCTCTACCGCAACCACGTCGTCATCTTCGGGGATACGAACTTCTTCACGGACCGGCAGTCCAGCAACGCGGTCAAGCCCACGGAACTGGACTGGATCGTGGGAATCGCGCTTCGCTGGGGGCACGGGGAGATCAGCCTCTACCATGAGCAGGACATGCCTCTGGACCGTGGCGGACTGATTCAACGGTACACGGCCCTGCAACTGCGCTACGAGTTCGAGTGGGTCAAACAGAAGCCCACCTCCGTTCAGTAACGAGCCGGGGCTTCTCGGCTCTGTCTCGCTGTGGTAAGATACCGCCTGTTTGCGGGGCGTCCGAAAGGTTGAGTCGCAAAGTCTATCAAGTCTGAAAGTCATCAAGTCTGAAAGTCATCAAGTCTGAGGACTTTCGACTTTATAGACTTTCTGACTTTCAGACTTTATGACTGGGAAGTAATAACCATGTCGTTCATTGCCGACAAGGATCTCGAATACATGCAGTTGGCGCTAGAGACGGCACGGCGGGCCCCGGCCCTGGGGGAGGTTCCGATCGGCGCCGTCCTCGTGCTGGACGGCCATGTTCTCGTCCAGGTCCACAACTTCCGCGAGGCCTGGCAGGACCCGACCGCCCATGCAGAGGTTGTTGCGATCCGGGAGGCAGCGACGAGGCTCGGCACCTGGCGACTGACCGGCACGACGCTCTACGTCACCATCGAGCCCTGCTCGATGTGTGCCGGCGCCATTATCCAGTCCCGCATCACCCGGCTGGTCTTTGGGGCCAAGGACCCCAAGGCCGGCGCCTGCGGCTCAGTCTTCAACCTTCCCGACGAGCGGCGCCTGAACCATCGGGTCGAGGTTGTGGGCGGCATCTTAGAGCAGGAGAGCCAGGAGTTGATGCAGACCTTCTTCCGAAGCCTGCGAGAAAACGTCGGCGAACGAGCCAGCTTTTAAGAATGACGAAACGGCAACGGGAAAGCGCAGCCAAATACTGTTACGATCTAAGTAAAATCGTCGTCACGGTAGCAGGAGTGACCAATGCCTTTTCGACTCACTTTGAACCGCTTAACTTTTGGCTTGGCATGACGGTTGGAGTGGTGTTCTATACTGTGGGATATGTCTTAGATGGAATGGAGGGTTAGCCGATGATGACACACCTCACCATCTTCTATGGCCTCCTGCTTGTGATTGGTCTAGGAGCGCTCAGCTGGCTCCTTTGGCAAAAACACCACCATCGGTAGCGATCTCGGCGATTCCTGGTTAACATCAGCGAGCGGGCCGGACTTTAAGACTTTCCAACTTTTCAACTTTCAGACTCAAACGGAGAGGTGCGAGAGTGGCCGAATCGGGCGGTCTCGAAAACCGCTGTCGGGGCAACTCGACCGTGGGTTCGAATCCCACCCTCTCCGCCACTTCTTGGCGCGCTGGAAGCTTGCCGTTTAACAGCCAGCAGGCAGTGGCGCGCCAGAGTACCAACAGGCCATTGGTATTCCCTGCCCATGAAAAGGTGTCGCTTCGCGACGAATATGATCAAGGTGTCGTTAGCTATGAGAGGGTGGGATTCGAACGAGGGGGGATCGCGGGGGAGAGGCTCCCCCGCGTGGGGAGCATACGAGGAGTCCGCGACGCGAGGAATAACGATTCACCCGCAAGGCGGGTACCCGGTTTGCGGACCGGGGACCCGTTGCTGGGCCTCGTGCAACGGGTGATGAGACGGTGAGGCGGCCGGGTCTTCAATGTTTGGCTGCGCACTCCCTCTGTAGGAGCGGGCGCTAAAACTGCACCTGCGACTTCGAATGCCACCCTCTCCGCCGAAGCTGTAGGTTCCCACGCCCGGAAGGGAGGGGGAATCTATGGGATTTTCTTGGTCTGAGGCCGATTTATTTGAGGCAAGCCGTGCTCCAATGACGTAATATTGAATCGCTTTTAGCAGACATCGCGCATGAACCAACTCGTCCTCATCGCCCTCAAAAGGCCCTATACCTTCGTCGTCATGTCCATTCTCATTGTGATATTGGGCAGCCTTACCATTCTCCAAATGCCGACCGACGTCTTCCCGAATATCGCGATTCCGGTCACCTCGGTGGTCTGGGCCTATGCTGGCCTGCTGCCGCAGCAGGTGGAAGGACGGATCACGTACCTATTCGAGCGCTTTTTGACCTCGACGGTGGAAGGCATCAAGTACATCCATAGTCACTCCTACTACGGCGTCAGCATCACGAATATCTTTCTCCAAGACCATGTGGATGTAGGGAGGGCCGAAGCAGATATCGTGGGCATTGCGCAGAACGTCATCAAGGCGCTGCCGCCCGATATTTCCCCGCCGATGATCATGCGTCTCGCGCCATCCTCCATTCCGGTAGCCATGATCGAAGTCAGCTCCGACGATATGACGCCCGCGGAGCTCTATAACCTTGCCTACATGCGAATCCGTCCCCTGCTGGTGACGGTCCCGGGAATCGTCCTGCCGCTCCCGTACGGGGGCCAGCCTATGCAGGTGATGGTCAATCTCGATCAGCAGAAATTGCTCGCCCGGCAGCTCACGCCGTCGGACGTTCATTCCACCCTCATGAAGCAATACCTCGTGCTGCCGTCCGGCGACGTCAAGATCAAGTCGACCGACTGGATCGTCCTCACGAATGCGTCGCCGATGCGGATCGAGGAATTCGGCGACATTCCGATCAAGCGGGAAGGCAACGCGTTCGTCTATCTGCGGGACATCGCCACCGTCCGGCTCATGGGCCGGGTGCAACAGAACGCCGTTCTGGTCAAGGGCAAGCAGAGGGTCATCATCGTCGCCATGAAGAGCACCGAGGCCTCCACGGTGGCGGTGGTCGACGGGATCAAGGAGATGCTCCCGCGGGCCCAGGACGTCGTCCCGAAGGGCGTGGAGATCAGACTCCTCGACGACGCCTCGACGTTCGTGAAGGATTCCATCAAGGACGTCGTCCATGAAATGCTCACCGCCGGTGCGCTGGTCGGGATCATCGTGCTCCTGCTGCTCGGGTCATGGAAGGCCACGGTCATCGTCTGGACGTCGATCCCGCTGTCCATCCTGACGGCGCTCATCGGCCTGCATGCGCTCGGCGAGACGATCAACATCATGACATTGGGCGGTCTGGCCCTCGCGGTCGGCATCCTGGTCGACGATGCGACCGTGATGATCGAGAATATCGACCGCCATCTCGAAATGGGGAAGCCGCTGGAGCAAGCCATCATCGACGCCGCCAACCAGATCGTCGTTCCGACGCTCGTCGCGACGCTCTGCATCGCGATCGTCTGGCTCCCGCTCTTCGGGCTTACCGGCGCCTCCGGCTACCTGTTCAAGCCCATGGCGGAGGCGGTCATGATTGCGATGATCGCCTCCTTCATCCTATCGCGCACGCTGGTGCCAACCATGGCGAAATATCTCATGAAGAGCCAGCATCATGAACGGCAGCAACACACCACAAACGCCTGATCACGATGGGCACCCCGGCGCGGCACCGTCGCGGAACGTCTTCGTCCGCTTTCAGCAGCGGTTCGAACGCGGGTTCAATCGGGTCCGTGAGCGCTACGGTGTGCTGCTCGAGCAGGCGGTTGCCAATCGGACCCGCTTCGTCGCCATCTGTCTGGCGCTCGCACTCGGCTCCCTGAGCCTGTTCTTGTTCCTCGGACGCGACTATTTTCCCGAGATCCGGTCAGGGATCATTCAGATGCATATGCGGGCGCCGCTCGGGACACGCATCGAGGTATCCGCACGTCTGGCGACGCTGATCTCCAACAGCATCGAGGAGTTGCTGCCCGGGCAAGTGGAAAACATCGTCAGCAATTGCGGCTTGCCGTTCGGACCCCATAACCTCGCCTTCATTCCGACGCCGACGATCGGTTCGCAGGATTGTGATCTGACGATTCTCTTGAACGATGACAAGTCGCGGGTCTGGGACATTCGGCGCATTCTCCGCAAAGGCTTGAAAGAGCGCTACCCGGGGACCGAATTCACCTTCCAACCATCCGATCTGACGGCGAAAATCCTCAACTTCGGCGCGCCCGCGCCGATCGACGTCCAGGTCAACGGCCCGGATGTCTATCCCAATTACGAGTTCGCCCGCAAATTGATGGCCGAGTTCCGCGACATCCCCGGCGCCGTCGACGTGGTGATCCAACAGACGATGCGTACGCCGACGCTCCTGGTCGAAGGCGACCGCACGTTTGGCCTTGGAGTGAATCGGACCGAGAAAGACATCGCCGACAACCTGCTCATGACGGTCGCCGGGAGCCAACAGGTCGATCAGATCTATTGGCTCGATCCCTCGACCGGCATGTCGTACATGATCAATGTCTATAATCCACAGCCGCAGATCAGCAGCCTCAACAGTATCAAGACCGTCCCCGTCGATTCCTCGAACGGTGCCGCGAAGGATGACGTGCAACTCCTCGGCAATTTGGCCAGCATCGCACCGATAGGCACGCCGGGCGTGGTCACGCACGGGAATATCATGCCGTTGTTCGACATCTATGTCTCCGCCGAAGGGCGCGATCTCGGCGGGGTTCTTTCGGATATCCAGAAAATCGTCGTGAGCATGGAGCACGAAAAGCCCCGCAGCGCCGCGGTCGAAATCCATGGCCAGGCCGCCTTGATGTACGATGCCTATGCGGAGCTGATCTTCGGACTGCTCGCGGCGATTGTGCTGATCTATTTGCTGATCGTCGTCAACTTCCAATCATGGCTCGATCCCTTCATCATCATTACCGCCTTGCCCGGCGCGCTGGCGGGCATCGCCTGGTCCTTATTCCTGACCCATACGCGGCTCTCGGAGCCCGCGCTGACCGGCGCCATCATGACGATGGGCACAGCCACCGCCAATTCGATCCTTGTCATATCCTATGCCCGCGAGCGGCTCGAAGCGCACGGCGACGCGCTGCTGGCCGCCGTCGAGGCCGGGAAAGCCCGCATCCGTCCGGTGCTCATGACGGCCTCGGCCATGATCTTCGGCATGGTTCCCATGGCGACGGGCTATTCGCAGAATGCGCCGCTGGGCCGCGCGGTCATCGGCGGCTTGCTCGTGGCTACGGTCTTCACCCTCTTCTTCGTGCCCTGCGTCTACGCGATCGTCTACAGCCGGCGAGTCGCCCCCAAACAGGAGACTGTCTGAGATGACGGAGGGACGTGGAAGATACCTTGCGATCTCTGCGATCCTGCTCTGTGCGCTCTATCTCGGCTATCGGGTCTATGAGAACCGCAGCGATGCCGCGGGGCTTCGCCAACAGACGCTCGAGAACGCGATTCCGACTGTGGCCGTCGTCCGTCCCACGCCGGTGCCGGCCACCGAGTCCATTACGCTGCCCGGCAATATCGTGGGCTGGTACGAGGCGCCGATCTACGCACGCGTCACGGGCTACGTCAAGATGTGGCACAAGGACTACGGGGACCAGGTGAAGACAGGCGACGTTCTCGCCGAAATCAGTACCCCGGATCTCGACGCTGAATATGCGCAGGCCAAGGCGGATTTGGAATCGGAGCGGGCTCAATATGCTCTCTCCGTGGTGACCGCAAAACGCTATCAGGCCATGCGCAAAAGCCATGCGCTCTCTGAACAGGCCATCACGGTGCGGGAAAAAGAAATGCAAGCCCATGCCGCGCGGGTCAAGGCCGCGGAGCAAAAGGTCAAGAACATCGAGGCGTTCATTGGGTTCAAGCAGATTGTCGCCCCCTTTGACGGCGTGGCGATCCAGCGCAACATCAACGTCGGCGACTTGGTCAGTAAGGAGGGCACGCTCAGTACCCCCAATGCGAAAACCAACCTCTATACGGTGGCCGTCGTCGATAGGTTGCGCCTTTTTGTCAACGTGCCGGAGTCGTTCGCCCCCTTTCTCCAGCCGGGCATGAAGGCGGACGTGACGGTTCCGCAATTGCCTAAGCGCCGTTGGACTGCCGAGTTCCTCACCATCGCCCGCGGATTCGAAGTGAGTACGCGCACCGCGACCACCGTCTTCATCATAGACAACGAGGACCGGGCGCTCTGGCCCGGTTCCTATGCCGAGGTGCACCTCACGGCGCCGGTCGATCGGCAAGCCTTCACGATGCCGTCCACAGCCCTGGTCTTCCAGGAGCGCAACACGCAAGTGGCCGTGCTGACGGAGGACGACCGAGTCCATTTGAAATCCATCACGGTGAGCAAACTCATGGACCAAGTCGTCGAAGTGGCAGAGGGGCTATCCGCGAACGACCGCATCGTAAACAACCCGAGCGCAGCTCTGCTCGAAGGCGACAAAGTGCGCGTGGTGACGCCGGCTCCCGGGTACGATCTCCTTAATGCGACGGCGCCGCGGCACGTGTCTCCGCCGGCACGGGCGCCCCAGCCTTCAGAGGCGCCGGAGCTGCGATCGCCGCCGCAGGCTCGGCAACACATCCAGCCATGATGTCGGAGCGTGTGTGCATTGGAGGTGTGTGGTCCGGACTGGGCCGCTCTGTGTCCTGTTACGGCCTCCTGTTCGCGCTCACCCTGTCGGGGTGCAGCACGGACTGGTTGCCGCACGCCGATCTGGCGCCGAACTATCAACCGCCCCAGTACGTCGTTCCCGCGTCATGGCATGGCGCGAGTCCCTTCGTCGAAGCGACGCCGTCGGATGGTGAGCTGCGGCCGGATTGGTGGAAGGTGTTCAACGATCCGATTCTGGATGGCCTGATCGAGCAAGCCATGGCGGCGAACCCGGATTTGCAGGCTGCCGCCGAGCGATTCGTCCAGGCCCGCGACATGATGATGATGGCCCGCTCGCGCCGGATCCCGCACCTGGGTCTCGGCGGGAAAGCCACAGACAGTAGGAACTCAGTCGATACCGGGTTGTATAAGGACCCGGACAGTCCGCTGACCGGGTCGCTGGCGGCCGGTGCGGGGCTCGCGTTCTGGGAGCCCGACTTTTGGTCCGCGATCCGGAACGCGACGAGGGTGGAGACCTACCGAGCCCAAGAGCGCGCGGCCGACTGGGGGCTCGCGCGCCTCAGTCTGCAGGCTGAACTCGCGGCGAACTATTTCACGCTGCGCGGCCTCGACGCGCAGGCGGCGATCTACCAGCAATCGATCGACCTCTATCGACGGTCGCTCGACCTCATCAAGATCCAGTTCGCCGGCGCCATCGCGTCGGCGCTGGATGTCGCCCGCGTCGAATCCCTCCTATACAGCACGGAGACGAAATACGCACAGATCCAAGGCCAGCGCCAAGTCACGGAACAAGCGATCGCCATCCTCATCAATAGGGCGCCCGCCAGTTTCACGATCGAGCCGGTTGATGATCTTCGAGTGGCCAATTTTACGATTCCTCGGACCATCCCTTCTACCTTGCTCGAGCGGCGGCCGGACATTGCCGCAATGGAGCGCCGGATGGCCGAGGCCAACCGCGCTATCGGGATCGCCCGTGCCGCCTTTTTCCCAGATGTGCGGTTCTCAGCCGACGGAGGGTTGCTCGACTCTGGCCTCAATGCCGCCAAGCTCGCCGCCGGATTCTGGTCCTACGGGTCTCTCGTGTCCCTGCCGGTGTTCCAGGGGGGCTATCGCCGCGCTCAATTGCAGCAGTCCTGGTCGGCCTATCGCGAGACGGAAGACCGGTACCGGGCGACGGTGCTCAACGCCTTTCGCGAAGTCGAGAACGGGTTGAGCCTGACGAACCGGCTCACTGTCGCGGCCGATCGTCAAGATGCGGCAGTCGGGGCCTTCTTCAAGACGCAGGAGCTGACGTCTGAACTTTACCTGGGTGGCCTGGCTTCCAGCCTCGAGTTGATCTACGCACAGGTCCAAACGCTTGAGGCGCGCATCAACGCAGTGCAGATCAAGGCCGATCTGCTGCGAGCCTCGGTGGGGCTCATCCGGGCCCTCGGCGGAGGCTGGACCAGCAAGCAATTGCCAACCGACGAGCAGATCCAGCCCTTCGATACTTTGGAATATACCCATGACAACCTGGAAAAACCGGCGCCCGCTGGGGGCATCGATGTGAATGCTCCCAATAACTGGGTGAATAACGATCTGACCAAGCCTCCCGTCCCGCAACCCTAACTGTCGCTCGCACGCTCTAGTCTTCCGCAGATTTTGTTGATACCGGGTGAAGAGTCCGTCCCCTTTGCTTCGATCTCAGCGTTGCGCCCTGCTAATCAAGTTGCCCAGTGACTATCCGTGGAGCGGTGGAGCCCCACGGCTTGACAGGGTGGTCCCTCTGGTTTCTTCGGCGAAACCCGCCGAAGCATGTCCTCCTTCGCCGAGGCTTCGGAGGACACCCGCTGCGCATTCCTCCACGGCCTGACAGCCGCGGCTTCCTGCGTAGGCGGATGAAAGCCTATTTGCCACATGTGGAGGGTGGGATTCGAACAAGGGAGCCTCGACCATTCGTCCTCAACTCAGTTTTTTCTACACCACGACAATTTACATTGATGGGTTAAGCTGTTCTTGAATACGTGTAATCGTTTCGCGCAACTTCTCCCCTGCCAGCCTTTTCGGTTCATGCTTGTGCCCCCACACCGCCTCCAGCGGGGCCGGATCATCGGCCAGCCTCGGCACGACGTGCCAGTGGATGTGCGGGAGCTGATTGCCGAGCAATCCGTAGTTGATCTTCACCGGTTTGAACACCTCCGCCAGGGCGCGAGCCATCATGTTAACTTCTTCGATGAGCCGGCTCCGTTCCTCCCGGCTCAGCTCGAACAACTCTGTCGCATGCCGTTTGAGCACCAGCACCGTCCAGCCGGGGAAGTATTGGTCTTCAAAGAGGTAGGCAACGGTCATTCCGCAATCGGCGATCCGGTGACCCGCAGGGGGCCAGGTTCCGGCGCAGGCCTTACAGGTGGCGGAAGTCACCGCGTAGCCCGCCCTTCCGAAGCCGAAGCCTTGCTGAAGAGGGCTCTGCGGAGCTCAAGCATAGCCAGGCTATCCCGTCGGCAGTAGTTGAGCAGGGCCTCCCGGATCCGCTCCTTTTCAACCCAGTCGGTCTCTTCAAAGACCATCCGGTAATACCGCTGGGCCGCCACGCCCCCTTCCTGGATGTCCAAATCCCCATAGTCGAGCGACGGCACCAGGGCCGGCAGCACCAATTTGATCGAGAAGGAGCCTCCGAACTCCGGGTGGTAGTACTGCTCCTGGATGACCGGAAGCAGGTCCCAGAGGCGCGCCAGCACCTGCTCCAGTTCGCGCCTTAACGGGGGCAGGGTTTCAGCCAGACTTTTCAAAATTGCCTGCTCGTACGCGGAGTAGACGCAGATGCTTCCCTCCCGCCCCAGTGACTCCAGCAACCGCACCGCCAGTTCCTCTCTCGGATCCTTGGGATCTCCACAGAGGTATTCGTGATGCTGCACCGATCCCTCTTCGGTCTCGATGTGGTTGGACCACTGAGTAGGAATCGTCTGGTAGGGTCTGGTCAGGGGGAACTTCGGGATGGCGGGCATGAAGGTCTCGAAATCCAGATGATGGACCGGGTAGCACACGGTCTGGAGCATCGCCTTTAAACGAGGCCCGATCCATTCGACGTTGTCTTTGACTCGTCGCTGAAGGATCGAGAGCCTGAAACCCGACGGAATGTCATCGATGGTCTGGATGCCCTGGGCGGCCAGTTGCTGGAAGGTTCGCTCCCCGCCCGGCAAATGATAAATCCAGCGGTCCGGCTTGCCTTGCGCGCAATAGTCCCAGAACGGACAATCATAGGGCTGGTGGCAATGATTGTCCGGCTCGATCGCCGGAGCGGACGGTTCCACCAGCATCATCTTCATCGCGGCCAGGCGACTCGGCACCTCTACCAGCCGACCGGCGACTTGCACGGTGAGATCCTGCACCGTGAAGAGCTGTTCCAGGTCGAGCTCGCCGCCGTGATAGACATATTGATTGTTGACGTGCATGAGACCGACACCGGCCAGCGTGACCCCGGCGCCAGCCAGCACGTGGGACTGAATGGCCAGATCGTCCAGATACACGTCCTTCACTCTGGTGGAGGACTTCACCTCGATCAAGCGCCAGGCGTTCTGCCCGACCTTTTCCAGAACATCCACCCGCACAAGCACCTGGTCGAACTCGAAGGCTCCTTCAAACACAGCCGGCACCGACGGATCGCCGAGCAACGCGGCCGTTTGTTTCAAGGCCTCAGTCGGATGGAGGTGATCCGCCTCAACCAGGACGCCGCCGGGAAATCGCTTCCTCGCCTCTTCCCCGACCGCCTTGCCCATGTCCAGGATGGCTTGCGTCTGCTCGTCCGGCTCGGAGGCCAACTCGCGATGGTGGATTTCCAGATAGAGGCGCTTGTGACACTGAAGACCGGAAAGGAATTTGGATTTCGAGAGGCGAATGCCGGAGGAACGAAGAGATAGAGGCTCTGGCGGGAGCGCCATCAGTGCCTCGCCTCCCCTTTTGTCGAAGGCCTCGTATCCCTGCCGGCCCCGATCGTGATCTCGATGCGCCCGACTCCCTTGACGTTCGCGCAGAGGTCCCCGAGGCCTGGCGTCACCAACCGGAAGGGGCCGCCCTTGGCTTCAGGCAACGGTGCTCCATCCAGTTGGTAAATGAGGATGCCGTGGTCCACCGCTTGCTTGAGCGTCAGGCTGGCGGCAAACAGGCCGTCGTGCGAGTGAAAGGTCACGTGATCAGCACCGATGGCCAGAGCCGGCACTTCCAAGAGTCCCTTCACCCTGATACCTCTGCCCTTCATCCCGGGCACGAGCCTGCCCACGTCCTCCACCTGATGTTCAGCCGGCAGCTTGCTGAGGGCTGCGCGGTTCAGCGTCACCGGTTGGATGACTGCGCCGTCGATCCTCACAAGACCGGGACCGCTCTTCTCCCGCTCCGTGATGACCTTGACGGCCGCAGTCAGCATCTCGTTGAGCGGGGTGGGAATGCCCAGTTCCCGTCCACTCTTGACGATAAAGCCGTTGAGGGCATCGATTTCGGTCTGCCGGCCGGCCTTCCAATCGTCGTACATGGAGGTATGGATGTCTCTGATCTCCTGGGACCAGCGCACGACTTTATCAGCCATATCATCCGCCAGCGGCACCTTGAGGCCGGCCGCCACGGCCGCCACTTCGCCGACGACCTGGTGGATGACCTCGACCATCTCTGGCTGGTCCAAGGCCTTCGCCACCCGATCATTGATGATGACCGTGAGCGGGTTGAAGACGCAGTTCCAGCACATCTTCTCCCACTTGCTCCGGCGAATGTCTTCGGATAACTGACAGGGGATTCCGGCTGACTTGAACAGGTCGACAATTTGAAGCACCCGATCACTCTCCTGCCCCATGAGTTCTCCGACCGCCACCGACCCGCGCTTGTAATGCTCGATTACGCCCGGCTCGACGATCTTGGAATAAATATAGGCCACTCCGCCCACCACACAGTCGCGCTGGAAGCGGGCGATGATCCGGTCTTCGATATCCACCCCGTTCTGCAGGGTCAGCAAAATGGTCTGTTCCGTCATGACCGGCTCGACCTGGCGCAAGGCTTCATCCAGATCATAGGCCTTGACTGACAGAATGATCAGGTGTGGATTGGGGAGGTCACGCGGATCGGAAGCGGCCGGCGGCCGGACCGTGAAGGTGCCGCCGGCACTGCGGACGGTCAGGCCCCGCTCGCGGACCGCCTCGAGTGTCCTGGGCCTGAGCAAGAAGCCGACATTGGAATTGTGTCGTGCCAGATGCGCGCCGAAGAATCCGCCAACAGCACCGGCCCCAACCATCATGACATGCTTCATGAAGCTTCCCCTGGAAAACGCTATCAGCCTTCAGCTCTCAGCTTTCCCCTCCCTCAATCCCTCCTCCTAGAAGGGGGAGGGAGGGGTGGGGGTGTGAAGCTGACGGCTGATTGCTGAAGGCTTCCGTACTATAGCACGCCGGTTTCAGCCGGCAAAAGTGGGGTATAATCGCCCCGCAAGTGGACCCTCAGTCCAGCAAGTCCAAAAGTCTGAAAGTCGTAAAGTCATCAAGACAAGACTTTCGACTTGACGACTCTCCAATGGTTGACTCTCATGGATCGAGAAGAAGCTATTCAGACGGTCAAAGCCAGGCTGTCGCAGGCCGGTGCTGTGGCCGTGCTGACCGGCGCCGGCATCTCGGCCGACAGCGGAGTGCCGACCTTCCGTGGCGCAGATGGCCTTTGGCGGAACTTCAAGGCGGAGGACCTGGCCACCCCGGAAGCGTTCGCACGGGACCCTCGCCTGGTCTGGGAATGGTACAACTGGCGCCGGGAACTGATCGCCGCCAAGAGCCCCAATCCCGGCCATCTGGCACTGGCTCGGATGGAATCACAACATGCGCGGTTTCTCTTGATCACGCAGAACGTAGATGGATTGCATAGGGCGGCGGGATCGCACAAGCTCGTAGAGATTCACGGCAACATCTGGAAGGTCCGCTGCACCGCTTGCAAGCAGGTGACCGACAATCACGACGTCCCGATTGCGATTCCTCCTTCCTGCCTCTCCTGCGGCGGCCTGCTGCGTCCCCACATCGTCTGGTTTGGCGAGCCACTGGATGAGCCGACACTCGACCAGTGCATGGGAGCATTAGCGAGCTGCAAGGTCTTGCTCATCGTCGGCACCTCCGGCCTGGTCTACCCGGCCGCCTCGTTCGCACCGATTGCCAAGGCGGCCGGTGCCTTTGTGGCGGAGATCAACCTGGATCCCACCCCCAATTCCCAACTGGTCGATGTCTCAATTCAAGGAAGGGCCGGCGAGATCCTGCCGGAACTCTTATAGGGAAGCGATAAAACGAGGGATGTCTTCCAGGCTCTTGACCGACGGGCTATGAGAAGGGACATCGGATCCGCTCCGGTCAACCAATACAGCAGAAAGCCCGGCCTGACTGGCCCCTTGGAAATCGTCCCGCATACTATCCCCGACGTGCAAGGCTTCGTCCGGGTCCACCGCATGTTTTCCCAAGGCCACGCGAAAAATCTGAGGAGCCGGCTTGGCCGCCTTGGCAAGGCTGGAGATCGTCACCGTATCCAACAGGTCGGCCAGGCCCAGGCTTCGGAGCACGTTAAAGAGCCTCGTGTCGAAGTTCGAGATGATCCCCAACTCGAACCCCTGCTCCTTCAATGTCTTCAAGACGCCCAGCGCTTCTTGGTACAGCACCCAATGGTTCGGTCCGTCAAAGGCCTGAAAGACCTTGTCGAAATAGTCGTCGAACCCCTCGAACATCCCGACCCGATAAAACACGTTGTGCACAATGTCGAACCACCAGAGCCGCTCGCACCGTTTGATCTCGGCTGGTTCGGTGACGGCAAAGATGGGTGGAGGGGCGTCATGGAAGGCCCGCCGAAAGGCACCGTTCACCGCGTCGAGCAGTTCCGGGGTCCGGCGGACCCCGTAAGACTCCGCATAAGAGAGATAGACATCGGCGACCGAGCCCTTCACATGGAAGAGGGTTCCCGCCGCATCGAAGAAGATGACTTTGATTCGATGCATAGCCACCGGTCATCCGTTATCAGTGATCAGTTTCAACTGTAGACTGAAAACTGATTACTGAGAACTTCCCTGTCGCAGCCGCTCAATCCCTTCCTTACAATAGCCCAGCGGGAGCCAGCGGCATTGACCGCAAATGCCGGGCAGGTCGTCGCCCCGGACCGATTGCCCAATCCGCTCCAGGATCGTACACCACTGAACGGACATGCCCGCTTGCAACCCGAGCAAGGCCAGCACATGGCGGTCCTGGGCCTGCATCGCCTCCTCGGACGCTTCTCCGCTGAGGGTGCAACCGGAAATGGCCTGGTGCGGGCAGGCCCCACACACTGCATCGGGCCCATCAACAACTTCGACCGACCGATCAGGATTCGCGGTTAATTCCCGATGGATGGCGGCCAAGTTCTCGACAAAGCCGGGACTGTACCCCTTGCCCCGAAACCCCTGCAGGCATAGAAGCGTATGGCCTCTCAGCCGCAGTGTTCCCTGTACTGGAATCGCTTTCACAAAGGGCTCTCCACGTTCGAGCTTCTAGAAGAGCGCTCAATTGTATCCAGCCGACTCAGGTTAAGTCAAAACGGTCGTTAGTATGGATTCAACAAGCCGACCCAGAGCAGAACAACGATCACGAAGGTGAGGCGCATTGGAAGGAGAGTCTGGCGGAGCCCGACCGAAGATGCTGTTGCAACGCTGTCTGAAAGGAAACGCCCGGCTATTTTTTGACTCGCTTCATGCGCCGAGCCTTGGCCAGAGCCTTCATGCGCTTGATGTTCTTCCGATGCTTCTTGCGAACCTTCTTGTCTTTATCTCTTCCACGCGCCATGCCTGTTGATCTCCTTTGCTCTGTGTGAACGCCTCGATGCCGCGGGCCTGTATAGCACAACCCTCTTCTCCGCACAAGCACTTGCTTCCTCTCCCTCTTTTATCTCCCTTGGAGGGGTAGCCGGACTATTCTTGACTGCGCGCATCATCACCCGCGCATTCTCAAATAGCAACGGGTACCCGGAAGCCTTCGATCGGGAAGGGGCGCGTCTCGGCGCGCCTGGGGCTGGCGGGTGCAGATGCATGCGCGTTGCGCGAGCACGAAGGACAGTCTGGCTGCTCTCCATCACGTTCCTTGCTGGTCATAGGACAGCGTGTTAAGATGCCTTTCCTTATTAGGCGAAGGCGCACATACACATGGCCCTACGGCAACTCGAGAAGACCTATGAGCCTAAGCAGGTCGAAGAACGGTGGTACCAGTTCTGGATCGACAAGGGTTACTTCCGCGCTTCCACCGACCATTCCGAGACCCCCTATACGATCGTCATCCCGCCCCCCAACATCACCGGCTCCCTTCACGTCGGCCACGCGCTGAACAATTCGTTGCAGGACATCCTGATCCGCTGGCGCCGCATGCAAGGACGCAATACCCTCTGGATGCCCGGCACGGACCATGCGGGGATCGCCACGCAGAACGTCGTCGAACGGCAACTGGCGGCGGAGGGAACCTCCCGTGAAGCATTGGGACGGGAAGCTTTTATCAAGCGGGTTTGGGAGTGGAAGGCCCAGTCCGGCGGGACCATCATCCAGCAACTCAAACGATTGGGCGCCTCCTGCGATTGGGACCGTCTCCGCTTCACGATGGACGATGGCCTGTCGAAGGCGGTCCGCGAGGTCTTCGTCCGTCTCCACGAAGAAGGGCTGATCTACCGGGGCGAGCGGTTGATCAACTGGTGCCCGCGCTGTCTCACGGCCCTCTCCGACATCGAAGTCGAACATGAGGAGACAACCGGCAAGCTCTATCATATTTACTATCCCCTGGCCGATGACCAGGAGACCCGTCTGACCGTGGCTACGACACGACCCGAGACCATGCTGGGCGACACCGCCGTCGCGGTGCATCCGGAGGACCCCCGCTACAACCGCCTGATCGGCAAGAAGGTGCGGCTCCCCTTGACCCAGCGGGAGATTCCGATTGTGGGAGACTCGATCCTGGTGGATCGCGAGTTCGGAACCGGAGCCGTCAAGATCACGCCCGCGCACGACTTCAACGACTTCGAAGCAGGCGAGCGACATCATCTCCCGCGCCTGCCGATTCTGGATCATCAAGCCCGTCTCGACCCGGTGGGGTTGCGGGCTGCCTCGGTGGACCAAGCGGTCATCGAGGCCATCGAATTGCTGCGCGTCAACCAGGCGAGGCCGAAGGTCGAGCAAATGCTGCAAGAGCGTGGGCTCCTGGCCAAAGTGGACGCCCACAAGATGGCGCTAGGCAAGTGCTACCGGTGCAAGACCGTGGTCGAGCCCTATCTTTCTCCCCAATGGTTCGTGAAGATCAAGCCGCTGGCTGAGCCGGCGATCAAGGCAGTGGAAGAAGGCCGCATCAGGTTGATCCCGGAAGCCTGGGTCAATAACTACCTCGGCTGGATGAGGGACATCAAGGATTGGTGCATCTCCCGGCAAATCTGGTGGGGGCACCAGATCCCCGCCTGGTACTGCCGGTCCTGCAACGCGGACACGATCCTGGAAACGGCCCATGAAGGCATGGCCACAACCGAGGCCCAAGCCTTGCCGAAAGCATCGCGCAAGCGAATCACGATCCTCTCGAACGCCACGCCCTTTGTCGCCATGGTCGCTCCGGCCCACTGCCCTTCATGCGGCAAGAACGACTTCCTCCAGGACCCGGACGTGCTGGATACCTGGTTTTCCTCTGCCCTTTGGCCCTTCTCGACCCTGGGCTGGCCTGAGCAGACACCGGAATTGAAGACTTTCTACCCCACCTCCGTCCTCGTCACCGGTCTGGACATTTTGTTTTTCTGGGTGGCCAGGATGATCATGATGGGACTCAAGTTCACCGGCCAGGTTCCCTTCCGCGAGGTCTACATCCACGCCTTGGTGCGGGACGTGGAAGGCCAGAAGATGAGCAAATCCAAGGGCAACGTGATCGACCCCTTGAGCGTGATGGAGCGGTATGGCACCGACGCGCTGCGGTTTACGCTGGCCTCCATGGCCTCGCCGGGCCGCGATATCAAGCTGGCTGAGGAGCGGATCGAAGGCTACCGCAACTTTGCCAACAAGATCTGGAACGCCGCGCGGTTCATTCTGATGCATCTGGACGGACGCCGTGAGCCAGTTCCCCTCAAGGACCGCTCCTTCCCGAACCGTTGGATTATAAGCCGCCTGAACCACACGATCCGGACTGTCAACGCTTCGCTGGAGCAGTATCGGTTCGATCAGGCCACCAGCCAGCTTTACCAATTCATCTGGCACGAGTACTGCGACTGGTACCTGGAGCTAATCAAGCCTGTCCTGAGCAAAGTCGAAGGGCCCACCCTCCAGAACAAGGATTCCGACGAGGCCAAGCGAACGAGACAGACCCTCGTCGATTCATTTGAGACCCTGCTGCGCTTGCTCCATCCCTTCATGCCGTTCATCTCCGAAGAAATCTGGCAGGCCCTGCCCCACCAAGGGGAAAGCCTCGTGATCCAACCCTACCCGACTCCTAATCTGGGTTGGGATTCCAAGGAGGCCGAGGCCGCCTTCACGACACTTGAACGGTTCGTGACCACGGTCCGGACCGGGCGTGCGTTGCTGAACTACCAGCCGGCCAAGACCCTCGTCCTCTACGGAACCTCACGGGACGGCCAGGAATCAACCGATCTCCAGGAACTCCAGCAACATCTCGCACACCTCGGCCGGGGCACCGTCACTCTGCGTCCTCAGCAGGAATGGCCTGCCCAAAAAGTCCTTCGATTGGCGGCCGAGAGCATGACGGTCGGCCTGCTGGTCGAAGGCGACGTGGACCTCCAGAAAGCATTAGACCGGATCAGGAAACAGAAAGACGAAGGTCGACAGGAGTCGAAACGGCTGGTCGGCAAGCTCGCGAATGCCGACTTCACCGCCAAAGCCCCGCCCGAAGTCGTGACCGAGCACGAAGAACGGCTACACCTGATCCGCCACGAAGAGACCATCCTGACGGACAGCGAGCAGCAGCTTCGTGCCATGATGCGGTGACCCATTGACTACCCAAACGCCCCTTCAACAGATCCGTGCGGCTGTCAAGGCCGCGTTGGCTGAAGACTTGAGCCTCGGCGATGTCACGACGACTGTGCTGTTTCCGAAGTCCGTTCGCGCGCGCGGCACGATCGTCGCGCACCATCCGATGACGGTGGCCGGCATCGCCGTCGCTCGGCAGGTTTTCGCACAGGTGGATCCCTCGCTCAAAATCATTCATTCGGTCCGCGACGGCGCCGTAGTTCGGGCCAACGCCCCCGTGCTGATCGTCCAGGGCGATGCCCGTTCTTTACTGATGGCGGAACGAGCCGCACTTAACTTCCTGCAACATCTGTCCGGCATCGCCACCCTCACCGCCCGCTTTGTCTCTGCCGTGCGAGGCTATCGCGTCAAGATTCTGGATACCCGCAAGACCACGCCGAGCCTCCGGGCTCTTGAGAAATGGGCGGTCCGACTCGGCGGAGGCCGGAACCATCGCCAGTCGCTAGGAGACGGCATCCTGATCAAGGACAATCACCTCGCCGTGCTTCGCGCGCAGCGCATCGGCGTGACCGAGGCCTGCCGGCTAGCCAGGGAGCGGGGTCCTCAAGGACTGAAGATCGAGGTCGAGGCACAAACCCTCAAAGACGTACGCGAAGCCCTGAATGGGGGCGCCGACATCATTCTGCTGGACAACATGACACCGGCTTTGGTCCAACAGGCAACCGCGATTATTAAAGATCGCGCATTAGTTGAAGTTTCAGGTGGAATTACATTGAAAAACATGCATGAGATGGCTGCATCAGGAGCAGACTTCATCTCGATCGGTGCCCTGACCCATTCGGCCCCAGCCGCCGACCTGAGCATGGACATCGTGCCGATCGATCACGGTCAGGGACAACCGAAGAGACGGGGAAGGTAAGCCATGTCACCGCTCACAGATGTCCACCCCCTGACCAGAGAAGCCATTGAAGCCCTCTTGCGCACCAGCAGGTTCGGCCGGGCCCTCCACGTCCTCAAGGAAACCGCTTCGACCAACAGTGCGGCCATGGCCTTGGCCCTCCAAGGTGCGGCCGACGGCACCGTGGTCGTGGCTGAATCCCAAACGGCGGGCAAGGGACGGCTGGGGCGCAGGTGGTACTCCCCGCCCGGGGAAAACCTTTATTGTTCGGTGATCATGCGCAACGCCCCGGCGGATGACTTGTCCGGATGGCTGTCGGCGGTTCCCCTCCTGTCAGCCGTCGCGGTCGCCAAGGCCGTGCAAGCGGTTTCCGGCCTCAAGCCCTCTCTCAAGTGGCCCAATGACATTCTGGTGGGGGACTGTAAGCTGGGCGGGCTCCTCTGCGAAAGCAGCCTGTCCGGTCAATCCAAGACTTTTGTTGTAGTCGGCATTGGACTCAACGTGAACAGCAGGAGGGAGAGTTTTCCAGAGGATATCCGCGAAATCGCCACCTCCATTGTGACCGAGACCGGTCGTCTCTGTGACCGGGCTTCCCTCTTAGCGACCCTCTTATCGGAGCTTGAACTGTATTCTGACGCTCTCCTCACCAGACCACCGGAAACGTTCCTGAGCGGCTACGCCAGGCTCTGTTCAACCCTGGGACGGAGGGTCAGGGTCAACATGGCCGGAGGTGAGGCTGTTGAGGGACTGGCGGACTCCATTGCGCCTGACGGCTCCCTGCGGATTCTTTGCAATGAGGTCTCCGGTGGCGGAACGGTCGAAGTACGCGCCGGCGACGTCATTCATCTACGATAAAAGAGCGTGACAGGTGACGGGTGACGCGTGACGGGTAACAGATGAGACACAGACTCGTCATCCGTTACATATCACTCATCACCTGTCACTCGTCACTCGTCACGAGGCTTCCATGCTGCTCGCCATCGATATCGGCAACTCCAACGTAGTCTGGGGCCTCTTCCGGCAACAATCCTGGACCGGTCCCTGGCGTCTGGTTGCCGATCAGTCCAGGACCGCGAAGGAATATGGACACGATCTCATCGATCGGCTCTGCGGCGTCGGTCTAGCCCCAGCGCAGATCACAGACGTGATCCTTTGCAGCGTCGTGCCTAACCTGACTCCGGTCTTCGAACAGATGGCGGAAGCAGTCTTTCACAGAAAGCCATTGGTCGCCTCTCCCGATATGGATACCGGCCTCACGCTCCTCTATACCAATCCCCGTGAACTTGGGGCCGATCGCCTGGTCACGGCGGCGGCAGCCTACGACCGGTACAAGACTTCCCTGATTGTGGTCGACCTGGGAACTGCCACGACCTTCAGCGTCGTCACCCAGTCCGGAGAGTATCTGGGCGGCGTGATCGCGCCGGGAATCGGGATTTCCGCCAAAGTCCTGTCTGAAAAAACCGCGCAGTTGCCCGTTGTGGACCTGGTGCCGCCCAAGACCGTTATCGGACGAGACACCGGAAGCAGTATCCAGTCCGGCCTCCTGTATGGCCATGCAAGTCTGGTAGACGGGATTGTGACTCGTGTGCAGGATGAACTGGGGCAGAAGGCCCTGGTTGTGGCAACCGGCGGGTTTGCCTCTCTTGTCGCGCCTCTGTCCCGCACGATCAAAGAAATCAGACCCAACCTAACACTGGAAGGGCTGGAGTTGCTTCACCGGCGGATCGTTAGACGGTGACAGCCCCGTGCCCCCTTTCCCAAGTATCTCTCCACAGTCATCCTTGAAACAAAAATGAGCCTGCCGGTTGACTTTATGAGCCCGGTGGCTATCTCACCGCCATACTGGTGTGGTCAGTGGCAGGAAAAGAAGAATACACAAATAGAATCAGCGAGTTAGGGTCACAGGACAGGGATAGACCGGTCCCTGATCCAGGCGAGCAAACAGCCACGGGTGAACCGGATGAATCAGCCGGTCTCAAGCAGGCCCTCGCCGCCAAGACCGAGGAGACTCAAGGCTTGCACGAGAAGTATCTTCGACTGGCGGCCGAGTTCGATAATTTCAAGAAGCTGGCGCAGAAGGAGCAGCGAGAGTTTTCCCGCTTCGCCAACGAGAACATTCTCAAAGAGCTGCTCCCTATCATTGACAACCTTGAGCGGGCGATTCAAGCAGCGAAGGAACAGAAGGAGAACCAGAACCGCAACGGATTGATCCAGGGAGTTGAACTCACGCTCAAGCAGTTTCTCGAAGCTTTGACAAAATTCGGCGTCCAACCGATCACCAGTGTCGGCGAGCCGTTCGACCCGGCCTGCCACCAGGCTGTGGCGCGGGTGGAATCGGCGGCGCCTGAAAACAGCGTGGTCGAGGAATATCAGAAGGGCTATCGCTTACACGATCGGATCTTGCGGGCTGCCATGGTCACGGTGTCGACTGGTCCGGCCGGTAGCCCGGGCGGAGGCTCCGCAGCCGCCAGGCAGGAGGAGCGAACCTCACCCCGTCCCTGACCGAACATCAGTTTCGCGGCGTTTTTTGAGGAAGGAGACTACACATGGGCAAGGTTATCGGCATCGATCTCGGCACGACGAACTCCTGCGTTTCGATCATGAGCGGCGGAGACCCCGTGGTCATTGCCAATGCCGAAGGGAGCCGGACCACGCCGTCGGTCGTCGGCATCACCGATAAAGGCGAGCGGCTCGTCGGCCAAATCGCCAAGCGCCAGGCGATTACGAACCCGGAAAACACGATTTTTTCAATCAAGCGGCTCATCGGACGCAAGTTCAACAGCCGCCAGGTGCAGGAAGCGCAGAAGCGGCTGCCGTATAAGGTCATCGCGGCCGACAACGGGGACGCGCACGTTGAGATTCGAGGCAAACGGTACAGTCCTGCCGAGGTCTCGGCCATGATCCTGCAAAAGATGAAGCAGACCGCCGAGGACCACCTGGGCGAAAAAGTCACGGAAGCGGTCATCACCGTCCCGGCGTACTTCGACGACAGCCAGCGGCAAGCCACCAAGGACGCGGGACAGATCGCGGGCCTGAACGTGCTCCGCATCATCAACGAGCCGACGGCCGCCTCGCTGGCCTACGGGCTCGACAAGAAAAAGGACGAGCGCATCGCCGTCTACGACCTGGGAGGCGGCACCTTCGACATCTCCATCCTGGAGATCGGTGAAGGCGTGTTTGAAGTGAAGTCGACCAACGGCGACACCTACCTGGGCGGAGACGACTTCGACCAACGCGTCATGGACTGGCTGGTGGACGAGTTCAAGAAACAGGAAGGCATCGACCTCCGGAAGGACCGGATGGCTTTGCAGCGGCTGAAGGAAGCATCGGAGCGGGCCAAGATCGAGCTCTCCTCATCGCAGGAAAGCGAGATCAATCTTCCTTTCATCACCGCGGACGCCAGCGGCCCCAAGCACATGGTGATCAAGCTGACGCGCGCCAAGCTGGAACAATTGGTGGACGACCTGATTCAACGGACCGTCGAGCCGTGCAAGAAGGCCTTGGCCGACGCGGGCGTGACCGCTCGGGACATCAATGAGGTGGTGCTGGTGGGCGGCATGACCCGAATGCCGAAGGTGATCCAGGTCGTGCGGGAATTCTTCGGAAAGGAACCGCACAAGGGGGTCAATCCGGACGAGGTCGTGGCGATCGGGGCCGGCATCCAGGGCGGCGTGCTCAAGGGCGAGGTCAAAGACGTCCTGCTGCTGGACGTCACCCCGCTCACGCTGGGCATCGAGACTCTGGGCGGCATCTTCACGCACCTGATCGAGCGGAACACCACCATCCCGACCAAAAAGAGCCAGATTTTCTCCACCGCGGCCGACAACCAGAGCGCGGTGACGATCCGGGTCTTCCAGGGCGAGCGCGAAATGGCGAACGACAACAAGCTGCTCGGCCAGTTCGACCTGGTCGGCATTCCACCGGCGCCTCGGGGCATGCCGCAGATCGAAGTGACCTTCGACATCGACGCCAACGGGATCGTCCACGTTTCAGCGAAGGACCTCGGGACGCAGAAAGAACAGTCCATCAAGATCACCGCCTCCAGCGGGCTCAGCAAAGACGAAATCGAGAAGATGGTCAAGGAAGCCCAGTCCCATACGGACGAGGACAAAAAGCGCCGACATCTGGCGGAAGCCAGAAACCAGGCCGACAACCTGATCTACGGCACTGAAAAGAACCTCACCGAGCACGGCGACAAAATCGGCGATGACGACAAGAACAAAATCAAAGACGCCATCGCGGCGACCCGCAAGGCGATGGAGGGCGAGGACCCGGCTGCCATCGAATCGGCTGTTCAGACGTTGACGACGGCCTCCCACAAGCTGGCGGAAGAGATGTACAAGAAAGCCTCGGCTTCGGCGGGGCCCGGCGCATCAGCGGAAGCCGACGCCCAGGGCAACGGCGGCTCGACCAAGACCGACGAGAAAGTCGTGGACGCCGAGTTTGAGGAAGTGGACAAGGACAAAAAATAAACACGCTCTCAGCAGTCAGCTATCAGCTTTCAGCAGGACGGCCGAGGAGTCCCGGGTCTTCGACTTGCTCCTTTTTGCCTCCCCGGAAGCTGATGGCTGATCGCTGAAGGCTGATTGCTTCCGGCAATGGTTCACGTGGCTAAACGCGACTACTACGACACGCTCGGGATCGACCGCAACGCGTCCGACGACGAAATCAAGAAGGCTTTCCGCAAGCTGGCCCGTCAGCACCACCCCGACCTTCATAGCGGCGACCAACAAAAGAAAGTCGCTGAAGAGAAATTCAAAGAAGTCAACGAGGCCTACGAGGTCCTCAGCGACCAGGACAAGCGGAAACGCTACGACACGTTCGGACATTCCGGAGGCCCTCAGGGCTTCGACGGGTTCGATTTCGGGCGCGGCGGGTTCGGTGATGTCTTCAACGACATCTTCGAAGACTTTTTTGGGGCGGGCGGCCGAGGGCGGCCACGGGCTGAGCGTGGGTCCGACCTGCAATATAACCTGGAACTATCCTTCGAGGAAGCGGTTTACGGCAAGGAGGCCAAGCTCAAGATTCCACGATGGGAACAGTGCCAGGACTGCAAAGGCAGCGGTGCCCGTTCGGCCGCCGGGCTGAAAGCCTGCCCCAGTTGCAAAGGAGCCGGTCAGCTCCGGTTCCAGCAAGGTTTCTTCAGCGTCAGCCGTCCCTGCAACCAGTGCGAGGGGACCGGCCAGATCATCACGGACCCCTGCGGAACCTGTCGCGGCCGCAAGCGCATCCATCGGGAGCGGATGCTCTCCGTGAATATCCCGGCCGGCATCGAATCGGGCATGCGCCTCCGCCTGGCTCACGAGGGGGAGCATGGAGACAACGGCGGGCCGCCTGGCGACCTGTACGTGGCCGTCAACGTCAAGCCTCACAAGATTTTCACCCGGAAGGGGAACGATCTCCTGTGCGACGTTCCGGTCAGCTTCGTCACGGCTGCCCTGGGCGGCAAGGTGGAAGTCCCGACCCTCAGTGGCCAGACCGTGATCAAGATCCCCGCCGGGACCCAGCAGGACAAGACTTTGCGCCTCCGTGGGCTCGGTTCGCCGAGCCTCAAAGGCCATGAGGCGGGAGACCAGATTATGAAGATCAAGATTCAAATCCCCACCAAGCTGACGGCCAAGCAGAAAGAGCTGTTGGCGGAGTTCGCCAAGGAAAGCGGCATGAGCCTGGATGCGGATGGGGACGGGTTTTTCGACAAGATGAAGACCTACTTCGAATGATCCCTTCCTTTCTTCATCACGCCTCACGCCTCACCCCTCACGCCTAACGTTCCGACATGCCGGTCTTCTTCATTACCGCCGACCAAGTCCATAACGGTATCGTCACCATTAGCGGCCCGCTTCTGGATCACCTTTGCACCAGTTTGCGTATCCGCACTGGCGAAGAAATCACGTTAGGAGACGAGCATCGCCGACGGTATGTGGTGCGGGTCCTTGGAGTCGATCGGCGCAGGCTGCGCGGTCAAGTCCTGGATGAACTAGCAGGCCCTCCTCCAGCCAATCCTGCCATTTCAGTAGGGCAGGCATTGTTGAAAGGAGAGAAAATGGATTGGGTCATTCAGAAGGCAACCGAACTTGGAATGATCTCTCTGACGCCTCTCATTTCATCCCGTGTCATTGTTCGGCCGAATATAGCCAGACAATGGTCCCAGCAGGAGCGTTGGCAGCGCATTGCGCTGGAGGCAGCCCAACAGTCGGAACGGTGGGAATGGCCGAAGATACTCATTCCTTGCGAGGCAAGTGATTTTTTCAAGCAGCGGCTCCCAAGCCCAGTGAACCTTATCTTGAGCGAGCGAGGACCTTGGCGGAGCATAACTTCAATCCCTCTACCATCTGGCTCGAACAGTCTAATCAGGATAGCGGTTGGACCGGAAGGGGGCTGGAGGCAAGAGGAACTCGCCCACGCCATCGAGTGTGGCTTTTCTCCTGTCACGCTGGGGAAACGGATCCTTCGCGCTGAGACTGCAACGCTGGCAGCCTTAAGCGTGCTTCAGAGCCGTCTTGGTGAACTGGGATGAAGTGAAGAGCTGAGTCCCGTAGACTCGCTCTGAGGC
>Ga0194120_10001534_pt1 | contig 41804 bp, 37 predicted proteins | sample TA2MahCa65mmetaG_FD_148642 | JGI IMG/M metagenome (GOLD analysis project Ga0194120, IMG submission 148642) | Freshwater microbial communities from Lake Tanganyika, Tanzania - TA2015019 Mahale Deep Cast 65m | ecosystem: Environmental > Aquatic > Freshwater > Lake | place: Tanzania: Lake...
GGCCGAAGTCCAGATCCGAGACGAATCCCAGGACGACGAGGTGACCGAGCACACGACGACGCTCCCGGGTCGTCCGCTCTGGTCGATCACCTATCTCGACCTGGTCATTCTGTTGATGATCTTTTTCATCATGATCGTCTCGATGTCGCACTACGAGACCGGCAAATTCGACCCTGTGCTCAAGGGCGTGCGCGACGCCTTCCACGCGGCGATACCCCTCGACCTGCGCGATGATCCGCCCGACCGGCGTGGACGCGCGATCGACGATACCTTCGTCAACGGCGTCGGCCAGCTCTTCTCCGACGAACTGCCTCTGCCCCATGCTCTGATCGACCGGCGCGGCGACTACGTCGCTTTCACGGTGGCGCTCGATGCTCTGTTTGCCGGCAACTCGGCCGAACCGCGGCCCGAGCGCGACGCGCTGTTCCGGCGGCTTGCCGGCCTGGTCCAGGCGCGGCCGCCTTCCGGCCGGCTCGAGGTCGAGGTGCTGTTGTCGTCGCGTGCCCGGCCGGAGCTGGCGATCCAGCGCCTGGGCAGCATGGCGCGCGCCATGATCGGCCTCGGCATGCCAGCTCATGCGCTGTCGGTCGGTCTTGCCGAGGACGATCCGGCGGCGGTGCGCATCGTCTTCACTGCGGTGGCGAACGATGCCCCGCGTGTCGATTTCCGCGGCAAGGTGCGCTGACGTCGCCGTGGAAAAGCAGGCGGACAAGCCGGGCACCGAGGCCGCACAGGCCGAACAGAACACGGCCCGCTATGTCTGGGTCATCACCTTCATCGATCTGGTGACGGTGATGCTGACCTTCTTCGTCCTGATGGCAGCCATGTCGACACCCGAAGGTGGCCGCTATCACGATTTCGCCATCGGCCTGGGCAAGACCTTCGGCGGCGAGCGCAAGCCGGGCGACGTGGTGGCCGGCACCGACACCAATGTGCTCAACGAGCTGAAGCGCGCGGCGCTCGACCTCGATTACGTCGCCAACCTCGTCGAGGGCCGCATGGCCGCCGACGAAACGCTGCGCCGGGCGGTCACGCATCGGCTGCAGGACCGGCTGGTGATCTCGCTGCCCGGCGACGTGATCTTCACGCCCAACAGCGCGACCCTCACCGCGGCGGCGCAGGGTTCCGTGCGCCATCTGACGACCTTGCTGATCAACCTCAGCAACCGGGTCGCCGTGCAGGGCCATACCGATCCCAACCCGATCCGCAGCGGACCATTCGCCTCGAATTGGGAGCTGTCGATCGCGCGCGCCCAGTCGGTGGCCGATGCCCTGAGAATGGCCGGTTATGACCGCGCGCTGGTCGCCCAGGGCTTCGGCGAGGCGCGCTTCCTCGATCTCGATCCGGCCATACCGCCCAACCGGCGCTTCGAGCTGGCACGCCGCGTCGACATCGTCATCGCCTCGGAGCGCTGACGGCCGTCCGTTCCGCTCGCGTCGCGCGCTTCTCGGAATCGGCGTGCGCGGGACGGGCGGACGTCGCGCGTCCTCGGCCGTAGCCGCTTCTGGACCGCCGGCCCTGTCCTACCACGGATACCCTTTCCCGGTGCGCAGCTCCGCGTGCCTCAGCCCGCAGTAGAACGGCTCGCCGTCGAGCGGAAACACGTTGAGCTTCATGTTGTAGCACTTGTGCTCGACGCCGTGCTTGTCGGTGAAGTGCAGGAGTTCGCCTTCGTGCGCCTGATCGGCATCAAGCGCTCCCGTCAGATACAGGGCGATGCGCTCGACGCTGGTGTTGTCGAGATTGAGCTCGCTCATCCAGGCGAGACGTTCGCCGACGATCTTGAGGAACTCGCCGACTTGGATCGGCTGCTTGTCGGCTGCTGTCGAGCGAAGGAAGTCGCGGATCAGGATCTGACGTGGACGCGTCACCGCCATCAGGCGCGCCAGCGCAATCGTCACCTCGCCGACAATGAACTCGTTGGTCACTCGTCCGGCTCCGTCGATCTGATAGTAGGTGTAGTGGCTGCCAATGCCGATGCAGGTCCGCACAGGCGGCACGGTGTCGCGCGTCGCGACTGAGCGTTGGAGGAAGGAGAGCAGGGTGAGAAAGGCAATGAACCCGGCGAACAATGCAATGTCGGCGTCGATGCCCTTGACTCGATTCCAGACGTAGAATCCGTCGCCCGTGGTCGATCGCAGCATCTCGAGCGCGCCGACGCGCCTGCGGACCAGTTCGGACGCAAGGTTGAGCGCGAATTCGAGCGTCGCCAGCCGGCTGGCCTGCTGCTCGGGCGCGGCCAGCGAGAAGCCCACGATATCGACCAGGAACGCCGCACGCTGCTTGGTCTTCATGATCGAGAAAGGAGTGACCACGGCATCGACAACGTCGAGCGGCAGCCGGCGCGCGCCGTCGCCCAAGAAGACCGGTAGCCTGAACTCGATCGGCTGCACGTCGAGCGCCGCGGCGACCTCGGCAAAGGTGGCCGGCCCCATCAAGCGATCGCCCTCGAGGACGCGATGATGCCGGTCGCCCAGGCCGAACAGGCGCACGGTGGGAACCGTGATCACCTCGATGCCGATGCGGCTCGGCCGCCAGCCGACCACCGCGTTGGCGCCCAGGCGCCACAGGCTCAGCAGCGCCGCGCGCAAGGACGTCATCGTCCGCTCGTGGTCGTCACCCCATTCGTCATGCCCCGCACTGACCATGCACCCCCCGAGCTGCCCGCGGCCAGAGATTGCGGCTAAATCAAGTCACCCGGCACACCTGTTGCACAGAAAGTATCGCGTCGGGAATTTCTCGACAGCGGCTGGCGCGATACTTATCTTATTGTATGAGCGTGGTAGAAATTGCACTACTCCGGCTTGGCGGGCTCTATGGCAAGACTTAGCGCGATCATCGCGCAGACCCTGAGCCAACTTGCGGGCGTCGTCCAGGATGCGCCGGGCGCGCAGGTGCCCGACCTGTCGCACAAGGATCTCAAGCGCATCAATCTGGAGGGCAAGTGGCTGCGGCGCGCGCGGCTGACTGGCGCCAATCTTACCGAAGCGCGGCTCGCCGGCGTCGATCTGGTCGAGGCCGACCTGTTCGGCGCCGACCTGTCCGGAGCCGATTTGAACCGGGCGGATCTGACCAGGGCGGTGGCGCGCGGCGCCCGGCTGAGGGGCGCCAATCTGAACCGCTGCCGCCTCGTCGAGACGGACTTGCGCGGCGGCTTCATGCTTGGGATGGGCGGAGCCAAGCAGATCGGCCATGAGTTCACCGATCTAACGAACTGCTTGGTCGAATTCGCGACGGCGAGCCGCGCACAGATGGCGGGCGTGGATCTGAGCGGAGCAAGCCTGGTCGGCGCCGATCTGAGCGACGCCAGCTTGTTCGGCGCCAACCTGACCGGCGCCGACCTCGCCTATGCCGATCTCAAGGGCGCCGACCTTTCCGACTCTCAACTTGCCAAGGCAAATTTTGTCGGCGCCAACCTGACCGGCGCCCGCCTCAAGAACGCGCGTGTCGACGACACGAAGTTCCAGGGCGCCGCGTTGGAGAATGCCGCGCTGGAAGGGCTGGGCATCGACGTTGATGCGATCGCGCGAACGTCGCCGCTGGTCAAGCCTGCGGAATTTCCCGCCGAGATCGCCAGTGCTTTCGATGGACACGAGACATGGGTTCGGACGATGGGCGGCTCCGGCCGGCCGGCGGTGCTGCGCGGCGCGAAGCTCGACTACATCGACCTGGCCGGACGCGATCTCAGTGGAATCGATTTGACGGAGGCAAGGCTTGTTGGCGCCCGGTTCGTCGGCGCCAACCTGACGCTGGCGACTCTGGATCGCGTCAACCTGACCGGGGCCGATCTGAGCAACTGCAGCCTCAGGGGCGCCCGGCTCTCGGGCGCCATTCTGCGCAGCGCCGTGCTGGCAATGGCGTCCGTGGGCGACGTTCCGATCCGCGACCGATCCGGCCATCGCACCGGCCGAATCCGGCGGACCAATCTCGCCGGAGCGGACCTGCTCAACGCCAAGCTCGAAGGCCTGGACTTGTCGGCCTGCTTGCTCGACCCTGGCAGGGGTTGAATTGGGAAGCGGCGAATTCGACGCATGCCGCCACCGTCGCCCCTCGCGGGCGACGCTCGGGCGGCGGCCCGTTCCTCGAATGATGCTCACCGCCGGCCGCCGTCAATTCGGGGCTCTCACGTTGCGGTCGAAGAAGGCTCGAACCTCGCGCCAGGAATCCTCGGTCGCTTCGGGGCTGTAGCGATAGAGGAATGGGCCGCGAGCGCCGTGGCGGATCATCCGGCCCTGCAGGCCCCATTGAGCAAAATCGAAGGAGTGGGTCGTATCGGCGTAGCCCCCGCGCGCGCGGCCAAGCCGACCTGGCGCGGGTGCTGGCGCTCATGGAGAGGCTTCGCTAACCGCCGGACACCCGCTGCTTCCGCGTCGCCTGCGCATAGTCCTTGCGCGCCTTGCGCACCTCGGCGCGCGGCGAGACCTCGGGCACCGCCACATCCCACCAGGCGCCGCCGGCCGGGGTCGACAGCGCCGGATCGGTGTCGATGACGATGACCGTCGTGCGCTTGGCCTTGCGCGCACGCTGGAGCGCGGACACGAGCTCGGCGATGCCGGCCACTTTCTCGGCGTTGGCACCCATGCTGCGGGCGTGCGCCGCGAAATCGATGTCGGGCGGATCGCCGCAGGTGTCGAGCAGATTGTTGAAGGACGGGCTGCCGGTCGATTGCTGCAGCCGGTTGATGCAGCCGAAGCCGCGGTTGTCGAGCACGACGACGATCAGCTTCTGCCCGAGCATGATCGACGTGGCGATCTCCGAGTTCATCATCAGATAGCTGCCATCGCCCAGCAGAACGAACACGTCGCGGCCCGGGCTCGCCATCTTGACGCCGAGCCCGCCCGCGATCTCGTAGCCCATGCAGGAATAGCCATACTCCGCGTGATAGGTGCCGGGACCGTTGGCCCGCCACAGCTTGTGCAGCTCGCCCGGCAGGCCGCCGGCGGCGCACACGAGCACGTCGCGGCTGCCGATGGCGGCGTTCACGGCGCCCAGCACCTGGGCGTCGCTCGGCTTGGCGTTGCGGCTGCGCGCGGGTGGCCGGGTGAACTGGTCGGCCTCGCCCCGCCAATCCTCGACCAGGCGGCGCGCGCGCTGAGTCCAGGAAGCGGGCGCACGCCACGCGTCGAGGGCTCCACTGAGTGCGGCGATGCCGCGCTGGGCGTCGGCGATCAGCGGCAGCGCTGCGTGCTTCGTCGCGTCGAGGCGCGCCACGTTGAGCGCGACCAGTGTCATCGCGGGGTTGGCGAACAGCGCGCGCGAGCCGGTGGCGAAATCGCCGAGCCGCGTGCCGACCGCGAGCACCAGATCGGCTTCGCGCGCGAGCGCGTTGGCGGCGCCCGTGCCGGTCACGCCGATCGCGCCGACCGACATGGCGTGGTTCCACACGAGCGCCCCCTTGCCCGCCTGGGTCTCCGCCACCGGAATGCCGAACCGCTCGGCGAATGCCGCGAGCGCATCGCAGGCGCCTGAATAGTGCACGCCGCCGCCGGCCACGATCAGCGGCTTCCTGGCGCGGCGCAGCGCTTGGCTTGCCGCGTCGAGCTCGCCCTCGTCGGGGCCGATCCGGCGCACGCGATGGACGCGTGGCCGGAAGAATGCCTGCGGAAAGTCGTAGGCTTCGGTCTGCACATCCTGCGGAAAGGCGAGGGTGGCGGGGCCGCATTCCGCGGGATCGAGCAGGACCGACAGGGCCGCCGGCAGGCTGTGCATCAGCTGCTCCGGCCGAACGATGCGGTCCCAGAAGCGCGACACCGGTCGGAAGCAGTCATTGGCGCTGATCGTCGGATCGCCCAGCGCCTCGATCTGCTGGAGCACCGGATCGGGCCGGCGATTGGCGAACACGTCGCCGGGCAGCAGCAACACCGGCAGGCGGTTGACGTGGGCCACGGCAGCAGCCGTCACCATGTTGGTGGCGCCGGGCCCGATCGAGGTCGTGCACGCCATCATGCGCCGGCGGTTGTTGGCCTTGGCAAACGCGATGGCGGCGTGCGCCATGGCCTGCTCGTTGTGCGAACGATAGGTCGGTAGGCGGTCGCGCGCGGCATAGAGCGCCTCGCCGAGGCCGGCGACGTTGCCGTGGCCGAAGATCGCCCAGACACCGGCAAACAGGGGCGCGGATTCGCCCTCGATCTCGCTCATCTGCGCCATCAGGTAGCGGACGAGCGCTTGAGCGGCGGTCAATGGAATGGATGTCATGCCTGGTTCATCCCTCCCGCCGCCGGCGCCTACGGTCGCCAAAGATTCCGTTTGACGGCAATTGCCAGACTAGGGATTTTCCGCCGCAGGAACAAGGCGCACAGCCAAGGAGACGAGGGGCAATGATCACAATCTGCCAATTCGGCGCCGGACGGATCGGTGCGATACATGCAGCGAACGTCGCGAGCCGTTCCGATGTGCGTCTGAAATACATCATCGACGTCAATGCCGCGGCTGCCGGCGCCCTGGCGCGCAAGCACGGCGCCAGCGTGGGCGACCAGGCAGCGGCCTTGGCCGACAAGGAGGTCAATGCGGTCATCATCGCCAGCGCGACCGACACCCACGCCGAGCTCGCCATGGCCTCGGCGCGCGCCGGCAAGGCGATCTTCTGCGAGAAGCCGATCGACCTCAGCCTGGCGCGCGTCGATCAATGCCTGGCCGTCGTCGCCGCGGCGAAGGTGCCGATGTTCGTCGGCTTCAACCGGCGGTTCGATCCGAGCTTCGCCGCCCTGCGGCGCGATCTGCGCGCCGGGCGGATCGGCAAGGTCGAGCAGGTCATCATCACCAGCCGCGACCCGGGCCTGCCGCCGGTCGAATACCTCAAAGTCTCCGGCGGCTTGTTCCGCGACATGACAATCCACGATTTCGATATGGCCCGCTGGCTGCTCGGCGAGGAGCCGGTCGAAGTCCATGCCATGGCGAGCGTGCTGGTCGACCCGCAGGTCAAGGCGGTGGGCGATATCGACTCGGCCATGGTCACCATGCGCACGGCTTCCGGCGCGCTGTGCCACATCAACAACAGCCGACGTGCCGTCTACGGTTATGACCAGCGCATCGAGGTGTTCGGCTCGGCGGGCATGCTGCAGGCGGGCAACCGCACGCCGACGACCATCTCGCACTGGGGCAAGGATGCGATCAGCGCGGACAAGCCGCTCTACTTCTTCCTGGAGCGCTACGCGGAAGCCTATGCGGTCGAGCTCAACCACTTCGTCGACGTGGTTCAGGGCAAGGCGCAGCCCGAGGTCGGCGCCGAGGACGGACGGCGCGCACTGGTGCTCGCCGAAGCCGCATATGAGTCCTTGAAGAGCGGTCGTCCTGCCCGCGTGCCGGCATGAGCGCGATGGCAGTCGCCGATCTGGCGCCCCGCTTGGACGGACGTGTCGTCGTCGTCACGGGCGGAACCCAGGGCGTCGGCGAGGCGGTGGCACGCCATGCTGCCCAGTGCGGAGCGGTAGGCGTGGTGCTGACCGGCCGCAACCAGGACAAGGGCAGGGCGGTCGCGAACGCGATCGGCAAGGGCGCCCATTTCGTAGCTGCCGACCTCGCGGTACCGGACGACTGTCATGGCATCGTCAAGGCGGCGCTCGATCGCTACGGACGGATCGACGGGCTGGTCAATGCAGCCGGCATCACCGATCGCGGCACCATCGACGATACCTCGCTCGCGCTGTGGGACCGGATGTTCGCGATCAACACGCGGGCACCCTTCCTGCTGATTCAGGACGCGGTGCGCGCGATGAAATCTCAGGGCGACAAAGGGCGGCGCGGCGGTTCGATCGTCAACATCATCACCATGTCGAGCCATGGCGGACAGCCCTTCATCACCGCCTATTGCGCATCCAAGGGCGCGCTCGCCGTACTGACCAAAAACGTGGCGCATGCCGTCCGCCGCGACCGCATCAGGGTCAACGGCATCAATATCGGCTGGACCGACACGCCCAATGAGCATCTCGTCCAGCAGTCGATGGGTGGCGGCGCCGACTGGCTGGTCGCCGCGGAGGCGCGCCAGCCATTTGGACGGCTGGTCAAGCCAATCGACGTGGCGCGGCTGTCTGTCTATCTGCTGTCCGACCAGTCGGCGCCGATGACCGGCTCGATCATCGACTACGACCAGAACGTCATGGGTGCCTATGACTGAGCGTCGCGTGCCGGGCTGAGGGCGTTGGCAACGACCGCCGCGACCTGCTCGACCGGTGCGACCAGATCGTCATAGAGCAGATTGTCGCGAGCCGCCACGCGATCGCAAACGATCTCGCTCAAGCTCTGCTCGAGCTGGCGGCAGATCATCGGCAGCGAATTGAGCGGCACATCCGACGGCGCAAGCTGGATGACCTTCGTGCCGCGATCGGCGAAGAATGCCAGGTTCAGGCCGGCTCCCATGACGCCGATGATCAACTCGGCCTGGCGGGCCAGCTCGATCTGATCGCGCATGCTCAGCGTCATGGGATCGAGCGCTTCGACGCCGAAGCCGGCGAGCGCGTCGAGAAGCTGCCTCTCATTGAGGAGACGCCGGTGCCCGCCGGGCGGCCGCTGCAGGTAGATGCGCCGTGCCGGGGTCGGCCGCCGCGGACAAACGCGTCGCGCCAGCCGGTTGAGGTAGCGGCCGCACGCCGTGTGCAGCATCAGGCGGCGCGGCTGGCGCTGGACGCGGTAGAGCGTGATCGGGGTCCAGAGCAGCTCCAGCCGCGTAACGCCGCTCGGATCGATCTCGGTGCGCCGATCCGGCCCATAGCCGGCGAGCGTCAGGAGTTCGCTGCGCGTCTCGGACAGACCGTACGGCACGACCACCGGCAGGCTCGCCAGCTCGGGAATCATCTCGACATAGGCAAGCCGCGCGACACAGTTCATGAGCCAATGGCCGAAGTTCTGGTGGCCGCCAATCAACAGGTGAGCCCCGGCAATGCGGCGCTCTGGCCCCGTCTTCGCCATGTAGCGGCGACGGCCGATGAACAGGCTGACATGGTCGTAGGCAAGCGCACGGTCCTGCATCGATTCTGGATTGAAGGTCAGCCCGTCGCTGAACAAGGTCCCATCTCGGGCCATGACCAGAAAATAGTCCCCGAGGATGCGCGCATCGGGCACCGGATAGGCCGCGTAGGCTCCGGGTCCCGGCGATTTCGGTTCCTGCCCGTGAGCCGCCGAATGCCGGGCGATGTCGCCGACCGGTCCGCTGACGAGCTCGGCGACGTCGACTTGCTCGAAGCCGCCGAAACGCGCGCGGTCCAATGAGGCCGCCTGCCGGAGCGCGGACAGCGCCGCCGTCGGATTGCCGCTGTCGAGCAGGGCGGTGGCGCGGTGGGCGTGCACCTGTGGACTGGCTGGCCGGACGCCAGCCAGCCGGTTGAGCAGGGCAAGCGCCTCCTCCGTCCGGTCGGTATCGAGCAGCGACAGCACGAGCTGGAAATGCAGTTCGAGATCGTCATCGCCCAGCTCGATGGCGCGGCGCAGCGGACCAATCGCATCGAGCCAGAGCTGGGCAAGTTGCAGAGCCCGTCCAAGCTCGCGGTGGGCGGCGGAATCCTCGGGCCGGAGCGCGACGGCGCGCCACAGCTCGTCGAACGCCTCCTTGTAGCGGTGGCTGCGCGCGAGGTGCCGCCCGCGCGCAATGCGCGCGTCAGCTTCGCTCGTCGCGGATACCTTCATGAGCGTGCGATGACGGCCATCATCGTCCCGGCAGGATGGGGCGGCCGTCCAGGCGCAGCAAGGCAATTCTGGGCGTCGGTCACACCACTGCCATGGGTTCGCGCTATGAGGGCGTTCTGATGATCGGAGCGGCCCGCTGCCGGGTTGAAATCTTTACGTTGCAAGCGACATTCCGGCCGGGAATAATTATGCCAATGCTGTTGCAGCCGTGCCGAGATCTCCCGGGCAGAGAGCCCTGGGGACGGGCGCGACGGGCGGCCAGAAGACGCCGAGCCTCCTGATCCGGCCGGCGCCAGGGAGGAACGGGAGACTGATGGCAAGTGCCGCGCTCGACGTCGTCGAGCTGGAAGTTTCCTATGGGCCCGTTCGGGTCCTCAAGCAGGTATCGCTGGCAGTCGCGGCAGGTGAGTTCGTCGCCTTGCTCGGCTCCTCCGGATGCGGCAAGACCACGCTGCTGCGGGCGATTTCGGGTTTCGTCTCGGTGGCGGCCGGGCGCATCGGCGTGAGCGGCCGCGACATTACGCATCTGCCGCCCGACAAGCGCGGCATGGCCATGGTGTTCCAGTCCTATGCGCTCTGGCCGCACATGACGACGGCGCAGATCATCGGCTATGGCCTCAGGCTGCGCAAAGTGCCCAAGCCCGAGATCGCCGAACGCGTGCGCGCGATCCTGGCCATGCTCAAGCTCGAAGGGTTGGGCGAGCGAATGGTGACGCAGCTCTCCGGCGGACAGCGCCAGCGCGTGGCGCTGGGACGCGCGCTGGCGATCAATCCGGAGATCCTTCTGCTCGACGAGCCGCTATCGAATCTCGATGCCCGCATCCGCGAGGAGGTGCGCCACGAGATCAAGGCGCTGCAACACAAGCTCGGCATCACCACGATCCACGTGACCCATGACCGCGAGGAGGCGATGGTCATGGCCGACCGCATCGTCATTCTCGATGCAGGGCAGATCGCCCAGGTCGGTGCGCCGGAAGAGGTCTACAACCGACCCACTTCGACATTTGTCGCGGCATTCATGGGAGCGGGCAATGCGATCGCGCTCGATGTCCGGCCGGCCGGCAATGGCCTGGCCATCGCGGCAGGCGCGCACAATTCGGCACTCGGCATCGCCGCTTCGGATCTGGGGCCTGGCCTTGACGCCGGCCACTCCGGTCCGGTCGTCGCGCATTTTCGCGGCGAGGCGGCGCGCCTTGGTCCGGTCGACGGGCCAGGGCAGGCCTGGCCGTCCGATCACCTGGTGCTGACCGGACGGATCGTGCAGGCATCCTATCCCGGCGGTCACTATCGCTACGCCGTCGCGGTCGGCGATCGCCAGTTCATGGTCGACGATGCCCAGCGTCTGTCGGTCGGCGATGCGGTCGGCATCGGCCTTCCCGTTCACGCACTCCACTTGTTCCCGGCAGATCCACAGAAACCAGGAGGATGATATGAAGCGGAAACTATGGCTGCTCGCTGCGACCGCGGTCGCGGCATTGACGTTGGGTGCAGTTCCGGCTGCGGCACAGAAGGTCACGCTCAACGTCGTGACGGCCGGCGACCAGAACATGGTCGACTACGTCAAGGACTATCTGGCTCCCATGTTCGAGAAGGACAACCCGAACGTCACGGTCAAGGCGGTCGGAACGGGGCCGGGTGACGCCGGTTCGCAGAAGATCGCGGAAAAGCTGACGGCGCAAAAGTCGAACAACGCGTGGGACGTCGACGTGGCCGTCGTGCACCAGAAGATGGCCGGCGACATGGTCAAGGAAGGTCTGCTCGCCTCCTACGTGCGCGAGGTCTCCACGGGTGCGCTGTCGACGGCGGCGTCGGCCAAGAACGCGCTCGGCGCCAATGTCGATGGCTTCGTCATCCCGATGTTCCAGAGCCAGACCGCAATCGCCTACAACCCGGCGCTGGTCAAGGATCCGCCCAAGACCTTCGCCGAGCTCGAGGCATGGGCCAAGGCCAATCCCAAGAAGTTCGGCCACAACGGGATCAAGGGCGGCATGTCCGGCATCAGCTTCGTCGTCGGCTGGATCTACGCCAATGGCGGCGGCGACGCCGACCGGCTGATGAAGGGGCCATACGATCCTGCGCTTCAGAACACCTGGGACGCGGCTTTCGCGCGGCTGAAGGAGTTCAACAAGAACGTCACGATCACGCCGGGCAACGCCGGCACGCTCGACATGCTCAACCGCGGCGAGATCGTCATGGGGCCGGTCTGGGTCGACATGTTCTACACCTGGATGGCCGACGGCAAGCTGCCGCCGACCATGAAGCTCAACCTGATCGGCCCGGGCATGCCGGGACAGCCGATGTACTACGTGATCCCGGCCAAGGCGGCGAACATGGCCGCGGCCAAGAAGTTCGTCGAGCTCGCGACGAGCCCGAAAGTGCAGGCCGACGGCATCGTCAAGAAGTTCAACTGGTATCCCGGCATCGACGCCCAGCACGTCAAGGCGCAGCTCGACGACGCGACCTGGAACAAGCTGTTCGTCGACGTGACGCCGCAGGACCTGGCGGCGAAGGGCAAGACCTTCCCGATCAAGCAGTACTTCGACGACATCCTGCAGGGCTACGAGAAGAAGGTGGCCAACTGAGGCATTGCGCAGGGGCGGGCCGCGGTCGTCCGATCGCGTGCCTGCCCAGGCGCGCTCATTTCGTCGCCGCTTGACCCGTCGGGGGCGGTCAACTGAGCACCGCGCATGAAATGGGGGCGGGCCCGGCGATCGGGCATCGCCATCTCGGCCTGTTCCTGGTCGCGCCGGCCCTGGCGACGGTGCTGATCCTTTTCGTCTATCCGCTATGCTATTCGCTGGTCACCGCGTTCGTCGCCAAGGAAGGCGGCTTCACCTTCGGCAATTTTCTGCGCGCCTTCGAGTTCTACAGCGTCGACATCGCTTTCACGCTGGTGATCATCGGCATTTCGACGGTGCTGATCGGACTCTGTTCGGTCGCGATCGGCGGCTACCTGACGCTGGGCGAGAATCCGCGCGCCGTGGCGATCCTCAAGTGGCTTTACCGCTGGCCGTTGTTCATCCCGTTCATCGTGGCGGCCCAGTGCATGCGCACGTTTCTCGCCAAGAACGGGCTGATGAACAACACCTTCGTGTCGCTCGGATTGGTCGATCCGATCAACACGATCAGCCTGCTCGACTGGCGTGGCATCATCATCACCTTCGTCTGGAAGCAGCTGCCCTTCGTGGCGCTGCTGGTGGCGGGTGCGATGGCCTCGCTCGACCGCTCGACGATCGAATCCGCACGCAACCTCGGCGCCGGCCGGCTGCGCATCCTGGTCGAGATCGTCGTGCCCCAGGTGCAGCAGACCTTGATGGTCGGCCTGATCCTGTCCTTCGTCACCATGATGTCGGTCCTGTCGGTGCCGATCATGGTCTCGGGCGGCTCGCCCACCATGATCACGGTCGACATGGCATTCCGCATCAACAGCTATGGCGACTACGGCACCGCCAATGCGCTGGGTTTCATCTCCTACGCGTTGACCGGCTTTGCCGCCTGGATCTACCTCAAACGCGGCGTCAGCCAGGGTGGTAAGCCATGAGAGCGTGGTTGCCATGGCTGCCGCGCGCGATCGTGCTCGGCCTGTTCGCGTTCATTATCTTCGGTCCTCTGATGAACCTCGTGCTCTGGGCTTTCGCCGAGCAATGGTATTTCCCGCACAAGCTGCCGCTTGCCTACGGCCTGAAGTTCTGGAACCAGGTGTTCAAGCCGCGCAGCGACGCGATCGGATCCCTCGTGACGAGCATCTGGATCGCTCTGTTCACGGTCGGCGCCTGCCTCGCGCTGGCCATACCCGCGGGCTACGCGCTGGCGCGGCTCAGCCTGCCATGGCGCGCGGCGATCATGCTGGCGTTCCTGCTGCCGCAGGCGTTTCCGAGTCTGGCTGTCTATATCAATGTGGCGCGCATCTTCTACATGTTCGGATTGAACGGCACGATCACCGGCGTCGTCCTGGTGCACACCGTGCACGGCCTGGTCTTCGCCGTGTGGATCACCACGGCCGCGTTCGCCGCGGTCGATCGCGATCTCGAGCTGGCCGCGCGCAACATCGGCGCGTCGGGGCTCGTCACGTTCTTCACGGTGACGCTGCCGCTCGCCGCGCCAGGCATCATGGCGAGCGCGATCTTCGTGTTTCTCGAATCGCTGGACGAATTCACCGGCACATTCTTTGTCGGCGTGCCCGATGTCACGACGCTGCCGCTGCTGATGTTCACCGCATCGCTGGCCGGCAACTACCAGATCGCCGCGATCACCGCGCTGATCCTGCTGGTGCCGTCGGTCGGTTTCATGCTGTTCGTCGAACGGTTCCTCAAGGCCGACGTGATGGCCAAGGTCGGCGCCTGAGCCACCCCGGCTATTTCACCACCGTGACGGGCACGGTCGCGTGGTGCAGAACCTTGGTTGCGACCGAGCCGAGCAGCACGCCCGGTATGGCGCTCAGACCGCGGCTACCCATGACGATCTGCGTGCATTTGCGGCTGCGCACATAGCCGATGATCTGCTCGGCGATGTCGCCGACCGCAATGTGGCTCTCGAAGGCGATCTTGGCCTTGTCGACCGCGGCGCGCGCCTTTCTCAATGCGGTGTCGCCTTCTTCCTGGTGATACGTCCGGATCGCCGTCTGGCTCAAGCCAAGCTGCGTCACGCTTGGCAGCGGCGGCTGCACGTTCAGCAAGTGAAGGCGACCGCCCTTCGTCAATTGGATGAGCTCGATCGCGTATTTGACGGCGGCCAAGCTGTTCTTGGAGCCGTCGCAGGGGATCAGGATGTCGTTCATTGTTGTCTGCCCCGTTGATGGCGCATCAGGAGACCAGATCCACTTCCTTGCGCCGGCGCGCGGCGGCGATCCGGCCGATCACGAGACCGGCCAGGATCACGATGATGGCGCCGCCCGCCGGGCCGCCGCGGTGCAGCCAAGGGGCCTGGGCGTTGACCCAGTTCACGATCGCCGGGTCGGTCACCATCACGTCGCCGGCTACCCAGCCGAGCAATGCGCCGCCGGCCCAGATAATGATCGGGAACCGGCCCATGACCTTCATGATCAGCGTGCTGCAGAACACGACGATGGGAATGCTGGTGGCAAGGCCGATGGTGATGAGCACCAGATCGTCCTTGGCCGCTGCGGCGATGCCGATGACATTGTCGAGGCTCATGACCGCGTCGGCAATGGCGACGATGCGCACGGCCGCCCATAGATTGGAGGCGCCTTCCACCTCCTCGCCGCCGTGACCGTCTTCGGGGACGACCAGCTTGATGGCGATCCAGAACAGCAGCAGGCCGCCGATCAGCTTCATATAGGGGATTGCCATCAGATAGACGATGAAGATGGTGAACACGATACGCAGCACGACGGCGGCGCCGGTACCGAGCGCGATGCCCCATTTCTGCTGGCGCGGCGGCAGCGAGCGGCAGGCGAGCGCGATCACAACAGCGTTGTCGCCGCTGAGGATGATGTTGATGCCGATGATTTCGAGCAGCGCCACCCAGAAGTGCGGACCGAAATAACTCGGGTCGATCATCAATAGCCTCGCTTCCCTACCAGGCGGCCAGTCCGGCGCTCCATCTATCCGGTGCGCTGCCTGTCGCGCAAGCTCGATCACCCGCCGCCGGAGGCGGCGGAAAACCCGGATTGCACCCCGGTTTTTGATACGGTATATGAAATGCCAGCTCTCGACGCCAGTATTTCCTGCCGCGGCCTGCCAATAATGGGGAGCGGGGCAGTCGCCACGGCGCCGCCAATCCGCGGCGATGTCGAAGGAAGGGCGCATGTTCTCCACGCGTCTGCTAGGTTGAAATATTGATCCGCAGATAGCGCCAAACCAGGAGAGGAACCAAGTCATGAGATCTGCGAAACAAATTTTCGCGATGGGCGGCGCCTTGGCTGCCGCATTGGCTTTGTTTGTTACGACAGACGCTGTCGCGCAGTGGAAGCCGACGCGGACTATTGAATTCATCGTGCCCGCTGGCACGGGCGGCGGCGCAGACCAGATGGCGCGCATGATTCAGGGCATCGTGCAAAAGCACAATCTGATGGATCAGCCGTTGGTCGTGATCAACAAGTCGGGCGGCGCCGGCGCCGAGGGTTTCCTCGACGTCAAGGGATCGCGCAACAACCCGCACAAGATCATCATCACGCTGTCCAACCTGTTCACGACTCCTCTGGCCACGGGCGTACCCTTCAGCTGGAGGGACCTGACACCGGTCGCCATGCTGGCGCTTGACGAATTCGTGCTCTGGGTCAATGCCGAGACGCCGTACAAGACGCCGACCGAGTACATCAACGCGGTCAAGAAAGAGCCTGGCAAGTACAAGATGGGCGGCACCGGCTCCAAGCAGGAGGACCAGATCATCACGGTCGCGCTCGAGCGGGCGACCGGCGCCAAGTTCACCTATGTGCCCTATCGCGGCGGCGGCGAGGTGGCGGTCCAGCTCGTCGGCAAGCACGTCGATTCGACGGTCAACAACCCGATCGAAGCGGTCGCTCAGTGGCGCGCCGGACAGCTTCGGCCCCTCTGCGTGTTCGACACCAAGCGGATTGCGCTGACCGACAAGATCGCCGGCAACATGGGTTGGGGCGATATCCCGACCTGTGCCGAAACTGGTCTCAAGATCGACTACGTCATGCTGCGCGGCATCTTCATGTCGCCGGGCGCGACCAAGGATCAGGTCGATTTCTACGTCGGCCTGTTCCAGAAGGTGCGTGCCACCGACGAGTGGAAGAAGTTCATGGCCGAAGGTGCGTTCAACACCACCTTCATGACCGGCGACGACTACCGCAAGTGGGTCGAGGCGAACGAGAATCTGCACCGCGACCTGATGAAGGAAGCGGGCTTCCTCGCCGCGAACTGACTTTCTCGGAACCCCGGAGCTGCTTGGCGCGGCTCCGGGGTTTCTCTTTGCCTGGTTCTTGGCATATCACATAAGGAATTACCCATGGAGCGGGATGCGCCAGTCACCACGCGGATGATGGAGCTGATTACCGCTGGCGTGCTCATGACCATCGGTGCCGTGGTCATGATCGACAGCTGGCGCATCGGCGCCCAATGGGGCGAGTTCGGTCCGCAATCCGGGTACTTTCCGTTCTACATCGGGCTGCTGATCTTCGGCTCGAGCCTTGTGGTGTTCGTCTCGGCATTGTTCACCAAGGCGACGACGCCGTTCGTCGGCTGGACGGGCCTCGGCCGGGTGCTGCAGATGCTGGTGCCGGCCGTCGTCTTCGGTTTCCTCGTGTGGCTGATCGGCATCTACGTCGCTTCCGCGGTCTTCATCGGTTATTTCATGCGCCGCGTCGGCCGCTACGCCTGGCATCTGGCGGCGATTGTCAGCGTCGGCGTGCCGGTCGCGCTGTTCGTGCTGTTTGAGATCTGGTTTCTGGTGCCTCTGCCCAAGGGCCCACTGGAGGACATGCTCGGTTACTGACGTATCCGACCTCGAGGGGGCTTGTGGCGGGAACATGGTGTGGGGGACATAGACCTTGGAAGAACTCGGCGCGTTGCTTCACGGCTTTGCCGTGGTGATCACTCCATACAATCTGCTGATGATGCTGATCGGCATCACGCTCGGCATCCTGATCGGCGTCCTGCCGGGTCTCGGGGGGGCGAACGGCGTGGCCATCCTGCTGCCGCTCACCTTCTCCATGTCGCCGACCTCGGCGATCATCATGCTGTCGTGCATCTACTGGGGTGCGTTGTTCGGCGGCGCCATCACGTCGATCCTGTTCAACATTCCGGGCGAGCCGTGGTCGGTCGCGACCACGTTCGACGGCCATCCGCTGTCCAAGCAGGGCCGGTCGGGCGAGGCGCTCACCGCAGCCTTCACGTCCTCCTTCGTCGGCGCGTTCCTGGCCGTCATCCTCGTCACCTTCCTGTCCCCGCTGATCGCCAAGTTCGCGCTGCAGTTCGGTCCGCCGGAGTTCTTCGCCATCCAATTGCTGACGTTCTGCAGTTTCGTCGGCATGGGCAAGGAATCGCCGTTCAAGACGATTGCGGCGATGATGCTGGGATTTGCGCTGGCGGCGGTCGGTATCGACACCATGACCGGCCAGCTCCGTCTCATTTTCGGTTGGCATGAGCTCTTGACCGGCTTCCATTTCCTGATTGCGGTCATCGGCTTGTTCGGTGTCGGCGAGATACTCCTGACGATGGAGGAGGGGCTGGCCTTCAAGGGCGCCTCGGCCGGCATCAACACGCGCGTCGTGCTCGACACCTGGAAGAAGCTGCCGAAATACTGGGTGACCTCGCTGCGTTCGGCCGCGATCGGCTGCTGGATGGGCGTGACACCGGGCGGCGCCACGCCGGCCTCCTTCATGAGCTATGGCCTGGCCAAGCGATTCTCGCCGACGCCCGACAAGTTCGGCCGCGGCTCGGTCGAAGGCGTGGTGGCGCCCGAGACGGCGGCACATGCCGCAGGCACAAGCGCCCTGGTGCCCATGCTGACCCTGGGAATTCCGGGCTCGCCGACTGCCGCCGTTCTGCTCGGCGGGTTGCTGATCTGGGGCCTTCAGCCCGGGCCGCTGCTCTTCGTCGAGCAGAAGGATTTCGTATGGGGCCTGATCGCCAGCATGTATCTGGGCAACATTGCCGGCCTGATCGTCGTGCTGACCACCGTTCCGCTGTTCGCCGCGGTGCTGCGCGTGCCGTTCAGCATCATCGCGCCGATCATCATCGTGATCTGCGCGGTCGGCGCCTACACGGTCAAGAACGCCATGATCGACGTCTACATGATGTTGATCTTCGGCATCGTCGGCTATGTGTTCAAGAAGCTCGGCTATCCCTTGGCGCCCATGGTGCTGGCTCTCGTGCTGGGCGACATGGCCGAAACCGCCTTCCGCCAATCCATGCTGTTCTCGCAGGGCAGTGTCGGCGTGTTCTGGTCGAACCCGCTGGTCGGGTCGATCTCGACGCTGGCGGTCGTGACGCTATTCTGGCCGCTGCTTCAGCGCGCCGTCGGCTTCCTGCGCGGGAAAGCCGGGTGATGCGGCCTGATCGGGCATACCGCCGTCCCGATGCCTTCTCCCCTTGTGGGGTCGAGGCGTGGCATACTATATATTGCATGGCAGAACGATGCCTGTGGGGATGGATGGGCTGGCTCAGGCATCTGAAAAGGAGCAAGGGTCGGTGACTGCGGCCAAACTCGACGTACAACCGCTTGAGATCAGTTTTAGCTTCCGCAACGAAGCCTACAACGCTCTGAAGCGCGCGATTACGCAGCTCAACATCTACGAGCAGACCGAGGAGATTCGGCTCGACGAGCGACAGCTCGCCAAGGATCTCGGCGTCAGCCGGACGCCGATCCGCGAGGCCATGACGCTGCTCGAGCAGGAGGGCTTGGTGCGCACGGTGCCGCGCCGCGGCGTTTTCGTCGTGCGCAAGACCAAGCACGAGATACTCGAGATGATCACCGTGTGGGCGGCTCTGGAAAGCATGGCTGCCCGGCTGATCACGCTCAACGCACGCGACGAGGACATCCGCAACCTGCGCAAGCTGTTCGCCAACTTTGCCGGCGACCACAAGCCGAACGCGCATATCGACGAATACTCCGAGACCAACATCGTCTTCCACCAGGCGATCATCCGGCTGAGCGGCTGCCAGCTTCTCGCCGACATGACGGAGAACCTCTTTCTGCATATGCGGGCGATACGCGCGCGGACCATCTCCGAGGACAATCGCGCCGAACGCTCGATCATCGACCACATGAACATCATCGAGGCGCTCGAGGCACGCGACACGGAGCGCGCCGAGCGTCTGGTTCGGCAGCACAGTCTGGATCTCGCCACGCACGTCGAGAAGCACGTCAACTATCTAGACTGACGCCCAGACCGAACTGGCGAACCGGACACCGCGCCACGCGAAGGACCAATTCGGCAGGACCCGACCCGCGTCGCAATTCGATATAGGGGGCTACCGATGGCCGAAGCGGCAAAGAAGCAGGAAACCGGAGCGGACACGCAGGATTTGACGGATGGTTTCCATCTGATCATCGATGCGCTCAAGCTCAACGGCGTGAAGACGATCTACGCGGTGCCCGGAATTCCGATCACGGACTTCCTGCGCATGTCGCAGGCCGAAGGGATCCGCGTGCTCTCCTTCCGCCACGAGCAGAATGCCGGCTACGCCGCCGCTATCGCCGGCTTTCTGACCAAGAGACCCGGCATCTGCCTCACCGTCTCCGCGCCGGGCTTCCTCAACGGCCTCACCGCTCTCGCCCACGCCACGACCAACTGCTATCCGATGATTCTCATCTCCGGCTCGTCCGAGCGCGAGATCGTCGACCTGCAGCAGGGCGACTACGAGGAAATGGACCAGCTGGCGGTCGCAAAGACCATGTGCAAGGCGGCCTACCGTGTGCTGCACGCCCAGGACATCGGCATCGGCATCGCGCGCGCCATCCGCTCCGCTGTCTCGGGCCGTCCCGGCGGCGTGTACCTCGACCTGCCGGCCAAGCTGTTCGGCCAGGTGATGAACGCCGAGGCGGGCCGTAAGTCGCTGGTCAAGGTGATCGATGCGGCACCCGCGCAGATCCCCGCACCCGATGCGATCAAGCGCGCCCTCGATGTCCTCAAGGGCGCCAAGCGCCCGTTGATCATCCTCGGCAAGGGCGCTTCCTACGCGCAGGCGGACGACGCGATCCGCCAGTTCGTCGAGAAGAGCGGCGTGCCGTTCTTGCCGATGAGCATGGCCAAGGGCCTGCTGCCCGACACGCATCCGCAATGCGCTGGCGCGGCCCGCTCGACCGTCCTCAAGGACTCAGACGTCGTCATGATGATCGGCGCGCGGCTCAACTGGTTGCTGTCGCACGGCAAAGGCAGGACCTGGGGCGATGCGCCGAAGAAGTTCATCCAGATCGACATCGAGCCCAAAGAGATGGACAGCAACGTCGAAATCGTCGCCCCGGTGGTCGGCGACATCGGTTCCTGCGTCACCGCGCTGCTCGACGCCATGGGCGCCAAGTGGGATGCCCCGCCGGCCGACTGGACGAACGCCGTGAAGGCGAAGCGCGAGGAGAACGTCGCCAAGATGGCGCCGCGGCTGATGAACAACAACGTGCCGATGGACTATCACGGTGCGCTCGGTGTGCTCCGCACCATCATCAAGGAGCGGCCGGATGCGATCCTGGTGAACGAGGGCGCCAATACGCTCGATCTCGCGCGCGGCATCATCGACATCTACAAGCCGCGCAAGCGCCTCGACGTCGGCACCTGGGGCATCATGGGCATCGGCATGGGCCAGGCGATCGCCGCTACCGTGGAGACCGGCCATCCGGTCCTCGCGGTCGAAGGCGACAGCGCCTTCGGCTTCAGTGGCATGGAGGTCGAGACGATCTGCCGCTACAAGCTGCCGGTCTGCGTCGTCATCTTCAACAACAACGGCATCTACCGCGGCACGGATGTCAACAAGGCGAGCTCCGACCCGGCGACGACGGTGTTCGTGCCGGGTGCCCGTTACGACAAGATGATGGAGGCCTTCGGTGGGGTCGGCGTCAACGCGACGTCGCCCGACGAGCTGAAGCGCGCCGTCAACGCCGCGATGGATTCCGGCAAGCCGACGCTGATCAATGCGGTTCTCGACCCGGCGGCGGGCAGCGAGAGCGGCCGCATCGGCAATCTCAACCCGCAGAGTGCGTTGAAGAAGAAGTGATCATTTTCCGGAGCCGCAGCGCCACTCCGCGCCGCCGGCCGGGATGCAGTTGGACGAGTGGAGGGGAGGAAGGACATGGCGAAGAAGCAGAAGAGGGCCGCGGCGGCGCGTAGGAAAGTGAAGGCCGCGGCGAAGAAGAAGCCGGCGGTTCGCAAGGCCGCCAAGCCCGCCGCGCGCAAGCCGGTTGTGCGCAAGGCCGCCGCGCCTAGGCCGGCGGGCAAGGCCGCCGCTGGCGTTCTGCCGACGATTTCCAGCAGACCGTTCGGTCAGGACGGAAAGGCGCTGCAGGGCGTGCGCGTCCTCGACTTCACGCACGTCCAGTCGGGCCCGACCTGCACGCAGCTCCTGGCGTGGCTCGGCGCCGACGTGATCAAGATCGAGCGGCCGGGCGTCGGCGACATCACGCGCGGCCAGTTGCAGGACGTGAAAGGGGTCGACAGCCTGTACTTCACGATGCTCAATCACAACAAGCGCTCGATCACCATCGATTCGAAGAATCCCGAAGGCAAGAAGGTGGTCGACAAGCTGATCCAGCACTGCGACGTGCTGGTCGAGAACTTCGCCCCCGGCGCCCTCGATCGCATGGGCTTCACTTGGGACTACATCCACAAGCTCAATCCGCGGATGATCGTCGCTTCTGTGAAGGGCTTCGGCCCGGGCCCGTACGAGGATTGCAAGGTCTATGAGAATGTGGCCCAGTGCACCGGCGGCTCGGCGTCGACCACCGGCTTCCGCGAAGGCCCGCCGCTGGTCACCGGCGCCCAGATCGGCGATTCCGGTACTGGCCTGCACCTGGCGCTCGGCATCGTCTCGGCGCTGTATCAACGCAAGCGCACCGGACGTGGCCAGAAGGTGTTGTGCGCCATGCAGGACGGCGTGTTGAACCTCTGCCGCGTCAAGCTGCGCGACCAGCAGCGCCTGAAGCACGGACCGCTGCGTGAGTACCGGCAGTTCGGCGAGAATATTCCGTTCGGCAAAGCGGTGCCGCGGTCGGGCAACGATTCCGGTGGCGGTCAGCCTGGCTGGATCATCAAGTGCAAGGGCTGGGAGACCGATCCCGACGCCTACATCTACTTCATCACTCAGGCGCCGGTGTGGGAGGCGATTTGCGACGTGATCGGCGAACCGGGCTGGAAGACCCATCCCGACTATGCCACGCCCCCGGCGCGGCTGCCGCGGCTGGGACAGATCTTCGCGCGGATCGAGCAATGGACCATGACCAAGTCCAAGTTCGAGGCCATGGACATCCTCAACAAGTACGACATCCCCTGCGGTCCGATCCTGTCGATGAAGGAGATCGCGGAAGACGAGTCGCTGCGCAAGACCGGAACCGTGGTCGAGGTCGACCACCCGACGCGCGGCAGGTACCTGACCGTCGGCAACCCGATCAAGCTTTCGGACTCGATCTCCGACGTGAAGCGCTCGCCGCTGCTCGGCGAGCACACCGACGAGGTACTGAAAGAGCTTGGCTACACTGCCGACCAGATTACCGGCATCCGTGCCTCGGGCGCGGTCTGACTGGAGCGAATCCGAGGGGGCGCACGCTCGGCGACGTCGCCCGGTACTTTGCGCTTCCCCTCACCCGGCGCTTCGCGCCACCCCTCTCCCCCAAGGAGAGGGGTTATTTCGAGCTGCATCGGTCAACCCTCTCCTTGGGGGAGATGGTAGGGTGAGGGGAAGCGCTCAATGCCGCGAGTAGCGCTTCCAAGTACTCGCCACTGGATGCCAGTTCGTTTCTGAGAGAGTGCCGTGGCCGAGTCAAAACCAACCGTCAAACCGCGCAACCATCCGGGCTCCGGCCGGCGACGCGGCGCCGAGCATCCCAAGGGACGCCAGATCGATCCGCAAGCGCTCGAGGAAGTGCAGTCGCTTCTCGGGCCGCGCTCGCGCCAGCGCGATCTGCTGATCGAGCATCTGCACCTGATCCAGGACAAGTACCATCACCTGTCGGCGCGCCACCTGGCGGCTCTCGCCGATGAAATGAAGCTGGCGCAGACCGAGGTCTACGAGGTTGCGACCTTCTATGCCCATTTCGATGTCGTGCTCGAGGACGAGACGCCGCCGCCGGCGCTGACCGTGCGCGTGTGCGACAGTCTGTCCTGCGCGCTGTTCGGCGCCGACAAGCTGCTCGGCGATCTCAAGACCAAGCTCGGCGACGGCGTGCGCGTGATGCGCGCGCCGTGCATGGGCGGTTGCCACAACGCGCCGGTCGTCGCAATCGGCCACGCCTTGCACGAGCATGCCACGCTTGCAAGCGTGACGGCCTCCGTTGCCAAGCACGAAACCCATCCGCATCTGCCCGACTATCCCGGCTTTGACGCCTACCGGGTCGGCGGCGGCTACAAGCTCCTCGAAGATTGCCTGTCTGGGCGGCGCGACGTCGAGGACATCATCAAGATCATGGAGAATTCGGGTCTGCGCGGCCTCGGCGGCGCGGGCTTTCCGACCGGGCGCAAGTGGCGCTTCGTGCGCGCCGAGAAGGGGCCGCGCCTGATGGCGATCAACGCCGACGAAGGCGAGCCCGGCACCTTCAAGGATCGCCACTATCTCGAGGTCGATCCTCATCGCTTTCTCGAGGGCATGCTGATCGGCGCCTGGGTGGTCGAGGCGCCCGATGTCTACATCTACCTGCGCGACGAATACCCGCAATGCCACGAGATCCTCCGGCGCGAGATCGCCAAGGTCGAGGCGGCCGGGCTGGCGCGCATGACGCGCATCCATCTTCGCCGTGGCGCGGGCGCCTATATCTGCGGCGAGGAATCCGCGATGCTCGAGAGCATCGAAGGCAAGCGCGGCCTGCCGCGCCACAAGCCGCCGTTTCCATCCCAGGTCGGTTTGTTCGGCCGGCCGACCCTGATCAACAATGTCGAGACCGTCTTCTGGGTCCGCGACATTGTCGAGAAGGGGGCGGACTGGTTCCTGTCCCACGGCCGCAACGGCCGCAAGGGGCTGCGCAGCTTCTCCGTCTCGGGCCGCGTCAAGAATCCGGGCATGAAGCTGGCGCCTGCCGGCATCACCGTGCGCGAGCTGATCGACGAATTCTGCGGTGGCATGGCCGAAGGCCATACCTTCAAGGGCTACCTGCCGGGCGGGGCGTCGGGCGGCATCCTGCCTGCGTCGATGGACGACATTCCGCTCGATTTCGGCACGCTCGAGCAGCATGGCTGCTTCATCGGCTCGGCCGCCATTGTGATCATGTCCGACCGTGATGATATGAGGTATGCGGCTCTCAACCTGCTCAAGTTCTTCGAGGACGAGAGCTGCGGCCAGTGCACGCCCTGCCGGGTCGGCACGGAGAAGGTGGTCAAGCTGATGGAGCGTCCGTCATGGGACGAGGCCACGCTCCAGGAGCTGGCCAAGGTCATGACCGATGCGTCGATCTGCGGCCTTGGTCAGGCGGCCATGAATCCGGTTAAGATGGTGTTGAAGCATTTCCGAGGTGATCTGGCATGAGCGAGACGATTCGCTTCACGCTCGACGGCCGCGAGGTCGAGGCCCAGCCGGGCGAGACGATCTGGCAGGTCGCCAACCGTCTCGGCACCGAGATCCCGCATCTTTGCTATTCGCCGAAGCCCGGCTACCGCGCAGACGGCAATTGCCGCGCCTGCATGGTCGAAATCGAGGGCGAGCGCGTGCTGGCTGCGTCCTGCGTGCGCAAGCCGGCCCAGGGCATGAAGGTGCAGAGCGCCAGCGAACGCGCCAAATTCTCGCGCAAGGCCGTGTTCGAGCTGCTGATCGCCGACCAGCCCCCGCGCGAGGCCTGCCACGATCCCGGTTCACGCTTCTGGAACTGGGCCGAGCGCATCGGGGCCGATGACGGCGGCATGAGCCTGCCCAAGCGCGAGACGCCAGCCGCTGATCGCAGCCATCCGGCCATGGCGGTTCAGCTCGATGCCTGTATCCAGTGCAATCTGTGCGTCCGCGCCTGTCGCGAGGTGCAGGTCAACGACGTGATCGGCATGGCGTTCCGCGGCGCGCATGCCAAGATCGTCTTCGACTTCGACGATCCGATGGGCAAGAGCACCTGTGTCGCCTGCGGCGAGTGCGTTCAGGCCTGTCCGACCGGCGCGCTCATGCCGGCGACCGTGGTCGACGACAAGGGCATCCACGCCAAGTCGCCCGACCGCCAGGTCGACAGCGTCTGCCCGTATTGCGGCGTCGGCTGCCAGCTCACCTACCACATCAAGGACGACAGGCTGCTCTATGTCGACGGGCGCAACGGCCCGGCGAACGAGAACCGGCTGTGCGTCAAGGGTCGCTTCGGCTTCGACTACGTTCATAACCGCCAGCGCCTGACCGAGCCGTTGATCCGCCTGCCCCATGTCGGCAAGCACGCCGACATGGAGGTCGATCCGGCCAATCCGTGGACGCATTTCCGCAAAGCGACCTGGGAGGAGGCACTCGCGCTCGCGGCTTCCGGCCTCAAGAAGATCCGGGATCGCGACGGGTCGAAGGCGCTCGCCGGCTTCGGCTCAGCCAAGGGGTCGAACGAAGAGGCCTATCTGTTCCAAAAGCTGGTGCGCACCGGCTTCGGCACCAACAACGTCGATCACTGCACGCGGCTGTGCCACGCGTCCTCGGTGGCGGCACTGATGGACGGCATCGGCTCGGCGGCGGTGACGGCGCCGTTCACGGCGGCCAAGGACGCCGAGGTCATCATCGTCATCGGCGCCAACCCGACCGAGAACCACCCGGTCGCCGCGACCTTCTTCAAGAATGCGGCCAAGCAGGGCAAGACCCTGATCGTGATGGATCCGCGCGGCCAGGCGCTCAAGCGCCACGCCACGCACATGCTGCAGTTCAAGCCGGGCCAGGACGTGGCGTTGCTCAACGCGCTGATCCATGTGATCGTCACGGAAGGGCTCTACGACAAGCAGTACGTCCAGGCGCACACCGAGAATTTCGAGCAGATCCGCGAGAACGCCAAGGACTACGCGCCCGAGGCGATGGCGCCGATCTGCGGCATCGATGCCGAGACGCTGCGCACCGTCGCGCGCAAATACGCCAAGGCCAGCGCCTCGATCCTGTTCTGGGGCATGGGCATCTCCCAGAGCACGCACGGCACCGACAATGCGCGCTGCCTGATCGCGCTGTCGCTCATCACCGGCCAGGTCGGCCGGCCTGGGACCGGGCTGCATCCGCTGCGCGGCCAGAACAACGTGCAGGGTGCGTCGGACGCCGGCCTCATCCCCATGGTCTTCCCCGACTACCAGTCGGTCGAGAACGAGAAGATCCGCAAGGTCTTCGAGGATTTCTGGGGCACCAAGCTCGATCCCAAGCGTGGACTGACCGTGGTCGAGATCGTCAACACGATCCTCGCCGGCACGATCAAGGGCATGTACATCATGGGCGAGAATCCGGCCATGTCGGACCCGGATGCCCAGCATGCGCGCGAGGCGCTGGCCAAGCTCGAGCATCTCGTCGTGCAGGACATCTTCCTGACCGAAACGGCGTTCCATGCCGACGTCATCCTGCCGGCCTCGGCCTGGCCCGAGAAGGACGGCACGGTCACGAACACCAACCGCCAGGTCCAGATGGGCCGCCAGGCGCTGCCGCTGCCCGGCGATGCGCGCCAGGATTGGTGGATGATCCAGGAGATCGCCCGCGGCATGGGTCTCGACTGGAAATACACGCACCCGCGCGACGTCTTCGCCGAGATGGCGCAGATCATGCCGTCGATGAAGAACATCACCTGGGACCGCCTGGTGCGCGAGAGTGCGGTGACCTATCCGTGCCCGGCGCCCGACCAGCCCGGCCATGACATCGTGTTCGGCGACGGGTTCCCGACCGCATCCAAGCGCGGCAAGCTGGTGCCGGCGACGCTCAAGGCGCCGGCCGAACTGCCCGATGCCGAATACCCGATGGTGCTGTCCACGGGACGCCAGCTCGAGCACTGGCACACCGGGTCGATCACGCGGCGCGCCACCATCCTCGACACGCTGGAGCCGGAAGCGGTCGCTTCGCTGTCGCCGGCCGATCTGCATCGTTTGGGCATCAAGCCCGGCGAGAAAGTTCGTGTCAGCACGCGGCGCGGCGCCATCGAGCTCAAGGCGCGCGTCGATGGCGGCATCCAGCCCGGCATGATCTTCATCCCGTTCTGCTATGCCGAAGCAGCCGCCAACCTGCTGACCAACCCGCAGCTCGATCCGCTCGGCAAGATCCCCGAGTTCAAGTTCTGCGCCGCGCGCGTTGAGCGCGTGACGGCGCCGGCGCGGGCGGCGGAGTAGGATGCTTACTCTCCCTCCCTCGCGCAGCGCGCGGGGGAGGAAGGCGCGCGTGACCTCTTTTCTCACATCGAGTTCCGACGGCGGCACGCGCATGGCGCGCGCGGGCTGGGTGCTGGTCTGGGCGCTGTCGGTCGGCCAGCTCATCTCATGGGGCACGCTCTATTATTCGTTCGCCGTCTACGCGCTGCCCATGGAGCGCGAACTCGGCTGGTCGAAAATCGAGCTGAACGGCGCGCTCTCGCTCGGCCTGCTGATCGGCGGTCTTCTCGCCCTGCCGGTCGGCGCCTGGATCGACCGGCGCGGCGGCCACGCGTTGATGGTCACCGGCTCGCTCGTCGGCGGCGTGCTGCTGCTGCTATGGTCGGTGACAACCGATCTCGTCGCCTTCTACGCGCTGTGGGCGGTGATGGGCGTCGTGCTGTCCGCGACGCTGTACGAGCCGGCCTTCGCCGTGTTGACCGCCAATCTCGGCGCGCACTATCGGCGCGGCATCACCACGCTGACGCTGCTGGGCGGCCTCGCCAGCACGGTGTTCATTCCGCTGACGCAGCTCCTGATCGAGATCATGGGCTGGCGCCACAGCCTGATCGTGCTAGCCGCCTTCAACCTCGGTGTCTGCGCGACGGTCCACGCCGTCGTTCTGCGCGGTACCCGACCCGGCCTTTCGCCCGCGCCGTCGATGTCCGCTGGAGTACAGGCCGGCGAAGCGGCGCCCGATCGCTCGCCGCTCCGCCGCGCGCTGGGCACCGCGGCCTTCTGGGGATTACTCGTGGCCTTTTCCGGCTATGGCTTCGTCGGCTCGGCAATGACGTTCCACCTTATCCCGCTGCTGACGGAACGCAGCATGGATACCGCGACGATCGTCGCCATGATGGCCTTGATCGGGCCGATGCAGGTGTTCGGCCGTCTCGTGCTGCTCGCTGCCGAGCATCGGCTCACCGCGCGCATGACCGGCCGCGTCGTCGTCGCGCTTCAACCGGTTTCGGTCCTGGTGCTCATGCTGGCATCGACCTCGATCTTCTGGGTTGCCGCCTTCTTCGTGCTCTACGGCATGACCAACGGCATGATGACGATCGTGCGCGGCACCATCGTGCCCGAGGTGCTCGGCCGGCGCGGCTATGCCACCATCAACGGGGCGATCGCGTTGCCGGGAGCCTTCGCGCGCGCTGTCGCGCCGGCGGGCGCCGCCTTGCTCTGGGAGATCGGCAACAACTATGGCGCCGTGCTCTGGTTCATGCTTGCAGTCTATTGCGTGGCTGCCGTTGCGCTGTGGGCGGCGACGTCGGCTGCACCGGCGCAAGAGGAATAGCGGTTCTCAGGATCGGTCATGGGCGAATTCGTCGAGGTCGGCATATCGCTGAATGGTTTCATCGCCGGCCCGACAGGCGGCTGGGCAATCCGCTGGGCGATGGCGGCGTTCGCATCCGGGCATGTTCGACGAGGGCGAGGCCTCCAGCAATGCATCCGCGCCGGCTGGGTCGACGAGATGGCAATCCATCTAACACAAGTCCTGATGGGCCGCGGCGTCAGGCTGCTCGACAGGCTCGCCGACTGCGACGTCAAGCTTGAGTCGGAGGACAGCCGCCATCCGCCGCCGGTCACGCATCTGCGCTACAGGGTCGGCTCGGAGGCCGCATAAGCCTGGATTGACGCGGCGCTCGCATGCCATCAGTCTTGCCCGCCGTGACGACCGCCTCGATGACCGACCGCCCCGCCAATCCCGACTCGCTTTGGGTCGCGACCGCCGAGCCGGCGGCGCCGACGCCGCCGCTCGAGGGCGAGGCGAAGGCGGATGTCGCCGTGGTCGGCGGCGGCTTCACGGGGCTGTCGACCGCGCTGCACCTGGCCGAGGCCGGCGTGTCGGTCGTGCTGGTCGAGGCGGCGGAGCCCGGCTGGGGCGCTTCGGGGCGCAATGGCGGGCAGGCGATCCCCGGGCTCAAGCTCGATCCCGACGAGATCGAAGCCAGGTTCGGACCGGAGCTGGGCCCGCGCGTCGTCGAACTGGTCGGCGGTGCCGCCGATTTCGTCTTCGGCCTGATCCGCCGGCACGGCATTTCGTGCCACGCCGCGCAACGCGGTTGGATCAGCGCGTCGTTCAGTCCGGCCGCCCTCGCGCTTGCCGGACGCCGTGTCGAGCAATGGCAGCGCCGCGGCGTCGGCGCCCGGCTGCTCGACCGCGCGACCGCGGCGGCGCTGATGGGGACCGACCGCTATGTCGGCGGCTGGCTCGATCCGCGCGGCGGCGCGCTGCAGCCGCTCAGCTATGCGCGCGGCCTGGCACGCGCCGCGATCCGCCAAGGCGCCCGCATCCACGGCGCGTCGCCCGCGACCGTTCTGCGGCGCGACGGCGCGCAATGGCGCGTCGAGACGCCCGGCGGTTCGGTCGTGGCCGATCAGGTGGTGCTGGCGACCAATGGCTACACGGACACGCTGTGGCCCGGCCTCGCGCGCTCGATCATTCCCGTGTTCAGCTACCAGGTCGCGACCCGTCCGCTGTCGGACAATCTGCGCCGCACCATCCTGCCCGAGCGCCACGTCGTCTCCGACACGCGCCGGCTGCTGCTTTATTTCCGCCTCGATCACGACGGGCGCCTGCTGATGGGCGGGCGGGGCAAGCTCAAGGATTCGAGCGATCCCAATCTCTACGGCTATGTGAAGTCGGCGCTGGCCGGGCTGTTTCCGCAGCTCGACCGGCCGGACTACGCCTATTTCTGGGGCGGCAAGGTCGCGATCACGACCGACCAGATCCCGCACCTGCACGAGCTCGCCCCAGGCCTCCATGCCGGGCTCGGCTACAACGGCCGCGGCGTCGCCATGGCGAGCGCCATGGGGAGGCTCCTGGCACTGCGCGCTCAAGGCAAGAGTGCGACGGACATTCCCTATCCGATCTCATCGATGCGGCCGATCCCGTTCCACGGGCTGCGCCTGCCGGTGCTCCAGGCGATCGTCGGCTGGCGGCGCATGATGGATCGGCTCGAAGCAGGCGCGCGCTGAGCCATGACGCAGGTGGATCTGAGCCGCGACGAAGCCCGGCATATCGCGCTCGCGGCCCAGGGCTTCGACGCCGCCGCGCCGCGCCGTGAGCACGCCGAGTGTCCGATCCTCGGTGCCGTCGAGGACATGGGCCTGCTGCAGATCGATTCGGTCAATGTGCTGGTGCGCGCGCACTACCTGCCGGTGTTCTCGCGGCTGGGCCACTATGAGCGTTCCGCGCTGGACAGTCATGCCTTCAACCCGGCCAAGCGCAGACTGTTCGAATACTGGGCGCATGAGGCATCTCTGCTGCCGCTCGCGATGCAGCCGCTGCTGCGCTGGCGTATGGCGCGCGCGCAACGTCTCGAGGGCATCTACGGCGGCTACGTCAGGTTCGCGCGGCGCAAGCGCGCGCTGATCGCCTCGGTGCTGGCCGAGCTCCGATTGCGCGGCCCATCGCCCGCGCGCGCCTTCGCCGGCGACGGCAAGCGTGTCAAGGGCATGTGGGAGCGCCATGACGGCAAGATCGCGCTCGAATACCTGTTCTGGTCCGGGCAGGTCGGCTCGGTCACGCGCGCAGGCATCGAGAAGCACGGCTTCGAGCGCGTCTACGACGTCATCGACCGCGTGCTGCCGGCTGACATCCTGGCGCTGCCGACCCCGAACGAGGCGGATGCCCAGCGCGAGCTGATGCGCTTCGCCGCACGTGCCTTCGGCGTCGCGACCGAAACCGATCTGCGCGACTACTTCCGCATGCCGGTCGCCGCCGCAAAGCAGAGGCTCAACGAGCTGGTCGAGGCGGGGGAATTGCGGCCGGTGCGCGTCGAGGGCTGGCGTCATCAGGCCTATCTCGACCGCTCGGCGCGCCCTGCCGCAAACGTGGATCGCGCAGCCCTGATCTCACCCTTCGATCCGCTGATCTGGTACCGGGACCGGACGGAGCGCCTGTTCGGCTTCCATTATCGGCTGGAAATCTATACACCCGAGGCCAAGCGGCGCTTCGGCTATTACGTGTTGCCCGTGCTCCATCGAGGCAAGCTGGTCGGTCGGCTCGATCTGAAGGCTGATCGCGCGAGTTCGGCCCTGCTGGTCCGAGCGGCCGGCACCGAGGCCGGGGTGGAGCAGGGCCCGGCAGCCGAGGCGATGGCCGGGGAGTTGCAGCGCATGGCGGCGTGGCTCGGTCTCGAGCGTGTCGCGGTCGGCCGGAGGGGAAATCTGGCGCGTGTGCTGTCGGCCACGGTGCGCCGCCAGCGTGCTTCAAGGTAAGGGGAAAGTCGTGTCGCGACGTTCAACGGTGATCTTCGATCTCGGCGGCGTGCTGATCGACTGGAATCCGCGCTATCTCTATCGCACGTTTTTCAAGGGCGACGAACCGGCGATGGAGGATTTTCTCACCGGCGTGTGCACCAGCGACTGGAACCTGCAGCAGGATGCCGGCCGCTGCCGCGACGACGCGGTCGCCGTGCTCATGGATCGGCATGCCGACAAGCGGCATCTCATCGACGCCTGGTTCGATCGCTTCGACGAGATGATTCCCAACGCGATCCAGGGCACGGTCGAGATCCTGGATGAGCTGCGCCAGCACGGTACGCCGATCTACGCGCTGACCAATTTCGGTCCCGACACCTTTCCGATCGCCCAGCGCCGCTACGAATTTCTGTCATGGTTTCGCGGCATCACCGTGTCGGGCTACATCAAGCTGACCAAGCCCGATCCACGCATCTACCGGCACCTGCTCGAGACCTATGGTGTGGCGGCCGAGGATGCGGTGTTCATCGACGATGTGCCGAAGAACGTCGCCGGCGCGGCGGCGGTCGGTCTTCACGGCATCCATTTCACCGATCCGGCCGCGCTGCGCCGCGAATTGCAGTCGCTCGCCCTTCTCTGAGACCGGAGCGTTTCATGCCCCATCAGCTCAAATCGGTCCGTCTCGGCATCAACCCGATCACCTGGTCGAACGACGACTTGCCCGAGCTCGGCGGCGACATCCCGCTCGACGTGTGCCTGAGCGAGACCAAGCAGGCCGGCTATGACGGCATCGAGCTCGGCAACAAGTTCCCGCGCCAGGCCGACGCGCTGAAGCCGATCATGGCACGCCACGGTCTCGACATCGTCTCGGGCTGGTACAGCGCCAATCTGCTCGAGCGTGACGCCAAGGCGGAGATCGTGGCAATGCAGCCTCATCTCGGCCTGCTCAAGGCTATGGGCTGTAAGGTCATGGTGTTCGCGGAAACCAGCCGAGGCATCGCCGGCGACCGCAGGATACCGCTGTCCAAGCGGCCGGTCATGGCCGCGAATGAATGGCCGGTCTTCACCCGGCGCCTGACCGAGGTCGCCGATTACCTTGCGGGCCAGGGCGTAGCCATGGCCTACCACCATCATATGGGCACGGTGATCGAGACCGAGGCCGAGGTGGACAGGATGATGGCCGCCACGGGCAGCGCAGTGGGGCTGCTCCTCGACACCGGACATCTGACATATGCCGGAGGCGATCCGATGGCGGCGGCACGGCGTCACATCAAGCGCATCAACCACGTCCATTGCAAGGACGTCAGGCGGGCCGTGCTCGAGCGCGTGCGCGGCGTTGACAAGAGCTTCATGGACTCGGTCGTCGACGGCGTCTTCACCGTGCCGGGCGACGGCGCGGTCGACTATGCGCGCCTCATGCCGATCCTGGCTTCTGCCGGCTATCGCGGCTGGCTGGTGGTCGAGGCCGAGCAGGATCCGAAGAAGGCGCACCCCTTCACCTACGCGCAGATGGGCTGCACCTACCTGGCGCGACTGGCGCAGGCGGCGGGACTCTAGATCGTCGGCTCTAGCTGGGATCGCCTGCGGCGCCATGACCGGCGCAATCGAAAGTCAGGCGGACATCGAAAGGCTGCGTGCGGCACTCGCGTCCGTGCCAGTGTTGCGCGACCGGCCACGACATGCGTGGCGGATCACGCCGCTTTCGGGACTGACCAATCGCAGTTACCGCGTTACGTCGCCTGACGGCAGCCACGACTACATGTTGCGCATTCCAGGCGCCGGCACCGACCGTTATGTCGTGCGTGGCAATGAAATTCACAATGCCCGCGTGGCGTCCGCGGCCGGGCTCGCTCCGGAAATCGTCCACGCCGATGAGCGGTCTGGTGTGATGCTTGCGCGCTTCCTGGCAGGCGCGAAGCCGCTCGCTGCGGGTGACCTGGCAATGCCGGAGATGCGCCGGCAAATCGCCGGGCTGCTGCGCCGGCTTCATGAGTCCGTCCCCGAGTTCCGCGGCACGGCCGAGCCGTTCGAGGTGATCGATCGCTACTTGGCGCAAGCGGCCGATGGTCGACTGTCGCGGCTGCGCATGCGGGCCGAAGCGATCCGGGCCGAGCTTGCCAGTCTGGACGTAGCATTGCGGCCATGTCACGTCGATCCCGTGCCTGCGAATTTCCTGCTGCTGCCCGAGCGCGAGCTGCTGCTCGTCGATTGGGAGTTTTCCGCGATGGCCGACCCCATGTGGGATATCGCAACTATCGTGGTCGAGGGCGATCTCGACCCGGCGGCGGGCGAGGCGCTGCTGGATGCCTATACCGGTCGTCCCGACTCGCGTCGGCATCGGAAGCTGTCGCTGTTCAGCCTGTTGGTTCACCTGGTGGCGGTCAGCTGGGGAAGGGCCGCCCAGGTTGCGGGCAACCGCTCGGACGAGCTCGAGCGCTTGGTCGAGCGGCACCTCCGGGTGCTTGAGGCCGCTCTTTAGAGCGCGCAGTCCGGCCCGCATTCCCTTCCTTCCTCGCACTCATTGACTTTTGCAGGCCCGCCGCGCCGGACGGCGGTTTACAGGCCGCCCGTCTCTGGTGTAGGACTATCGCCGTTGCAGGGGTGCTCGCGTCGTGCGGGCTGAGAGAGCGGATCGCCGCTCAACCCTCGATCTGATCTGGGTAATGCCAGCGGAGAGAGCAATGTACCTGGGATGCCAGTATTCGCTTTACCCGATGACGAGCGATTTCGTTGCCGTCATCCTCGATGCCGTCAAACCCCTGCAGCGCTACAAGGATCGGCTCGACATCGAGACGGACGATGTGTCCACGACGCTGATCGGCGGCGCGCATGTGCTGTTCCCCGCGCTGCTCGAGAGTTTCTCGGCCGCTGCGCGCGTGCCGGGACATCTGGTCATGAATCTCAGCCTGTCGCGCGGCTGCCCGGGCGAGCCCGACGATCCGCGCTGCGCGCTGCCGGCGCGGCCCGATCCGGCATCTGAAACCAAGGTGGCCTTGGCGGGACCGCGCCGCTCGCCGATCGGCATTGCGGCATCGGCGCAGATCGCCCTCTATCCGCTCGGCCGTCCGGAATACATGGATGACATCGTCGCCTGCATCGGGGCGGCCAAAAGTGCCGGCACCTTCGCCAAGGGCAAGCATTTCTGCACCAAGCTCGCCGGCGACGTGGCCGACGTGTTCGACACGATCGAGCGCAGCTTCCTCGATTTTTCGCCGGGCAATTCGCACGTCGTTCTGACTGCGATCGTATCCAAGGGCAGTCCGACCCAGGCGCGCTGATGCGGCGTCGATATCGGCATGATTCAATGCCGGGATCGCGGACTTGATCTTCACGACGAAGGGATGACCACCATGGATCCGCAGACCTCCTCCCGGGCGTGGACCCAGCGCGAGACCACCGTGATTGCTGCGCTCGGCGTCGTGTTCGGCGTGCTCTATCTCGGCTGGGCCCAGCTCTGGCTCATGCTCCAGGTGCCCCTCGGCGTCATCATGCTCGACGTGATGTTCGGCTTCTGGTGCATCGTCTCGATCATCGCGGCCTACATCATCCGCAAGCCGTTCGTCGCCTTCGGCTCCGAGGTCATTGCCGCGATCGCCGAGGTGCTGACCGGGCACCCTGCCGGACTCGTTCTTCTGCTGACCGGCATCGTGCAGGGGGCCGGTGCGGAGCTGCCTTTCGCGCTGACACGCTGGCGGAATTACAGCCTGGCCGTGCTGCTGGCTGCCGGCGCCAGCGCGGCCGTGTTCAGCTTCGCCTACACCTGGATCCGGTTCAACTACGGCTCGCTCAGCGCCGGTCTCCTCATCACCATGTTCGTCATTCGCGTGGCGAGCGGAATGCTGCTGGCGGGCTACCTCGGGCGCGTCTTGGCCGAGCGTCTGCACCGGACCGGCGTGCTCGCCGGGCTCGCGATCGACACCACGAGCGGTGCGCCGTCGCCCAAGCGGGCTTGACGATCTCGCCCACATGAAAGGCGCGCTCAGCGTCCGGGAGCTGAGCCTCACCTATCCGCGCGCCGCCGCTCCGGCGCTGAGCGGCGTGTCGCTCGAGGTGACGCCGGGCGAGCGCGTTCTGGTGACCGGCCCATCCGGTGCTGGCAAGAGCAGTCTCGCGCTCTGCTGGAGCGGCATCATCCCGCAGTCGATCCCGGCGCAGGTGACGGGCGCTGTCGAGCTCGCCGGCCGTCCGGTCGCTGCCAGTCGCGTTGCCGATCTGTCGCGCGACATCGCCTATGTCTTCCAGGATGCCGACAGCCAGCTCTGCGCGCTCACGGTCGAAGACGAAGTCGCCTTTGCGCTGGAGAACCGCGCGCTTCCGCCTGCCGAAATTGACCGGCGCGTGGATCAGGCCCTCTCCTGGGTCGGCTTGCCCGCCGCCATGCGCCGGCGCGACACGCGCACACTGTCGGGCGGCGAGAAGCAGATGGTGGCGCTTGCCGCGGCACTCGCCCAGGACACGCCGCTCTACGTATTTGACGAGCCGACATCCCAGCTCGACCCCGAGGCGACGGCGCGAACCTATGCGGTGATCGATCGCCTGGCGCGCGGCGACGCGCGACGCAGCTTGATCTACATGGATCACAAGATCGAGGCGCTGCTGCCGCTGACCGATCGCGTTCTGGTGCTCGGCGAAAACGGCATGCCCCTGGCGTTCGAAGCGCCGGACACCTTGTTCCACGATCGGGCCGCGTTGGTCGCCGGCACGGGTTCCTGGCTGCCGACCGCCGCGCACCTCTACCGCTTCCTGCGCGCGCGCGGCTTGCAACTGGCCGGGCGTCCGCTGACCGTTGCCGCGGCCTTGACCAATCTCGACCGGTGGCTCGAGCAAAATCCGGGCATGCGCCCGGACATGTTTGCGGCAATCGCGGCGTGGATTGAACAGGAATTGGCGCCGCCGTCGCTCGCCGTAGGCAAATCCATCTTGCAGCTCGATCGTGCCTGCTACGCTCCGAGCGGTGGTCCCGAGATCGTGTCGGACGTCTCGCTGTCGCTGACCGGCGGCGAGATCCTCGGACTGGTCGGGCGCAATGGCGCGGGCAAGTCGACGCTCGGCTTGCTGCTTGCCGGGCTGCTCGAGCCGACACGCGGTGCACGGATCGGGCGCGATGGCAGCGCGGCGCCCAGTGGACAGTTCGTCTTTCAAAATCCAGAGCATCAATTCGCGCGCGAGAGCGTCATCGATGAACTCATGTTGAGCCTGTTGGCAAGCCGGGACGACGGCTCGCCACAGGAGGCAGCCCGGTTGGAAGCAGAGAAGCTGCTGCGCGATTTTGGTCTGTGGCACAAACGTGCTGCGCATCCCTTCCAACTCAGTCATGGGCAGAAGCGACGGCTCAGTGTCCTCGTCGCGATCGCGGCGCCCGGGCGTCCGATCATCGTCTTCGACGAGCCGAGCTACGGTCTCGACGCGGATGCCGCTCAGCGCCTGCGTCGCACCATTGCCGGCATGCGCCGGACCGATCAGGCCGTGGTCGTCATCAGCCACGACATCGATTGGCTGGCCGGCCTGTGCGACCGCATTGCTGTCCTGGACCGGGGAAGGCTCGCCCGGATCGATTCGGCTCGGGCCGTGCTCGTCGATCGACAGCTGCTCGCCCTGACCGGTCTTGCGCCGCCCCAGGCGGTCGTCATCAGGGCCTGGCTCGATGCGCGACAGTGAGTGGCGTCCTCTGCATCCGGTCAACCCGCTGACCAAGCTGGCGGCGGCCATCGTCCTCGTGATCGCGGTGACCGTGGTGTTCGACATCCGCTTTCAGGCTGCCGTGCTGGCCCTGATCGTCGTCGTGCTCATGGTGCTCGAGGGCGTGCCGCCGCTGCGCCTCGCCCTGGTGATGCTGCCCTTTGCGCTGATGGGCTTCGGCTTCCTCTGGACCAATCTGCTGTTCCACGAGGCGGGAGGCTACGTCGAGTCCCTCGGGCGCTTCTCGCTGCTGCGCGGATCGGCGCTCGATGACGGCATCGTCGTTTTCCTGCGCGCGGTGAATTTCGGCGCGGTGTCCTATGCTTTCGTCCGCGCGACCCCGCCGGCCGACCTGGCGCGCGCCCTCATGCAGAACGCCGGTCTGCGGCCGACCGTCGCCTTTGCGGTGTTCAGCGTCGTGCAATTCATTCCCCAGTTGCAGGACGACCTGCGGCAGCTCCACCTCGCGCACGCCTTGCGCGCGGCGACGGCACAGGCATCGGGAATTCGGTCGCTTGTCGGGCTGCCGCGTCGCTACGTCGACCTGGTCATTCCGCTGCTCGCCGGCGCCGTGCGCCGCGCCCAGCGCAGCGCCATCAGCATGGAAGCGCGAGGGCTCACGCATCCCATGCGGCGAAGCTTTCTCGTGTGTTCGAAATTCGGCCGCGCCGACCTGGTATTTGCGCTCGCGTCGAGCGCGAGCCTGATGCTGATGATCGGGCTGGCAGTCGTTTGAGATCGAGACCAGGTTGCGATCGTTTCACATCGAAGCAGCGCTTCGATGTGCAACGTGAATCGAGCCGATCACGGCCTAGTGCGCGAATGAGTCGAGCGCGAGCTTCAGCGCAGCCTGCTGTTCGCCGTCGAGATGGAACGCAAGGACCGCGCCGCCCAGGAGGAAGAAGACGAGCGGTCGGCCGTCTCCGGTGCGGGCCGCTCCGACGCCGGTCGGGCTGATCGGGTCGAAATACACGTCCTTCTCTCCCTCGGCTTCGGCTTCGGCCCGCGTGAATTCCGCGATCGTCGCCAATCGTTCGATCGCCAGGCTGACTTGTTCGGGGCGAAACACGAAGTGAACGGAATCTCCACCCTTGAGAACGATGGTAAGGCCGGCGCCGCCGTGGTAGGCGAACGCCTCGACGTCCTCGACCGCAATGCCGCTCAGGTTTTCTGCCATGACAACCCCTCTGGCCCCCCCCCGGCGAATGACCTCGGTTTCATTGTCTAACGGCTACCACTTGTAATGGTTTCACCCTCGCCGGAATCGCGGTTCTTGCGGTGACCCTGGCGTGCGGTGCAGGCGCGATGGGTCACGTGCCCCGGCGCGGCATGATCATCCACGGCTTGTGCCGTCGTGTCGCCACGCGCGCAAAGGTCAGCCAAGGCAGCCGTGCCCGGGCAGCGAACGCGAAGGTGAGCGCAGCTATCAGGGCGGTTGCGCTCAGGCCAAGTCTGACCAGCGAGGCCGCGGCTGGGAATTCACTGCGCGGACGCACGACGGCGGCTGGCCTGTGGCGCGCCATGATCGCCGTCGACCCGACGTTCCCCTTCCTGCGCATCGACCCGTTTGGCGTTGCGGCCCGGCTTTTTCGCGCAGACAAGGTGCGGTTCGACCGCTTTGCCGGAACAGCTCCCGCCCGCGCTCGCTTACGACCCGTCGAATTCGCCACGATCCATCACCTCGCTCTGCTTCCGAGCGGACATGGGGAAGCTGCGCATCGGCAGCGCCGAGGCATGCCCCGACCCGGTATGCCGATGATGGAACGCAAGCTGCGCGCACCGGTTCCCGCCGCGCGTGCCGCGGTCGGCATCCACCCGGCTATGTCACGCGGTCTATGGGAGGCGCGTTGCCAGCGCGGCAATTGCCCGCGCGTCAGCGCACCGGAACGAACGCGATGTCGATCAGCTTCGTCCTGCCCGCGCCGACCCGGCCCAGTTGCACGGCCTTCCCGGTCGCCACGTCGATACGATAGAGCGTTGCGCCCGCGACGCCGAAGCAATGATATTCGCCGTCCTTGTCGGTCAGGATGTCGACCGCGTCGATGCGCACGCTGCCGAGGCCGCTCGGGCCGATGGTGGTCAGCACGCCGTCATTCGGCGGATTCTGCAGGAGCCAGGACCCCGTCCCGCTGTCGTAGTCGAACAGCTGAGTCTGCGTGGCACCAGCGAAGGAATTGATGTAGGCGCCCGCCGTAACGGAGGGCGATTTGCCGGCGCCGGCGTCGCCCGTCTTGTAGGCAAGCGGCTTGTCGATAGCGGCTTCGCCGGTATCGACATTGATGCGCAGGTTCTGGCCGCCGGTCGCCATCAGGCGCAGTCGGTCGGCCTGGGGATTGAAGTCGACCACGGCGCCCTTGCGCCCGTCGAACGCGACGGACAGCTTGCGCGCGGAACTCGCCTTGCCGCTCGCGTGGTCGATGACATAGATCATGCTGTCGGCGCCCACGCCGTAGAGCTGCTTGTTGGCCGGCCGGAAATCGATACCGATGATGCGCCCGCCCGCGCCGGTGATCGGCAGAATGCGGGCGGCGCCGGGATTGGCCACGTTGAACAGGACGAGCTGATTCTTATCGGTCAGTCCCACCAGGTCGAGTGCTGCTGCAGGGATCGGCAGCGTCGCCAGCAACAGACCGAGGGCTGCGCAGGCGCCCAGGCGGGGGGAAGACGTGATCGGCATGACGGCTCCTGAAGATGGCACGTGCGGTCGGGGCAAATACGGCTTATCGATGGGACCGGATCACCTGCGGGGCCGCACGGTGGGTGGGGGGATGGTCGGTGGCCGATCATAGCAATTTTGGCGAGGTTTTTCGCCATCATCCGGCCGACCGGCCGGCGCTGGTCGATCTGTCGCGGCCATCGAGCGCGCGCGAGCTCGGCTACGGCGAGCTCAACACGGCTTGTGACGGCTTCGCCCGCGCGCTCGCCGCGCGCGGCCTGGTGCGTGGAGATCGCGTCGCGATCCTCGCCCTCAATTGCCTGGAATACGTGGTCGCGCTGTTCGGTGCCATGCGCGCCGGCGTCGTCCCCGTGCCGATCAACATCAAGGTGCCGGCCGATACGGCCGATTTCATCCTGCGCGATTGCGGCGCCCAGCTCATCCTTGCCGATGCGGGCGCGCGTCTGTTGTGTCCGTCCGACATGCCGGTGGTCGACATTGCTGAGGGATTTGGCGGCCTCGTCGATGCCGGTGCCTTTTGCAGTGTGGCGGTCCGCTCCGACGAGGTGGCGCTGCATCTCTACACCTCAGGCTCGACCGGCCGGCCCAAGGGTGTGCTGCTCGGCCATGGCGGACAGATCTGGAATGCCGAGGTTCTGTCGCGGGCGCGGCGGTTCGATGCCGATGCGGCCATGCTGGTCGCCGCGCCGCTCTATCACAAGAATGCGCTGGTCGCGGCCAAGATCGCGCTCACCGCCGGCGGCCGGATCGTTCTGCTCGGCCGCTTCGACGCGCGCCTCTACATCGAAGCGATCGGCCGCTACCGCTGCACCTCGCTCTCGGGCGTGCCGACCATGTACGCACTGATGCTGGCCGAGACCGAGCTTTTGGCGGACACAGACCTCTCGAGCGTGCGCACCATGAGCGTTGGCTCGGCGCCGGCGTCGCCGGCGCTGCTCGAGGCCCTGCGCCGCGTCTTTCCCCAGGCCGCGGTTTCGGCCAATTACGGCCTGACCGAGGGCGGTCCGGTGCCCTTCGGCAGCCATCCCGACGGCCGGCCGCGCCCGCCGACCTCGATTGGCTATCCCTTGCCGGGTGTCGAAGCGCGGCTGGCCGGCGACGCAGGCCCGGACGAGGGTGTGCTGCAGGTGCGCAATCCCGGCGTGCTGCTCGGTTATCACAATCTGCCGGACGAGACCGCGAAACGGCTGAAGGATGGCTGGTTCGATACGGGCGATGTCTGCCGACGCGACGATCAGGGGTTCTACTATTTCGTCGGACGGGCCGACGACATGTTCAAGTGCGGAGGGGAGAGCGTCTTTCCGGCCGCCGTCGAAGGTCTGCTGGAGCGGCACCCGGACGTGCTGCAGGCAGCCGTGGTGCCGGTCGACAGCCCGCTCAAGGGCCAGGTGCCCTATGCCTTCGTCGTCGCCCGGCCCGGCGCCGTGGCTGACGAGGCTGCCCTGAAGAGCTTCGCCCTCGCCGGCGGTCCCGCCTACCAGCATCCCAGGCGCGTGATTTTTCTGGACTCCTTGCCGCTCGCAGGCACCAATAAGGTTGATCGCCGCGCCCTGACGGAGCAGGCAGCCGCGCTTGCCGGACGTGTTGACGAAAAGCGTCAATAATTTCCGCGGCTTATCCTAACAGTCCTGGTGTATCGGCCCTCGAATCATCGCGATTCCGGGAAAATGCCCCATTTTTGCCTTGGGGGACCTGGGAGCATATGGCTATCCCGTTGGTTAGTATGGGAGAAATGCAAATCCAAGC